>SAMEA104315424__coassemble_559_pt1 | contig 27079 bp, 25 predicted proteins | sample SAMEA104315424__metabat2_low_PE_038 | metagenome-assembled genome bin SAMEA104315424 (sample SAMEA104315424) | gut metagenome | biome: Monkey gut; feature: monkey-associated habitat; material: faeces | place: China | collected 2013 | reverse complement strand
CAAACGGTCGTATGCCGCCATCATCAGCAGCGTTGCGGACACCAGCAGTTTGTCGGCGATCGGATCAAGCACGCGTCCCAAGCTGGACGTGCTTTTGAACTTGCGCGCCAAATAACCGTCGAACCAGTCCGTTACGGACGCCAGTACGAACAATCCGCACCCGATCCATGCCCACAGCACGCCCGGAAACGAAAAGGTCGCCACGACGAACGGAATGACCAAAATCCGCATAAACGTCAAATAATTGGGAATTTTTTTCTTGAAAGCCGAATCCATTACCGTATGTCCGAATAACTGTTTTTCTTCATACTAAAACGTTAATCCTTTTGAATCAAAAGTTTTTTAAGAAAATTCGCAAAACTTTCGCCAAATCGGTATCCGCGGGGGCAAGCGGCAAATCATCGCTCCAATCCGTCCAAGCGACCGACTGCCCCTCTTTGCCCGTGATTTCGCCCGACCAGGCGCGGCAGACGAACAAAGGCATGACCAAGTGAAACGCGGGATAATCGTAAGAAACGAACGAACACGGAATCATCGTTTCGGGCGCAACCGCAATGCCCAATTCTTCGAACAACTCACGCGCCAAAGCTTCGTGCGGCGTTTCGCCCTGTTCGATTTTCCCACCCGGAAATTCCCAAAAGCCCGCCAAATTTTTGCCGGCGGGTCTTTGCGCCAGCAAAACGCGCCCCGCTTTGTCAACCAAAGCCCCCGCGACGACCCACAAAATTTTTGTCATTTGCTCCTCCATACGGATGCGGGGTCTTCCAAATCCCCGCTGGAAATGTCGATGACTTCAAACCGATAGACTTTGACCGTCGGCGACCAGTAATCCCCCGGCAATCCCGCCTTGCGCTTCAAATGCGTCAAAAACTCCCCGGGCGATGAAAACGAATCCCAAATCTGCGGCAAAAACAGCCCCGTGTTCGCCCGTTCCCGCAACACCAAGCCGTCCGTTTTCGGGCGAATCTGCTCCAACAAATCCGCTTCATCTGAAAACTTTATCCGTGTGCGGCGGGTCAAAAGCGAAATCGAGATTTCGGCGTCTTTCAATTCGTCCTGCGTCAGCGGATTGAATCTGAAGTCCATAAACGCCGCGTTGTAGGCGTTTTCGGCAATGTCGTCGACAATCGGACGCACCGCTTCCGCCGATCCCGCGCTGCCGCGCAAGGCGCCGTTGTAATAAAGGCTGACGAACGTTGCGCCTTTTTGGCGCAATTCTTCGGGATAGCGCGACAATCGAACGCGCAGGGCGCGCCCGCGTTCAAAGCCCGATACAATCGACTGCGCCGCAATGCGCAGCAAATCGTTTTGATGCGCTTTCAGCAGGCTTTCCGTTTCCTCTTTGCTGGTTTCGGCGGCGGATGCGTTTTCGTAAATGCCGAACGCCCCGTATCCCGTCGTTTTGCCCGACAGCGGATCTTCGCCCGTCCGCCCGTCCAGTTCGCGGACGGAAGCCCCGATTTCCCGCAGGTAAGACAGCAGTCCTTCAACGGAACGGGGGGCGGAAAGCCGATTTTTTTTCAGCGGCGTTTCCTCTTTCTTTGCGATTATCCGCACCGTTTGGGCATCCGTTTCCGAAACCGCGCGCGCCGAATCGCCTTTGGACAGGTTGGACGCGACAACGATCACGGTATCCGCGCCGCCCCATACCAAATCGATCAAATCGGACACCTGATCCGTTCCCGCGTCATCCACCAGAATCGGCAGGATTTTGATGTCCGGGCGGAACACCGCCGCGATGAAAGGCAGCTGAGTTTCCAAAGCTTCTTCATTTTCAAAAGCGGCATCGTCGAAATCGACGCCTTGGATTTTGCGGAGCTTTTCCACCGTTTCGGAATCCGTTTCGAACTTTTGTCCGGACGGCATCGCCCAATACTTCGCCGACGATAGGGATATGCCGAAATACCGTCCGTGCTGCGGCGAAGAAATCAACACCACCCGGCGGACAAAAGGTTTGATTTTCATCAAAGACGCATACGCCGCCGCCGCCACGCGTCCCGACGCCGACGATATCGGATCGTGCGGGACGATAACGACTTTCGGCGTTTTTTCCCCGTCAAAGCGGAAATGCCCCTGCGCCGAAGCCAGCAAATCGCCGATTTGTTTTTTCAAAACTTCGGCATCGCGGGGGTAATACAGCCCCGCCGCCGCGGGGTAGCGCGTTTTGACGGACAAGTCTACCGCCGCCTGCGCTTGAAAGCCCGCAAAACACAACAATAAAATCAAAAACCGCATAAACGTTTCAAATCCGTGACAAACAGTACCGGAACGAGCTTACCAAATTTTCAATCAAGCGGGGATAAAAATCTTTGCCTGCGGGAATGTTTGCGCCCAGCGGATCCGCGGCGGCATCAACGACATCCAATTCTTCGCGCACCGCGTTTGCCGCCGAGGACGACAGCTGCGGTTCCGAAAAAAGGCAGACTTTTCCGCTTTCCCTTATTTTTTCGCGCAGTTTCGACAAATGAGCCGCCCCCGTTCCGCGGTGAGCGTCAACCAATACCGCGCCGATGCCGTGAAGATTGAACTCTCGCGCAAATTCGGAATACGCATCGTGAAAAACGACGAAAGGCTTGTTTTTGACATTTTCCAAATCCCGCCGCCCCCGTTCGGTCAGCCGCGTTGCCAGCGCGGCGAATCCGTCGGCGTTGCGGCGGTAGGTTTCCGTGTGTTCGGGATCAAGCTTTGCCAGCTCTTGCGCCGTTTTTTGCGCAATGTCCGCCATTTTCGGCGGGGACAGCCAAAAATGGGGATCTCCGCCGTCAATAAAAGACACGCTTTTTGTTCCCGTTGCTTCCAATACTTTGGGCAAAAAGCTTTCAAGCGTTGCGCCGCCGTAAAAAACAACGTCTGCGGCGGCGATTTTTCGCAGATCCGACGGCTTTAACCGATACTCATGAACGGATACGGCGGGATTCAGCAGCAGATCGGGAACGAAAACGCCGTCCGCCACCGCCGCAACGACGGAATGAAGCGGCGCAATCGACACCAGAACCGCGGGCGAATCGGCGCGCGCCGCATGGACGGTCAACAGCAGCATTCCGAAAAACAAGCGAAGTTTCATAAAAATTTCCCCTTTTGAAGCGAATTTGTAGTATGAAATCGAATAAAAAGCAATCAAAAGGAATTTTTCCATGAATTTGATCGAACTGAAACATATTCGTTTCGATATCGGGGATTTGACCGTTTTGGACAATGTTTCCATGACCGTTCCCGGCGGGCGAATCGTGACGCTCATCGGACCGAACGGTGCTGGAAAAACAACGCTGCTGAAGATTGTTTTGGGTATTTTGAACCCGACGGGCGGGGAGGTTGTCAGAAAAAACGGTTTGAAGATCGGTTATGTGCCGCAAAAGCTGAATTTGCCGACGACCATGCCGCTGACGGTGCGGCGGTTTATGGCGTTGGGCAAGCCGTTTTCGGCAGATGCCGTTCGCGAAGCCTGCGCCAAAACGGGTGTGTCGGATTTGATCGACCGCGAAATGCATCCCCTTTCGGGCGGGGAAACACAGCGGGTTTTGCTGGCAAGGGCTTTGCTGCAAAACCCCGACTTGCTGGTGTTGGACGAACCCGCGCAGGGTTTGGATCCCGCAGGCGAGGAAGCTTTGTACGAATTGATCGCGAAACTGAACAAACAGCGCGGGTGCGCCGTTTTGATGGTGTCGCACGATTTGCACGTCGTAATGGCGAAAACGGATAACGTGATTTGCCTGAACCGCCATGTTTGCTGTTCGGGAAAACCGCAGGAGATCGCCGCTTTGTCGCCGTATACGACACTTTACCGGCACAGCCACGACCATACGCATCTGTCCGACGGGAGGATTGTCCATGATTGAACCTTTTGTCTTGCGCGCCGCGCTGGCGGCTTTGATAACGGCTGTTCCTGCGGGATTTGTCGGCAGTTTGATGATTTGGCGCAGAACCGCCTATTTTGGGGACACGCTGTCCCATTCGGCTTTGGCGGGCATCGTATTGGGGGCGGCGCTGGGCGTATCGCCGAACATCGCCGTCGCGTTGCTGACGGGTGTTCTGGCTCTGCTGCTGATCAAAATTCCGCAAAGAAACATCCTCGGCATGGATTTGTATTTGCTGATTATCGGGCAGACGGCTTTGTGTGCGGGATTGGTCGGGCTGGCGTACATGCCCGATTTCCGTGCCGATTTGACGGGATATCTGTTCGGCGACGTTCTGTCCGTTTCGTCGAACGATTTGCTGTTCATGGCGGCGATGGGCGCTGTGTGCGCTTTGGTGCTTGCAGTCAATTGGAAAAAACAGGTTTTTTGCGCCGCCGCTCCCGACATCGCCCGCAGCGAAGGCATCGACATCCTTTGCCAAAACAGGCTGTTTACGATATTGACGGCTTTGTTTGTCGCAATGGCGTTCAGAACAACGGGACTGCTGCTGGTTTCCGCCTTGCTGATCGTTCCCGCCTGCGCCGCCCGCTTCATAGCGCGCACGCCCGAACAAATGGCGGTCAAAGCCGCCGTTATCGGAGCCTTTTGCTCCATTGCGGGCATTGCCGCTTCCGTTTTGTTCGACGCGCCTGCCGCCCCTGCCGTCGAACTGGCTTGCGCCGCGGCATTCGTTTTGTGCGGAACGTTTTTCCGCTGCCACAAAAAAATCATATAAACTTTCTTGCATCCCCCAGGCTTAACCTTTATACTTGGCTAAGATTGGGTTTTTGGGATTTGCTTGATGGCTAAAATCGACGAACAGCTTTTTTCCGATATTTATTTCACGCCGGAACATATTATTTACGTTCACGACGGCGAAACGCGATTCGGATTGAAACAGCTGGAAGTCGACGATGCGCAGGAATTTCACGACGCTTTGGAAAAAGCGTACAACGGACGTTCCAGCTATTCCATGGCGTACGGTTCGACAATGTACCGCGTCGAACGCGTCGTGACGCTGACGGGCGTTCATTATTCCGCCAGACGCATGCCGCGCAAAACCCCCGACGTGGCGCGCTTGGGTTTGCCCGAAGCGGTCACCAACCATTTGATTTCCTTGAATCGCGAATCGGGATTGATTTTATGGGGCGGTCCGACGGGCGCGGGGAAAACGACGTCGATTTCATGCCTGCTGCGCAAATATTTGGAACGCGAGGGCGGTTTTGCCTATACCATCGAAGATCCCCCCGAAATGCCTCTTGACGGCATTTACCAATCCAAACGCGGCGGTTTGGGGTTGTGCAAACAGACCGAACCCGACAACAACGACTGGGGCGAATCGCTGAAATCCGCTTTGCGCTGCCGTCCGCGCTATATTTTGGTCGGCGAAATCCGCACTCCCGACGCTGCCAGCCAGATTTTGCGCGCGGCGACCTCGGGACACTTGGTTTTATCGACCATTCACGCCAACAGCGTGGAGGATGCGCTGAATTCGGTCATCAAATACGCGATGTCTTCGGATTTGAGCGAAGAACTGGCGGCGGATCTGCTGGGGCGCGGCATTTTGGGCGTTGTGCATCAAAAGCTGCAGGGCATCAAGACCATGTTTCCGGAAGTCCGCTTTGTTTTTGCAAATCCCGATCCGACAGCCGCAGACCAGCTGCGCATTTGCATCCGCGACCGTCAAATCGCTTTGGGAACGCTGATGGAATCCCAGTCCGCGCGTATGTATCAAGGCAAACCTTTGTTCCGCGAACCGGATGCGCCCTGATTTTTGCATGAAGCGCTGGCTGTTTTCCGTATTGCTGCTGGCGGCTTGCCAAGCCCCGATTGACGACGGTTCGATTTTGAAAGTGGATGCCTATTCCGACGGGATTCCCGCCGATAAAACGGCTGTCATCGTCTTGCAAAACAAACAAATCCGCAAAAACAATTTGGAATATATCCAGTTTTACCGCAAGCTGATTCCGCTTTTAAAGGAAAAAGGCTATCGTCCGGTTGACGAAAATCAGCCGCATGCCGTTATATTGAAACTTTATTTCGGTGTTCAAAACGCGGGATATCTGCGCAGCCGCTACGGCGTCGAGGAAAAAGCCGAACCCGCCGCAGCGGATGAATTGCAGCCTTTGCTTTCCGCGCTGTACACGCGGACAAGGCTTTATGCCAAATTTTTGCGCCTGACTGCCGTTGACGCCCGCGATCCGTCGCGCGAATTATGGAAAATTGTAATTATCAAAGAAGGCGCAAAATCGGATTTCAGATCGGCTCAATACGAGCTGCTGTATTTGCTCAGCCGTTACATGGAACGGGATTCCTCTGTTCAAATCAGCGGGAATCTGCCGTATTCCGAGGTATATCAAAGATTTGTCAAAAAACTGTCCCCGTCATCCGTGGATACGGCGCTTTATATGCCGATGGAAAACAAATATGCCTATGCCGAACGGATGCAGAAAAAAATCAACGCCAATCCTGCGGTTTTCGCCCCATGCGGCGTGACCGAAAAGGTCGAAATCGTTTTCAGAGTATCCGATTTCGGAACGATTACTTATTTTAAAGCCGCCTTGCCCGACGAAATGCGCAACTGTGTGTTTCAAGCATTGGAAAGCTTGACGGAACCGCCAATCGACATCCCCGCGGACGAAGCGTTTATCGTTTATTTGAAGCCTTGATCGCCCGTTTTAACGCATCCAAATCGTCGGAACACAAAATTTTGTGAATCGCGTTGATTTCCGATTCGGGACGGTCGTAGATTTTCAATGCCAGCAGTTCCCGAATCACTTCGTCGGAAAAACGTTTCTTTATCGGCTTTGCGGGATTGCCGCCGACAATCGTATACGGCTCGACGTCTTTGGTCACAATGCTGCCCGCCGCGACGACGCAGCCCTCGCCCAAACGCACGCCCGCCATAATCATGCAGCGCATGCCTATCCAAACGCCGTCTTCGATAACGGTGTCGCCCTTTCGGCAATAGCTGTCGACGATTTTATCCATAAAGGGATAATTGGAAAACCAGTCGTTGCGGTGCGTGTTGTTGCCGCCCATCACAATCACGGATTCCCCGCCGATGCAGACGTAATTGCCGATATACAGCTTGTCGATTTCCCACAGCGGTTTCCAATGCGCCAAGCTGTACGCGTCGCCGTACAAATACCGCACAACATAGTCTTCAAAGTTTTCCGTCCACGCGTTGCTGTAATAGCTGTGCGTGCCTTTGATGACAATATTCGGGTTTTTGACCGTTTCGTGCAGGTATTCGACGGTCGACCAATGCTTTGTCATTACCAGAACTTAATCAGTTTCAACAGGCTCAAGCCGTTTTTCTTGGTCATAAAAACCTTGTGGCAATACGGACATTGCGTAAACACGGCAGAGAATTTTTTGGCAAGCTTCATCGCCAAAAACGGCGGAATCAGCAGCAAAACCAGAACGACAACCAGCACCGCCCAGAAACCGTAGCAGTAATACGCGTCGACTTTGCGCACGGCGTCTTTGAAAATGCCGCCTTTTCTCAATTCCTTGTAAACGCCTGCCGTCGCTTTTCTGTCCTGTTCGGACATCAAGCCGTAATGACCTTTGACCACTTTTTTATAGGCGGAATCGCTCAACGCCAGCTGTTTTTGCATTTGCGACGACGCCAAAGCGGATACTTCCTTTTTCAATCCGTCGCGCACGTTCTTGTTCAGCGTTGCTTTCAGTTCGTCGGTCGACGATTTCAGCTGTTTGTTGACTTTGTTCACCTGCGTTTGCAAAGTGTCCGCCGCTTCGGTGATTTTTTTGTTCACGTTGTCGGCTTCTTTGACGCCCAGCTTCGACAGGGTGGAGGACAGCTTTTTCGCCTTGTCCGTCGTTTTGGTCAACTTTTCCAGTTTCGACGTGTCCAGCTTGACTTCGGGAATTTTCAGCTGAGCCGTGTATTTGTTGATGTCAACGCTTTTCAACACTTTGTCCGTAAAGGCGTCGTACTGTTCCGCCAAAACGCCGTTTGCCATGCCGACCGTTTTGACAACGGCAAATTCCTTGATGTTTTCGCCATAGGTTGCGATAAAATACATCGCGGGCGCAATGACCGCCAAAATCCAAATCAGCGAAAAAATCCGCGCCGCTTTAATCAAAAAAGATGTCTGGTGAAGCAGTTTGTATTCTTCGCCCTCTGTTGCCGTTGCCATAATTTACCCCCTTTGTTTTGTTCTGTCGCCCCACGGCTTTGCCAGCCGCAGGATTTCGCCCATTGCTTCTTTTTCAAAAAACGTGTGATCGCGTCCCCAAACAACTTTGGTAACCGTCCTTTGCCCGTTTTTGAACAAAGTTTTGTCCGCCAGCACAAAGCCGCCGAACGGAACGGTCGTGTCCTCCGACCCGTGAATCAAAATGAATTCGGGTTTGGACTGCGACGGGTGGCTGTCCACCTCCGCCGCGTTCAACAGACAGCCCGCGACAATCATCACGCCGCCCAACGGAATCAAATCGCCGTCCTCGGTTACGTTCGCCAGCTCGTCACATTCCGCCGTCAGCTGCAAAGCCAGCATCGCGCCCTGCGATACGCCGAAAACGAACGTGTTTTCCGCGCCGATTCCGTGAAATTCCATGCGGTCGCGGATGTAGTCGATGACGACTTGCGCCGCGGGATCGTAGTTTTCGTACATCTGCGAAAACTTTGCATAAACGGCGGGCGTCATTTCGTCGGGGTGCAAGGTCAGCCATTCGTCCTTGAACCCGTCGGGAATCGAAAACCATTGACGGGCTTCTTCGTTGCCGTCCATGGCTTCCAATCCGTCGGGAACGTAAAACACCGCGTCGGGCATGACCGTTTGCAGTTCGCGCACGAACCACGCGTTCGATTCGCCCGTGCCGCCCATGCCGTGCAGGTAAACGACCAGCTGTTTCGGAGCCGCCCCGTTCAAAGGCATGACGACCGCGCCGTTTAACAAAGGTTTACGCATATCAGCCTCTCAATGTTGCGCCCGTGGCGACGCCGACCGCGCCGACGACGCGGCGGCAGACGCTTTCGATTTCGTCGTCCGTCATCGTTTTTTCGACGGGCTGAATCGTTAGCTGAATCGCAATCGATTTCTTGTCGCCCAGATTTTCGCCCTCGTACAAATCAAAGACCGAAACGTCGGCAATCAAAGCTTTGTCCGTGTTTTTGGCGGCGGACACGATTTTGTCCGCGTCGACTTTGCGGTCGACCAAAAACGCCAAGTCGCGGAAAATCGGCGTGAAAGCGGACAGCTTCAGCGTTTTGACGCCCTTGCCGTTTTTCTTTTTCGCGGGCGGCAGGCGGTCAAGGAAGACTTCGCACGCGCAAACCGTCGTTTTGACATCCATCGCCTTTAAAATCTTGGGATGCAGTTCGCCGAAGTACGCCAAAACCGTTTTTCCGATTTTCACCGCGCCCGACCGTCCGGGATGATACCAAGCGGGGGCTTCGCGCACGATTTGCACGCTTTGCGGAGCTTCCGCCGCGTCCAAAGCCGCCAGAGCGTCGGCTTTTGCGTCGAACACGTCGACGGGACGCTGGGCGACCGCCCAATGACGCGGCGCCGCCTGACCGAAGCGCAGCTGGCACGCGACCGTTTCCTGCTCCATCGGCTTGAACCCGAAGAACTGCGGTCCGACTTCGAACAAGCAGCCGTCAAACGTGCCTTTGGCGATGTTGGAACGCGCCGCCGCAATCAGGTTCGGCAGCAGATTCGGACGCATTTCGTTCAAATCCGCGCTAATCGGATTGGCAATCAAAACGGCGTCTTTGGCGCGGAACGGGACGGCGTCCTTGGACGACATGAACGACCAGGTAATCGTCTGATATCCGCCGCGGTTCGCCATGGCGCGGCGCACGGAAACTTCGCGCCGCTGTTTGGGCTGCAGAATGCCGTGAACGCCGTTCGGACGCGGCAAAGCGATTTCGGGCAGCTTGTCGTAGCCGTAAATCCGCATCACTTCTTCGACCAAATCGTGCGATCCCGAAATGTCGGAACGCCACGTCGGACGAATGACGGAAAAAATCTTTCCGTCCGCTTTGACGGCGCATCCCAGTTTTTCCAGAATATCCTTGCAGACGTCCGCGGGAACGTCGACGCCGCACAGCTTTTCAACGCGTTTCGGGTCGAAAGCAATCGGCGAGGGCTGTTCGGGTTCTTTGCCCGTGACGATGATTTCGGAACATTCCCCGCCGCACAAATCCAGTATCATTTGCGCTGCCATGTCCGCACCGACGGGAATCGTCGACGCGGGATCGACGCCGCGTTCGAAACGCTGGCGCGAATCGGACGTCAAAATCAGCTTCTGCCCCGTTTTGGCAATGCTTTCAGGGTCAAAATACGCGGATTCCAGCAAAACGCGCGTGGTCGATTCTTCGCAGCCCGACACTTCTCCGCCCATGATGCCGGCAATCGATTCAACGCCGTTTTCGTCGGCAATGACGACCATGCCGTTGCTCAAAGCGTATTCCTTGCCGTCCAAAGCCAGCAGTTTTTCGCCGTCGCGCGCGGAACGCACGGTGATTTGCCCTTTGACCTTGTCAGCGTCGAAAACGTGCAAAGGACGACCGAACGTGATGTTGAAATAGTTGGTCACGTCCACCAAAGCGGAAATCGGACGCAATCCGACCGCGGTCAGCCTGTCCTGCATCCATTTCGGCGAAGCCCCGTTTTTCACGCCGCGGATTTCACGCAGGGTAAAGAACGGCGCGCCGATTTCGGTCGCTTCGTTGGAAAGCTTGACATCACTCTTAAAAGCGCAAACCGTTACGTTATGCTTCGGCGTTTTCAGTGTTCCCAAGCCTGCCGCTGCCAAATCGCGCGCAATGCCGTAAACGCTCATGCAGTCGCCGCGGTTCGGGGTAATCGACACGTCGAACACGGGATCGGACGGATAAACGGTCGTAATGGACGCGCCGACAACCGCGTCTTCGGGACATTCGATAATGCCCGTGTGATCGGGACCGACGCCCAGTTCGTCTTCGGCGCACATCATGCCGAAGCTTTCGACACCGCGGATTTTGCCCGCTTTTAATTTGTCGCCGAAAGCGGGAACGTAATCCCCCGGACGCGCCAAGATGCCTTTCATGCCCGCGCGCGCGTTCGGCGCGCCGCACACGATTTGCACCAGCTCTTTGCCCGTGTTGACTTTCAAAACGTGCAAGTGGTCGGAATCGGGATGCGCGACACATTCGTCAACGCTGACGACAATCAAATCCTTGACCGCCGCCAAAGGATCGACGACTTCCTCGATTTCCAAACCGATGGCGGTCAGGCGTTCGGCGATTTCGTCAACGCTTGCGTTCGTGTCCAAAAAATCTTTTAACCAGCTCAGCGTGAATTTCATCTTTTGTTTCCTCCCGTCATGCTCAATCCCGACGCCGTTGAGGGAATGTCCAAAGGAACAAACCCGTAATGTTTAATCCAGCGCAAATCCGATTCAAAGAACGTGCGCAAATCGGGAATCGCGTATTTCAGCATCGCCAGACGGTCAAGCCCGATGCCGAACGCAAAGCCTTGATAGACTTCGGGGTCGATGTTGCAAGCTTTCAAAACATTCGGATGAACCATGCCGCAGCCCAGAATTTCCAGCCAGTCGTCGCCTTCGCCGATTTTCAGTTCGCCGTTTTTGCGCGAACAGCCGATATCCATTTCCGCCGACGGTTCCGTGAACGGAAAGAACGACGGACGAAAGCGCACGGGAACGTCGTCCAGTTCAAAGAATGTCTTAACAAACTCAATCAAACAGCCTTTCAAGTGCGCCATATTGGTTTCGGTATCGACAATCAAGCCTTCGACCTGATGGAACATCGGCGCGTGCGTCGCGTCGTAGTCGCAGCGGTAAGTACGCCCCGGAACGATGACGCGCACGGGCGGTTTTTGTTTTTCCATCGTGCGAATCTGCACAGCGGACGTTTGCGTGCGCACGATGAATTTGTCGCCGTTTTCCTCGCCTTTCAAATAGAACGTGTCCTGCATCTGGCGGGCGGGGTGGTTTTTCGGCGTGTTCAAAGCGGTGAAGTTATGGAAATCGTCTTCAATGTCGGGACCTTCCGCAACGTCAAAGCCCATTTGTCCGAAAATGGCGACGACTTCGTCATACGTCTGGTACAACGGGTGGACGCGGCCTTGCGTTTCGGGGCGCACGGGCAGGGTGATGTCGACGGCTTCGCGCGCCAAACGGGCGTTGATGGCGTCTTCCTCCAATTTGGCTTTTTTAGCCTCGATAGCGTCGGCGACGGCGGTTTTCAGCGTGTTGAACTGCTGACCCGCGGCTTTGCGTTCGTCGGGGCTCATCGCGCCCAATGTTTTCATTTTTTCGGTAATCAAGCCTTTTTTGCCCAAAACGGCGACGCGCACGGCGTCCAGCTGCGCCAAATCGGCGGCGGATTCGACCTGCGCCAGCAAATCGGCTTGAAGCGTTTCCATATCACTCATTAAACAAATCCTTTATCACACGAAAGGGGCGCAATGCGCCCCTTTGTTTTTCGGCAACCCGCAGTTTAAGCTTTCAAAGCGGCTTTCACGGAATCGACGACTTTTGCAAAAGCGGCGGGCTGGTTCATCGCCAAGTCTGCCAAAATTTTGCGGTCCATTTCAATACCGGCTTTGTTCAAGCCGTTGATGAATTTGGAGTAGGTCAATCCGTATTCGCGGACACCGGCGTTGATACGCTGAATCCACAAAGCGCGGAAGTTGCTTTTCTTCTTGCGGCGATCGCGATAGGCATACTGCAAGCCTTTTTCGACTTTTTCCAAAGCGATGCGATACAAGGCGTGATTGCTTTCGCGGTAGCCTTTCGCAAGTTTCAAAATCTTTTTGTGTTTGACATGAGCCGTCATACCACGTTTTACACGAGCCATTTTCTTATCTCCTCAACCGACTTAGTTATAGGGCATGAAACGATCGACGATTTTGAAATCGCATTCGCGCAGCAACGTCGTGCCGCGGGCTTTGCGTTTCATTTTCGTCGGCTTGGAAATCAAACGGTGACGCTTGCTGGCGTAGCCGTGTTTGATGCCGCCGGCACCGGTACGGGCAAAACGTTTTTTGACCGAACTTTTTGTCTTCAATTTGGGCATTTCCGTCTCCTTCACAGTATATTTTAACGGTTCTGCGTTTCCAAGGCTGCCCTTATACAAGCCCGAAAAACGCGTTCCCTTTTTCCAAGGGCTTTGTTCTTATACGTTTAAATTTCCCCGATTGCAAGCATTATTTTGCCTTGTTTTTCCGAATCTTGCGCGGCAAAAACGCAAACGGAGAACAACAATGAAATACCATTTCAGTATGACGAAAAAATGCCTGTGCTGTCTGTTCGGACTGGCTGTCAGCGGAATCGGCGTCGCGCTCAGCACGCGCCCCGATTTGGGAACCAGTCCGATTTCCAGCCTGCCTTATACGATGACTTTTGTTTATCCGCTCAGCTTCGGCATGTGGACGGTTCTCATCAACGCTTTGTTCGTGTTCGCGCAAGTGTTTGTTTTGGGCAAAAGCTTTAAACTGCACCAACTCTCCCAGCTGTTCGCCGCGGCGGTGTTCGGATTTTTTATCGACGTCGGCATGTGGGCGTCGGCGTTTTTCATGCCGCACTCTTACGCCCTGCGCTTGGTCGAGCAAATCGCGGGATGCGCGATTTTGGCGGCGGGCATTTCGTTTGAACTGATTGCCGACGTTACTTATATGCCGGGGGAAGGATTGATAAAAGCGATTGCCACGCGCTGGAAAGTAAACTTCGGCAAGATGAAAGTCTGTTTCGACGCGTCGCTGGTCGTTTTGTCCGTCATCCTGTCGCTGTCGGTCTGCGGACAAATCCACGGCATCCGCGAAGGCACGTTTGTCGCCGTTTTGCTGGTCGGCACGTTCATCCGCCGTTATCAAAAACTGTTCCGCTTCTTCAAAAGACGGCTGGTGAAAGCGTAATTTGCGCAAAAGGTTTTGCTTTTTCGGTTTTTGAATGCGATCATAGAAGCAGGTTGTATCCCCCCCCCCCTTGTCTTAAACGTTGCGGTTTGACACAAAATAAACATCTGCTATAATGCGGCGGAAAAAGCCGTCGAAGCCGCAAAAGTTGCGGTTTGACACAAAATAAACATCTGCTATAATCATTATAATCAAATCGGGATGTCGTCCGCGGTTGCGGTTTGACACAAAATAAACATCTGCTATAATGGCAAGTTTACGGTTGTAATCACACTAGACGTTGCGGTTTGACACAAAATAAACATCTGCTATAATTCGCTATGGGCAAGTAATCTACAACAAATAGGTTGCGGTTTGACACAAAATAAACATCTGCTATAATCGCTTCTTTCATTCCAAGCAACAACATACCGTTGCGGTTTGACACAAAATAAACATCTGCTATAATATACATCCTTTTGTGGTCTGATAGTGTAGCGTTGCGGTTTGACACAAAATAAACATCTGCTATAATGGTAGGGTTTCGGCGGTGATTACGCTAGAGGTTGCGGTTTGACACAAAATAAACATCTGCTATAATTTTGAAAGAAGATAAACATTCTGATTGACAGTTGCGGTTTGACACAAAATAAACATCTGCTATAATTGCCCGATAAAAGAATAGTCCGGAAACTCTGTTGCGGTTTGACACAAAATAAACATCTGCTATAATGTGTTTGGAAAAAGCCTTTGGAAACAAAGGCTTTTTTCCATATTTCGCCGTCAAAAAAGCGTCAGCTGATCCGGTGTTTCCGCCATGGAAACGGGCTTTCGATTCTGAAAAGTGATAATGTCCGCAAACTGTTTATCCGTAAAAAACAAAATGCTGACGTTGCCGTCGGGCGGAATATGCGCTTTGATGCGTTTGACAAACGGATTTGCCATTTCGCGCGTGCCGCAAAAGCGCAAATAAACCGAAAACTGGCTCATTTCAAAGCCTTCATCCAGCAAATAATTGCGAAACGCCGTTGCGCGCTTGCGTTCTTCGGGTTCGGTTACGGGCAAATCGAACATGACCATCATCCACATTAAATTATACCCCGTTACCGACATTTACAGTCCCCACAACGCCATACCCGTCATCGGCGGCGGCAAATCCAATTTTTCCGCCTGTCCCATCGCGCATTTCGCCATTGAAACCGCCAAATTCAAAATCAGCGTGTTGATTTCCACCGCCCCTTTGTCAGTTTGCGCCGTGCAAGACAACAAAGAAACCAGCTTTCTTTTGGCGATCGCATTGACTTCTTCGATTTTATCGACGACCAACCGATGCACGCAAAAATCGACCAAAGGACGGAACGGTTCCATCAAATCGTCCGCCAACCGCATCGGATTGTATTGGTTGCAATGGTGGATTCCCAAAGACGGATGCAGTCCCGCGCCGACAATCGCGCGAATAACGGCGGAGCGCAAAATCGTATAGCCGTAATTCAGCAAAGCGTTGATACCCTGCTGTGTTCGGTCGCGGCGAAACGTTTTTCCGAAAAAAGTTTGAAAGTAATATCGCGCGGCTTGCCCTTCCAGATTTTCGGGATCTCCGCTTTTAAGCTGCGTCATCATATAGCGCAACGGCTTATCGGGCAAACCGCAAGCGGTCAAAACTTCCGCCTGTTGTCGGATTTTGGCTTGGATGATGTCTTTCCAAAAACGATTGAGCGTCGTTTGCTTCATCGCCGCCTGCGCCGTGATGATGTCGCCCTGCAAATGATGCCCGTCCAAAGGCAGCAAAACGGACACGGGAACGTGGTTCGACCCGCAAATCACCAGCGGCGCATTTTGTTCCGCCAAGCGCACAAGCAAATTGTTGGAATACGTCAAACCGTGCGCGTTAGCGATGACCGCGCCGATTTGGTCAAGAGGAACACGTCCGATTTCCGTTCCGTTTTCGGAAACGGTCATAAAGCCGTGTTCTACCGCCAAATGACGGCTGTCCTGCGCGATTTCGATGATTCTATCCATCCGCACCGCCTTTCGGTCGTTTCGGGTCAAGGACAACGCCGTCAACGGTGACGGTAATTTTTCTTAAATTTCTTTCTTGCATTCCCGACGGATATGCACCCCAAGACAGTTTATCCGCTTCTTCTTTAGCTATTTTGTTTTCCCTAAAATATATCCGTCCCCCGCTCATCTTTTTAACTCGGGCAATAATGGTTTCGCCGTCCTTTTCGTAAGCGACCATATCGTCAATATGCAGACGCATAATCAGCTTTGCATGAGCATCGGTATGCCGCCAATTCGGCACAAAATTTTTCTGATGCGCACAGTAATTCGGAATAATCTCAATTTGCCATTTTCCCGCATTCTTTCGTTCCGAATCGGGGCAATAAATTTCGGCATAAGCGTTCCCGCCGTAAATCGCATAACGATACGGCTTGTGCGTTCTTCTGTCATTAAACGCCAAAACAACGTCTTTGTTTCTGTCTTCAAATACTTTAACGTGCTTCATTTTCCTTTCGTTAAAGTATTCCATAACGATTTTTTCATAATCCGCAGGATTTGAATTTTCCAATCGTTCCCGAATTTTGTTTGCCGTTCCGCTTTGATCCACAATATCATCCAATTTATACGGCTTTTTTTGAGGATTAAACGACTTTGTAAAAGCTAAACAGGGAACTCTTTTTGTTAAACGTACCGTTCCTTTTTTATCGCCTTCGCCCGCCATGCCGTAATATGTTTCTTCGTGCAGTTTGGCAACGGTTTTACCGTTCCGAATCGCTTTTTGCGGATTGCCGTGATCGGGTTTGTGCGAAATCACGATTTTATCGAATGCGTCCTTGATTTCAGACAATCTGAACGTCGGAAAAGGAATGTGCGGCGCTTTTTCCTGCGGCATTTCACCGAAATCGCGCCGTTCGGTCGCATACTTTTGCAGCGTTCCGCGGCTGGTGCAGGCAACGACGAAAGCGTCAATCGCATGATGACGGTGATCGGTGCGGTCTTTTTCCTTTTGTTCGCTTAAAATGGAGTTCAGCCCCCAATGGTCACGCAGTTTGGACGTCAGCTGTCCGGGGATACCGTAAACAAAACGCGGATTCGCCGCAAAGCACAAATACTGCCGCGCGATTCGCGACATATATTGCGTGTCCGTCAGCATACGCGCCAGTACGTCGCCTTTTTCGTCCTGCAGTTTTTTAAAAGCGTCTTCGTTGAATTTCCAACGTTTGTTTTCGGGCAGATTTTCAACACGCGCCAAAATTTCGTTCCAGCGTTCGGCATCGTTATGAAAAGCTTCCCACGGCGAACGGTTGCCCTTTTCGCGGTTGCACCGACGGCAGGAAAGGACTTTGTTCGACCTCGCATCCAGATAAGAACGCGAAAACGGCAACAAGTGTTCGATTTCAAATTCCGCCGACATCGCCTCTTCCTCCTTGGGAATCGGCTTGCCGCAAAACGGACAGCAGCGCTGCGCCGGATTTTGCGCAGAATCTTTCCAAAGCTTGTACTTCATACGATTGTCGTAATTGTTTTTTACACCCAAGCGCACCAATTCCTTGCCGATTTCTTCATTTTCTTTTTCGTTTTGGGCTTGCTCTTTTTCAACGCGTTTTCTTTCGTCCCGCGACAGCTTCAAATCGCGCGCCAGTTCGACGACAATCGAATTCGGATGTCCGTATTTTTTCACCAAAGCATTGACCAGTTGGCGCACTTGGTTCAGCGCGATATGAACGGTTGGATTGTTGATTTTGCCATAATATTTCGCATCGTCTTCTTTGTCTTCGTCTTTGCCCGTTCCGCCGATGACCTGTTCGGGCAGGGCGCGCCCGTAATAAGGCAGTTCGTCGAATGTTTCTCCCGTTTCCGAATCAATGAAAGCCTCGTATTTTTCGGGCAGTTTGTCGAATTTCTTGGAAAACTCGTATCCCGCCGCAACGACCGCTTTGTCGTACAGCATGCCTTGTTCCAAAAACGGATTGATCTTGTTAATCGCTTTCAAGCTCAAAGACCCCGTGCCGTCGGGCAAATCGGCGGTCAAAGCCTGTTCGATTTGTTCGTCCGACAAACCGTATTTCAGCAAAGCCGTTTTTATGTCGTCTTCGCTTTCCGTGTTTAACAGCAAATCGACGATTTCGTCTTGCTTGTCCGCCCAAACGGCGCCAAACAAAGGACGCAGCAAAGCGGTTGTTTTATCCGCGTCTAGCCCCTTGCGCCGTTCGGATTCCAAGTTGAATTTGACGTTTTTGGGCAACTTCAAAATCTTTTTAATCGCTGCGAACGTCAGGCGGTAATCCTTGTCCAGCTTTGAAAAATCCTCCAGCAGCCAATGGCGCAATTCCTGTTTTTGTTTGTCGTCCAGCTCGACTTCGGCAAAGTCGTCGCGCACCCGCAGCTGATTGATTTGCTGCAGCGCGCGGAAACGCTGAAAGGCGGGAAAGGCGATATAACAGCGTTCTTCGCTTTTTTCAAACGGACAATGCCCTTTCGGCGGCGTTTTCAGCGGACGCTGGTTGAAAATCGTTTTGAACAAATCCGCTTTGATTTCGTCGTTTAAATCCTGCTTTAAAAAGATTTGGCGCACTTCGTCTTCGTACATTTCACGCGTGGGATACATGGAATAAACAGCTTTGCCTTTTTCCAAATGCGTGCGCACGCGAACCGCATCAAAGTTCTGCGTCGATTTTTTGCCTTTGTTCAAATTGTACAGATATTCGCCCAAAGTCCGCGCGCCGCTTTCGGTCATTTTTTCGGTCAAATCCTTAATTGCGGATTTCATCGCGCCAGCTTCGTCGTTTTTGCGATCGGTCTTGCGGTTGCTTTTAAAGCCGCGGCGCTGATTGATATGAAACAAAGCCCGCCCCAGTTCATACGGCGGCAGCTTTTCGTCCAAGCCCTTTACGCGCAATTCATACGGGTTCAGCCGCTCCAAAGCTTTGCGTTCGGATTCGCTTTCGGGCATCAGGCCGTACTTTATCAGCTTGTTCATCAGCGTTTCGCGGCGCATGACATAGCGGTCGCGGCGTCTGCGCATTCCCCGCGCCGTTCGGCGCGCAACGGCAAGCGGTTCTTTGGTTTTGCTATCGCGTCCGTCCGAAAAAATGCGCACGCCCATGCGTTCCAGCCGCAAAGGAACGCCGTCACTCCCCAATTCGACAACACTCCATCCCAGCGAAGTCGCGCCCAAATCCAAACCCAAAATATAATCCATTGGTATACCCCTTGAAGAAAACAACTAAAAATATCTTGCACTATTAGGATAGATGTGGCAAGATGTTTCTATCATTTAGCAGATGATTATTTTGTGTTCTTTCCGCTAACAAGTGTCAAAGACACACAAAATTAAGGGGGCTGACTGCGCGTCGCCCCCTTTTCGTTTGTGCGGAAAAATCAATCCAGAACTTTATCCAGAAAATACGGCATTTGGACTTGCCACCAATCCCAATCGTGATTGACGTCTTTACCCCAGATGTCGACAAAGGCGGGGATGTGTTTATCCTCCAAAATCTGCTTCAAGCGTTTGGTGTCGCCGATCATCGGGTCTTCCCACGCGCCCTGTCCGACGCAGAACACCAGCCGCGCGCGGCGCATTTGTTCCAGATAATCGCCCTCCTGCACGTTGGGCAAAAAGTCCAAAGGCGAGTTGTAATACACGACTTCGTCCATGTAATCGCCCATGAAAAAGCTTGCCTGATACACGCCCGACAGCGCAATCACGCTGTCGAACAAATCGGGGCGGCGGAAGAAAAACAAAGCCGCGTACGTCGCGCCCATGGAACAGCCCGTCGTCATAATGCCGATTTCTTTGCCGCCGTTGGACGCGCGGCTGATTTCGCGGACGCGGGGCAGGAATTCTTCGACCACATAGTTGTACCACGCTTCGTGGCGGCGGATGCGGTCGAACGGATTGCCTTTGTTCGTCCACGTTTCCCAGTCGATTCCGTCAACGCAGAATAGCTGAATCCGTCCCGCGTCGATATACGGGCGGCAGATTTCGACCATGCCGTGCAGCTCGTAATGCCAAAACCGCCCGTCGCCGGGGGGAAAGACAACCACGGGTTTGCCCGCGTGACCGTAGACTTTGAATTCCATGTCGCGCTGCAGGCGGTCCGAGTATTCTTTGAAGTATTCTTCTTTCATTTTTCAAGCTCTGGCGTTAATGGCGTCGATGATTTCGTTCAGCTGTTCCAAGCTGTCCGCGTACAGCAGGTAAATGTAATCCCCCATGGCGCGGGCGGTAATGCCCTCAATCGGCATGTGTTCCATGATATGGTCGCCGTATTTCGCCAGAATTTCGTCGTGGGAATACACATAAGCAAAACGGTTTTTGCGGCTGGCGAAAGCGGCATAACGCTTCGGCGTCAAATCGCAGTCGGTTTTGCCCTTGACCAGCACGTCCGCCCAGACTTTATAAATGTTGACATCGTGGGACGCTTCGTAAATTTCGGTAATCATGCCGCCAGGCGGACGCATGTTGACCTCCAAAGCCATGACTTTGGTTTTGCCCGTCTGTTTGTCCGTCGTGCGGAAAAATTCAAAGTGAAAGAACGTGTCGCGGATGTCGTAAGCTTTGACAATCGCCGTTCCCGCTTTGCGAATGTCCGCCGCCATTTCGGGTTCGGAATGGTACATGATGCAGTCGTCGTTGACCACCGTGTCCATCAAGGACTGGTGATAAATTTGGCTGGCGCAGAAAACGATGTTGCCGTTGTGATCGGTTACACCGTCAAACGTTTCGACATGCCCGTCGATGAAGACTTCCATAATATACGGCACGTTCGGCTTGTGCGCGAAAAATTCCGCCATTTCGGCTTCGTTGTGCAAAGTGTAGGTGTCGCACGCGCCGACGCCGTCATCGGGTTTGACCACGACGGGGAAACCGTGTTTGTCCGTAAAAGCCTTTCCGTCCGCGAACGTTTCGGGCAGACAATAAGCCGCGCAGTCAACGCCCGCTTTTTTGAAAAACGCTTTCATGCGGGATTTTTGCTTGTGGTCCATAATCGCGGGATAGCGGATTCCGTTCATATTGAAGTCGGTGCGCAATTTGGCTTCGGTAATCAGCCAGAATTCGTTGTTTGATCGAACTTCCTGAATTTTGCCGTGGTGGTGAATCAGGCATGCCGTCGCGCGGTACACCGCGTCATAGTCGGTCATGTCGGGCAGCCAGAAATATTCGGTCAAAGCGTCCTTTAATTCAGGCAGCAGATTGTCGTAGGGAGTATCGCCGATTCCCAAAACCGTTACGCCGTTTTCCTTTAAATAACGGCAAAATTTCCACCCGTACGTCGGGAAGTTGGGGGAAAGATACAGAAAATTCATTTTTTTGTCCGTTTGATTTTTTGTCTGGTTCGCCCTGTTTCGGGGCTTGTCTTTTTACCCTTAAAAAGTGGCAAGCCCCGCGGCAAAAGTCAACAAAATATTATGTTTTTTGCACCCGTCAAAAAAATTTGAAAAATCGATTTTATCGGCTTTCTTATTTTATCGAAAGATGATAAGAATAAACAAAAGCTTTCATCCATTGGGCGGGAACACATCATGACAGCGTGGTTTTTGGATTTTCTGCACTTTTCGTTGGCAATGCTGGCGGTTTGCGCCCCGCAGTCGGCGATTCCCGTTTTTATGAACCTGACCGAAGGCATGGGTACCCGCGAAAAGTCGGGGGTCGCCCGCCAAACGGGCATTGCCGTCGCCTGCATTTTGCTGTGTTCCGCTTTCTTCGGCAGCGCGCTTTTGGACATTTTCGGCATCAGCCTCAATTCGTTCAGAATCGCGGGCGGAATCCTGCTGATTACCATCGCGTTCGGCATGATGCGCGCGTCCGAAAAACGCCATACCAAAGAGGAAGAAGCCGAAGCGGAAGCTCGCGACGCCGTTGGCGTGATGCCGCTTGCCATCCCCATCATTTCGGGACCTGGAGCGATTTCCGCCATGGTCATCGCCACCCAGTCCGACAAAAGCTTTTCCCACTACTTCGCCGTTTGCTGCGCCGGCATCACCGTTGCCGTCGTCGCCTGGTTGCTGCTGCGCGTCGCCGACAAGCTTGCCGCCGTACTGGGGCAAACGGGACTGAACATTCTGGGGCGTTTATGCGGTATGCTGCTGTCCGCCTTGGGGATTGAATTTATTTATACGTCTTTGCGTGCGATGTTCCCTGCATGGATAGGATAAAAACCGATTTTATAGGTCGATTGGTTCGTCAGCTTTCGCTGCGAAATGCTCGCGTACCTTATGTACGTTCCGCTTTCTCGCTCAAGCTTCCTGCCATTCGACTCTCTAAAATCGGTTTTGGCAAACTTTGCCCGTACGGCAGTACTCGCTGCGTCTTTCCTGCCGACAGGAACACCATAAGCGGTTTTTTCAATAATGTTTTGCCCGTGCGGCAGCACCTTCCTGCCACTCGACTCTCTAAAATCGGTTTTGGCGAACTTTGCCCGTACGGCAGTACTCGCTGCGCCTTTCCTGCCGACAGGAACACCATAAGCGTTTTTTTCAATAATGTTTTGCCCGTGCGGCAGCACTTTCCTGCCACTCGACTCTCTAAAAATCGGTTTTGGAAAATTTTGCCCGTACGGCAGTACCTTAAAAGGATGACATATGCCCGCTGATTTTGACACGCCTTTGTACAGCTTGCAAAACGTCCGATTGACGTTTGGTGTTCATCCTGTTTTTACGGGGCTGGATTTGTTTATTAAAAAGGGCGATAAAACGTGCCTTATCGGTCGCAACGGATCGGGCAAATCGACTTTGCTGAAAGTCATTGCGGGCATCATTGAACCCGACGGCGGCGAAAAGTTTGTTCAGCCCGGGACGAAAATAGCGTATATGGCGCAGGAATCCGATTTTTCGGAATACAAGACTTTGCGCGATGTCGTGATGGCGGGTTTGCGCGATCCCGCCGATGCTTACAAAGCGGACAGGCTGATCGACAAATTGGATTTGGCGGCGGAACAGGATCCGAAATCGGCTTCGGGCGGCGAACGCAAAAAAGCGGCTCTGGCGCAAGCGCTGGCGGGCGAACCCGATATTCTGCTGCTGGACGAACCGACCAACCATCTGGACATTGCAACAATCGAAAAACTGGAAAAAACGGTCAAAGATTTTGCGGGAGCGGTGATCGTCATCAGCCACGACCGCGCGTTTTTAAAGGCGGTTTCGACATCGACAATCTGGCTTGACCGTGGGAAAACCCATACCCAAAACAAAGGATATGCGGCTTTCGAGGATTGGCAGGAAAAAATTCTGACCGCCGAGGAAGTCGAACAAGCCCGCCTGTCCCGCCGCATCGAACGGGAAACGCAATGGCTGCGCAAAGGCGTTACCGCGCGGCGCAAGCGCAATATGGGACGTCTGCACCGTTTGCAGGAACTTCGGCTGCAGCGCAAAGAACAAATCAAGCAGACGGGTTCCGTCGAATTGGCGATAGACAAGGGAGAAATCCTGTCCAAGCTGGTCATAGAAGCCAAACATTTGGAAAAATCATTCGGCGGACGTTCTTTGATAAAAGATTTTTCATTCCGTTTGATGCGCGGCAACAAAATCGGAATCGTCGGACCGAACGGGGCGGGAAAAACGACGCTCGTCAAAGTGCTGACGGGACGGCTTTCCCCCGATTCTGGTTCCGTGCGGCTGATGAAAAATTTGGAAGAAGCCTATTTCGACCAAAACCGCATAACGCTGGATGAAAGCAAAACGGTGCGCGAAACGCTGTGTCCCGACGGAGGCGACACTGTTTTTGTACGCGGAACACCGCGTCACATTATGTCGTACTTAAAGGATTTTTTGTTTGCGTCGACCCAAGCGGACACCCCTGTTTCAGCCCTTTCGGGCGGCGAAAAAAACAGGCTGGTTCTGGCAAAAACGCTTGCCAAGCCGTCGAATTTCCTTGTGCTGGACGAACCGACGAACGATTTGGACATGGATACGCTCGATTTGCTGCAGGACGCTTTGATGAGCTATGACGGGACGGTCTTGATTGTCAGCCATGACCGCGATTTTCTGGATAATGTGGCGACATCGCTGCTGTATATGAACGGCGACGGCACAATCGTCGAACACGTCGGATCATACACCGATTTGCTGGAAAAACTGAAAGCTCAAACCAAACCCGCCGCAAAGCCCGCCGACAAACCCAAAGCTTTGCGTGAAAAGCCGCGGCAGCCCGCGCGAATGTCGTTCAAAGACAAACGGCTGCTTGAAATTCTGCCCGCCGAAGTCGAAGCGTTGGAAAAACAAATCGCGGCGCTGGAAGCCAAGCTTGCCGATCCGAACTTTTATATGGAAAATCCCGCCGCGTTCGGGCAAACAACGGCGGAATTGGAAAAATCGAAAGCCGAAAAAGACGAAAAGGAATCGCTTTGGCTTGAATTGGCGGAACGGGCTTAACCCATCGCTTTGGTGATCTGTTCCTGCATGTCGAACGTTCCCATAACGGACCATGCGATAACGCCGGAAACAAACAAAACCGCGATGGTGTTCAGCAACGCCGCGCGCTGTTCAATACTGGAAATACTGGTTTCCAGCCATTCGTTCGCCATTTGGTCAAGCGCGGCTTGGAAGTTGTCCATTTCGGAATAAATGCGCAAATCGCCGATGATTTCTTTGTCGGGGAATCCCAATCCCGTTTTGTTCAACGCTTCGCCGATGTTGTCGCCGTTGTTGATGTAAACCAAAGCGGTGTCGATTCGGTGCAGCAAGTACGGGTTGGCATCGTGGCGCAAAGAACGCAACGCTTGGGAAACGGGGGTACCCGCGCGCACCAGAGCCGCCATTGCCAGCATCCATGTAACGCCGACAAAAATGCGGTACAGCGACCAGGGCGGTATTCCGTCCACAAGGGCGCGCGTCTTTCCTTTCCATCGTCCCAATGTAACGTAAATCAGCACGAATACCGTCGGCAGGAATGAAAACGCCATAATCCAGTTTTTCTGAATCCAAATGGATACGGCGACCAAATCTTTCGCCGTTCCCGTCCAACGGGCGTTCGGGGCGGCGTTCATCATCGGCGGCACCATGTACGCGCCGATCGCGTAAATAATCAAAACCGTCATCATGGACAGGAACATAGGGTAAGCGATCGCGCCGACCAAAGGTCCGATCATTCGGCTGGTGCCTTCGGTAACTTTAATCAGGTTTTCCAGCGCGCCTTCCAAGTGCGAAACGTCGCCGACGGACAGCATCAGACGTTCGCGGGCGGGCGCCCAGCCTTCCAAAGCGACGGAAAACGGATGACCGTTCTGCAATGCGCGCGACCAGTATAACAGCGCCAAAGCCATCGGTTCGTCGGGGTTTTTGCCGTCGTTCGTGATAATGGCGCGGATTCGGTCCAAAGCATCCATCAACGAAAAACGGTTGCGCAGCAGGGAAATCAGCTTGCGGTAAATTTTCAAGCGTGTTTTGCCGCTCATACGGCAGACGATCATCGCGTAATAGCGGTTAATGTCGGCAAGGGAAAATTTGCTTTTCGCCATATTCCGTTTCCTTTCTCAGTAAATCGGTCTTTCGTCCAGCAAGCCGCACCAGCGTTCGACTTCTTCGGCGTCAATCAGACCGTTCAGCATGCGTTCGATGGCGCAGTCCTTCATTGTTCTGCCGCCCAGATCGCCCGTCCAGTAGTCAATCGCCTTTTTGGTTTCGCCTTTGACCAGCAGATCCAAAAAAGTCGCGTCGGGCATCAGGATTTCACCGACGACGGCGCGCCCTTTGACCCCGCGTCCCTGACATTCCTGACAGCCTTCGCCTTTCAAAAAAGCCTGTTCCATCCCGAAATCGCCGTATGCTTTGCGCAAACGTTTGACCGTCGGGTGATCGGGTTTTTGCGAAACGGGAATGCGGCAGTTCGGGCAGACGCGGCGGAACAAACGCTGCGACACCATGCCTTTCATAATTTCGGGGTCGATCAGCTTGAACGGTTCGACGCCCATGTCGCGCAGACGCATAACAACCGCAGGCGAACTGTTCGCATGCAAAGTCGTCCAAACGCCGTGTCCCGACAGCGCGCCTTTGAAAGCCAGCTGCGCCGCCGACAGAGTGCGGACTTCCCCGATCATCAGCATGTCGGGGTCGGAACGCAAAGACGCGGCAAGGGCTTTGGTGAATTCCTGTTCTTTCAGCGCTTCGGTGTTCGCGTTGGTCACGGGCATTTGCCGCGCGCCGGGAATCGGGTATTCGGGGGGGTCTTCCACCGTAATCAGGTTCAGTTCGTAGTTGCGTTCCTGCAGCAGCGAAATCATATTGCGCTGCAGAGTCGTCGATTTGCCCGACCCCGTCGGTCCCGCCACGATGATAATGCCGATAGGCACGGCGCGCAGACGGTAAAACATGTCGGCTTCGCGCTGCGTATACCCCAAAGCCATCAAATCGCCCGCGTTTTCGGGATCGTCGTCCGCGTACAGCAAACGCATGACCAGATAGCGCGTGCCGAACGCAATCGGGTTGAATTGCAGTCGCACGCCCAAAACATTGCGGGGCAACCGCAGCTTGCCGTTCGATCCGCGCAAAGGCGTGTCGCCGACCTTTTGCGCCGCCTGATATTCGTTTTGCGCATAGTTCGCATCGGAAATGTCCGAAGACGCGAACGCGGCGCGGACGAACGCTTCGCCCCATTCCTTGTCTTTTTCGATTTCGACCTGCATCATGCCGTTTGTACGGAACATGACTTGCGTTTTGTGCGTGCCGACGACAACGTGAATATCGGACACTTTGACCGCCGCCGCGCGGGACAGCACGTTGACGTAGTCCTTTTGCATCTGCAGCTGTTCAAGGTCGGCTGCGCTGCCCGTTTCTTCGGCTTCCTCGGGGGGAGGGGCGTCTTTCGCCGCGCGGTCGTAGATGGCTTTGATCAGGCTTGCGGGGACGTATTCGGCTTTGTTGACAGGCAGTTTTTTCTTGCGCGCCAAAACTTCGAAACTTAAAACGCGCCCGTCGAATTTATGTTCCGCGCTGACCATAAAACGACCATCGAGAAACAAAGCCAGCAAGCCGCGGGTGTCGTCTTTGACGGGAAAAACACTGCCGGGGGCGGTAATGCATTCATTTCCGCCATGGAACAATTCCGCCAGCACTTCCGAACTTTTTTTAGGCGCCGCGCTTTTTGCGGGTTCGGTCGGTTTCGAGGCGGATGCTGCTGCTGACTTTGCCGGTAGAGGCATGGTTCATCCCTTTTTCAAACGACCAAACAGGGGATAGCCTCCCCTGTTCGGATTTGTTTTATTTTGCCAAGCTTACACCTGAAAATCTGGTGCGTTTCGCTCCGCCGATTCGTCCAACGGGGGGCGCAATCGTCATACCGCCCGAACCAGCGGCTTCGGCGGGGGCGGCTCC
>SAMEA104315424__coassemble_547_pt1 | contig 27692 bp, 27 predicted proteins | sample SAMEA104315424__metabat2_low_PE_038 | metagenome-assembled genome bin SAMEA104315424 (sample SAMEA104315424) | gut metagenome | biome: Monkey gut; feature: monkey-associated habitat; material: faeces | place: China | collected 2013 | reverse complement strand
GCTTTCGCCCTCCTCGTGATTTCGATAATATAGAATGAAGCAATCCCGGGACAGGTCGGCACGGGTGCCAATACTTGCACGGGACTGCTTCACTTCGTTCGCAGTTTCGACTCTCTTTTATTTTTCAAACATTTATCGCAATTGCGAGGCGGATGCAATCCGCCGCGGCAATCCCAGGACAGGTCAGCACGGGTGCGAACCTATCACGGAATCACTACGCCGGGCTTTCAATTCTCTATTGTTTTTCGGTTTATTTTTCACTTGTTTGCGATATAATCCGCTAATCCACACACAAGCGGAAAAACCATGTCAGCCTATTGTTACATTCTCTTCAACAAAAAGAACGGCGTCCTTTATACAGGGGCGACAAACGATTTGATTCGGCGCGTATGGGAACACAAACAAAAGTGTGTTGACGGCTTTTCCAAAAAATACAATGTCGATAAATTGGGATATTATGAAGTTTACGACGACATCGAATCCGCTTTCAGTCGCGAACGGCAGATAAAAGCGGGCAATCGTCAAAAGAAAATCGATTTGATTGTTTCGATGAATCCCGATTGGAAAGATTTGTACGAAACTTTGGTTTAGTATTCGAAATTGCGAGGAGCGGCAAAGCCGCAACGCGGCAATCTTAGCCTTAGTCGGCACGGGTGCGAACCTATCACGGGACCGCCACGGGCTACGCCCTCGCGGTTTCGATTCTTTTTTATTTTTCATAACATTTATCGAACTTGCGAGGAGGGCGATAGCCCGACGCGGCAATCTCCGTATTGGTCGGCACGGGTGCCAATACCTGCACGGGATCACCACGTCGCGCCGCAGGCGCTCCTCGTGATTTCGATTCTCTGTTACTTTCCCGCTACGGTGCCGTCAATGAAGCATATTTTTTTCACTGATGAAATTGTGAACCGTGCCGTAACTGACTTTGAACCGCCTCGCCAGTTCGGATTGGGAAACGCCGTCTTTCAACAAAAGCCGTATTTCGTGTTCCTTGCCGTCCAACAGCCTGTTTTTGTTGCGCGTCCCGCGGCGGCGTCCCAGCTGTTTGCCTTCGGATTTCAATCGGGCAAGCGCTTCTTTCGTTCTTTGACTGATCAGGGAACGTTCCAGCTGCGCCACCATGGAAAAAACAAACGCCATCATTTGGGATTGGATGTCATGCCCCAAACAATAGTTTTCTTTGACCGTCCAAACGCTGACGCCTTTTTCGATGCAGAAATTCAAAATCGTCAGCACGTCCAGAATCGTGCGCCCCAGCCGCGACAGTTCGGAACAGACCAAAACGTCGTCTTTTTCCAGCAAACGCAAAGCTTTGCCCAGTTTTCTTTTTTTGAAACTGACCGTGCCGCTGATGGTTTCGTTAACCCATTTGTCAACCCGCATTTCTTTGTTTTTCAAAAAGCGTTCGATTTCAAACTTTTGGTTTTCCGTGGTCTGCTTGTCCGTAGAAACGCGGATATATCCGTATACTTTCATTTTTCACTCCTTTTGTTTTAATACCAAAGAATGTGAATTTACGCAATCTTATCCGCATCGGGGATGCCGACGAATGCTTTTCGGCTTGTTTTTCCAAAGCCGTGACGTTAATTTGTTTTGTTTTCAACTTGCGCAACGGACTGTCCATGTTTCAAAAAATCGGTGCAAAGCTCAACAACGTTCAGATGATTCACAATTACAAACGGATGTTTCCGTATGTAAAGCCCTACTTGGTCCGCGCGGTTTTGGCGGTTCTGGTCACCATCCCCATCGGTTCGTTCGACGCTTTGACGGCGTGGATTTTAAAGCCCTATATGGATGTCGTTCTGGTCGAAAAACAGGTTCATGCCGTATCGCTGATGCCGTTGGTGATTGTGCTGGGCAGCGCGCTGCAAAGCTTTTGCAACTATGCCGCAACGTATTTGAACACTTGGGTCGGCGCAAAAATCACGATGGCGCTGAAGCTGGATTTGTATAAAAAGCTGCTGTACAAGGACGCCGCCTATTTCGATCACACGTCGTCGGGCGATATCATTATGAAATACAGCACTTGCGCCGAATCGGCGTGCAGCGGTCTGCTGGCGAACGTCAAGCTGTTCACGACGCGCATTTTTTCGTCGATATCCCTGATTGCGGTGCTGTTTTGGAACAGCTGGCAGCTGTCGATCGTCGCGCTGATCTTTATGTTCGGGGCTTTGCTGCCGCTGACCACCGTGAAAAAGAAAATCAAAAAACTGATGGGCAGGCAAATCGGCGGACTGGCGGCGATTACAACGCACTACAACGAAACGTTTTCGGGCAACCGCATCATTGCTTCGTACAATCTGCACGACCGCGAAAAACAGCGTTTTCAAAAAGACTTGAACGATATGTTCCATGTTCAGGTCAAAATGGTTCAAAAAACGGGGCTGCTGTCGCCGATGATTCACTTTATCGTGTCTTTGGGCATCGCGGGGGCGATTTGGCTGGGCAGCTATTTGATTGTTACGCACCAGATTTCCAGCGGCAACTTTGTGTCGTTCATTGCGGCTCTGCTGATGCTGTACACGCCGATCAAAGGCATCGGCAACAGCTTTACCGCCGTTCAGATGTCTTTTATGATGATGGATCAAGTCTTTTCGACGCTGGATTCCATTCCCGCCGTCAGAAACGTCGAAAATCCCGTTCATATCGACCGCGTGCGCCGCAATATCAAATACAATCACGTCAATTTCGAATATGTCCGCGGAAAGCCCGTTTTGAAAGACGTTTCCGCCGACATCGAAATCGGCAAAATGTACGCTTTCGTCGGAAATTCGGGGGGCGGCAAGACAACGTTCGTCAACCTGCTGCCGCGTTTTTACGATATTACGGGCGGGGATTTGCTGATTGACGGCGTATCCGTCAAAAACATCGACCTGCATGACTTGCGCGAAAACATCGCCATGGTGTTTCAGGACAACTTTCTGTTCAACGGCACTATTCGCGACAACATCGTTTTGGGGCAGACCGATTATTCCGAAGACGCTTTGAAACAAGCCGTCAAAGACGCGTGTCTGGAGGAATTTTTAAACTCTCTGCCCAAAGGGCTGGACACGGAAATCGGCGAACGCGGCGTTTTATTGTCGGGCGGACAAAAGCAGCGCGTCGCGATTGCGCGCGCTTTCATGAAAAACGCGCCGATCGTCATTCTGGACGAAGCGACGTCCGCTTTGGACAACAAATCCGAAGCCATCGTTCAGCAAGCCATCGACAATTTGATGAAAGACCGCACCGTTTTGGTGATTGCGCACCGCTTGTCCACCGTTAAAAACGCGGACAAGATCTTTGTCATCAACAACGGCGAAATCGTTGAACAAGGATCGCATGACGAACTGCTGGCGCTGAACGGGGAATACGCCGCCCTGTACAATATGCAGTTCAAAACGAAAAAATAAACGATTCCCAGCGGCTTAAAACAGACAGCACTTGCCGCACTCCCCGCCGTACAGAACGGCGGGGATGTTGCCGACAAGGAAGCGTTGTTCCCGCATCAGACGTTTTGCCCCATTTCAAAAGCTTCGTTTAAAACGGGTTTGCCTTGAATATCGCCGACGGCTTCAACGCCCGTGGCGCGCACAACGCCTTTCAGCCCGCATTTGGGAAAGCATTCAATCCAGCCTTGCAAGCCGATAACCGCTCTGTCCATCGCGGCGTTGTCGTCTTCCGCCGACGAAGCCAGCAAATAAATGTCGCGGAACTTGTAATCCGACGGATACAGCGGGTTGGCGCGATCCAGCAAAGTTTTCATCTGCCCCGCCATTTCGTAATAGTAAATCGGCGTTGCAAAAGCGATGACATCGGCGTTTTTCATTTTTTCGACGATTTCCGCCGCATCGTCTTTCAGCACGCATTTTTGCGTTTTCTGGCACGACAAGCAGCCGATGCAGAAACCGATTTTCTTGCCGGCAAGGGATATTTTTTCAACCGTGTTGCCCTGCCGTTCAGCCCCTTTTGCAAAACTGTCCGCCAAAGTGTCCGAATTGCCGCCTTTGCGCATCGACGTTGAAATCACCAATACGTTTTTTGTCATAGCCCAATTCCCTTCAGATAAAAATAAAGGGTGAAGATAAAAAATCCTCACCCGTTTTTGTTTTGGTCGGAGCGCCGAGATTCGAACTCGGGACCCCTTGCACCCCATACAAGTGCGCTACCAGACTGCGCCACGCTCCGACGAACAAAAGGGAATATAGCCGTTTTGATTCCCGATTGCAACAGTTAAATTACTTTTTTTAACAGGGCGGCGATTTCTTCCAATTCGGCAATCACGTTTTCCAATTCCGCCTTGTTTTCAACCGATTTTTCCCCCGTCTGAACGGACGGCAAGCCGCTTTGCTGTTCAACGGCTGAATTTATCGTTCCGTCTTCGATCAATTTTTGAACTCCCTTGACCGTGTATCCCCTGTCCCGCAGCAGATATTCGATTTTTTTCAGCAAAGCGATGTCTTCAGGACGGTAATAACGCCGCCCGCCCGGACGCTGAACCGGCGAAACGGCTGGAAATTTTTTTTCCCAAAAACGCAACGCGGACGGGGAAACGTTCAGTTCAGCCGACACTTCGGCAATCGTGCGGAAAGCGCGCGCCGCCTTTTTGTCAAACAAATCCGTGTTTTCGATTTCCGATTCCATCGATTACTTTTTCGCGTTGACCTGTTTTTTCAAAATCTGCGACGGACGGAAAGACAATATCCGACGCGGCGTAATCGGCACTTCCACCCCCGTTTTGGGATTGCGCCCGATTCGCATCTTTTTTTGCCGAACGGAAAACGTGCCGAACGACGACAGTTTGACCGTATCGCCCCGTTCCAACGCTTTGGAAATTTCATCCAGCACTTGATCCAGCAGCTTGGCGGATTCGCTGGACGACAATCCGACTTCGTGATAAACGGCTTCCGCCAATTCGGCGCGCGTAATGTTTTTTTCGGTCATAGCAAACCTCCTTCCCATGCGGTCATTTAAACAGCGTAAGGAATTTTTTGCTTTTTTTCAAGGATTTAATGTGATTTTTCCGTAAAATCGGGCTTTACAGGCGAATCAGCGACGCGCCCCAAGTAAATCCCGCGCCCATCGCAGGCGACAGAATCAACTGTCCTTTTTTCAGCAAACCGCGTTCAACGCCGTCCGCCAAAGCCAAAGGAATCGACGCCGCCGACGTGTTGGCATGCTTGTCAACCGTGGTCAGCACTTTTTCGGCAGGCATCCCCAAACGTTTGGCAACCGCGTCCATAATGCGGATGTTCGCCTGATGCGGAACAAACCAATCCACGTCGTCAACCGTATAGCCGTTCTTTGCCAGCACTTCCGCGGAAATGTCAGCCATGTTGACGCTGGCGTGGCGGAACACTTCGCGCCCGTTCATCGTGATATAGCCGACTTCGTGGTTAAACGAAGGACCGCCCGTCGCATACAAGTCAGGCGCATGGCGTCCGTCCGAACGAATCAGCGTGTCGATAACGCCGTCTTCGCCCTCGTGCGCCTGCAGCACCGCCGCACCCGCGCCGTCGCCGAACAAAACGCAAGTGTTTCTGTCCGTAAAGTCGGTAATCTTGGACAGCGTTTCAACGCCGATGACCAGCGCGTTTTTCGCCTGCCCCAAGCGAACCATGTTGTCCGCCGTTTTCAAAGCGTACAAAAAGCCGGAACAAGCCGCCGACAAATCGAAAGCGCAGCCGCCCGTCATGCCGATGGCTGCCTGCACATAAGCCGCCGTCGCGGGAAACGTCCTGTCGGGCGTAACGGAACCCAAAACGATGACGTCGATATCCGCGCCCGTCAAGCCTGCGGCTTTCAAAGCGTTTTGCGCGGCGTGAATCGCCAAATCGGACGTCATTGTTTTTTCGTCCGCAAAGTGGCGCTGCCGAATCCCCGTGCGATCCACAATCCATTCGTCACTGGTTTCGACGATTTTTGCCATGTCGTCGTTGGAACGGACCGTTTCGGGCAAATAACCGCCCAAACCTGCAATACGGGAACGAATCGTCATTCTTCTGCTTCCTTGTTATCCAAACTGATATTCGCCAGCTGTTTGGCGATATTGCCCTGCAAATCGCGTTTGACGGCATTGACCGCAACGCCCAGAGCATTGGCGAATCCGAACGCGTCGGCTCCGCCGTGACTTTTGATGGAAATCCCTTTCAGCCCGACCAGCATCGCGCCGTTGTAGCGACCGGGGTCCATTTTCTTTTTCAAACGCTTCAAAGACGGCAAAGCCAGCAAAAAGCCCAATTTGGAAATCAGACTGTTCGCGGCGACGTCTTTCAGCAGATTGACCATCAGGCGCGCCGTTCCCTCAATGGCTTTCAAAGCGATATTGCCCGCAAAGCCGTCGGTGACAAACACGTCAACGGTTCCCAAAGCGATATCGTCGGATTCGACGAAGCCTTTGAAGTTTTCGCTCAACGCCGATTCGCGCAAAATCTGCGCGGCTTCGCGAATTTCGTCGCGCCCTTTGATGTCTTCCGAACCGATGTTCAGCAATCCCAGCGTCGGCTGTTCGCGCTTCAGCACGGCGCGGCAGTACGCTTCGCCCATAATGGCGAATTCGACCAGATTGCGGGCGTCGCATTCGGCGTTCGCCCCCAAATCCAGAACAACGCATTCACCCTGACGCGTCGGCAGAATCGTTACAATCGCGGGACGGTGAATCCCCGGCATCGTGCCGAGAATCAGCTTGGAAAAAGCCATCAGCGCGCCCGTGTTGCCCGAGCTGACAACGGCATTCGCCTGTCCCTGTTTTACGGCGTCAATCGCCAGCCAAAGACTGGATTTGCGTCCCTGACGCACGGCGACGGAGGGTTTTTCGTTGCTCGCCACATAATCGGGCGTATGCACGAAATCAAACCTGTCGGCGGAAAGGCTGTACTTTTCGATATACGGCTTTACCTTGTTTTCGTCGCCGAAAATCAGGAAATGCACATCGGGATATTGTTTTTCCGCCGATTTGACACCGGCTATCACGCTGTCAGGCGCATGATCGCCGCCCATAGCATCGACCGCTATGACAACAGACTGCTGCGTATCCACGGGCTTTGCCTTAAAGCTTATTCGGCTTTTTCTTCGGCTTTGGCGGAAACGACTTCCTTGCCGTCGTAATAGCCGCAAGCGGGGCAAACGTTATGAGGACGTTTGGTTTCGCCGCAGTTCGGGCATTCCATAACGGCATTGGATTTCAAAGCCAAATGCGAACGGCGCATATCGCGTGCGGATTTGGATTTTTTACTTCTGGGTGTAGCCATTTTTTTTCTCTCTTATCAAAATGAACACTTGTTCCGATGAAGGAACCGAAACTCAAGTCCTATGCTATATAAAAAATTTTACAAAACTGCAAGCTCTTTTACGCTTTTTTGAGTTTTTCCAATGCGGAAAACGGATTTTTTCGGGGTTCGTCGTCGATTTTGTCGGAAAACCGCGCATCGGGCGCGTGCGGAAACGGATCCAAAGCCAACGAAAAGTATTCAACGGCGATTTCCCCCAAATCGATTTTATTGTTTTCCAAAACATCGACGTCTTCTTCCTCGTCGCTCATATCCAAATCGATTTCGTTCAAAGTCAAATCGGCGGGGTTCGGTTCTTCGAACAGCACATTGAACGAATCTTCGACTTCGGCATCGAACGGCTGCAGGGAAACAACGCAGGTTTGGGTGACTTTGCCTTTGACGACGCCCGTGGCGCGAACCTGATGTTTGTTCAAAGGACGCACCAGTGCGCTGACTTGAAAAGAATCGACTTTTTCCAGCCCCAGCCGTTTTTCCAACGCTTTTTTCTGCGCGTCGTCGGCTTGGATTTCGACGTTTTCGCCTTTGGCGGGCAAGCGCGTCGTGTCGATAATGTACGAAAATTCGGGATTTAAGTCTTTCATTGCCGGTTTCCTTTGTGTAAAATCGACATTGATTTTAAGTCAATTCGATTTTTTTTCAAGGACGGAAACCCATGCCCCCGTTTTTTCGTTTCAAAATTTTGGCTCTGAGCGCCGTTTTGGGCGGATGCGCCCCGATGATCGACACGCACGGCGACGCTTTGGACGCCGATGATCTGGCGGCTTTGCAGGTCGGGGAAACGTCTTACACCGAAGCGGCGGCGATTCTCGGTTCCCCGTCGGTTCGATCGACGTTCGACACGGAAAACTGGCTGTATGTTACATCCAAGCAAAAACGAACCGCTTTTTTCAAACCCGAAGAATTTGAACGCACCGTTACCGTGCTGAAATTCGACCGTTCTGGAATTTTGCGGGGAATCGAAACAAAAACGCTGGCGGATGGCAGAACAATCGCCCCCGATGCGGAAACAACACCGTCGGGCGGCAAAGAACTGACATTCTTTGACCAAATGGCGGGCAACGTCGGACGGCTGGCGACGGACGCCCCCGCGCATTAAGAGGGATCTTCCTCTTCCTCGTATGTCGGCAAAATGGCGACGAAATCTTCGAATTTTTTGGCAATGCCCGACAAATCCCGTTCCAAAAAGGGAATCAGCGCTTCGGCGTCGCCCAAATGCGCGGGCAGTTCGTTCAAAACGGGAGCGAGATCCCGCATCGCGTTTTGCAGTTTTTCGGTTTCCGTTCCCGCGTTTTGCAAAGTGCGAATCGCCCTGTCGATTTGATTTTTTTCATTTTCAGCCGTTGTGACGGCTCCCGCCGCGGAATGAACGGCGACATCCAGTTCGGAAGTGATGCGCTTCATCACTTCGGCAAAGTTGCATGCCCCCTGCTGAACGGTTTTCAGCTGTTCGGACAAACGGACGATGGCGTCCTCTGTTTTTTGAGTCTGCACGCGGATATCCAAAGCCGCCGCGCCGAAAGATTTTGCCTTTTCGCCCGCTTTGGCGGCTTCGATGGACGCGTTCAAAGCCAAAATCTTGGTTTCCGTCGCATTATTGCGAATCTGCGCCGTCAAATCCAGCGTCGATTTTGCCCATTCAAACAAGTCGGACACGAAAGCGGTCGCCTGATTGACGGTTTTCATCGAATAATCCGCCGATTGCGCCGCCGAATCCGCAGACGAGCGCATCGTTTCAACAATCACGGAAAACGCCTGCAGAAAATCGAACAAAGCTTTCATATCGTTTTTGATGTTTTCAAAGCCCGCCCAGTCGAAACGGGCAGCCGTATCCTCCAGATTGCGGTGAACAAAGCCCAAAGCTTCGGTCATCGCCGCCAGCCGTTCCTGACATTGGGCAAAGCGGGATTTGCTGTCCTGCGACATATCCGCCGCCGCCGCACCGAGCTGCTGCAGCAGCTCCAGCATACGGCACAGCTGGCTTTCGGCATTGACGCCGACTCCCTGTCCGAAATAAGCGACTTCCGATTCGTCCTTGGACGCGCCCGACGTCGCGTTGGGCGCCCCCAGCGGCACATAGCTGACAGGCGCGCCGTAAGTGTCGGGACGCCCCAGCAAAGCCGTATCCGACAAAACGGGCAAATCTTTCAAGTGTGCGGACAAAGCCGACAACGCCCGCGCCAACGCCCCCACTTCGTCGCCGCGTTCGGTGAAATGAATCAAAACGGAACGGTTGCCGCGTGCAATCTCTGTCGCGCATTCGACCAGACGGCTCAGAGAACCGCGAATGCCGTACAATGCCAAAAATGATAAAAGCACCGCCAAAACGCCGCCTGCCGCCGCGCAAACGACAAACAGCTTTTGCAGCATGATTTTGTCCGTTTCGGCTTTGGCGACGAAATCCGACGACAGCGTTCCCAGTTCGTCCAGTACGGCATTCAGCTTTTCAACGTTTTTTCCCGATTCGGCGGCAAGCTTGGCGATTTTGTCGCGCAGGGAATCGTCTAGCTTCAGCTTGCGGTTGATTTCTTCGTCCAACGCTTTCAGCGCGGCGGTTACAACGGACAGCTGCTTGGTGTTGATCATTTCCGCCTGCTTTGCGGAAGCCGCCGCTTTTTTCAGTTCCGCCAAATCGACGGTCAGCTGTTTGCGAATGTCCGTTTTGCCCATTGCGTCAACGGACGTCAGCACGTCGTCTAGCTGTTCACGCAGATTGTTCAAAGCGAACGAAGCGGACGGCAAACTGACTTCTTCGGACAAAGCCGCCAGTTTTTCGGACGAACGGTCGGCATACTTCGCCACTTTTCCCGCAGCTTCCGCGCTTTTGGCGAAAAGGGCGAAAAGAGCGTCCGTTCCGGTGCGGTAATGCTTGGCAACATCGGTCAGCACCGTTTTTGTTTTTTCACCGTTGTCCAAAGCGGATAAAGCCTGTTCGATTTCCGACGCGCGGTCTTCAAATCGGCGCAAGGCGTTTTCAACCTTTTTCTTTTCCGATTCGGAACGGTCGGCTTCAAAGTAAAACAACGCCTGATTCAAAGCGTAAAAATCCGTTTCCAGCACGGTCATCTGCCGCGCGGAATCGATAACGCCGTTGGCTTTGGTGTATTCGCGCTGAACGGTTTCTACGGCTTTCGCCCCCAAAAAACACAACAGCACGGCAAACGCGCCCATCAGCACAAACGCGCCGTAAACGCGGGTCGCCAAACGGAATTTCGACAGGAAACGGAGCATTTCACATCCTTATTTGTTGTTGGGTTCTGCGGGCTTTTGTTCGGGTGCGATTTGCGCGGGAACGTTTTCGATTCTGTCCAGCTTTTTGGCATCCTCCTGCGCGCGTTCGTCCTGCGTGGCTTTGAACGCTTCCTCGTTTTCCAACAGCCATTTGACGCGTTCCTGCGCTTCTTTGCGCAGTTTTTCACGCACTTCGTCGCGTTCTTTGGCATGGCGCAGTTTCAGTTCCAGCTTTCTGTCCAGCGTGTAAATGTCGAATTCGCGCACTTCGTCCGCCTGTTTGATCAAGACATTCATAATGTCTTCGGGCAGGACGGTTCTTTGACGGATTTTCTGCACTTTTGTTTGGAACATATCGTTGATCAGAACTTTTTTCTGTTCGTATTCCTCGCGCAAAGCGTTTTCGGTCGTCTGAGCCGACACGGCGGAAATATCGGAAAGCATTGCCGCGGCAATCACAACGGCGGAAACAAAAACCAAACGCATAAAAGACCCCCTTTACATCAAAAGTCCCGTGATATTGTTCAACTCGATACCGGCGCAGCGCAAAGCGTACAGCAGCTCCGCCGACAATTCGCGCTGTTTCGGACGGACGACGCCGCCGCCCAAAACCAGCTGCAAAAACGCGCGCACACATGAAAAAACGACCTCTTGAGGCAGGGAAACCAGAACGGTCAAAGCCTCTTGAAACGTTTTATCGTCCGGTTCAAGCGTTTTAATATAATCCAACAATTCCGCCGCGTCAAAAGCTATAAAGCCGCAGCGGGCGGAAATATAGTCCAAAAACAGTTTTTCTTCGCTTTTATCAAGCGTTTTTCCGCGCCTTTTAACGGCGGCGAGCAAAACCAGTTCATAGCGCGCGAACGCCAAAACATCCGTCACCCCGCCGCAGGGCAAAGCGGGCGCGTTTCGCAGACCTTGCGTTATAAAAGCGTGCGGATTCTCGATTTCGGTCATCGTTTTCAAATCGTACAAACGAACGATTCTGTTTACCGGAATAAAACCGTCCCTGCCCATATCGGGCGCGTAAACGCAAAGCAGCACTTCTTCCTTTTTCCGCGCGACGCGGCGCACGGCGACCACCCTGTCCGCCAGCAAGTCGTGCGCGTCCCAATAGATGACGCCAACAGGGTAAGCGATATCGTCGATCAAAACGCCGTCGGGCAATTTTTTCTGCGGCGGCATCGCAATCAAAGGCTTGTACGCGTCGGGTTTCGCGCTTTCGGCGTTCAGCAGCCTGACGGTGTTCAAAAACGATTTCCGTTTGGTCTGCTCTTCGGTCAAAGGAGGCGGCGCATCGGGATCGTCGACGAAAACGCGCGGTTCTTCGTTTTTTTCCGATTTGCGTTTCTTGGTGCGGCTTTTCACGCCGCGCAATTCCCTGATTTGACGGTTGGCGGTTTTCAATTCTTCCGTTTTCTGCCGTTCCGCTTCAATCGGCAAAGCAGCCGTTTGCCGCGCGAACAGCCCGCGCAATCCCTTTTTCTTTTGGGCGGCTTTGGCTTTTTCTTCCGCCAGTTTGTCGATTTCTTTTTGCAGTTCGGGGGGCGGAATATAGCGTCCGTCGACTTCGGAAAAGCGTTTTTCCTTTTTCCCCGGACGTTTCAGCGAACGATGCCGCGCGCGCTCCAAATCGATCAGCTTTTGTTCGCCGCCGTCGGAGGAATTGTCCGTTTGTTTTTCCGAATCGCCCATTTTTCAGACTTTGCTTAAGAATTTGTACACAAAAACAGTCTATCGTAAGAAAGTTAAAGAATTTTAACGAGACGCGTCAATGGACATCGATTTTGTATTGGATACGGTCTGTATATGGTCGTACATCGGATTTCGCCGTTTAAGGGAAGCTTTGCAAAGCTTTCCGAACGATGCTTTCACGCTGACCGTGCATCCGTATTTCATTGCGCCGCCCGACGATTTTCCGCTTTACGCTCCGAAACGGAGCGTCAGCCCCGCCGAACGCACGCGGGCTTTGCGGGACAAGCTGACGCCTTATCTGCGGGAAACGGGCATCTTTGTTGCGTTCGACAAACTGCCCGATGTGCGTTCAAGCGCGTCGTCCCATATTTTGGTGCAAACGGGGGCTGCGCAAAACAAAGGCGCCGAAACGCTGGAAGCAGTGTTTTCCGCTTACTTCACACAAGCGTCGGACATCGGACAAATCTCGGTTTTGCTTCAGATTGCCGAAAACCTGAATTTGAACATCGACGCGTTTCAAACGGAACTGGAAAAATACTATGCGGACCCGCGCCCTATGCCCGCTTGGCGCAAAGAGGGCGTGCGCGGCGTCCCCAGTTTGATTTTCGGCAAAAAATTTTTGATTACGGGCGCGCAAAGCGTCAAAAGCCTGATTCGGCTGATTCAAACGGCGCGAATCTGTTTCAATGAAATTTAAGGGGGAAAAATGGCTTCTCAACGCGCAACATGGAGTTCGAAGTTCGGAATGGTCATGGCGGCGGCGGGTTCCGCCGTCGGATTGGGGAATTTGTGGCGTTTTCCGTATGTCGCGGCCGAAAGCGGCGGCGGCGCTTTTTTGATGATTTATCTGGCAATCGTCGCAACCATCGGGCTGACAATGATTTTGGTCGAATCGGCGTTGGGCATGCGCGCGAAAACGGACGCGGTCGGCGCGCTGAAAACGATTAACCCGCGTTTCGGATTTATCGGCGGAATCGGCATTTTGGCGGGCGCGATTATCGTACCGTATTACTGCGTCATCGGCGGCTGGATTATGGCGTACATTGCGGAAAGCTTTTCTTTGACGACTTTGGAAAACTTTGAAGAACACTTCAGCGCCTTTATTGCGTCCCCCGTCCCGCCCGCCCTGTACTTTGTGCTGTTTTTGGGTCTGACGGGCGTCATCGTCTACCGCGGCATCCAAAACGGCATCGAAAAAGCATGCAAAATCATGATGCCCGCTTTGTTCGTCCTGTTGTTGATTTTAATGGTGCGTTCGCTGACTTTGCCGAACGCTTTGGACGGCGTGAAGTTCTTTTTCAAACCCGATTTTTCCAAAATCACGGGGGAAACGTTCCTGCAAGCGTTGGGGCAAGCGTTCTTTTCCCTGTCGGTCGGCATGGGAATTTACATCACGTTCGGATCGTACGCCAACACGGAAGCGAAAGTTTTTAAAACCATGTGGCCCGTTCCGACTCTGGACACGCTGGTTTCCCTGCTGACGGGACTGACGATTTTTCCCGCCGTGTTCGCGTTCGGAATTTCGATGAACGCGGGACCGTCGCTGGTCTTTATCACGTTCCCGAAAATTTTCGCATCGATTCCGTTCGGCGCGTTTTTCAGTCTGGTGTTTTTCGCTTTGCTGCTGATGGCGGCGCTGACGTCATCCATGTCGCTGATGGAAGTCGTCGTAACGTTCCTGTGCGATCAATGGAAAATGACCCGCAAAAAAGCCGTCATCTCTTACAGTTTGTTGTCTTTGGTCGGCGGCGTGCTGGTATCGCTGTCGTTCGGAGTCCTCAGCGGCTTTAAAATCGGGGGCAAGATTTTGTTCGACCAATTCGATTTTCTGGCGTCGAACATCCTGCTGCCGACGGGCGGATTTTTGATTTGCATCGCAACGGGCTGGGTTTTGGGCGTTGACAAGCTCAACGTTTTCCATTCCAAAGCGGCGGAAACGGCGTTTGCCTTTTCGGTGCGCTACATCACGCCGATAGCCGTCGCGGCCGTTTTGCTGAACGTCATCGGTTTGATTTAAAGAAACGGCGTTTGGTTTTACGCTTTCTGAAACTGACGGGACGGACCTTCCAACTGTGTTTGTCGGTCGGTTCCGCCAGTACGAAAGCGTCGGATTTCGGATGCACCAGAATTTGCGTCGGGTACAAACTGCGCGTTCCGACCAGCATATAGGTCAGCACGCACACAATCCCCGCATAAGGCGCAATCGCTTCGCCGAACAATCCGACAGCCAGAAAAGTCGCCGCCATCGGCGTGTTGACCGCGCCCGCGACGCACGCGACAAAACCCAAAGCGCCGAAAAACCCGACATCCAGTCCGAACACGCTTGCGAACAGCGCGCCCGCCGCCGCCCCGATATAAAAAGTCGGGGTCAAAACGCCGCCCGACCCGCCGCCCGCCAACGTCACGGCAAGCAAAAACGATTTCAGCGCAAAAGCGCACCACAGCACGTTTTCCCCCGCCAGAATTTTATTCAGCCCGATTTCCCCCGTCCTGAGATAAGTATCGCCCGAAAACGCCGCAACGGTCAGCAAAACACCGCTTGCGATTAAGGTTTTAACCCAATCGGGAAGTTTCAGTTTTTTGGCGTAATTGCCGATTCCTTCGACGATTTCAATATGAAGCACGCACACAACGCTGAAAAACAAAGCCGCGGCGAACGTCCACAGCAACACGGGAATCCCCAGTTCGGGAACGGCGATTTGCGGCACGGCATACACCATCCCCAGCTGAACACAGGTAAAGTACGCCGCAACGCTGCTGATGACGGCGGGCAGTAAAATGGGATAAAAGAATTCGCCGACGAACAACACTTCGACCCCGAACACCGCGCCCGCAATCGGCGCGCCGAACACGGCGGAAAGCGCGGCGGAGGTTCCGCAAATAACCAGCTTTTTACGCTCGCGCTCCGTAAAGCGGAACAACAAGGCGGCTTCCGACATCAGCCCCGCGCCGATTTGCACGCTGGGACCTTCCGTGCCGACAACGCCGCCCGTCGCCAAAGTCGCCAACGTCGACAGGATTTTGACGGGAACGACGGCGAACGGAATTCTGGACGCGCGGTAATGAATGGCGAAAATCACTTTGTCCGTGCCGTGTCCTTCGGCGGAAGGGGCAAAAATCCTGACAACGTACAAACTGGCGAACAGCCCGACGGGAATCAGCGCATACCGCCAATCGGGCAAAGCGGTTACGAAATCAATGCCTTTTTCCAGCAAAAACAGAAACAGCCGAATGAACGCACCTGTCAAAACGCCTGCCAAAGTCGCTAAAATCAGCCACTTGAACACGTTGTACAAAACGATTTTGTCGTTTTTCAGTTCCTGCGCAATCATTCGACACAATCCCCCGCTTTTTCGTCCAAATCCGGAACATAAAACGAAAGTTGCCGTTTGACAAGGATTTTAGCGCACAAACAGGCGAATCAGTTTGTCTTTCCACGACGCATAGGGCTGATAGCGCAAAGGCAAATCCAAAAACGTCTTTTTATCAACGATTGTTTTGACGTGCGAAAAGGTTTCAAAGCCCGTTTTGCCGTGATACGCGCCGATACCGCTTTCGCCAACGCCGCCGAATCCAGCTTCGCTGGTTGCCAAGTGGATAATCGTATCGTTGACGCATCCTCCGCCGAACGGAACGGAAGTCATCATATCCTTTTGCGTCTTTGTATTCGACGAAAACAGGTAAAACGCCAAAGGCATCGGATTTTGCGCAACGATTTCCTTGGCTTCCGCGATTTTTTCGACCGTCAGAACGGGCAGCAGAGGACCGAAGATTTCTTCGCCCATCGTGGGGTGGTCAAGCGTCGCGTCCTTTATCACCGTCGGGGCGATTTGCAGCGTTTCGGGATTGCTTTTTGCCGTCGGATACAAGCTTGTCAACCGCTCGAAATGCTTGCGGTTCACGATTCTGCCGTAGTCGGGATTTTCCAGCGGATTTTCACCGAACTGCCGTTTGATTTCCGCGTCAATCAAGCTCAACAGCTTGGCTTTGACCGCGGATTCGACAATCAGATAATCGGGGGCGACGCACGTTTGCCCGCAGTTTAAAAACTTGCCGAACACAATGCGGCGGGCGGCAACTTTCAAATTCGCCGTCGAATCGACCAGACACGGGCTTTTCCCGCCCAGTTCAAGGCAGACGGGCGTTAAGAATTTCGCCGCTTTTTCCATCACGATTCGTCCGACCGTCTTGCCGCCCGTAAAGCAGATGACATCAAAGCGGTTGTCCAGCAAATCGGCGTTGACTTCGCGCCCGCCCTGCACGACCGCGACATATTCGGGGGCAAAGCAGCCGGCAAGCACATCCGCCAAAACACGCGCCGTTTCGGGGGCGTAAGCGGACGGTTTGACCACAACGGTATTGCCCGCCGCAATCGCGTCAATCAGCGGCTCCATCGTCAGCATAAAAGGATAGTTCCACGGACTCATCACCAAAGCGACGCCGTACGGCACGCGCAGCTCGTACGTTTTGGCGTAAAATTGCGCCAGCGGCGTTTTGACCGAACGCTTGCGGGCGAATTTTTTGGTATGCTTCAGCATAAAGCTCAGTTCCGCCAGCGTCATGCCGACTTCAGTCATATACGCTTCGGTCGCGCTTTTGCCCAAATCGGCTTTCAGCGCGTCCAAAATCCGCGCTTCAAACGCTTTAATGCTTTGTTTCAAGCGTTTCAAAGCGGCGATTCTGAACTTTACGTCCAGCGTTTTGCCCGTTTCAAAAAAGCGTCTTTGCGCGTCAATGATTTCCCGCATTAAAAAGCGTCCTTCAGCAGTTGCAAAATGTCCGATTTTTCCAACGGCTTGACGTTAAACAAAATCGCGCCGTCGTTCAAAGCTTTTTCGGCAATCGCGTCAAAGTCCGATTCCGCGACCTTGCCCGTTTGGGACAGCGTTATCGGCAGCCCCGTCTTATTGTGCAGCGACTGCAACAGCACTTCCAGCGCGACGACGGGTTCGGGATCGTCGAACAATCCCGCCAAATCCCGATATTCCGCACATTGGTTGAATCGCATCACGCGAGGCAGTAAAATCGCCATCGCTTCGCCGTGCGCGACATGGCACACCGCCCCCAAAGCATGCCCGACGGCATGCACCGCGCCCACCATACTGTTGGAAAACGCGACGCCCGCCATAAAGCTGGCGTTTGCCAGTTCCAAGCGCGCCGCCTTGTTCTGCGGATTTTTGACGACTTCGGGCAAAGCGGACAAAATCGCCTTGACCGCCGCAAAAGCAAACGCGTCGCTGACGGGGTTCTTTTGACGGCAGGAATACGCTTCGACCGCGTGGCACAGCGCGTCAATCGCCGTCGCCGCCGTCGCGCGCGGAGGCAATCCCAGCGTCAATCGCGGATCAAGAACGGCAACCGTCGGCAACATCTGATCGGATATGATTTCCAGCTTGACCTGCCGTTCGGTGTCGGCAATCACGGCGACCGACGTCGCTTCGCTGCCCGTCCCCGCCGTCGTCGGCAAAGCGGCAAAGGGGATAAACTCGCCGCGCGCCAATTCTTCGCATCCGATGATTTCTTTGATTTCGCTTGCGTTTTGGGTCAAAAGGGCAACCGCGCCCTTGGCGGTGTCAATCACGCTGCCGCCGCCCAAAGCGATTACGCCGTCGCATTTTTCGCCGCGGTAAAGTTTCGCCGCGTCTTCGGCTTTTCTTAAATCGCTGTCGGGGGGAACGTCGGTAAAAAGCGCGTGCGCCATATCGCCCAAAGCGTCCGTCAGCAGCTTCAGCATCCCCAGTTTTTCAAGGGTTTTGTCCGTGATAATCAGCGGCTTTGACACTTTCAGCCGCGACAGTTCGTAAGGCAGATGTTCCAAAGCGTTTTCGCCCGAACACAGCTTTGTGCGCATCACAAATTCAAAATATCCCATATCACACCTTCACGCACATCAAAGCGAACAGCTTCAGCGGATTGTATTCGCAGTTCGGCACGTCCAGCTTGTCCGCGATGAACGGCGGAAACAGATAAGATTCCGCGATTTCCAAAGCGCGCACCAAGCCCATGGATTCGTACGGGTTGCCTTTCAGAAAAAAGCGGTGTTCCGCATACGCGCGCGCAATGCCGACCTGTCCCGTGAACAGCGCAAACGCGTCTTCGATGCTTTTGATTGTAATGTCCATGTCGGCTTTGGCCGAGTTTTTCGCCAAAGCAAAGCCGTCGTTTTTGACTTTGAACGACAAAACGGGCGCGTTTTCGCCCAGCCCCGCGCGCAAACGGAAAACATAGCGGTTCGGATAGGTTTTAATTCCCGCTTTCAAACGGCTGTCCGTCTTTGCCAGCACCTGCAAAGCCCGAAACAAAACCCGCATCACAATCCAGCACGTCACAGATTTAAATTTTTTCATCGCTTCATTCCTTTCGCTGACGGGCGTTATAGCAGATGCTTTTTCAAAAATCAATCGTTTGATTTAATTTTTTGCAAACAAAGATAATGAAGAGAGTTTTTTGCGCTTTATGAAAAATTATTCGTCTAAATTGTTGACAAAAACAGGGCAGCGTTTCATTATAAAGCATATTTGTTTTCAAGGAGATTCATCATGAGCTTGAAAGAAGCCGCCGAACAAACTTCGTCCAAAGAAGAAGTCGTTGCCTACAAAATTCACGGCGTAAACGTCAACGTCGCCCCGTCGGAAAAGAAATTCGCCGACGATCTGTTCGATTCCCTGGCGTCCATTCCCACGGGACAAAACGCCATCAAAGACATGAAAAAATACGGCGTGGACTTCTATTTGGAAACGGCTCTTGGAACGGCGGGCGGTTATTTCGACCCCGAAAACAACCAAATCGTCATGGCTAAATCCCTGGGTATGGATTTTATGGAATTTGCTTTGGTGCATGAAGCGCGCCATTTGTGGCAGAACAATCAGGGACGCAACGAAGCCGAAGCCCAAAATCTGGACTATGCCACGCGCCTGATGATCAATCGCGCGACCGAAGCCGACGCGCAGACTCAAGCCATTCAGGCGTGCAAAGAATGGGAAGCCCAAGGGCATGACGCGCCGATGAAACGCTTTGAAAAACACTACAAACCGATTACCGACCGTTTCGCGAAAACGCCGACCTTGTCCGAAGCGTTCAAGGGCTGGTACGACGACGAACGCATTTCCGCCAGCTACGAACAGGGCTACGATGTTGAAGTTTATCTGGGCAGCCTGACGGCAAAACCCGACAAACGTCCGTTCGTGTCGATGAAACCCGCCGAAATCGCGAAATTCTGCGGCGGCGAACGCGTTGAAAACTTTGAAGAATTTATGGACGGCAAACAGGCGCGTCAAGTTCATCTGCTGACCAAAACCGCGGTCGAGCTGTATGACGAAGCGGCTGCGGCAAAGAGCGCTCCGCGCGATCCGTCCTTGGCAGCCGTTCCCGTGCGCGATTTGAAAGACAACGCGGGCGCGCAGATGTATTCCGACAAATACATCAAGGAAACGCGCGAAGCTTTTGCCCCTTCAACCGCCAAAAGCAAAGCGAAGCAGAACGTTTTGGGTGTTGTCGCCCAAGCAATCGACGCGGTTGAAAAAATCAACACCGCCGCGAAAAAGGGCGAAAAAGCTCCCGAAGCCGAAAAGGCTTTGCAAACCGCCAAAACGAAAATGGGTTTGCTGGCGGGTAAGAAAAAATTGTCCGTCAAAGATCTGATGTCGGCAAAAACGGCTCAGCGCGGCTGATGCCTTTCACGGTCAACGGCGCGGGCTTTCCAAACGGATGCCCGCGCAACGTTTTTTTCACGCCTGTCTTTGCGGCGGCAGACAAAACGATTTAATGTTTGTTAATAGAATCGGCGTATGCTATAAACTGAAAATCAAAATCTGTTCGGTTGGGATGATACGGTGAATTCGTTTCTGCAAACTTTGAAAAATCTGGGGGCGGCGCGGCTGGCTGCAATGGGCGGCGTCGCGCTGTTTTTACTGGGATTCCTGATTTATCTGGCGTCCAGCATCGGCAAAACGGATATGGCTGTTTTGTTCAACGAACTGGATCCCGCCGACGCCAAAAAGATTATCGGACAGCTGGACGAACAAAACGTTCCTTACAAGCTGATGAAAAACGGCACGGAAATCCAAGTCCCCGTCGCCGATGCTTTGAAACTGCGCATTCAGCTGGCGGAAACGGTCGGCGCGGGCAGCGTCGTAGGCTACGAAATTTTTGACAAAACGCAATCCCCCGGCGTCGGACAGGACGTTATCAACCTGCAAATGCTCCGCGCTTTGGAAGGCGAACTGGCGCGCACAATCAAAGCCATCGAACACGTCAAGGGCGCGCGCGTTCATTTGGTTTTGCCCCGCCGTGAAATGTTTTCCCGCGAAGAACAAAAACCGTCGGCTTCCGTTATCGTGAAAATGGAAGAAAAGCAAAAGCTGTCCGCCAAACAGGTCGAAGCGGTGCAAAAGCTGGTCGCCGCCGCCGTTCCGAAAATGGAAACGAAAAACGTGTCGATTTTGGACACGCGCGGGACTTTGCTGACCAAAAACTTCGCCGACGACGAACAAATGGAAATATCCAACAACGAAGAAATGCGCCGCGACTACGAAGCGCGCCTGACCCGCGCGGTTCAGGCTTTGCTGGAACAGTCCGTCGGACATGACAAGGTTCGCGTCAGCGTTTCACTGGAAATGGATTTCGACCAGCTGGTCGTGAACAAGGAAACCTACGATCCCGATCAGCAGGTTTTGCGGTCGTCGACCACGGTCGAAGAAAACGCCAAAACCGATGAAAAAGAACCGATTGTCAGCGTTCAGCAGAACTTGCCCGACGCGGAAACCAAAAACAATCAAGTCACGTCGCAATCCAACAGAACCGAAGAAACGGTCAACTACGAAATTTCAAAACAAACGGTCAGCCAAGTCCGCAAACAGGGCGTTATCAAGCGCATATCCGTTGCGGTAATCGTTGACGGCAACTATAAAATATTGCCGAACGGCACGCGCGAATTCATCCCCCGCGACGAAAAAGAAATGGATCTGCTGGCGGCTTTGGCGCGTTCGGCGGTCGGGTTTGACGCCAACCGCGGCGATACGGTCGAAGTGGTGAATCTGCCGTTCTTCAATCCCGACGATCTGCTGCGGCAGGAAGACCCGATTTTGTTTATGGGCTTTACAAAAGCGGAAGTAATGAAAATGGTTGAAGGCATCGGCGTCGCGTTGGTTTCCGTTCTGGTGATTTTGCTGGTCGTCCGTCCCCTGGTCATCAAGGCGTTCGAACAGCCCGACGAAGCGACGGAGGAAGAAGAGGAGAATTTGTTAATGGCGGGACAAAGCGCCGATATGCAGCAGTTGACGGGACCTGCGCCGACAGCCCTGACGGAAAACGAACAGCTGGAGGAACTGATTGATATCGCCAAAGTCGAGGGACGCGTCAAAGCGTCGTCCATCCGCAAGATCGGCGAAATCATTGAACAGCACCCGCAGGAAGCGGTCAACATTATCCGCTCGTGGCTTTATACGGAAAAATAGGAGCTTGACCCGTGGCGAACGCGATTGACAATTTCAATGTTCTGACAGGTCCGCAAAAAGCGGCTATTTTGCTGATGTCCCTGCAGGAAGAATACGTTTCCAAAATCTTTTCCCTGCTGGATGACGAGGAAGTCCGCGAAATTTCCGTCGTGATGGCGGGATTGGGAACGGTATCGTCCAATACGGTCGAAAAACTGTTTTTGGAATTTGCGAACGAAATATCCAACCCCGGCAAAATGGTCGGCAACTACGAAAACACCGAACGACTGCTGATGAAAGCGCTGCCCAAGGACCGTGTTGCTTCGATTATGGAGGAAATCCGCGGTCCCGCAGGCAAAACCATGTGGGACAAGCTGGGCAACATCAACGAACAGGTATTGGCAAACTATCTGAAAAACGAATATCCGCAAACGGTCGCGGTCATTTTGTCGAAAATCAAAGCCGACCATTCCGCGCGCGTTTTGTCGCTGCTGCCCGAATCGTTCGCGATGGACGTGATTATGCGTCTGCTGCGCATGGAAGCCATCCAAAAGGACGTTCTGGACGGATTGGAACAGACTTTGCGCACCGAATTTATGAACAACCTTGCCCGTTCGACGCGGCAGGATTCGCACGAACTCATCGCGGAAATGTTCAACAACATGGACCGCAACGTCGAAGCGCGCTTTATGTCCGCTTTGGAAGAACGCAACCGCGAATCCGCCGACCGCATCAAGTCTTTGATGTTCACGTTCGAAGACCTGACCCGTTTGGACGCGCAGGGCATTCAGGTTTTGCTGCGCAACGTGGACAAGGACAAACTGGCTTTGGCGCTGAAAGGCGCATCCGACATCATCAAGGATTTGTTCTTCCACAACATGTCCGAACGCGCGGGCAAGATGATGAAAGAAGATATGGAGGCTTTGGGTCCCGTGCGTTTGCGCAGCGTGGACGAAGCGCAGGCGATTATCGTGCAGACGGCGAAAGATTTGGCGAACAACGGCGAAATCACGATCTCCGACGCCGCCGGTCAGGACGATATGGTTTATTAAGGTCGCTGCTGAATGGCAAAGGAATACAAGTTTATGTTTGACCGCCGTTTCGACGAAGCCGAAGACGATACGTTTTCGGCACCCGTCGACATGACGTCCAAATCCGTTGACGGTATTCCTTCGATTTTGCAGCTGCTCGACACGCTGAACGAACGCATGGCGGACGCCGAAGAACCGAACGAAGAACAGCCCGCTTTGCCCGAAACGGCGGAATCTGCGCCCGAAGAACCGCCCGCCGCCGAAGAAAAACCCGAACCGGAAATCCCCGAATCGATTGCCGCCGCCGCTCCGCCGCCTCCTCCGCCGCCGCCCGAACCGAAAATCATTATGAAAGGCTTTTCGCAAGAGGAACTGGACGAAGCCAAAGAGCAGGCTTTTACACAGGGCAAGCTAGAGGGACAAGCCGAGGGACACAAAGCCGCGTGGGACGAGGCGATGCATTCCATCGAAAAACAGACCGCCGACGGTTTGGAACTGATTTTGGAACAATTGCGGGCTTTGACGCCGATTGCCGCCGAAACGGCTGAAAAGTCATACGCCGCCGCCGTCGAGCTTGCCATGGCGGTTTGCCGCAAGGTCGTGCCGACGCTGTGCAAAGAACACGCCGCGGACGAAATTCGTTTGCTGTTGGAAAAGAACTTTCACTTTTTGAAAGAAGAGCCTAAAATTACAGTCAAGCTGAATCCGTCCATGGCGGACGCGGTTAAACCGTACATCGCCAAACTGGTCAAGCAGGAATCTTTTGCGGGTAAAGTCGCCGTCGTGCGCGACGAAAGCATCCCTGCGGGAAACTGTAAAATCGAATGGCGGCACGGCGGGGTTGAACGGACGGCGCAGGACGTTTTGAACCAAACCGAAGAATTGTTGAAGCTTTATCACGAAGGGGATAAATCCAATGGCTGAAGAAACGCATGAAACATCTTTTTCCGATGACGAAAAAGAAGATTTGGAACTGCATGACTTGAACGCTTCGGCGGAAATGCCCGCGTCGGCGGAATTCTCTTCGCGCTTTGACGAAGAAATCCCCGACAAACCCAAATCGTCCGCCGAATTGGAAGCCGTGTACGACGTCCCCGTTCAGGTGTCCGCCGTGTTGGGCAAATCCAGCATGCAGGTTCACAAACTGCTGAAGCTGGGACGCGGCGCGGTGGTGCAGCTGGACCGCAAAGTCGGCGAAGCAATCGACATTTACGTCAACAACCGCTTGGTCGCACGCGGCGAAGTCGTTGTCATTGACGACCGTTTGGGCATCACGATGACGGAAATCATCAAATCGGAACGGAATTAAAACCATGCGTCTGTTGTTGATCGGATCCATGAACGGGCAAATCGGGGCGGCAAGCAAAATCGCTTTGCAAAAAGGCGGCTCCGTCACCCTTGCCGAAACCGTCGATCAAGCATTGGAAATGCTGCGCGGCGGTACGGGCGCGGATTTGATCATGGCGGATGTCAAACTGGACATTTATTCGCTGATTGAACAGCTGGACGCGGAACGGATACGCATTCCCGTCGTGGCTTGCGGTGTCGCCGCGGACGCCCGCGCCGCCGTCAAAGCGATCAAAGCGGGGGCGAAGGAATACATCCCCCTGCCCCCCGACGCGGAATTTATCGGCGCGGTTTTGGCGGCTTTTTCCATGCAGACCGCCACGGTCGTTTACAAAGACCCGTCAACGGAAAAAGTTTTGCAGCTGGCAAAACAGATTGCGCCGTCGACGGCAAGCGTCCTGATTACGGGCGAATCGGGAACGGGCAAGGAAGTCTTTGCAAAATTCATTCATGCCAATTCCAAACGCGCCGCCGCCCCGTTCGTGGCGGTCAACTGCGCGGCGATTCCCGAAAATCTGCTGGAATCCGAACTGTTCGGCTATGAAAAAGGCGCCTTTACGGGGGCTGTCGCGCGTCATATCGGTAAATTCGAGGAAGCGAACGGCGGCACGCTGCTGCTGGATGAGATCAGCGAAATGGACATTCGTCTGCAGGCAAAGCTTTTGCGCGTTTTGCAGGAACGCCAAATCGACCGCATCGGCGGGAAAAAGCCCGTTGACGTCGACGTGCGCATTCTGGCGACGTCCAACCGCGATATGCGGCAGGAAGTTTTGAACAAAACATTCCGCGAAGATTTGTATTTCCGTTTGAACGTCGTGAATCTGGCTTTGCCGCCCTTGCGCGACCGCAAAGGCGACATTTTGCCGCTGGCGGAATACTTTGTGAAAAAATATTCGGAACTGAACGATTTGCCCGTCAAGCCTTTGGCAAAAAAAACGCAGGAAAGGCTGCTGGCTTACGATTGGCGGGGCAACGTGCGCGAGTTGGAAAACACCATGCACCGCGCGGTTTTGATGTCGACGGGAAACGAAATTTCCGAAGACGCCGTTTTGCTGATGCCGCCCATTGAACAAACAGCCGCCGAATCGCCCGCGGGAACGGACACATTGGTCGGCAGAACCGTCGCCGATGTCGAAAAAGACTTGATTATCAGCACGCTGAAGCACACTTTGGGCAACCGCACGCATGCGGCGAACATTCTGGGCATTTCCATCCGCACCCTGCGCAACAAGCTTAAACAATACATGGAAGAAGGCATTGACGTCCCGCCCGCCCCCAACGATTTCGGATAACGGTGAGCCATGGCGAAAAATCCCCTGACCGTCGGCGGCGCACCGTCAGCGCAAGACATCAAGCAAGGACTGTTCAGTCTGGGCAAACGGTCGGACATCGCGCTTGCACTGGGCATCGTCTGCATGCTGGTGATTTTGATTCTGCCGCTTGCCCCGACTCTGCTGGATATTGCCTTGGCATTGTCTTTGACGTTTTCGGTGCTGGTGCTGATGACGTCGATTTTCATCGAAAAGCCGATTCAGTTTACCTCTTTTCCGTTGATTTTGCTGATTTCGACGCTGTTCCGTCTGGCGCTGAACCTGTCGTCGACGCGTTTGATTCTGGCGAACGGCAACCGAGGTCCCGACGCGGCGGGGCATGTCATCGCGGCGTTCGGCGGCTTTATCATGAGCGGCAATTTCATCATCGGCGTCATCGTGTTCGCGATTTTGGTTTTGGTCAACTTCATGGTCATCACCAAAGGTTCGGGACGTATCGCGGAAGTCGCCGCGCGTTTCGCTTTGGACGCGATGCCCGGCAAGCAAATGGCAATCGACGCGGATTTGTCGTCGGGATTGATTGACGAAGCCGAAGCCCGCAAACGCCGCGACGAATTGTCGCAGGAATCCAGCTTTTACGGCGCGATGGACGGTGCGTCGAAATTCGTGCGCGGGGACGCCATCGCGGGGCTGGTCATTACGGCAATCAACATCATCGCGGGCATTCTTATCGGCGTTTTGCAGCAGAATATGCCGTTTATGCGCGCCGCCGACACTTATATGCGGCTGACGGTCGGCGACGGTTTGGTTTCGCAAATCCCCGCTTTGATTATTTCCGTCGCCGCCGGTATCATGGTGTCCAAAGCGGGCATTTCGGGCGGGACGGAAAAAGTCCTGTTCGGTCAGCTGTCGCATTACCCGAAATCGCTGGGCATGACGGCTTTTCTGGCGTTTATGCTGGCGACTTTGCCGGGGACGCCCGCCGCGCCGTTTTTGTTCCTCAGCGTGATTTCGGGTTCGACCGCATGGCTGCTTATCCGCCAGCAGGAAAAAGCCAAAGAGGAGGAAGCCCGCCTCGAAAGCGAAAAACAGCCCGAAGCCCCGCCCCCGATTGTCGAAGAACCGATTTCCAGCGTTTTGAAAATGGATTTGGTGCGCTTGGAGCTGGGATACAGTTTGCTGTCGCTGATTAACGAAAATTCAAACCGCCGTCTGACCGACCAGATTAAAGCCCTGCGTCGGGCTTTGGCGCTGGAAATGGGCTTTGTGATGCCCAGCGTCCGCATTCAGGACAACATGCGCCTGTCGCCCAACACTTACGTCATTTACATCAAGGAAACCGAAGCGGGACGCGGCGAACTGCGCCCGAACAAGCTGCTGGTCATGGATCCGCGCGGCGAAGAAATCGCTCTGCAGGGCGAAAAAACCAAAGAACCGACGTTCGGGCTGCCCGCGATGTGGGTCGATATGACCATGCGCGAAGACGCGATGTTTCACGGCTACACGGTGGTCGATTCGCCGACCATCATCACGACGCACATTACCGAACTGGTCAAAAGCAATATGTCCGAACTGCTCAGCTACACGGAAACGCAAAAACTGCTGCACGAATTGGACAAGGATCAGCAAAAACTGGTTGAAGAACTTATCCCCAAGCGCATTACGGTCGGCGGCGTTCAGCGCGTTTTGCAAAACCTGCTGAACGAACGCGTGTCGATTCGCGACCTGCCCACGATTTTGGAAGGCATTTCCGAAGCATGCTCCGTCACGCAAAGTCTGATGTTGATTACCGAACATTGCCGTTCGCGTCTGGCGCGGCAGATTTCCAATATGACGGCGGGACCCGACGGCGTGATTCCGATTGTCACTTTGTCGGGCGAATGGGAACAGGCGTTCGCCGAGTCTTTGTCGGGACAGGGCGAAGAAAAGCAGCTTTCCATGCCGCCGACGCAGATTCAGAAATTTATCGTGCGCGTGCGTCAAGTCTTTGAAGAGCAGGCTTCCCGTGGGGAAATGCCCGTTTTGCTGACCAGTCCCGGCATTCGTCCGTATGTTCGTTCAATTATTGAGCGCTTTCGTCCCTCAACTGTGGTAATATCGCAAAATGAGATTCACCCGCGTGCGAAAATCCGCACTTTGGGTCAAATTTAACCTGAAGGACTGACGCCCGATGAAAATGAAAACCTACATCGCCCCGACAATGTCCGAAGCCATGGATCAGCTGCGCCACGAGCTGGGGGAAAACGCGATTCTGGTTTCGACCCAGCGTTTGGGCGCGGGGGCGGGCGTGCGGCTGACCGCCGCGATAGAAGAGGAAGAAGAGGATTTCGGCTTTGAAATTTCGGACGAACCGAAGCAGTCCGCTTTTCATGAAAAAATCAGCCGCCTTTTGGAATCCCACAACACGCCCGC
>SAMEA104315424__coassemble_537_pt1 | contig 28112 bp, 31 predicted proteins | sample SAMEA104315424__metabat2_low_PE_038 | metagenome-assembled genome bin SAMEA104315424 (sample SAMEA104315424) | gut metagenome | biome: Monkey gut; feature: monkey-associated habitat; material: faeces | place: China | collected 2013 | reverse complement strand
CCGCGGACAGCACCAGAACAACGCGGCGCACAACAGCATCAAAACCAGATTGAACGCCAGCCCCGTATAGCCTACGATTTTCATTTCCAAAACGGACTTTTTACCTTTGGCAATCCCCATTAAAACGGACGACGCCGCGCCGACGCCGCTTGCCAGAACAAAGACGTTGCCCGATACGTTCAGCATAATCGTGTACGCGCCCAAAGCCATCGCGCCGAACCAGCCCGCCATAATGTTGACGACGGAATAAGACCCCTCCTCAACCCCGACGGTCGCCGCCGCGCCGTAACCGATGTCGCGCAGTTTCTTGTCGGCTTTTTTGTCCTTGGGCGGCTTTGTCCACACGCCGTATTCGTCGCTTTCGGCAACGCAGAACACGACAATGAACATACCGACCGCCAAAATCACGCGAATCAGCGTTGTCGACACCGCCGACCCGACCGCGCCCATGGCGGGAAAGCCGTAATGTCCGAACACAAAAGCGTAGTTGGCGAAAATGTTGATAATGTTCGCCGCCAAAATCATAATCATCCCCGGCAAAGGACGCTTTGTCCCTTCCAAAAACGAAGTCATCACGAAAAACAGCAAAGCGAACGGTATGCCCAAAGCGTACACGGACAGGACTTTCGCACTGCCTTTTGCGACATCGGGAGGCTGTCCCAGCAAATTCATCACGAATTCGGACGGCAGACAAATCACCGCCAAAACCAATCCGATGAGCAAAGCGTAAGGAATAGAGCGGCGCAAAACCTGTCCGCATTCCAAAAAACGCCCTTGTCCGAACGCGTTGGCGGTTAAAACGATTGTTCCCTGCAGCAATCCCATGGCGACGGACAACAGCAAGGAATGGAGCGTGTTGGCAATACTTTGAAACGCCAAATCTTCCGTGCCGTAGCGTCCGACGACGACCGTATCGACAAACCCCATGCCGACCACGCCCAGACGCGACACCACGACGGGCAAAGCCAGTTTGCCTGTTTCACGGATGCATCTGAAAACTTTCAGCTTGAAAACGAGTTCCTCGCGTTCGTCGCGTCGGGTTAAAAGAGAGTCCTTGTATTTTGATTTATGGAACAGCCCGTTTCTCAAAATACCCTACAACCGTTTGAAGAAAGGCTTTTTTTGTCATTTCGGGCGCTTCCAGCGCGTTTCCGTTTTTTTCTTTTTCTTCAAAGACGGCGAGGCGTTTCTTGATTTCGTCAAGCTTCGTGTCCTCGGCATTCAGAGCTTCTTTGACCAGAATGGTACAGCCGTTGTCTCTGATTTTAACGACACCGTCCGTTATCAGGTATCGTTCCGTCTTGCCTTCTTCTGTTAATACAATCACGCCCTGCGTCAACAGCTTCATCGCGGGCGCGCGGCGCGGCAAAACCAGATACGGTCCGTCCAGCGCCGGAACTTCAATCGACGAAACCTCTTTCACCAGAAAAGGTTTTTCCGGCGTCAGGATTTTTACAAAGATGGATTCCGTTTCCGCCATTTACGAAGCCGCCTTTTTAAACCGCACGTTTTCAGACATTTTTTTGGCTTTTTCTTCGGCTTCTTCGATTGTGCCGACCATAAAGAACGCCTGTTCGGGCAAATCGTCGTATTTGCCTTCCACAATGCCCTTGAATCCTTTAATCGTGTCTTCCAGTTCGACATAGCGTCCCTGAATACCCGTAAAGACTTCCGCCACATGGAACGGCTGGGACAGGAAACGCTGAATTTTGCGCGCGCGGGAAACGGTCAGTTTGTCTTCCTCGCCCAATTCGTCCATACCCAGAATCGCGATGATGTCCTGCAGCGCTTTGTACTGCTGCAAAACGCGCTGAACTTCGCGCGCGACGGCATAGTGTTCTTCGCCCACAATCGCGGGATCCAAAATGCGGCTGGTCGATTCCAGCGGATCGACCGCGGGATAAATGCCCAGTTCGGCAATCGAACGGCTCAGCACCGTCGTCGCGTCCAAGTGGGCGAACGTTGTCGCGGGCGCGGGGTCGGTCAAGTCGTCGGCGGGAACGTAAACCGCTTGGACGGAGGTAATCGCCCCTTTTTTCGTAGAGGTAATGCGTTCCTGCATCGCGCCCATATCCGTACCCAGCGTCGGCTGATAACCCACGGCGGACGGAATGCGTCCCAGCAAAGCGGACACTTCGGACCCCGCCTGCGTAAAGCGGAAGATGTTGTCGATGAACAGCAGAACGTCTTTGCCTTCGACATCGCGGAAGTATTCGGCGACCGTCAATCCCGTCAACGCCACGCGGGCGCGCGCCCCCGGCGATTCGTTCATCTGCCCGTACACCAGCGCGGTTTTGGAATCGTCGCCTTTAAGGTCGATAACGCCCGAATCAATCATTTCATGGTACAAATCGTTGCCTTCGCGGGTACGTTCGCCGACGCCCGCAAACACGGAATAGCCGCCATGACCTTTTGCAACGTTGTTAATCAATTCCTGAATCAAAACGGTCTTGCCGACGCCAGCGCCGCCGAACAGCCCGATTTTGCCGCCGCGCGCATAAGGTTCCAGCAAATCGATGACCTTAATCCCCGTTGTCAGCATTTGCATGGATGTCGCCTGTTCAACGAACGCGGGGGCTTCGCGGTGAATCGGGTCGCGGCGCACGCCTTCGATGGGACCGCGGTTGTCCACGGGTTCGCCCAGAACGTTCATAATGCGCCCCAGCGTTTTCGGTCCGACGGGAACGCAAATCGGCGCGCCCGTGTCAACGACTTGCTGTCCGCGCATCAAGCCGTCGGTCGAATCCATGGCGATACAGCGGACAACGGCTTCGCCCAGCTGTTGAGCGACTTCCAGCACCAGCTGTTTGCCCTGCAATTCGGTGGTCAGAGCGTTCAGAATGGACGGCAAGTCCTGTTCCGTTTCAAATTTCACGTCAACAACGGCACCCATAACTTGAATGATGCGTCCGATACTGTTTTCAGCCATTGTTTCAAACTCCTGTTTTTATCAGAGTGCTTCCGCACCCGAAATGATTTCGGTCAATTCTTTTGTAATCATCGCTTGACGCGTACGGTTGTACATCAGCGTCAAATCGTCGATAATGTCGCCCGCGTTGTTGGTCGCGTTGTCCATTGCCGTCATGCGCGCGCCGTTTTCCGACGCCGCCGATTCCAGCGACGCGACGTAAATCAAGGTCGCCAGCACGTCAGGCAGTAAAGCGTCCAACATTTCTTTGGGATTTTCAGGCTCGAAGTCGTATTCCAGCGGGTCGTGCTGTTCGGCGGCTTCCGCGTCCTCCGCCCCCAAAGCTTTGCGCACTTGGGCAGGGCGGTACTGCGCCTGCAAAGCGGCGGATTTTTTAGCAGCCGAAGAACGATTGCCGCCCGTTATTCCCGTGCCTTTTCCGACAGCGCCCGCTTTCGACGCCGACGGGCGTTGCAGATGAAACGTGTTGCCTTCGCTGCCGTCAACCAAAAATCCCCACGGATTTTCGCCCGTAAACGGTTGCAAAATATGCGCCGCCTGCAGCGGAACGATAGGACGGACGCGGACTTCCTGAGAAATGGCGGAATGGAAATGGTTGTAAATCACGGAACACGCGTCAATCGTGCCTTTTTTGAACAAATCGACGACGTGCGACGCCATGATTTCCGCATCGGCGCGCTGATCGGCGGCGGACACTTTTGCGTTAAAGGTGTACGCGATTTTGTCGCCGCATTCGGCGCGCAGCATTTCCGCGGCTTTTGAACCGACGCAAATCAGTTTGACCGTGCGTCCCTGTGATTCCAAATGGCGGATGAACTGAATCGTTTTTTTGATGATGTTGATGTTGAATCCGCCGCACAGCCCGCGCGAAGACGCGAAAACGACCAGCAGGTGATTGACATCCTTGCCGCGCCCTTTAATCAAGTCGGGCATGTCATAGCGGGGTTCGCGTCCCGCCTGCGCATCTTTGTCGCGCCACCATGCGATAAGCTTTCCCAAACGCAACATAATACGCCCCAGCGACGCGGAGTAATATCCCGCTTCGTTGACGGCTTCCTGCGCCTGCCGCAACCGCGCCGCCGCGACCATTTTCATCGCGGATGTGATTTTGCGGGTCGAACGGACGGAAGCGATGCGCGTGCGCAATTCTCGTAAATTAGCCATAAAACCGCCTCGTTATGAAAACTTTTTGATAAAGTCGTCAAGGAACGTGCGCAGATCGTCTTCGGTATCGGGAGTCAGCGTTTTTTCCGTGCGAACCGATTCCAAAACCGACGGCAAAGTCGCCTTCAGCCGAGTCAGCATTTCCGTTTCAAACCGTGCGATTTTTTCGACGGGCAAATCGTCCAGATAACCGCGAACGCCCGTGAAAATCGAAACGACCTGTTCTTCGACGGGCATCGGATGATACTGCTTTTGCTTCAGCAGTTCCGTCAGACGCGAACCGCGCGCCAGCAGTTTTTGCGTCGCGGGATCCAAGTCCGAAGCGAACTGCGAAAACGCCGCCATTTCACGGTATTGCGCCAATTCCAGCTTAATCGAACCCGCCACCTGCTTCATCGCTTTGATTTGCGCCGCCGATCCCACGCGGGACACGGAAATACCAACGTTCACCGCGGGACGAACGCCTTGATAAAACAGCGAGCTTTCCAAGAAAATCTGACCGTCCGTAATGGAAATCACGTTCGTCGGGATGTACGCGGAAACGTCGCCCGCCTGCGTTTCAATCACAGGCAGAGCCGTCAAGGACCCGCCGCCCAGTTCGTCGTTCATCTTTGCGCCGCGTTCCAGCAAACGGGAATGCAGATAGAACACGTCGCCGGGGAACGCTTCGCGTCCGGGCGGACGGCGCAACAGCAAAGACATCTGGCGGTACGCCGTCGCCTGTTTGGACAGGTCGTCGTAGAAAATGACCGCGTGCATGCCGTTGTCGCGGAAATATTCGCCCATCGCGCAACCCGTGTACGGAGCGATGAACTGCAAAGGAGCCGCTTCCGACGCCGTCGCGGACACGACAATCGTGTAATCCGCCGCGCCGTATTGTTCCAAAGTGTGCATGACTTGCGCGACCGTCGACCGTTTCTGACCGATGGCGACATAAATGCAGAACACTTTTTCCTTGTCGGATTTGGCGGCGTCGTTGATGACTTTCTGGTTGATGATGGTGTCCAGAATAATGGCGGTCTTGCCCGTTTGACGGTCGCCGATAATCAGTTCGCGCTGACCGCGTCCGATGGGAATCAGCGAATCGATGGCTTTCAATCCCGTCTGCAGCGGTTCGTGAACGCTTTTGCGGGTGATGATGCCGGGGGCTTTGACATCGACGGCGCGGAATTCGTCGGCTTTGATTTCGCCCTTGCCGTCAATGGGATTGCCCAAAGCGTCAACCACGCGTCCCAGCAAAGCTTTGCCGACGGGCGCGCTGACGATGTCGCCCGTGCGTTTGACGGTTTCGCCTTCGTGGATTTCGGTGTCGGAGCCGAACACAACAACGCCGACGCTGTCGGATTCAAGGTTCAACGCCATTCCTTTGACGCCGCTTGCGAATTCGACCATTTCGCCCGCCTGCACTTTGTCCAGACCGTAAATGCGCGCAATGCCGTCGCCGACGGACAAAACCTGTCCGACCTCCGCCGTATCGGGCGCGGCGTTAAAGTTTTCAATGCGTTCTTTCAGTAAAGAAGAAATTTCCGTTGCTTGGAGATTCATACCCCCACACCTTTCATAGCCAGATTGATTTTCTGCAGCTGCGTTTTAACCGACAAATCCGCCATTACGGTTCCGACTTGAACCGTCAGACCGCCGATTAAATTTTCATCCACCGTCGGGTTCAAGCGGATTTGCTTGTCGTATACGGACGCCAAAACGTCGGTCAAACGCCGTGTCTGCGCGTCATCCATGGGAACGGCGGTCGTAACGCGCACGTTCAAAATTCCTTTGTCGTCGTCGTACAGGCGGTCAAAAGCGGATTCGATTTCGTCCAGCAAAGACAACCGTCCGTTTTGCGCCAAAACGCCCAAAAAGTTATGCGCCAGCGTTGACAGCCCCAGCTTGTCCGCCACCGCTTCGACGGCATCCGATCGGATTTTTTCATTCAAAAGCGGCGTTTTCAGCAGTTCGGCAAATTCGGAACATTCGGCACTCAACCGCACCAAATCCCGCAATTCCGAATGAACGGAATCGACGCAATCCTCTGTTTTCGCATCGGCAAACAGCGCAGCGGCGTATTTCTGCGCCAGATTTTTTTTGTTTATTTTCTTAGGCATTCCCAAAATCCCGTTTAAACACTTCTTTATAGCAACAAAAAAAAATCTTTTCAAACAGAATCGGCAAAACGCCCCGCACACCGCAAGGCGTTTCGGAAATCGGACGAATTTATCTGCCGCGCCGCAAAGATTTCAGCATGGAAACTACGGTCGATACACCGTGTCCCTCCATGGACGGCTTGCTGCGAATATCGTCCAGAATTTGGGTCGACAGCTTGCGCGTCGGGGAAAAACGTTTCAACACGGCGGCAGCCGCTTTTCCCAAAGTCTGTTTGATTTTCTGCGCTTTATCCAAAACGCGGATGCCCAAGCACGTCATCGCAGGCGAATAAACGGGCAGCTGCGGCGGCAGTTTCAAATCCGCCTGTTTCAACGCTTTATAGGTAAAGCACACGCAGTTGTTGGACAGGATGTTGTATTTCGGCGGATTGGCTTCAGCGGCTTCCGCAAACGATTCGATTTTTTTGTATTGCGATTCCGTGATGTGATAGACCAGTTTGTCGTCATACGGTTCTTTGGAATCGTCAACGACCGCGCCCGCCACTTTTTTAGAGGAGAAAATCGACCCCATGCGGTCTTTTTCCTCGACGTTTTCGTTGCCGACCATCGCGCAGACGGCGTGCAGACCGTACACCTTTTCAACGCCGTTTTTGTCCGTAATGCCGAAAAAAACATGCCCGACCGCCGTTCCCAATTCTTCGGGATTGCGGGGCATAATCGCGTGCTTCAGCCGCCGCGGAATCATCATATCGGGAGATTCGGAATAAATCGTCGCCTTACAATTCTTTTCCATCTGCCTCATCCTCTTTGACCGCGGTTGTAATCGCAAAAGCGTTGTACAGCGCATCGATTTTCATTTCGTTGTCCATATCGTCCGACGACAAGATTTCATCCATCCATTCATAGTCGGAACTTTCCGCCGCCCCGTCGGGCAAACGCCACAGAAAATCGACCAGAAGCATAACGTCCGCTTCGGTTTCAAAACCGTGCGACAAAGCCAGCTGACAACCGTCAATCAGCTTGTTTTTCAGCACTTCGTCATCCATTTCCGCCGTTTGTTCGGGAAAAGTCGTTTTCAAATACTGCATGCCGCGGTGAATAAAACGTTCCGCTTCCAATTCTTCTTGAGTAGACATTAAGACACCTTTATTACTTTTATCGTAGTATGACAGAGATTTCCTGTTTAGGAAAGAATTTTTTGTCTAAAAATCAAAGGCGGCGGAAATGAAAACAATCGGCGTGATGACGGGCAATTCTTTGGACGGCGTCGATGCCGTGTTGACCGACTTTTCGGGCGATAAAATCACGGACATCGCCTCTGTTTCCCTGCCGTTTCCCCTCGATTTGACGCGCGATTTGCTGGCGTTCCGCGCGTTGGTCAAGGGCAAAGCCGTTTCCGAATTTGAAAACAGCCCTTTGTTCGCCGATGTTTTAAGCCGTTCTACCGCTTTGGTCGCCGAAGCCGTCAACGCGATAAAACAGCCCGATGTTGTCGCCGTCGGACTGCACGGACAGACATGCGACCACTTTCCCCCCAGCGTCGCCAACGGGGAAAAACCGTATACTCTGCAGATTTTCGACGCTCAAAAACTGGCGGATTTGACGGGTATTCCCGTAATTTACGACTTTCGTTCCGACGATATGACGAACGGCGGGGAAGGCGCGCCGCTCGCCCCCGCGCACAACGCGCACATTGCCGCCGATATGCGCGCCAAAGGCTTTGACAGCGTGGCGTTTTGCAATGCGGGCAACACGGGCAACATCGCCGTCATCGCGGGCGATACGGTGCTGGGCTGGGATGTCGGCGCGTTCAACCACTTTGCCGACAAACTGACGCGTGAATATAAAGGCGTTCCGTGCGACAAGGACGGGCAATTCGGCAAAACGGGGCAGCTTCGCCCCGATTTTCTGCAAACGCTGTTCGATACCGCCGCCGTTACAAAATCGGGAGAAAACTTTTATACGCGCCAGCCGCCGAAATCGTCCGACCCGTCGTGGTATGTCCTGCCCGATTCGCCTTATCCGTTTGCGGACACGCTGAGAACCGTCGAGTATTTAAGCGCGTATACGTTTTTTCACACGCTGTCCTTTGTTCCCGAAACCGTCCCCATGCCGCAGGCTTTTTTAACGTTCGGCGGCGGCTGGAAAAATCCGCTGTGCACCGCTGATTTTCAGGCTTTGCTGAACGGCACGGGCTTTGTCCTGCCCTGTCATCGCGCTTTGTTTGAAAAAATCCGCAAACGGTTCGCAAAGCCGCCCGTTTTCGCCCCGTCCGAAGCGTTCGGTTACAGCGGAACGTATATGGAGGCGCGGATTTTCGCCGACGCCGCTTACAGCAAAATCATCGGACGCCCGTTTACTTTTCCGCAAACGACGGGATGCAGGACGCCGACCGTCGCGGGGATTTTCTGTCTGCCGTCGAACAAACAAAAGTATTTGATTTCCGATTATTTGAAAACGCCCGACGCGTGGAATAAAAAAGTCAGCCGCGCGGCTAAAGGCTTGTGGTAAAGCTGTACAAAACGGCGGCGTTTTTCTTCAGCCAGCGTTCCGCCGCGGCAAATTCGGGGTACACGTCCGCCACCGTTTTCCAAAAAGCGGGCGAGTGATTCATTTGCTTCAAGTGCGAAACTTCGTGCGCAATGACATAATCCGCGACATACAGCGGCGCGAATCCCAGCCGCCACGACAGCGAAATATGCCCCGCACGGTTGCAGCTGCCCCACCGCGAAACCGTATCGCGCACGCCGACTTTCGTCGGTTTGACCTGCAAAGCCGCCGCGATTTCCAGCACTTTGGATTGCGCGTAGGAACAAAAGGACGCTTTTAAAAAATCGGCGACGCGGCGCGGCAGATATTCGCTTTGCCCCGACACCCAAATCACGCCGTCGGACTGCCACACGCCGCGTCTGGCGTTCGGGGAATGGTGTATAACGACATCTTCACCCAAAAACGAAAAGCCCATGCCGTCACAAAACACTTTGGGCGCGGGCAAAGCGTTCAACTGCGCCGCTATCCAATCCGCTTTGCTTTGGGCAAAGCTCAATCCCGTTTTTTCGGACGCGCGCGCGGGCAAAACCAAAACGGCGCGGCGGTTCATGCGGTCGATTTTCAGCCGCACCCGTTTGGCGCGCGCCGAGCGTTCAACGCCGATTTCCATCGCTTCGCCCGCATGCCAGACAATCACAGGTCGTCCCACTCCACAATGTAGTCTTGGAACTCTTCCTCGGGTTTCGGGGGAACGGTTCTGCCCGAAGCGGACATTTTCGCGGCGTGAACGCTGGTCGGATCACCCGTTATCAGCGGATGCCATTTCGGCAAAGGTTTACCTTCGTTCAGCAAACGGTAAGCGCACGTTTTCGGCAGCCAGTAAATATCCTTGATATCCTGCGGGCGGATTTGCACACATTCGGGAACGAACGCCTGCCTGTTTTCGTAATGGCGGCAGCGGCATGTCACGGGATCCAGCAGTTTGCACGCGATATTGGTAAAAGCCAGTTCGCCGTCGTCCTCGAAAACGACTTTTTCCAAACAGCATTTGCCACATCCGTCGCAGACCGATTCCCATTCTTCATGGGTCATCTGCTCCAGCGTTTTTGTTTCCCAAAACGGTTTGTTCTTCATTGCCTTGCCCCGATAAAAAGAAAGAGGCTTTCGCCCCTTTCTTTGATTTTGAAATCAAGCTTTCTTGCGGCGGTTGCCCAAACCGATTTTTTTGGCCAAATCGGAACGGCGTTCGGCGTAATTCGGCGCGACCAAAGGATAATCCGCGGGCAAGTTCCAGCGGGCGCGGTATTCTTCGGGGGTCATGTTGTAGGCCGTCTTCAAGTGACGTTTCAGCATTTTCAGTTTTTTGCCGTCTTCCAAGCAAATAATGTAATCGGGAAAAACGGATTTTTTGACGGCGACGGCAGGCTGACGGGGTTCTTCAACGGGTTGTTCTTCAACGTTGACGGAAGCCAGCGCTTTGTAAACGTTTTTAATCAAAGCGGGCAGCTCTTCCGCGGGCAGCGTGTTGTTCGAAACATGCGAAGATACGATTTCCGTTGTAAAAGCCAGCAAATCTTCATTTGTGAATTGTTCAGCCATTGTTGTAACTCCTTAATTTAAAACTATAGCTAAATGTATAGAATACTTTTAAAGTAAAATCAATATAGAAGATGATTTACTTTTCCAAAAAACACGCATCGCCGTAGGAAAAGAATCTGTATTCGTTTTCAATCGCGTGTTTGTAAGCGTTTTTCATACATTCCGTTCCGCAAAAAGCGCAAACCAGCATAAACAAAGTCGAACACGGCAAATGAAAATTCGTAAACAGCGCGTCGATGCCTTTGAACCGATACCCCGGCGTGATGAAAATCGACGTTTCCCGATGAAACGGATGAATAACGCGGTTGTCGTCCGCCGCGCTTTCCAGCAAACGCAGAGCCGTCGTGCCGATGGATACGATGCGCCGTCCGTTTTTGCGGGCGGTGTTGATGATGTCCGCCGTTTCGGGCGTAATCACGCCGTATTCCGCATGCATAACATGGTCTTTGGTGTCGTTGACTTTGACGGGCAGAAATGTGCCGCCGCCGACATGCAGCGTTACTTTGACGCTTTCGATGCCTTTGTCCGCGATTTTTTGCAGCAGTTCTTTGGTAAAGTGCAGTCCCGCCGTCGGCGCGGCGACCGCCCCCGGATTTTTGGCGTAAACGGTTTGATAATTCGCCTTGTCTTCGCCGTATTCGGTCTGCTTGCGGTGAATGTAGGGCGGCAAAGGCATTACACCATATTTTTCCAACGTCGCGAACAGCGTTGACGGTTCGGTCAGAAATTCCAAAATCACCGTCCCCGATTCGCCGCGTCCGATGACTTTCGCCCGTAAAGGTTCCGCTTTGGGATTCAGCGGCGGATAAAACGACACAATGTCGTCGGGATGCAGACGGCGCGCGTTTTTGACCAAAGCTTCCCACGTCGTCAAGCCGACCGATTTGAACAAAGTCGCTTCGATTGAAGCGTCGCCGCGTTTGCCGAACAGACGCGCGGGAATAACCTTGGTGTCATTGAACACCAGCAAATCCGACGGGCGGAACACATCGGGCAAATCCGCAATGTGCAAATCCTCCAGTTTGTCGGGCGCGGTGACGTGTAACAGCTTCGCCGACTCGCGGGGGGTCGCGGGTCGGTCGGCTATCCGTTCTTTCGGCAGTTCAAAATCGAAGTCTGTAACAAGCACGGCTTTTACAGCATGCGGGGTTCGACAACGGATTCGAACAAAGCGTCGAACGCGTCGTGTTCTTCCATGACATCGTGTCCCGTAAAGTCCAGCACTTCGTATTTTTCGTTATCGGTGTTGTAGACGTACAAATCGTCGTCCGCGCGCCCCAACAGAACGCACGAAGCCAATTCTTCGTTGTAGTCCGCGAAATCTTCGTTCGCCGTAACGATGTCGATCAGCGTGTAGTTGCTTTCGGGGTCGGTAACGTTGTCGGTGCTGTAAAATTCGATGCCGTTCCACGCAAAGCCGTTGACTTCGCGCAAAAAGTCGATATAGCCCTGCGGAATCGGGTGCAGCCCGATTTCAGCCATGTCTTTCTGGCATTGCGCCAAATCTTTGCTGGACGCGGGGCGGACAATCATCGCGCCTTCTTCGGGGGCGGACAGTTTTTTGATAATATCTTCAATCATTTTGCAATTCCCAAAACGGTTAAAACGTTGCGGACAGTTTAGCCAAAGCCAGCCCGTTCGGCAAGGCTTTTTATCGTCCGCCCTGCATTTGTTTTGCCAGAACCGCAGCGTTGACGGTCGTGTTCAGCCGTTCGTATTTGTTGGCGGGACGTTTCCAAACCCTGTCGCCGCACATCGGAATCTTGATTTTAAGCCCGTTTTGCACTTTTTTGTCCTTGATTTGCGGATCGATGACCAAGTGATGCAGTTCGTCATGCGGCGGAATCGGCATTAAAATCAAGTTCGAAAAATCGTTTTTGCCGCCGCCCGCAATGGGGTGCATGTGATGCACGTTATAGACGTTGACACTGCGGCCTTTGCGCATTTGTTCCAACCCCTCATCGCCGATTCCGATGGCGCGCAAATCCTGTTCAAAGTTTTCCGCCAAATACTTCAAAAACTTGGGGCGCACTTCGCGTTTGAATTCTTCGCGGCGGTTGACGCGCGTTTGCTTGGGCGGCATTTTGTATTCGACTTCCGTCAGCGTAAAGCCGTTGATTTTATCGAAAGCGAACTTGCCTTGCGCCGCCTGCGCCTTGACCTGTTGGGACAGAAAGTTAAGACCGTTGCCGGCATTCGGGCGTTTGCGTTTGGCGTGAACGTATTTGTCTTCCATGGAAAAAAACTCCTTGTTTTGTTTAACAAGGAGTTTAACACGATTGTTTTGACAAATAAAGGAAATTTTGTCTATTTTTTGTTTCCGCGCAGTAACTTGTATTTTTCCAGCAATTCCGCAAACGAATCCAGCAATCCGTCGGCGATTGCCGCGTCTTCGCCCAAACAATTCAAGCATTGCGCCGTCGCTTCCAAAGTTGAAACGCTTTCCTTGCGGGGTTCTTTGCGCAATTTGCCGTACAGCGACCGTTTTTCGGGAACCAGCAGCAAACGCCGCGTTTTCAACAGCCACGGGTTGCGCCACCACAAAGCTTTGGCTTGGCTCCACGACCCGTCCAGCAAGATGATTCCCTCCAGCGAAGCAAGGATTTCCGCCGTATCGGGCAGTAAATTGCCTTGTCTGCTCAAAGCGTACAAGCCCGCAGCGGTCGGGGTTTCGTTTTGCGCGCCCAGATACAGCACGCCCCATTTTTTCGGATCGGCGGGACGCTTCAAAACAGCCGCCAAAGACGGACGCGACAGCGCGATTTCCAACTGCGCGTTTTTCAGCCTTTGACAAATGATTTTCGCCGTGCCGAGGTCTTTGTCCTGTTCCTGCGGATGCTGCAAAATCAGGACGAAATGCTTGTTGTCGAACGGCTCGGCGTCCGAACAGACGCAGAGCTGTAAAGGTTTGCCGCATACGGGGCAGAGATTTGTTGTGTTCAATGGACGCTCACCGGTATCAATTCATTGTCGACGACCAAGGAAATCGCGGCGTTTTCGTCATCGGTGTACGCCAATTCGGTTCCTTCGGCGGCATAGATATACCACAGGCTTTTGTCGGCGACCAAGCGCTTTTTGATGTAAGCGATGGAATTGACACCCAATTTGGCAAGGTCGTCCGCCGTCATCTTTTTGATTTGCACGAACTTCAATCCTTTCTCAAACGAAGTGTTCACACAAAATCAGATAAGACGAAAGTCTATGCCTTTCAAGAGGCGGAACCGCCTTTTTCGATGGCTTCCTCTTCTTCGGCTTTTTTAAGCAGGGAAAACAGAATTCCGCCGCCCAGCAAAGAGAACGTCACAACCAGCGACCACACGTCGTCGACTTTGCAGAAAAATTCGTTGACAAAGATTTTCAGCCCGATGACGACCAGCAATACCGCGCAAGCGGGCTGCATGTACGAAAAACGGTGCAAAGCGGCGGACAGCAGGAAATACAACGCGCGCAATCCCAAAACGGCGAAAATGTCGCTGGCGTAAACGGCGAACGTTTCATGCGAAACCGCCAAAACGGCAGGCACGCTGTCGCACGCAAACACGGCGTCGCCGAACTCGATCAGCAGCAGCGCCAAAAACAGCGGAGTCGCGTACCATTGCATTTTGCCTTTTTCGTTTCGTTCGCGCACAAAGAAATGTTCCCCGCGCAATTCGGGGGTAACGCGCAAATAATGGCGGAATGCGCGCAGCAAACGGCTGTCCGACAGATTGATGCCCGGTTCGTCGGAAATCAAAGTCTTCAAGCCCGAATAAATCAAAAACACGCCGAAAATCAGCAACACGGGGTCGTATTTGTCGATGATTTCCGCCCCGATGACAATCACGACGCCACGCAGAATCACCGCGCCCAAAATGCCCCAGAACAAAACTCGGTGCTGCTGGTTGCGCGGAATGTTCAAATAAGTAAACACCAATCCGATAACAAACACGTTGTCAATCGACAGCCCCATTTCGACGACATAGCCCATAATGAAATCGGTCGCCATCTGTTCGCCGAAATACCAGTACAGCCACCCGCCGAACAAACAAGCGATGCCCGCGTACGTCAAAAACAGCGCCAAGCTTTTTTTCGCGCCGATTTCCTGCGATCCTTTTTCCAGAACACCCAGATCCAGAAACAAAATGGCGACGACAATCGCCAAAAACATCAGCCAAATCCACAGCGGCTGATGCAGAAACAACGTAAACAGAAAATCGGGCAGCACGGCTTTATTCCTTTAAAAATCGTATCTCAATCCGACGGACAGGCGCTGCAGGCGGACGTCTTTGTCGGGCAGAACGTCCCAATCGAATCGACCGAGATTTGTATAGACGTAACCGATGTCCAATGTCAACCGATTCGGCAACGAAAATCCGATTCCCGCCCCCGTTTGCCACGGAAAGGACGTATGGCGGGATTTTGGAACGGCAACCGCGCCGATTCGGGGTTTCTGAATCTTGTTTTTCGAAACGCCGATTCCCGCCATGACATACGGCGTCGCGCCGCACACGGAAAACATATCCCACGCCGCATTGGCGAAAACGGCTTTGGAAGACACCCTGCCATGCAAAGTTTCGCCGCCCAGCGTTTTGCCCAAATCGTTGCGCGCATAGCCGAACGTCATTTCCGTTCGAAGCGCGCCGAACCATTTCCAGCCGAATCCCGTTTGCCACGAAAAGCCGTCTTTCACGCCGTCTTCAACGCCGTCGGTGTACGCCGCATCGAAACGGGTGTAAAAGTTTTCATCGGCAAAAGCATTGCCCGACAGCAGCAGAATCAAGATAAAAGCGATTTTCTTCATTGGCGGTTCAATCCGTTCAGCCGCGCGGCATCGGCGGCGTAAGTCCCCAAGATTTTAATGTCCTGCGCGAAAAAAGCAAGCTCGTCCAGCGCGGATTGAAACGCCGCATCGTCCGAATCGGCGGCGACATCAACCAAAAAAGCCGCGTTTGCAAAAAAACGATCGGCATCGACAAAGCTTTCGATTCTGAGCAGATTGACGCCGTTCGTCGCAAAACCGCCCAAGCATTTGTACAGCACGGCGGGAATGTTTTTGACTTTGAAAATCAGCGACGTTATCGGGTGCTTTGTGTCGGGTTTGCGCGGCGCGCGTTCCAAAATCCAAAACCGCGTCATGTTCAAATCGAAATCCTGCATGTCGGAACGCAAAATCTTCAGCCCGTACAGTTCGGCGGCGGCGGCGGACGCCAGCGCGGCAAGCGTTTTGTCCCCCCGTTCCGCAACCGTTTTGGCGGCTTCGGCGGTATTGGCGCAGGCTTCGGCGGAAAAACCTTTTTTTGTCAAATTCCCGCGGCATTGCGCCAACGCCTGCGGATGCGACAAAACCGTTTTCACATCGGACAAGCATGCCTCCGAAGTCCCCAGCAAGCAATGACGGACGGGAATGAATTTTTCCCCCGTTACAAACAAATCCGCCTGCGGCAAAAGCCTGTGAATATCGGCAACTCTGCCCGCCGACGAATTTTCGACGGGAACGACGGCGGCGTCCAAATCCCCTTGCGCGACGGCGTCCAAAGCCTGCTTGAACGTCGGATAAAAAACGATTTCCGCCGTCAGAAAAACCGATTGCGCCGCCAAATGCGAAAAAGCTCCGGCGCATCCTTGACAGGCTATTGATTTTGTTTCGTTTTTCTGCATTTTTATCCCAAAAAGGCGATTTTCTTGCCAAAAATAAAATTTTTGTCAAAAAGCTTGCGCTTCCCGTTCGGTGTGTTATACTTCCTTTTAACAAAGACACAGGGGATATTCAAATGGAAAACCTTGAAACTTACAATTACGTTCACGAAAAACGCGTCCGCCGCGAACGGCGCGCCGCTTCGGAACGCAAGCCTTTGAACGCCCCCGCGCCGAAGACTTTTCTGGGAATGCCGTGCAAAACGGTCAAGTTTACGGTTCCGACCAAAAAACGGCAGGAAGCCGTGCGTTACGAATTTGCGACCAAAGCGCGCGCCGCGTTTTTGAAACATCTGGCGAAAACGCAGTTTGACCGGCTGCGCGCCGCGGGCATTACGCGCAAAGACATCAAATTGATGGAAAAGGGCAAAACCCCGAACGGCTGGAACACACACCACAAATTATCGGTGTACGGCGGCGGCACGAACGATTTTTCAAATCTGCTGCTGATAAAGCGCGCGCCGTATCACGACATGATTCACTATCATCTGATTAACCCGCAGGTACAAGGCATGAAGCGCGGCGAATCGCGCAAAGTGGTCATTCCGAATCCGTCCGAATCGATTTACGTGCCGCCTCAGCAGTTCAAGCATTTGGAACGCGACGCCAAGCGCGGCGCCAAATCTTACGGATCAAAGGGCGAAACGTATCAAGACAAAAAGCAGGATTCGCCGTTTATGCAGGATGTCAAAGCCGCCGATGCCTACATCAAATCTTTTTTAAGCAAAAACGGGGGACGTTAAGATGACAGCCCTTGTTCAGCACACTTTGACCAAAGCCGAACGCGAAGCCCGCCGCGCCGAACGCGCCGCGCAAAAGGAACGCGAACGCCAAGCGCAGGAAGCGAACCTGCCCGATTCGGTACACGGTGTTCCTTTGACGGAAATGGTTTACACGGCGGCGTCGAAAAAGGAAATCAAGGCGAAACGCCGCGAATTTACGCCGATGCGCGCGGCTTTCCTGCGCGATTTGGCGGAAAACTCCGCGCCTTTGCTGCGCCGCGCAGGCTTGTCCGAGGCGCAGATTGCCCTGATGAGCAAAGGTAAAGCCCCCGCGGGGTGGAACGTTCATCACAAGCATCCCTTGGGCGGCGGCGGAAAGAATGAATTTGCGAACTTCATTTTTATTCAAAACGACCCGTACCATACCGATTTTCACAAAGTTTCCGATGTGCAGATTCGCGCGTTGAAAGACGGCGAAACCCGTACAATCAGAATTCCCGTGCCGCAGGGCAGCGTTTTCATTCCGCCCGAACGGCAAGTTCAAAACGCGCTGCTGGCAAAACGCGCGGCTCAGAGCAGATAAGAAAGGATAACTCCCATGGCTGAATACAGATACGTTCACGAAAAAAAGAAACGCCCGCATCAAAAGGAACCCAAGTCGCAGGAACGCTTGGACGCCGAACGCGGCAAGTTCAACTTTACGGAAATCCACGGCTTTACGCTCAAAGAAGTCGATTGGGAAGTCCCGCCCCTTCAGGTGCGCAAGCGCAAACGCGCCCAATTCGCCAAAATCCGCGTCGAGTTTTTGAAAGAACTGGGACGCAACCATGAAGCCGAACTGCGCGCAATGGGTATGTCCGACAAAGACATCAAACAGGTCAAAAAAGGAACGAACCCGAACGGTTACAACGTTCACCACAAACACCCGATTCACGGCGGCGGTCAGAACGAATTTTCCAACTTCATCCTGATGCCGATCAAGGAACATGACGATTTGCACCACAAAGTCATGGACCCGCAGGTGCAGAACATGCAGACGGGCGACAAGAAAAAAGTCATCATCCCGTGGACGGACGATATGGTTTACGTCAGCCCCGAAAAGAAAAAGGCGCGTCAAAACGCCGCCGTCATCGCAAAGGCGATGAACCGTTCGCGCTGAAAAAATTATCTGCTCTGAAAAAAGGGACGCCGAAAGGTGTCCCTTTTTTATTGTATCCAGAAAAAGCTCGCGCGCGCGGAGAGCTTTTTTCTAAACTTTCACACTCATTGTTCCCAAGGTATGGCAAGTCGGGCAAACCGTGTGCCATTCGTTGAACGCCGTTTTGCACACCGAACAGCAATACATCGGTTCGGTTTCCGCAACAGCGGCTTTTTCGCCGTATTCGACCGCCGCTTTTTCGTCGCGGTTTGCGGCGGCGACTTCCGACATCAGCAGCAAAGCGCGTTTGGAATTCGGCTTGATTGCCAAATACTTGTCCAGCAATCCTTTCGCCTGTCCCCACAGCCGCGCTTTCAGCGACGCGTCCGCCATAACCAGCGCGTTGATTTCGGCGTCTTTGTTTTCATCCAGCAAATCCTGCAAATCGGTCACCGCTTCCAATGCCGTTTTTTCGGGCGTCAAAGCCTGATACGCTTCGTACACCGCCCAGCACGGCGCGGTCTTCCACAATTTGCGCAGTTGATTGCGGGCTTTGCGGATTTCGCCCTTTTCGGCGTTGATCGCCGCCGCCGTCAAAACGGCTTGGATCAAAGAATCGTCCGTTTCCTCCGCAGCGAAAATCAGCCGTTCCTTTTCGGCGGCATCGGTTGTCCCGATGGCTTGTTCCAGCAAAACAGACGCTTTCAAATGTTTAAACGTTTTTTTGTCAAACAGATCCAGCATGTTCGCTTTTTCCAACGTCGCAATCGCCTTTTCCCATTGTTTTTCCTGCACTTGCAGTTCAAACGCTTCGGTCAGCGTCCACGGCATCGGATTTTTTTCGTTCAGCAGTTCTTCGCAGGCTTTCAGCGCTTTTTCAGGCGCGCCGTTCAAACGGAACAATCGAATCTTGCCGCGCATGCCCAACAGCCGCGTTTCGGGCGCGTCCGCCAGCTTGCCGTACAGTTCCATCGCTTGGGCGGTATTGTTTTGCGCTTCCGCCAGCTGGGCGTTGAACACAAAAGTTTTTACTTCGTCGTCGGCGAATTTTTTGGCAATGTCCTTTTGCAGCTTTTTCGCCGTTTCCACATCACCCGCCGCCAAAGCCGTCAAGCCTTTGCCCAGCAGCGTATAGCGGTCGATTTCGCGTCCGACCTTTGCTTTTGCCATTTTTTCGGCGCGCAAATCCGCCCGCGCCCAATACAGGAATTTGTTTTTCAGCAACAGCAGCGGCTTTGCCAGAAAAGCGTAAAACACCGCATAGCCGATAACAAAAACACCGATAACGACGGCAACCGAAGTCTGTACGCGCCAGCCCAGCCAATCCATCTGCACGGAACCGGGGTTATTCGACAGCCATGCCGCGCTTAAAGCGATAATCGCCAGTAAAACAGCGTTCCAAACAATTTTGATCATCGCTTATTCCCCCTGCTGCGCATAAATCAACCCCAACACGGCAGCCAAGGATTCATTGACGGTCTTGTTGACGTACATCGTTTTTTCGGCGGCGGAGATCCACGGCGCCATTTTTTCGGCGGCAACGCCTTTTAAAATTTTCATCTGAATAACGGCAAGGGACAGATCCCCGCGCGCAACCGCTTTGCCCGCGCGCGCCAATACGGCTTGGGTGGACAAATCTTCGGCAGGGGCGTCCAAACGGCGAATGACGACCTGTTCGCGCAAAGCGTCAAGCGCGCGGTGGAACCAATCCTTTTTTTGTCCGCTTTTCTCGCTCAACAGCGCTTTGTCGGCAAAAGCGTCAAACGTTTGTTCCAAAGCGGTCTGCGTCCAAACACCCTGCTCCGCGAACGGCGTCAAAGCCTGCAATTTCGACGCCAGCGGCTTGTTGAAAGACGCCAAAGCGACGGCGGCTTGCTGTTCGATGGGGAATTTCATCCCGCGGGCGGCGGCGTCGCGCATCTGGTAAATCGCCAGCAGCAACGCGCCCGCCCGTTCTTTTTCGGCGTTGGAGGCTTTCAGCTTCTGTTCGGCAGCAAGCATGCGGCTGTTCAAGCTCAGCACAAACGACGCATCGGCTTTGTTCTTTTCGACATTTTCGGCGCGTTCGGTCAGTTTGACGACGCTGTTCGTCAACGTGTCGCTTTTGGCGGTCAAACGGCGGACGGAGTCCTCGATCAATCCCGTGTGCGGCATGCTCTTGCGCAGCTCTTGCGTTTCCCGTTCCAGAGCTTCAACCTGGCGGCGCAGTCCCAAAAGTTCCTCCTGCAGCCCGTCGAATTGGGAAACGGCGGCGGGTTCCGCGGTCGCGATGACTTGCTCGGCATTTTCAAAATCCCGCGCGTTTTCCAGCTGTTCCACGCGCGAATCAATGTCCTGCACCACAACGGGCGACGGCTGTTCGTCAACAACGGGCATCGGTTCGACGACGACGGGGCGCGCATTTTCAATGGGCATCGGCAGCGTTACCGCCATTCCCGCATCGGGCTTTTTCAGTTTCGCGACCGTTTCCTTTGCCGCCGTCATTATTTTTTCACGGCTTTCGGGAACGGAAAAAGCAACCGTCAGAGCGGCGGCGACCAAAATCAAAGCGACGATTTTGCCCGCGCGGCTTTTTTTCGGTGCAGGCGCCGAATTTTCTTCGACCGTTTCGGGGTCTTTGTTTTCTGCGGTTTCTTCAGCGTTTTCGTTGATTTCTTCGGGTTCCATGAAAGCCTCCTTGATTAAATCTACTGGATTTTACCATTTTTTCCGAGTATGGGTAGAATAATTTTACATTGAGGAAACAAAATGCTTGTTTTAGGGATAGAATCCAGTTGCGACGAAACGGCGGCGGCGGTTGTCGACGAAAACAAAAACCTGCTGTCTTCGGTCGTTTTTTCCCAGCCCGAACATATTTCTTTCGGCGGTGTCGTGCCGGAAATCGCCGCGCGCGCCCATTTGGAAAAAATCACGTCCATTGTGACCGAAGCTCTCGGCAAAGCGAACATCGGTTTCAAAGACCTCGATGCGGTGGCGGCTTCGGCTGGACCGGGGCTGATCGGCGGCGTGATTGTCGGCGTAATGACCGCCAAAGCGATTGCCGCCGTACACAACATTCCTTTCATCGCCGTCAACCATTTGGAAGCGCACGCCTTGACCGCCCGTTTGGGACAAGACGTGCCGTTTCCGTATCTGCTTTTGCTGACATCGGGCGGACATTGCCAAATCTTGGTCGCCGAGGGCGTCGGCAAGTTCAAACGCTTGGGCGCGACAATCGACGACGCGGCGGGCGAAGCGTTCGACAAAGCCGCCAAAATGATGGGCTTGGGATACCCCGGCGGTCCCAAAGTCGAAGCGTACGCCAAAAACGGCAATCCGAAGCGGTTTGATTTGCCGCGTCCCATGGTGGGTAAAGCGGGGTGCGATTTGTCGTTTTCGGGATTGAAAACGGCGGTGCGCCGCGTGGTTGAATCGTTCGGCGACACCCCGATGACGGAACAGGACAAAGCCGATCTGTGCGCCTGTTTCCAAGCCGCCGTTCTGGATTCGCTTTGTTCGCGCTTAAAAAACGGCATCAAGATTTTCAAGCGCGACTATCCGCAGGGGACGCATTTGGTCGTCGCGGGCGGAGTCGCCGCAAATCAGGCTTTGCGCGGGGCGTTGGAAAAACTGTCGCAAAAATATAAATTGACGTTTGCCGCGCCGCCGTTGAAACTGTGTACAGACAACGGCGCGATGGTCGCGTGGGCGGGAATGGAGCATCATTTGCTGGGGCTGTCCGATTCTTTGGATTTCAGCCCCAGACCGCGGTGGCCTTTGGACCCCGCCGCAAAACGATGAAAAGGGAGCTTTTGCAATGAACAAAATCACGGTAATCGGCGCGGGCGCGTGGGGAACGGCTTTGGCGCAAACGGCGTCGAAAAATGTTGATTCCGTTACGATTTGGGTGCGCGAACCCGAACTGGTCGCGGCGATTAACGAACAACACCGCAACACGCTTTATCTGCCCGACGTTTTACTCAGCGAAAAAATCACCGCGACAAACGACTTGAACGCCTGCTTGGACGATGCGGAAGCTGTTTTGCTGACTGTCCCCGCGCAATTTTTGCGGTCAACCTGCAAACAGCTGCGTGCTGTTTGGAAACAAGGGCTGCCCGCCGTCGTATGCGCCAAAGGCATTGAACAGAAAACAGGCGCGCTGATGAGCGAAATGCTTGCCGAAACTTTGCCGCAAGCCCCGCTTGCCCTGCTGTCGGGTCCCACTTTCGCCGAAGAGGTCGCTTTGGAAAAGCCGACGCTGGTTACCCTTGCCTGCGCCGATGAAAAATTGGGCAAAAAACTGGTCGAAACCCTCGGCACATCGACGTTCCGCCCCTATTACACGCCCGATGTCGTCAGCGTTCAAATCGGCGGAGCGGTCAAAAACGTCATGGCGATTGCCGCGGGCATTGTCGCGGGCAAAAAATTGGGCGACAACGCGCGCGCCGCTTTGATTACGCGCGGTTTGGCGGAAATTTCCAGACTGGCGGTCGCTTTGGGCGGCAATCAGCAAACGCTGATGGGATTGGCGGGCTTGGGCGATTTGGTCTTGACGACAAACAGCACGCAGTCCCGCAACTTCACCGTCGGGCTTGAACTGGGCAAAGGGCGCGCTTTGAAAGACATTCTGGCGGAAAAGAACACGGTTGCCGAGGGTGTATTCACCGCCTCCGCCGTTTTGGAACGCGCCGCGACGGCGGGTGTCGAAATGCCGATTTGCGAAGGATTGGCGCGTATTATGAACGACGGCGCGTCCGTCGATGATGTTATTGCGACCTTGTTCGCCCGCCCGTTCAAAGCGGAATAACTTTTTCTGTTTCGAATATACAAAAAGAGCGCCTTTCTCAAGGCGCTCTTTTTTCAAACCGGATTATCAGCGGGTGCGATCCATTTTCGCCATCATAGCGATGTTATGACGTTTGCCGCCTTTCTTGCCGCCTTTACCTTTGCCTTTGCTCATATTTTTGCGTTCGGTTTTGGACAGCAGAATCTTCTTGTATTCGATTTCCTTGACATCTTCCCATTTTTTGGCAACGGGGTTGAACGCCTGCTTGATATAGCGGAAATCGGGGTTCATAAAGTCGTCGTTCTGGTCGATGACCGCGATACGACTGGCTTTGCCGATGGTCGGGGAAACTTCGACTTGACCTTTGGACACGACAATCTTCTGCGCGTTCGTGATGTGATCGACTTTCTGACCTTTGCCTTTGAAGATTTCTTCGGTCGCCGTCGTCTGTTTTTCGTCGCCGTGAATGCCGATGAACGTTGTCTTGCGGTCAGCGGGCTGGTTGGCGGCAGCCAAATCGGCAACTTTTTCCATATCCCCTGCGCGACCGTGACCGGAAACGTAGTAGGTTTCGCCTTCGACAAACGGAGCGCCGCGCTGCGGAATCATCGTTTTCCAGCCCTGCGCTTCCAAAGCGGTCATCATTTGATCAACGACGGCTTGGTTGTCGCCCGACGGAATAACCGCCTGCTGGTTGACACACAGGTTGGGAACGCCGTGCGCGGGATGAATGTTTCTGTTTTCGCCGCGGGAAACGCGCGCCATGGACGCCATTTCCTCACCCTGCGTACCCGTTACCATATAGATGCGTTCGCTGGGCGGAATAGCGCGGGCGGCGGGGTCTTTGGCGTCGATGATGTTGACGCGGACGCCCGTGCGCTGCTGGCAGGCATGGGTCATGCCGATGCCCGCTTTGTTCAGACATTCGTTGACCTGAACCAAAGAAGCGCCGTCCAGAATGAACGTGCGGGGTTTCGTACCCGTTTCTTTGGCGTATTCGGCAACCGCGATAACGTCAGCCATCATTTGCTGGGCGGAACGCGCAATCGTGCCGACCATCATTTGGGCATTCGGGTTTTCGCGCAAAATCTTTTTAAAGCCTTTGGTCACCATGTCATAAGACGGCGTGACTTCTTTGGATGTCGTGGACGTGGAGTCGCAGAAGCAAACGTCAATGCCTTTGGCAAAAACTTCGCCGATGCGTTTGTCGTCCCAGCCTTTGCCCAATTCGGCTTTGGTCGTTTTGAAGTCGCCCAAATCCATCATGCGGGTGCCGTCGGGGGATTCGACAACGAACGCCACCGCGCCGGGCGCCGAGTGCGTCACGGGAACGGGTTCGATTTCGAAACCGTTGACTTTGAATTTTTTGCCGTCTTCGACATCGTGGAATTTAGGCATGTTGTCGATGGGCAATCCCTGTTTGGTCATTTCGGCAAGCATGAACTGGTGCGTGAACTTGTCGGAATAAATGTTCAGCGGGCGTTCGGGATTCATCTGAATGTGATGGATAATCCCCGCAATATGGTCTGCGTGAGCATGCGTCAGCAGCAAATCGTCGCATTCCAGCGGAGCAATGTAGTTGTCGACACCCGTCAGGGCTTTGTCGGAAAACTTCATCCCGCAGTCGATCTGAATCGATTTTTTGGTTCCATCTTCCGCGGTGTACGTAATCTTTTTCGCGTTTCCGCCGATGCCGTCCAAGTTATTACCGCCGAGAGATTCGAACTCTGTTCTTTTTTCAGCCATAGCAGTACCTTTCTATATCAAAAATTTTTATTCTTCGGGATAGCCGACATAAACCCAACGGTTCCAAATCGCGTCCAAAACCAGCTCGCTGGGTTCGGAATCGTCCTGGAAATCGGGCAAAGACTTGACCAGACGAATCAATTCTTCGGGTTTCATATTGGTCAGCGACTGATCGGGATACGCTTCGTTCAAAGCATCCGCAATTTCGCAATAATCTTTCCAACCGTATGACATCGAATCGTTTCCTTTCATCTTGGCGACTTGGTTCTCCCAAATCTGTTAACAGTATCTTACACCTGTTTTTTTTCATTTTGCAAACACTTTTTGAAAAAATTTTCAAAATTTTTGACAAAAAAACAAAAAAGGCAGACTTTGGCGGATTTATTGAATTTTCTTAAAAAAAGAAAGGCTGATTCCTGCGGAAAGAGCCTTTCTTGGAATTTTTTGTCGAAAAATATTTGCTGTAAAAGTCCTCGCTACTGAACGGGCGGCACATTCAGCAAAGCGATGTATCCCGGCGGGATTCGCGTCGTCGCATAGCGGATATTCGCCGTTTCGATCTGGAATTTCGGAATTTGCAGCATGTCGGACGCAATGCCGAAAAAGTCGCGCGCTTCCAGTTCTTTGCGCTGCGCGTTCATCACATAGAACACACAGCCCTGTCCCCTTTGGGCGATGCCGCAGCGGGGGCGTCCTTTGGGAATTTCGGCATTCACAACAACGCCCGGCAGCTCGTCCGCGCCGCGCGAATCCATTGCGCCGTAAAAGAATCCCAGTCCCGCGCCGACCGCCATGAAGATCAAGAAAAAGAACAAAATCATCGGCGTTCTGATAAACGCGGGCGGCAATCCCAAATCGGACGCGAAATTTTTGTCGTACGGACTGACGAAATCCTCTTCGTCTTCATCCGACTGCGGAGGAATCTCTTCGTCCAGATCATCGATAAATTCGGCTTCCTGTTCGGGGGCTTCGACCTGTTCCGCAACGGGTTCGGGCGGCAAAGGCGGTTCTTCGACAGGAGGAACGGGCATTTGCCCCATTGCGGGCTGAGGCATCGGATACCCCATCGGACGCGGCGGCATTTTCATCCCCGCGGGCATCGGATAGCCCATCGGACGCGGCGGCATTTTCATCGGCATCTTCATCGGCATCGGACGCGGCATGCCGCCCTGCGCGGGCGGAACCTGTCCGTACACGGGCGGATGAGGATATTGTTGATCTTGATCGGACATAGCGAACTCCTTTAGTTCAGTTCTTTGACCAAACGAACAATGTGCGGCGTCAAAACGACGACCGTTTCATAGCCTTTGAGCGAATCGGCGAAAGACGACGCGGGAATGCCGATCAGCAAAATATTGTCGCCCAGCGTGCTGTCCGTTTTGAACGCCGTGATTTCACCCTGCATCGAATCCAGCGTCAGAACGGATTTCATTCTGCGTTCACCGAACAATTCGGTTTGCGCCATCAGCGACAATTGCGCTTCGGGCATCGACATGTACCCGCATCTGCCGACATCGAAACGGGCGCGCCATTTGTCCGCGGCGATAAACATGCCTTCGGACACCACGGCGTACTGGGAACGCGTCGTCAAAAAGCGGTTCAGGCTTGCCGAATTGATCTGATGAGCCGTAATCAGCGCGCGCCCCAAAACCCCGTTGACGGTAACGCGAATCGTTCCCGCGCCGAACGTATCGACCAAATCCTGCCAGTTGATTTCCTTTGCCGCGCCGACGGGCTTGACGCGCAGCACTTGAACGCTGAACACGATCAGATTCGGTTCTTTGTCGAACAAATCGATCAATTTGCGGACTTTCTGCTCGACGCTTTTGTCGCCTTTGAAAGAAACGACGTTTTCCTCCCAATTGACCATCAAGTCGTGCATGCCCGCGCCGCGCAGAGAATCCAACACGGCAATCATCACCTCGCGTCTGGCAGGAACGGTCAGATTCCAATCGACTTCGCGGCTGACAAACAGCGTTTTCTGCGCCGCGTCGTAGCGGTAGTACACATCGGCGGCGGAAGCAATCATATCCATCACGTCGCCCAATTCGCCCGTAATGTTTTCGGCGGCAAGTTCGGGGAACGGACCGTCAACGCCGATGACTTTGATTTTTGCCCCGCTCAGCAGCTTGTAAAACACTTTTTCGGCGGTCTGCCCGTCAAACGAAAATCCCGTAACTTCGTAGCGCGGCAAATAATCGCCCCCCTGCGCGCGGGAAAGTTTGAACGCTTCCTGCTGGAAAGGAATGACGGTCATAATGTTTTTTTGCGAATCTTCAATCGTACAGCGCAGCGGAGTTTCCAAACTGACCATTTGCGCCGAACGCGTCGTCGCCGGTTCGGTCGGCAGATCCGTGGGACGAACCAGATTGACGATCGGACGACCCGCGCGGATATTCCTGCTTTCACAAGCGGTCAGCGCAATCGAGACGGCAAGTGCTGCCAAACAAGTCAACATTCGGAACATTTTGTTTTCCTTAAGCATTCTGTTGTTCCGCCGAAGCGGGTTGAGCGGGCTGCGGTTCGGACGGCGCCGGCTGTTCGTCGGGGGCGACGAAACCGTCGGGCGCGGGACCGATGTCGCCTTCGGGTTCGGAGTTGTCCGCCAAAGACCCCAAGCGGTTTTTCACTTCGTCCAAAGATTCCTCTTCCTCGGACAGCATTTCCGGAGGCGCGTTGTCCTCAAATTCCTTTTTGAACTCCGCCAACAGTTTGCGCAAAGCGGCATCCCCGCCTTTATAGCGGTCGCGGACGATGGCGGCATAAGGCGGCGTCAGAATCTCCATGCCGAACGTCAAAATCTCGTCCAGCAAGTCAAGGATGTAACCGAAGTAAGGATACTGTGTCAGCTCCAGTCCGCCCAAATGAACGCATCGCGCGCTGGTGCGGGAAATCGTTTGGTCGTAATAGGTTTTCAACCGCATAAAATGGTCAAAATTCCACAACTGGTCAATCGTCAGTCCGTACGGATTGCTTCCCCCGCTTGCGGCAACAACGGCTTGATTCGATTCGGCGTCGGCAATCTTTTTTGTCAGCCGCGCCAGCAAATCCGCCCCCGCTTTGCCGAAAACGGCAAGCCATTTTTGCATTTCGGGCAGTTGTTCCCTGACTTTTGCGGGATCAATCGGGCGGCGGGGATCCGCCAGCCGCGACGCTTCCGTCCACATGGAACCCGCTTTTTCATAGCGCAAAGCGCGGTCCAAGTTGGTTTTGACTCTGGCTTGACTGCTTTCGGGACAATCCTGAACGATCGTCGGCAGCTTTGAACGCCATTCCGCCCCCCACACGGCTTCGGCAAGGGAACGGACGCGTCCCAATCCCTCTTGCGTATCCTGATACGCCAAAAGGGCTTCGTACAATGAAGACAGCGCCACCGGAATTTCTTTTTCAGCCATAGTATCCGTCCGATAAAAATCCTTTGTTTAATTTATATTATGTTTCGACACAAAAAAGCAAACATTTCCTTATCAAAGATACGGGTCGTCCGAATCGTCGGCGACGGACACGACGACTTGATCGGGCGGAACGGCGGCTTTGAACGCATGCGGCATCGCTTTGAACGTCGGCAAGACCGCCGTCGTCGTTTTCAAAAAGCGCTTCAAAGGCACATCCCCGTCCAAACGCAGCAATTGAGCGACATCCTGCGGCGAATTGAGCGGCGGAGCGGGCGGCGGTACGGGTTCGTAGACCACGGGAGCGTTTTCCTGCGGTTCGCCGTCCATGAAAAGATCGGCTTCTTCTTCCTCAACGGGCAAAGGCGGCTCATCCTCGGGCGGCGGAAGTT
>SAMEA104315424__coassemble_532_pt1 | contig 28490 bp, 27 predicted proteins | sample SAMEA104315424__metabat2_low_PE_038 | metagenome-assembled genome bin SAMEA104315424 (sample SAMEA104315424) | gut metagenome | biome: Monkey gut; feature: monkey-associated habitat; material: faeces | place: China | collected 2013 | reverse complement strand
GATAACGGCGGGAATCACGAATTCGTCGAACACTTTTTCGGCATAGGACGCTTCAATCGCGGCTTCGGCGGAATCGGCATGGTTGCCTTTGCCGCTCATCATCGCGTCGAACGCCAGTTTCACGCGTTCCCAACGGTTGTCGCGGTCCATCGCGTAATAACGCCCCGAAACGGTCTTGATATGAACGTTTTTCAAGCCTTTGACGGCGTTTTCAAAGTCTTTGACATAGCCCAAAGCCGAATCGGGCGGAACATCGCGGCCGTCCAGAAAAGCGTGAACGGCGACGGGGATGTTTTCACCGTCCAAAATCTTTGCCAAAGCGATAATGTGGTTGATGTGGGAATGAACGCCGCCGGGGCTCATCAACCCCAACAGGTGGCACGTGCCTTTGGACGCTTTCAGTTTTTCAATCAAATCGACGACGGCGGGGCGTTTCACCAAAGAACCGTCCGCGCAAGCTTGGTCGATTTTCGGCAAATCCTGCATAACGACGCGACCCGCGCCGATGTTCATGTGACCGACTTCCGAATTGCCCATTTGACCCGCGGGCAGACCGACGTCCAGCCCCGACGTGGCAATCAAAGTGTTCGGGCAGGTTTTGACCAATTCGTGCCAATTCGGCGTGTTGCCTGTTTCAATGGCGTTGTTTTCTTTGCTGTCGCGGTGACCCCAGCCGTCCAAAATGCACAGCATGACGGGACGGGGACGTTTGATTTCTTCCATGGTGTTTTACTCCGTTACAAAAGCCTGAAATTACGGTTAATATAATACAAACCGCCGCGTTTTCCACTCTAAAAAATAGGCGAGGGCGATTTTGTTTGAGCCTGCCGCAAATTTTTGATAATCTATAGGTGAGTTTGCGAAAAAGGTAAACTTTGGGCGTCAGAAACCCATTCCGAGACAGCCGCCTGTGTCAGGCGGCAAAGAAGTATGCACCAAATCTGCCTTGGGCGGATTTCGGTGAATAAGGCTGTGCGCTGAATAAGCCGAGCCGTCTTTGTCTTGGAACGGTTTCTGAAAATCCGCCCACCTTTACAGGTGGGCTTTTGTTTAACCTTAACAAGGATTGTTCAGAAATGAAAATTATACCGATAAACCAAACGACATTTGTATTGTTGCAAATAGTATTAAATGTGATTGCATCTCCCATAATGAATGCAAACTTTGACACAATGGATGCAACATCTATGATATTTATGCTCTTAATTTCTATCTCAATTTTTGCCGCCGTAAACTATACTGTTTACGCTCGGGTTCTTGATGCGAATAAAAGCAGAAACATAGCTCATTTTATCCTTATCGTTAATATACTCTCTGTGTTTTCAAACACATTATCAAGTGTTTCATATTTGATATCCATTGTATTCTTCTTTACTTTTTGCTTTTTCGAAGAATCTTTAGTGATTGTTATTAAATATTTTGATGAAGAAAAAGCTGTCAAAAAAATAAAAAAATGCAAAGTTTTTCCAAAAAATGAGCCTGTTGATTTTCTTATTAAAATTGCGGAATCTGAAAATAAGCAAAAGGTTCTTAAGGTTTTAATGGAAAGAAAAAATAGAATCTTGTCTTAAATATTTGTTGGAATGTGTGCTTAACAGACGGAGTTTCATCAAAATGATATTACTAAATCGAAGTCAGTTCATCTTAGCTCAGGTATTAGGGGCAATTATGTTTAGCCCTCCCAATATGCAGGAAGTAATTTCAAACTGGGGAAACGATGCCACCATTTTACTTTTTATTTTATGGATTATATATTTTGGCTATATATTCTATTCAAGAGTTATAGATGCAAATAAAGATGTTTGCTTTTCGCACTTCTATATATCGTTGCAAATTATACAGTTATTTGTTGCAAAATTCTCAAATATAGCAGAAGTTCTTTCGTTCCTACTTTGCGCAGCCTTCTGCTTTTATAGGGAATCTTTGATTGCGGTAATCGCATATCAAGATGAAAACAAGGCGATAGAAAAATTAAAAAAATGCAAAAATTTTTCTAATGAAGAATCCTTGGATGTCTTAATAGACACCGCTAAAAAAAGAGGAAAATACGACGTTCTTAGATACTTAGAGGGGTTAGGACGATGAAAATTAAAAGATTATTGGGCATACTTGTTTGTGGTCTTTTTGCACTTTTTCAATTCAGTATGTTTTTTTATGGTCTTGACGTTAAAAACGGATCTTTAGGGTTGTGCATCTTGTTTTCTCCTTTAGTTCCTTACTATTGCCTTGTCGGTGCAAAATATTATTTTGAAATTTCCTACTTCACAGCCATCATATTGATGACAGCTCAAGGAATATTTGCTGGGTATGCTTTTTCATGGATAACTGACGATTAAATCAAGCGCGGTGGTACGGATGCCCGTCCAAAATCGTTTTGGCGCGGTAAATCTGTTCGGTCAGCATCACGCGGGCAAGGAAATGCGGCCACGTCATCGTGCCGAACGCCAGCAATAAATCGGCGCGGGCGCGCATGTCGTCGCCGTGTCCGTCCGCCCCGCCAATCAGAAAAGCGACCGCGGGCGCGCCGTCGTCCTGCCATGCGCCCAGCTTGTGCGCGAACGATTCGGAGCTTAACAGCTTGCCCCGTTCGTCCAGCACCACGATTTTCGCGCCGTCGGGAACGGCTGAAAGCAGCAATTCACCCTCGCGCTTTTTGCGTTCGTCGACGGAACCCGACTTTTTATCCTCGAATTCTCTGACGACAACGTTCCAGCGCGTCTGCTTGACGTATTTCGTCAGCAGCTCCAGTTCGGGGCTTGCTTTCATCCGCCCGATGGCGGCGATGACGATGTCCATTACTTCGCGCGGTGCGGGGTTTCGCCGCCCCACAGTTCTTCAATGCGGTACAAGTCGCGCGTTTCGGGGTGGAAGACATGCACAATCACGTCGCCCGCGTCCACAATCACCCAATCGCCGACGTCTTCGCCCTCCAGCTGAGCGGGAACGCCTGTTTTTTTCAAGCGCATCTGCACCTGTTCCGCCAAAGCGGTAACGTGGCGCGGAGAACGCCCCGTCGCGACGACCAAGTAATCCGCCAAAGCCGTTTTTCCCGTCAAGTCCAGCACGACCACGTCTTCGGCTTTGCCCGCCGTCAGCGTTTTTTCAATCAAGTCCACCATTTTCACGGCGGCGGCGTTTTCTTTTTCCGCTTTTTTGACCTGTTTTTTGGTGTCTTTCAGAATCTTTTTAACGGCTTTTTTGACCGTTTTTTTGATTTCTTTCTTTTCGGTTTCCTTTTTCGCCGTTTTTTTGGCTTCCTTCACGGCTTTTTTGACCGTCTGTTTGGTCTTTTTTTCCGCAGAATCCGTTTTTTTCGTTGCCATCGTCAAATCTCCTTAAAACAAACCCTTGTTTCTGATTTCCGTCGCCGAAGCGGGATGCACCCGAATCGGCAGGAAAGTCCACGCCGGCGCGCGCATGGACGCCAGCAAATCCGCCTGTCCCGACGGAACGCGATACAGGCGGAAACAGTTCGCCGCCCGCCCGTGCAAAGCCCGAATCCGATACGTTTTGCGGGCGAACACCGCTATCGGAACCGAACGCATGATTGTGCGCCATTCCCGCCAGCGGTGAAATCCGATGAGGTTGTCCGCCCCCATCAGCCACACGAAATCAATGTCGGGAAAGCGTTCTTTCAGACAGCGAATCGTATCGACCGTATAGCGCGTTTGAAAAGTACATTCAATATCCGAAACGACAATGCGCGGTTCGGCAGAGGCAACTTTGACCGCGCTGTCGAAACGGCGGGGAAATTCCGCCATGCCTTCCGTCGACTTTAATGGATTTTGCGGGGAAATCAGCCACCACACTTCGTCCAAGTCCAACAGCTCCAATGCTTGGCGGCTGATATACAGATGACCGCTGTGCGCGGGATTGAACGACCCGCCCAAAAGCCCTACTTTTTTACGCCCGAACTTGCCCGTCACCGTACACCTGATATTTGAAAGTCGTTAATTGCTCCAACCCGATGGGACCGCGCGCGTGCAGACGCCCCGTCGCTATGCCGATTTCCGCGCCCATGCCGAATTCGCCGCCGTCGCAGAACTGCGTCGACGCGTTGACCATAACGACCGCGCTGTCGACATGCGCCAAAAACTTATCCGCCGCCGCTTTGTCTTCGGTCAAAATCGATTCGGTGTGGTGCGAGCTGTGCAAAGCGATGTGATTCAAAGCTTCGTCAATATCCTTGACCACGCGAATCGACACAATCGGAGCAAGATATTCCGTATCCCAATCTTCGGCAACGGCGGGAACAACGCGCGAATCGACCGCCCGCACCGCCTCGTCGCCGCGCACTTCGCACCCCGCGTCCAGCAAATCCCGAACAATCGCGGGCAAGTGCGTTCCTTTTACCGCTTCGTCGACCAGAATCGTTTCCGTCGAATTGCACGTTCCCGTGCGGCGCATTTTCGCGTTTAAAACGACTTTGCGCGCTTTTTCCAAATCGGCGGATTGGTGGACGTAAGTATGGCAAATGCCGTTCAAATGCTTGAACAAGGGAATTCTGCTTTCCTCCGTAATGCGCTGAATCAGCGATTTGCCGCCGCGCGGAACGATAACGTCGATGCAGTCGTCCAGCTTCAGCATTTCACCCACGGCGGCGCGATCGGTCGTCGGAACGGATTGTATGCAGTCTTGCGGCAATCCCGCCGCTTTCAGCCCCGCGTGCAGAAACTCGGTGATTTTCATCGACGAATGAAAGCTGTCCGAACCGCCGCGCAAAATCACAGCGTTGCCCGACTTGAAGCACAAAGCCCCCGCGTCGGCTGTAACGTTCGGGCGGCTTTCGTAAATCACGCCGATAACGCCCAAAGGAACGGCAACGCGGCGGATTTTCAAGCCGTTCGGACGCGTCCATTCCGCCAAAATCCGTCCCACGGGATCGGGCAGAGCCGCAATTTCGCGAACGCCTTTGACTATGCCCGCGATTCGTTCGGGTGTCAGCAGCAAACGGTCGCGCATCGCCGCCGATGTTTCGGGGGACAAAGCGTCCATGTCAAGCTTGTTCGCCGCCAGCAGCTCCTCCGCGCCCTGTTCCATCGCGTCCGCCGCCGCCAGCAAAGCTTTGTTTTTTTGCGCCGTCGGAACGGTTGCCAGAATCCGCTCCGCCGCTTTGGCTTTCAATCCCATTTCACGCATGACTCATCCTTTTTTTTCCGCAAACAGGTTATCGCGGTGAATGATTTCGTCCGACCCGTGATAGCCCAAAACTTTTTCGATTTCGTTGGTGCGCTTGCCCGCAATCAGCGCCGCTTCCTGCGCCGAATAGGACACCAGCCCTTTGCCCAGAAAAGCGCCGTTCTCGTCTTCAAGAATCACCGCATCGCCATGGGCAAAGTTGCCTTTGACCGCTTTGATTCCCGCGGGAAGCAGGCTTTTGCCGCGTTCCAAAGCTTTGACCGCGCCCGCGTCCAAAACCAAAGTGCCGCGCGGCTTTATCGCGCCCGCAATCCACTTTTTACGCGCGGAAAGCGGCGTTTTGTCCGCCAAAAACCAAGTACATTCGTTCGTTTTTTCCAAACGGGTCAAGGGATACAGCTCGGTTCCCAAAGCAATCGCCATCGTGCAGCCCGCTTCGGTGCAAAGGTGCGCCGCCAGCAGCTTCGTCGCCATGCCGCCCGTGCCGACGGACGACCCCACGCCATCCGCCATCGCGTCGATTTCCTTGGTCATTTTTTCAACCACGGGAACCAAGACGGCGTTCGGGTCTTTGCGCGGATTGGCGGTGTAAAGCCCTTTGATGTCCGAAAAAATAATCAAGGTGTCCGCGCTGATCATTTGCGCCACGCGCGCCGCCAAACGGTCGTTGTCGCCGACTTTGATTTCCGTCGTCGCCACCGTGTCGTTTTCATTGATGACGGGAACAACGCCGATTTCCAGCAAAGTGTTCAGCGTGTTGCCCGCGTTCAGATAGCGCGTGCGGCTTTCCGAATCGTCCAAAGTCAGCAAAACCTGCGCGACATCCAGTCCGCGTTCCGCCAAAATTGTTTGATACGCGCGCGCCAGACGAATTTGACCGACCGCCGCCGCCGCCTGTTTTTGCGGCAAAGGAAGCTTGCCCGACGGCAACCCCAGCACTTTGCGCCCGACCGCCCCCGCGCCCGACGTGACAATAACGACTTCGCGCCCCTGCTTGCGCGCCGCCAAAATATCGTCGGCAAGCGCGTTCAGCCAAGTGCTTTTAATCCGCCCCGTCGTTTCGTCAACCAGCAGGGACGATCCGATTTTCAACACAAGGCGCTTGGCGGATTTCAACGGCGACTTATTCGTCATGATCGTCAAAGCCCTTAACCGCCGATTCGTCGCGTTGCCGGCGCAAATCCAGCACATACGGCAACAGCTTGCGTAAGACTTCCTTGGTTCCCGTGCGCGCCACGCCCGACATCGTCAAAGGCTTGCGGCGAGCGGCTTTTTGCAAAGCTTTCAGCTTTTCTTCGACTTCTTCGGGCAGTAAAGCGTCGATTTTGTTCAAAACGACGATTTCATGCTTGGCGGCAAGGGTTTTGGAATAAAGCTTCAGCTCCTTGCGAATCGCTTTGTAGCGTCCCGCAACGTCTTCCTCCGTTCCGTCGACCAAGTGCAGTAAAACCGCGCACCGTTCGACGTGGCGCAAGAAACGGTCGCCCAGACCGACGCCTTCGTGCGCGCCTTCAATCAATCCAGGAATGTCGGCAATCAGCATTTCGTCGTCGTCGATTCGCGCGATGCCCAAATTCGGATGCAGAGTTGTAAACGGATAATCCGCGATTTTGGGCTTCGCCCCGCTGACTGCCGCCAAAAACGTCGATTTTCCCGCGTTCGGAAAGCCGACAAGTCCGACATCGGCAATCATTTTCAGCCGCAGCCATACCCACATTTCTTCGCCGGGCCAGCCTGGGTCGGCGCGTCTGGGGGCTTGGTTCGTCGACGTTTTGTACGCCGCATTGCCGAATCCGCCGTCGCCGCCCTTGGCAATCGTAAAGCGTTCATAGGGAATCATCATGTCTTTGATGACGGTTTCACCGTCTTCGGCGACGATTTCCGTGCCGACGGGAACTTTGATAATCAAGTTCTGCCCTTTCGCACCCGTGCAGTCGCTGCCTTCGCCGTGGTGACCGCGCTCGGCTTTGAAATGCTGACGATAGCGAAAGTCAATCAGCGTGTTCAGATTCGGCACGGCTTCAAAAACGACATCGCCGCCGCGTCCGCCGTTGCCGCCGTTCGGACCGCCGAATTCGATGTATTTTTCGCGGCGGAACGCGCAGCATCCGTTGCCGCCGTCGCCCGATTTCAGATAAATTTTCGCTTGGTCAAGGAATTTCATAAAAGTCCCCTCTTTTGTACGACAAAAGGGGAATGGTGAATAGACCACTCCCCTTTGAAATAAAAGCCTTTTTATGTGCTTACTTCACGACGGAAACGTAAACTTTGTCGCCCGCTTTGCGCGTGAATTCGACACGACCTTCGGCAGTCGCAAAAATCGTGTGATCGCGACCCAAACCGACATTTTCACCCGTGCGGTATTTCGTGCCGCGCTGACGAACAATGATGTTTCCCGGGATAACAGCCTGACCGCCGGATTTTTTCAAACCCAAACGACGTCCTTCGGAGTCGCGTCCGTTTCTGGTGCTGCCGCCTGCTTTCTTGTGTGCCATGGAATACTCTCCCTTTTCTTATTCAGCGATGTCGGTAATCTTGACAATCGAGATATACTGACGATGACCGTTTTTACGGCGATAACCCTGACGGCGTTTCTTTTTGAACACGATAACCGTGTCGTCGCGGGTCTGCTTGATAACCTTCGCGGAAACTTTGGCACCGGCAATCGTCGGCGTTCCGATTTTTTCGTCGAGGGCAAGCACATTGTCAAATGTCACAGTAGAACCGATTTCTGCGTTGAGCTTTTCAACAACAATCGTGTCGTCTTTTGCGACCTTGTACTGCTTGCCGCCTGTCTTAATAACTGCGAACATTTTTTCCACCATTCAAAATCTATAACAAAGGCGTTTCCGCCTACAAAGGATGCCTTTTATAGCCAGATATTCGGCGATTTGTCAAGCCTATATTTGCATTTTTTGCAAAAATTCAAGCCCGCGCACCCTGAATCCGCCGCTGAAAGGCGGGCGTACGCAAAAACCGCGCCGCCAAACGCGAAAACGGCAGCGATTGCACCCATACTTTCCCCGGTCCCGTCAGGTTCGCCAAAAACAGCCCTTCCCCGCCCAGAATTTGCGTTTTCAAATTGCCCGCGCCGACGATTTCGAACTCGACGGACGGCTGAAATCCGACCAAACAGCCCGCGTCCGCTTGGATTCGCTGCATCGGGCGCAAATCGATTTCCTTGACCGTTCCGCCCGCGTTGACGAAAACGACTCCGTTTCCGTGCAGACGCTGCATCACAAACCCCGCGCCGCCGAACAAAGCGGTCAAAATCTTTTTTTGAAAGTAAACGCCGATATCGATGTCGCCCGCCGCGCACAGAAAACTGTCCTTTTGACAAATGATCTCGCCGCCCAGCCGCGTCAAATCCAGCGGCAGAACTTTTCCGGGGTACGGCGCGGAAAAGGCGATGCGCCGCGGAGTGTCGTCCGTATTTTCGAACCCCGTCAAAAACATATTTTCCCCTGTCAAAACACGTTTGCCCGCGCCGAACAGTTTTTTGAAAAACCCTTGATTTTTCCCCGTGCCGAGCATCGCTTCCATTCGAATGCCCGCGTCCTTGAACATCATCGCGCCGGGTTCGCCCAGTACGGATTCGCCCGATTGCAAAGTAAAATCGACATACTGCATATCGTCGCCGAGAATTTGGTAGTTCATCAAAGTTCTCCGTTAAACGGGACGGCGCGGCGAAGCACTCAGCAAATGCTGAATATACCGTCCCTGCAGCAGGGTGATGTTTGACTCTTTCGCGAAATTCAACGCTTTTTCGTCATCGACCCGACACAAGATCGTGCGATTCGATCCGATGGACAGGATGTTTTCTTTCAAAGATTCGTCCTGCTCGACCAATTCGGGCAAATCGGGCTGCCAAGTCAGCTTGACAAAGTCCGCCCCCAGTTTTTCGCGGTCGACAAACGGCAGATTCAGCGCGGACACACCGTCAATGCAAATTTTGTAGCCCAAGCTTTGGGCAAAATCCCGCGCTTTCATATACATTGAAAAATCACTGAAGATGTCGATCGGCTGCAGTTCCAAAACAACGGAAGCTTTCATATTTTCACGAATGCCGCTGTCAAAAGACTTGAAATCCTCGGACAAAATGGACGACACGTTCAAATTCAGAGAAAAATCGCGGTAAAAAGCCCCGTCGTCATGGCGCGAAACCGTTGTCAAAACACGCTTGTCCAGCGTTTCCGTCAAATCCTGAAACAGCCACGGCGTTGCGGTCAACGACACGTTCGGCATAATCGTTTCCCCCAAATCCGCAATGGAAACAAAGACTTCTTCAAACATCGGGGACGGCGCGATATCATCCAAAATAACGCAGACGAACTGACGGCGGATCATATTCGAAAAATCCGTATTCGCCAACGCTTTGCTGATTCGCGCCAATTCGGCGGGCGTCAGCTGCTTTTTTTCCTTGTCCGCGACGACGGGCGGCAGCACAAACCGCTTGCGGGCGGCAACTTTGTTCGGCATCGTATCCGCGCGCGACGGCGGAGCCGCTTCGATGCGCGATGTTTCGTAATTCAGCGCGTCACGATCGGCGGGCAGAACGAACGTCCTCTGCAAAGATTCGGGATTTTCGATTTTCGGATCCGCCGAAAAATACAATCCCGTTTTTATCAGCAACGCCTTGATTTGATTTTCGTTGATTTTCGGAGAATACGCGATAAAGATGTCGTCGTTGCGGAAACCGAACGCTTTTCCGTCGGGATGCAAAGCTTCGTTAAAGTTTCGAATCAAGGTCGCCAGCGTGTTGTCCGTACGCGAAAAAGCATCCAAAGCGGACAGCTTCAATTGCAAAACAATCATCGGCGTTTCCGCTTTCAGCGGCGCGTGCAGATAAATGCGGAACTGTTCTTCCTGAGCGATCATCGCGGCTATCCCTTTAAATTGTCTTCAAACGAACGGTCGATCCGTTTGCGATCCAGACATTTCGCGCGGACAGCCCCGGAAATGCGGGATTTGCATGCAACGCATTGAGCCAGCGACGCGCATTCGGCGCGGTACGGGCAGGAATTGCGGCATGCCGCCGCCGTCAGGGAATCGATGAAATAGCCTTGAAACTTGTCAATGCCGTGCGACAATCCCCATTTCAGCGATTCTTCATCCTCGACGCGCATCAAAATCACTTTGTCCGCGTCAAAAGAATCGGTCATTTTCGCCAAAGCTTCCTCGTCTTCCGCGCTCCAGCCTTTGAACGACCAGTTCAATTTAACGAAGTCGGGGCGGAACAATCTGAAATCGACGAACTCAAACGCATTCGGAGTCAAACCGTCGATCAAAATCTCGTTCCCCGTTTCGTGCAGCAAATCCCGCGCCGTCATAAAGCTTTTGGTGTTTTGCATGATATCCATCAGACGCACTTCGACGACGATTTTCAAATGTTCGGGCATTTGCGCCAAAAAATCCTCGAACATCGGCGTGAACAATGTCGATATGTTCAAGTTCAAAGACATTTTTTTCGGCGTATGGGCAAACAGATCCGCGCTGATGCCCAACATGCGCTTGTCCAGCGTTTCGCTCAAATACTGAAACAGCCAGCGGTTTGACAGCACGTCCACGTCGGGAGCTATGGCTTTTTTCAGATCGGCGGTTGATGTGAAATATTCCAAAAACAGCCCGGAAAACCCCGACGCGCCCAAACGGATGGCTTCCTGTCTGCGAATCAAACGCAAAATGTTGAAGCCTTGAATATTGCGCAAAATCGCGTCCAAATGTTCGGGCGCCAAAGCCACGGGTTTGGTTTCCTGCTCTGTTTTTTCCAACCGCCGGCGGTCGGCTTCGCGCTGTTCCGCCAAAGCTTTGACGGCAGCGAAATCCCGTTCCAAATAATAGCGGTGAATCAAATCAATGTTGGAATCGTATAAGGCGTGGTCGCCGTGAAAAGTGCGCCGCACCAATCCCGTTATGTTGTCCAAAGTTTCGGGCAATACATTTTTCAAAACAAATGCCGTATCGCGGTTGGACAGCACAAAAGCCGCAACCTGCCCCGCCTGCGCGGCGGTGTTTCTGACCTGTTCGGCAAAAGTTTTGATTTTTTGCGGCGTTTTGTTCGCCGGCGACAAAGACGACAGCTTCAGATACACGACAACGACGCCGCGAACCGCATGTTCCAAACGGTTCAGCATATTCAAAAAAGGATATTCGGCATCTACGGGAATCGTCGCGGCAGCCAATATAAAGTCCTTGTAAAAAAGCTTTCCGAAAGGGATGCCCTTTCGGAAAGGAAGTTTGTTATTTCAAAAACAACTGGACTTCAGCCGTTTTTGCGGCGGCGCTTGTCGTTTTGGATACAAAAACGCGGTCTTCGGGCAATCCCATCGACAGCAGCGTTTCGCGAACGGCTTCCGCCTTTTTCACCGCTTCAGCCGTATTTCCCGCTTTGGCGGGGGCAACGGCGACCAATTCGAAATCCGTGTTCGGACGTTTGTCCAACGCCGCTTTGACGGCACGATACAACAGCTGTTCGTAAGCGACTTTTTCACGATCGAAACGAATCGTCATCAGCGGACGGCGACCGTCAATCTTTGCGGCAGGAACGGAATCGTCGCTGTCGGCATAGCCGCCGATTTGCGTCGGAGCGTTCAAAGAAACCGCGGACATTTCAGCACCGTACGGTTTGCCGTTGCGGATGGCGATTGCCAGCGCCGACACCTGCGCACTTTCGTTTTTGAACGCCTGCATCTGGCGATCGACCTGCGCCGACAATTCGGACGCCAGACGTTTCTGGGTAATCAACGTCAGATTCGTTTCGTCTTCCAGCGTTTTCAAACGTTCATGGTCGGATTCCAAAGCCCCGGGAACGGTAAACGTTTTGGCAATATTGCCCAACAGCGCGTTGATTTGAGCGGACTGTTTCCCGACTTCGCCGTTCAGGATCTTCATTTCCTGCACTTTGTCGCCCATTTCGGTCAAAGCGGCGGAAGCCTGTTTCCACATTTCGGTCAGTTCGGGGTTGCCGGGCGTGGTGCCGATTTGCAGACGCGCATTGATGTGTGCGACAATCTCATAGTATTTGGCGGCTTTTTCCGCGCTTTGCTTTTTCAGATTGGCATAAGCTTCTCTGTTTTGGCGAATCGCCTGATTCAGTTCGGCAACGCTGCTCTCGACTTTGGAAACAGTTTCGCTGACGGCAGATGTCTTGGTTTCCGATGCGGCAAATCCGAATCCGTTATCCGCAGTTTCGGCGGCGGGCATCGGCTTTTCGGCGCGCGGCTTTGCCCGTTCGGCGGGTTTAACCTGTTCCGCAGCGGGAGCCATCGCATAATCGTCGGCAAAGTAATCGTCCGCAACGGGATTTTTGTCCGCCCCCGTTGAGCAGCCTGCAATCGTCGCAAATGCGACAAACAAAGAGAATCTTTTTAAATCAACCATGGTTTCAAGCACCTTAAAAACAAGATATCAAAGAAAATTGCGCAATTTTCCGTGTACGCCTTCACAAGCAAAGCGTACATTTTAAGAATGTACCGACATTCCGCCCTTTTGCAAGGATTTTTATCAAAAATGCAAATTTTTTGAAAAAAAAGCTTGCAATCCGCATTTGGTCGGCGTATACAAGTTCTTGCTTAAGCGCCCATAGCTCAACTGGATAGAGCATCTGACTACGGATCAGAAGGCTGGGGATTCGAATTCTCCTGGGCGCGCCACTAAAACCCGCGGAAACGTTGATTTCCGCGGGTTTCTGTTTGTCTTTATTTTTCACGCACCAGACGGAAGCACACGTTGGCATAGCCCGTCGAGGCATCGCGGCTTTCGTCGCGGGTTTCCGTGCGGCATTTCATCCGCGGCGAATCGAACGCGCCGCCTTTGACGGCATAACCGCCGTTTTTCGGGGTTGCCGTCCATTCCCAGCAGTTACCCCACATGTCGACCGCCCCGCTGGCGGACAAAGTTTGCTTGTAAGCGTCGACGGGCGTTGTCGAGGTTGAAACGCCGTTGTTGAAATCGGCGTCTTTGGGCATGTGTCCCGCCGCGTATTCCCATTCCTCTTCCGTCGGCAAACGGTAAACGACGCCGTCCCTGTTCGACAGCCAGCGGGCATAATCCGCCGCATCGTTGTAAGAAACATTGACCGCGGGATGATTCGGCGCGGCGTTTGTCGGAGCTTTGCCGTTTTGTTCCAAAAAGTTGTCATAATCGCGGTTTGTTACGGGCGCATAAGCGATTTCCACGTTTCCCGCCGCCCCCAGCACGGGCAGAAAGCCGCCTTTGGCTTGACGCGCGCCGGGACGCAGACGCGGGTCGGTAAAGCGGCGCATGCTTTGTTCGATGCGGTTGTTCCTGTCGCGGATTACTTCGTCGACGATTTCCTGCATTTCCCGAATTTTGGATTCGTGCTTTGAGGTTTGCTTCAGTTCTTCCAGCTTGGCTTGTTTGCGGGCGATAACTTTATCGTAGTTGGCTTCGACCTGACGGCGCAAAGCGGCTTTGTTTTCCTCGGTGGGATTTTGACGGTAAGCGGCAATCAGCCGTTTTGTTTCGTCATTCAGCTGAGGACGTTCTTTTTCAACGGTTGCGCTGCGTTTGAACATTTTGCGTCCGCCGCCGTCCGCGCCGAAGCCCGTGCAGAAAAACACCGCCAAACTTGCGGCAAGCATTGTTTGTTTTATGGAATTGTTCATCGCAGAATCTCCGTTGTTTGAAAACGATATATAAGTATAACGAAAGGTCGGGGCGTTTCCTTGCAAAAAACTTTATACATTTTTTGTTTTTGGGATTATATTCCCGCGCAAAGGAGACGCCCATGACCAAATCCGAAATCGATATGACGGACGGCGCGCTGCTGCCGTCAATGCTGCGTTTTGCCATTCCTTTGATGGCGGCAAGCGTTTTGCAGCTGCTGTTCAATGCCTCCGACATTGCCGTTTTGGGCAACTTCGGGTCGACGCATTCTTTGGCGGCGGTCGGATCGACGGTCGCTTTGGTCAGTTTGCTGACCAATTTCTTTATCGGAATGAGCATCGGCACGAATGTTTTGGCTTCGCGGTGTTTGGGTGCGAAAAATTACAAACGGCTGCGCCGAGTCGTTCATACTTCATTGGCTTTGGGCGTGCTGGCGGGAATTTTTTCGGCAACAATCGGCGTCGTGTATTCCGCACGGATTTTGATTTTGATGCAAACGCCCGAAAGGGTTTTACCGCTGTCCGTTTTGTATACCAAGATTTACTTTTTCGGCATGATTCCGACGGCGGTTTACAACTTCGGCGCGGCGATTTTGTACGCGAACGGCGAAACCAAAAAACCGCTGATGTTTTTGATTGCGGCGGGCGTTACAAACGTTGTTTTGAATTTGGTTTTCGTGATTTGTTTCAAAATGGATGTCGCGGGGGTCGCCACCGCCACCGTCATTTCGCAAACGCTTGCCATGACTTTGGTTTTAATCTCTTTGGCGCGGCGCAAGGATTCGTCGAAAATCTTTTTCAATCAAATCCGTCTGAACCCCGAAATCGTGCTGAATATTCTGAAACTGGGCATTCCCGCGGGCTTTCAAAGCGTCGTGTTCAGCCTGTCGAACATGGTGATTCAGTCCGCCGTCAATTCGTTCGGTCCCGTATACATGGCGGGAACGGCGGCGTCGCAAAACGTCGATTGCTTTATTTGGATCAGTATGAACGCTTTTCAGCCGACGGCAACGACGTTCATCAGCCGCAACATCGGCGCGAAACGCTACGCCCGCATTAACAAAATCACCCTTTGCGCCTTGGGCTGCGGCACGGTCATCGGCATTGTTTTGGGAACCGTCGCCGTTTTGTTCGGAACGACGCTGCTGGGCATTTACACCAGCGATATGGCGGCGATAGAAGCGGGATTGGTGCGCCTGAAAATGGTCGGCGTGCCGTATGTGCTGTGCGGCTGGATGGATATTATGACAGGGGCTTTGCGCGGATTGGGGTCATCGTTCGTTCCCGCCGTCATCGCTTTGGCGGGCGCGTGCGGTCTGAGGATTGTCTGGATTGCAACATTGTTTCAAATCCCAAAATACCACACCTTTACGCACCTGTTTTTATCATACCCCGTTTCATGGGCGGTAACGACCGTCGTTCTGACCGCCGCCTATATCGTCATTCGCGGAAAATATCCGAAACACGACATCAGCGCGTCCGCGCGGCAAGCATAGCCTTTTTCAAAGCAGGGGACGTATTCATTCTTTGAGTCACGCTTTGACGATCCGACGTGCGGATGCTCGGTCCCACCGAGTTGCGCTTCAACGTTTTCATCAAATTGACTTTTTTGACTTCCGTACGTGCATTTCCTTTAGACAGAACCGCTTTCTTTTGCCGTGTCTGCTTAGTGGTTTTAAGAGCGCACCTGTATTTTGCCCGCGCACGGATTTCGTTGCGCACTTCCCGACGACCGCCGATATTGGAAACGGTTTCACGCAGCTTGTCAGCAATATTCTTGGCGGCATCTTTTAACGAATTGACGACACCGTCTACCGAAAGCGGAGAAAACTTAGCCCTGCCGAGTTCCGCTCTTTTCTTGACGCCGGCTCCTTTGCTTAAATTGCCGCGACCGACACGAGCGTTTGCTTCTGCAACACGTCCCGACGTAAACCGCCCCCGTTTTTGAGATTGTTTCCCGTTAGCGGCGGAATTGTCGTTTCCTTTCCGTCCCAATGAAAAAGAGGGGAAGCCAATCGGTCTGCCGACGCTGCCGAGTTCCGCTTTTTTGTCGGAATTTCCTTTGCTTAAACCGCCGCGACCGACGGAAGCATGCGCCTGCTGCCCCTTTTCCTGTTCCTGAGCTTGAGTTTGCGTTTTCTGCGGCTGACGGGTTTCGGGAACCTTAGCTTCCAAAGCTTTTTTCGTATTAATGACGTAGCAATCCGTTTCGCGCGATTTTCCCGCGGAAGCAACCTGATTCGACCATTTCGGCATCGGCTGACGTATTCTTTCGGGATTTGCACAGGAAAACAAAGGCTCCCCTTTTTCGTTCAAGCCGACAAACATCGCGGCATGCATTCCCGTTCCGGAAGTATTGCCGTCGCTTCGAACCATGACCAAAGACCCTTTCGGTATCGAACCGTCTTTGTATCCCTGAATCAGCATTTCCCCCAAAGTCGTGCCTTTCGGCATGTCTTGCAGGCTTTTCCCGCAGGATTTCACATCTGCGTTTTTATGGGTTTCAAAGTAATTTGCGGCGCCGGGGCACGAGATTTGCGGACTGCCCCATTTGTCTGCTTGATAGCTTCCCTTTTCGGCGGCAGTGGCTTGCATCAGTCCGCTTTCGCGCGGGGAAACGCCGTTTTTACTCATCGCCGCCCCCAGCGAATTGGTGTACGCCCCCAAACAATACAGGTTATCGTTGCCCCGACACGACGGCACATATTGCGCCACGGCAGCGGAACGCCCCTGTGTTTGCTTGACTTTTTGAATGGCAACTATCCGCTGTTCAAAATCGGCGATGGTATCTTCCATAATTTTATCGGCGGAGTTTTCCATTTTAATTGCTCCGTTTAAGCGCGCTGATGCATTTTATTCATAATCGCTCGGTTCAAAGCGGGCGATTGCTGCATTTTTTCGGACAAACTTTGTCTGTCGGACGTACGTTGCGCCGATAAAGGCGCGGACTGACGCATCAACGTTTTCATCAAATTCATCGGACGGCTTGCCGCATTATTGCGTTGAGCGGATTTTTGCGCCAGCAGTTTCATCGCTTTGTTGTCACAACGGGATTTTGCGCGGAAACGGATTTCGTTGCGCCACGCATGCCGCAGCTTGTCCGAAACGGTCGCCGTCAAATCGCCGATTTTGTCGGAAACGCGGCTGACGGCTTTTTTCAGCAGGCTTGACAACGAATTGTCCGCGCTTTTGTTTGACGGAACATCATCGAAATCCGCATCAAGGTTTTTAACGGGAGCCACGGGGATTTTAAAGCCGTTGCGGGGCTTGATGGAATCGTTTTTGACCGTAATCGGTTCAAGCTTGAATCCGCCCGAATTTTTAACCGCAGGCGCCTGCGCTTGTGTTTGCGCCGCCGCCGCTTTTTGCCGTTCGGCGCTGTTTTGCACCTGCGGCACTTTGACTTCCATCGCTTTTTTCATATTGACGACATAGCAGTCCAAGTCGCGGGATTTGTTCGGATTGGCGGTTTGATTCGCCCATTTCGGCATGGTTTGGCGTATTTTTTCGGGATTCGCGCTGGAAAACAGCGGTTCGCCTCTGTCGTTCAATCCGACAAACATAACGGCGTGCATGCCCGTGCTGGTATTGCCCGCGCTTTGCACCAAAACCAGCGATCCTTTGGGAATCGAGCCGTCCTTGTACCCTTGGGCAAGCATTTGTCCCAAAGTCGTGCCTTTCGGCATGTCTTTCAGGCTTTTGCCGCAAGCTTTCAATTCTTTGTTTTTATGGGATTCGAAATAGTTGATCGCGCCGGGGCATGAAATTTGCGGACTGCCCCATGCCGCAGAGTTGAACTGCCCGCGTTCGGCGTTCGTAAACTGCATCAGCCCGCTTGCCTGCGGAGAAATGCCGTGTTTTTTCAGCACGGCATTCATAGAGTAAGTATACGTCCCCAAACAATAAAACCCCGGCGTGCTTTTGCAAGACGGAACGTATTGAGCGACGGCGCCTTCCCTGCCTTGCGTTTGTTTGCCCTGTCTGATTGCCGCGATACGCCGTTCGTAGTCGGCGACAAAATCGTCCATCACGTTATCGGAAGTCAGCGATTGTTTTGTGTTTTGTTCGGTATCGGTCATCGGCATCCTCCGCCTTTTTCGAATGATGGTTTATCATATCAAAAAGAAAGCGTACGGACAAGACGACTTGCCGCAAAATTCACAATTCCGTCACAAATCCCGTTTTGCTGATTACGGTTTCAGCGGACCGTAGAAATACGAAGCCGTCGCTCCGCCGTCAATCAGAAAATCGGCAGGGTGAACCCCCGCCGATAAATTTGGCGACCCTAACGGGACTCGAACCCGTGTTGACACCTTGAGAGGGTGCTGTCCTAACCAATTAGACGATAGGGTCTTGGCTTTCTTTTGTATAAATCCAAAGCGGGCGGCGGTCAACTTTTTATTTCCTTATTTTAGCCGCATTGTCGGATTTTCCAACCGCACGCCTGCTTTTATAATTTCAGCAGTGTTTCATAAAAGGAGGTTTTCCATGATTTGTGCAAAATGTTCGCTTTCTTTGCCCGTCCGTTCGTTTTACGACAAGGATTTGTCCGAAAAATACGTCGCGGCGGGACACGGGATAGGACTTATCCCGCTGTTTGTTTTATCCGTGATTGCCGCGCTGATTTACGCGGTGTATTCGCTGATTGCGGTAAACGCGTTTTCGCCCGAAATCATCACGCAAAGAATTACGGATCTGCCCGACATTCAAATTCAAAACGGGCAAATCGTCCAGCCCGAAAATTTCTTCGGACGCTATCAAATCGGCGACGGACTGCATCTGACCATTGACACGGCAAGCGGCGACGAAACCGTCAAAGACCCGTCCCCGAACGAAATCTATGTGTCCAAAAACGGCGTTCAGTTTGTCAAAGGACAAAAGGTCGAATTGATGCCGCTGAACCAGCTGTTCGGCACGGACAACCTGTCGATTACCAAAGATTCGATTTCCGATTTCGTCGTGCAGAGCGCGGGAAAAATGATGTTCGTCCTGCCCGCTTTCGTCCTGTCGATTGCGATTCCCATGCTGTTTTTGAAATACGTTGTTTTGGTGTATTTGCTGGCTTTGGTTTCGTATGTTGCCACATTCTTTTACAAAAACGGCGTTCCGTTCGAAGCGCGGATGCGGCTGGCAACGATTTCGGCTTTGCCTGTTTTCGTATTCAATTTGATTTTCGGCGTATTGCTGGGACTGTTCGAATTAGGGGCGATTATCGGAACGATTGTTTCGCTGATTTACCTGTTTTTCCACGCGTCCAGAATGCCGAAAGCGGCATAATTCAAAAGAAAAGGGAGCGAAAGCTCCCTTTTTTCATTCGGCGTCGGCTGCCGCCCCCGCCATTTTGACGACACGCCATTGGCGCGGGTCAAGCAGTGTCGACAAAGCAACGGTAACGATTCTTTCGTTGCCGCCTTGTTCGATTAAGCGGACATGCAAAGGCAAATCCGGAAATTCAATCACGCGGTCAACCACCCATTTGGAAGTCAATCCGCTGGCTTTTTGGAAAACATCGTTCGGTTGAACAGGGGATTTTGTCATTTTTCACACTCTTTCTAAGTTGTTTTTCGGTATGCTGCCGAACAATTTTTTCATTCTAAATCAAAACAGCCCCGACTTCAAACTATTTTTCGGAACATTTCGACGGCGGCTTGCGGTGTCCAGTGCCGATACATGAAATCGATTTGCCGCCATTGCGCGCCCTCGGCTTCTTTTTTGCGCAAATGCGGCTTTTCGTTCAGCAGGAAATGGCGGCAGTGCTTCATGACGGAAACGAACGTGCCGTAGCGCGACGATATGGTTTGCTGACGGCATCCGCCGCATTTCAGACATTTTCCCGCGACCGACGCGTATGGGCATGTTTCGCTGATGAACAGGGGCAAATCCTGATAAATCACGGCGTTCGCCTTGTCGGGAAAAGCGGAAAACAACGCCTGCGGGTCGGGGGCTTCGTAAGAAACGGTAAACCGCGACGCGCCCAAAGCCAGCGCTTCGCGTGCCGCCGCCGTGTTTGCGACGTAAATAAAGCGGTCGAACGCGATGTCGGCGTGCAGTCCTTTTAAAAAGGTCAAGCCGCCGATGTTGCCGATTTCAAACTTTTTCGCCCCTTGCGCAATCAAAGTCCGCATCGTTTTGCGCCACGCGTCGCGCGCGCGGATGACCGTCGGCAAAGCAAAGCGGATTTTGCGCATGTCGGGACAGGCAATCGGTTCGGCGTACCCGACGGGCAGTTCAATCACCGCTTCGTCGATTTTCGCCCAGTCTTCCGCTTCAAACGCCGTGAAAATCGCGGGTTGGTCGGTTTTGACGATGATTTTCGGACGGTCGGTGACAACCGCTTTCGGCGAAGCGGTTTCGGCGGACAGGATTTTTTCCTTTAATGCGGCTTGTTCGACAGCCGCCTGTTCCGCCAATCGTTTGACAACCGCGTCGTACAGCGCGCGGCGCACTTCGTTCAACGCCGCCATCGGCACGAACAGCCCGTCGTTTTCGATTTCGATTTTATCCAGACAAAGCCCCGTTCCGCCCGTTTTCGCAAACGAATCGCGAATGCTTTTGTTCGCCGTTTCCAGCGATTTGGCGGGATTGAAAACGTCCACTGCGGTTTCGGTGCAGCCCTCGGCAATCGCGGTGACGGAATCGGGCGCGACGCGCACGAACACGCAGACGGGAACGGCGGGCGCAAAGTCGGATTCACGCGGCTTTTCATAGGGATACGCCGATTTGACCGCCGACGCGGACGACAGGTAAACGGCGGCTTTTTCGGGAATAAAAGGCGAATGGGGCGGCAACAAAACGTCCACGGTCGTTTTGGCGGGGGCGGAAAACACGTCTTTGCCGTTGACGCGCAGGCGTTCCGCGGAAAAGCCGAACGGGCGTTCTTCGTTCGGCAAGTCAATCTGCACGCCGTCGTAGCGCGACAAGGCAAACGCCGTTTTGAAGCGTACAAAGCGGTCTTTGCCAAGGGTGGTCAGCTTCACGACTTCACCCAAAGGCAATCCGCGGTGTCCGACGATTTCGGTGTCGGTTACGCGGCGGTTTTCGGGATTCGTCAGGTAAAGCGACGTGGTCGGACGGCTGAAAATACAGCGGATGTTGTTCAGCTTTTGCGTTAAAACGGCTTTGTCGGTCACGCCGTTCAAAATCGCGCGGTAATAGTCGGTCACCGCCGCGACGTACAGCGGGCTTTTCTTGCGTCCCTCGATTTTCAAAGCGGTAACGCCCGCTTGTTTAAGCAATAAAACGTTTTCGCTTTGCGCCAAATCTTTCATGGAAAAGACGTGTTTGTTCACGCCCTCGAAACAAAACGATTCGCGGCAGGGATAAACGCATTTGCCGCGGTTTGCGCTGCGTCCCGTGTACACGGACGAAAATTGGCACAATCCGCTGTAGCTGTAGCACAAAGCGCCGTGAACGAAGACTTCCTTTTCAATGCCCGGCACGGAACAGATGTCGCGGATTTCGTCCAGCGTCAGTTCGCGCGCCAGAACGACCCGTTTGAACCCCATGTCGCGCAAAGCCTCGACTCCTTCGCGGTTATGCACCGCCATTTGCGTGCTGCCGTGCAGGCGCAGGGTCGGAAAGTATTTGCGGATAATCCGCGCCGTGCCCAAATCCTGCACGATGACGCCGTCGGCTTTGGCATCCCTGACGGCGCAAAGCGTGTCAATCAGCCCGTCCAGTTCTTCGTCGAAAATCACGGTGTTGACGGCGACCAGAACGCGTTTGCCTTTCGCATGGGCGAACGCCGTGAACGTTTTTAACGCTTCGGGGGTGAAGTTGGTCGCCTCGGCACGCGCGGAAAAACGCGTCAAGCCCAAGTAAACCGCGTCCGCTCCGTAAGCCAAAGCCGCGTATCCCGCTTCCAAATCGCCCGCGGGCGCCAAAAGTTCCGTCATTGTTCATCCTTTCCCGAAACGGTCAAAACGCCGTTTTTAATTGAGCCGACCGCGCCGAACGGCACGACCGCGCTGTACGCCTGATGCCCGTAATTTAAGTTCGTAAAGACGGGTTTTTCAATCCTTTTTTCCCATTCGTCCAAAACGTCTTGGATTGTGCCGTCCGCCGAATCTTTCGCCAGACAATCGACAAACTGCCCGAACACGACGGCGGAAACGGCTTTGAACACGCCCGCGCTTGCCAAATGCTGCAGCATGCGGTCGATGGCGTAAGGTTCTTCGCCGATGTCTTCCAACACCAGAATCGCCCCCGTCATATCGGGCAGATACGGCGTGCCGAGCAACGCCGCGACCAAGCTCAGACACCCGCCCAGCAGTCTGCCAGACGCTTCAAACGCGCCGTTCAATTCGTAGTTCAGCTCTTTTCCCGCGAAAAAATCCGACAGCGTCAGCGGGATTTCATAGTCGGAGAACCGTTTTTTCAGCAAAAAACCCGACGGACAGACCAAGTCCGCTTTGGCAATCAAAGCGTTTTGCAATGCCGTCGAATCGCTCAGCCCGACAAGGGGCTTTTTGTGCCGTCGGATAAGGTCGTAATCCAGCCCGTCCAACAGGCGCGAAGATCCGTAGCCGCCGCCCGCTTCCAAAATGCAGTCAATCGAATCGTCGGCGAAAAAAGCGTGCAAATCGGCAATTCTTTGCGCGTCCGTGCCCGCCAGAAAACGGTTTTGTTCAAAACAATGCGGACTGAACACGATGTCAAAGCCTTGTTTTTCAAATTCAGCCGCGCCGATGCGCGCGGGCTTTTCCGAAACGGCGGACGACGATGATACGACTCCGATTTTCATGGGCTTATCCGATGCTGTCCAAAATCGTTTTCGCAAAGGCGCCGAGCGATTCGTCGCGCGCGCCCATGATGACGACGCGGTCGCCTTTCGCCGCCAGGGCTTTGACCAAAGACACGATTTTTTTGCGGTCGGGGATGAAGTGGACGCGTTTGCCCGTTTTTTCCAAATCGCGCACCAAATCGGCGGATGAAATGTCTTTTGCCGCCGTGCCGCCCGCGTAATAAATCTCTTGCATTATCAGGGTGTCGTCCATGCTCAGATGCTTGTCGAACGCTTCGACGATGCCCGCGCGCATCATTTTGGTCGGCTTGAACCCGTGAGGCTGGTAGATGACTATCAGCCGTCCCGCGTATTCTTTCAGCGCGGACAGCGACGCCGCGATTTTTTCGGGATTGTGTCCGAAATCGTCAATCACGGTTACGCCCTTTTTCGTCGTGCCGACCGTTTCCAATCGGCGGCGGATGCCCTTGAACGTCGCCAAAGCTTCAATTGACTGCGCTTGCGTTACGCCGATCAGCTCCGCCGCGGCTATGGCGGCAAGGGCGTTTGCGACGTTGTGCCGCCCGATGACGGGCAGGAAAACCTTTTGCCCGTCCAGTTCGAATTCGGTTCCGTTTTCGACGGGCGTGATATTAACCGCCCGCAAATCGGCGGGATTGCCCTCTGTCGAAAAAGTCAGCACGGTCGGATTTTTATCCTTTAAAGCCAGACAATCCGCGTTGTCCGCGTTCAGCACCGCGCCGACGGACGCTTTTGCCACAAAATCGCCGAACAAAACGCGCAGTTCCTCCAGCGGTTTGTGGTCAAGGGTAATCGAGGTCACAATCGATACGGCTGGTTTGTAAAGTTCTATCGATCCGTCGCTTTCGTCCGCTTCAATCACGCAAAACGAGCTTTTACCCGCCAAAACGCTTCCCGTGCCGAGCGAATCGGGATAGTTCAGCATCACGCCGCCGTTGATGACGGTCGGGTCGACACCCGATTGACGCAAGATATGCCCCAGCATGCCCGTCGTCGTCGTTTTGCCGCTGGTTCCCCCGACGGCGATTCCGTTATGGGCATGAAAAAACTCCGCCAGCAGCTGGGCGCGCGTTATAATCGGCAGATTCAATTCGCGCGCTTTGACAACATCGGGGATGGTTTCCTCGACCGCCGTCGAAACAACCAAAGCGTCCGTATCCGCCGTCAGCCCCGAACCGTCCTGCGCAAACAGCTTCAGCCCTTGGTTTTTCAGCGTTTCGAATTTTTCTTTTGCGCCGCCCGCGTCGTATGCCCTGTCCGACCCCGAAATGTCGTCGCCGCGGTTTTTCAATGCCAGAGCCAGCGAACTCATCCCGCTGCCGCCGATGCCGCAAAAAAAGTATTTTTTCATTTTTTTCGCCCTTTATCCGAAATTCGATGTTTTTTTTATATGAAAAAAAAGATAATTTAAGGTAAACTGTTTATCAAAATTCGGTATTTTCAGGCGAAAAGGATTTTTCCTATGCGTTTCATCAGTCTTTTGGCACTGTTTGCATGCTTTGCCCTGCCGGCGCAGGCGCAATACACCACCAATTCCAAATCGGCAACTTCGACGGCAAAAGCGCAGCCCGCCGCCCAACAGCGTCCCGCGTATCAGGCGGCGCGTCCGACACAGGCGGCTTCAACGTCGTCAACGGCGAAACCCGCCGCGGCGCAGTTCCGTCCCCGCCCGACGGCGCAGGAGGATTCCGAAGGCGCGTCCGACCTGCCGTCTTTCGAGGCTTTTCAAAAACCCGCCGCGCAGGGATCCGCAGTTCAAAACGCCGCCCCCGCGCAACGCATCAATCCGTACGCCGTGCGCCGCCAAGGATCGGCGCAAACGCAAAACGCCGCCGCGCAGGGGTCCGTCGTTCCCGAAATCGTATGGCCCAAAGGCGAAATCTGGGTTTACATGTCCGACTTTGAATGGGGCGACATCGACGGTGCATTCGTTCACTGCAAATGGAAAATCGTTTTGCAAAACAGAACCGACACCGCCATTCAAAACCTGAAGTTGGAATTTGTCGTGCGCGATTCCTACAACGACCCGACGTTCAACAACATTCAGCCGCGCGGCGCGATGGTTAAAAAGATTATGGTCTATTCGAACCAATGCCCCGCGATGAAAGGCGTCAAGCCCAAAATTAAAGTGAAAAGCTGCACTATGGGCGATATCGAAGGATCGGATTGTTCCAAGTATATCGTGATTAAGTAAGCAATGCGCGGTTCGGCTTTCGCATTTTTGTTCGCAGGCGCGGTCATATTGTTTGCCGCGCCTGTTCGCGCGCAGGAACCGCCCGCTTTGCTGCAGCCGCCGCCCGCCGCCGACGCGCCCGAAAAAAAAGGTGTGCTGACGGCGTCGGACAAAGCGCTGTACGGTCAAATTTTCCTGCATCTGGAAAACAACGAACCTCAAGCCGCCGCCGTGCTGATGAACGCGGTCGAAAATCCCGTTCTAAAGGGGTATGTGCAGGCGCTTTCGTATTTGGCCGACGGGGCGAATCCCAAAAAACAACAGTTGACCAACTGGCTGTACGCGTACAAGGATTTGCCCGTGTCCGACGCCGTGTACGATTTGGCAATCAAGAAAAAATCCTATCTGCCTTATATCCGCCGCGACGACAAAACACAGCACATGGTTGCGGGTGTTTGCACGTCCATGCGCATCGCCGATCCGATTGATTTGGTGTTTTTCCGCCGCGCGTCGTACGTTCCCGAACCGCATCGGGCGAAAGTCCGCAAATCCCTGCAATACTTTTCGTCCGCCATCCGCCGCGGCAAAACGCTGGCGGCAAAACTGCACTTGAACGAAAAGCACATGAAAAAATACCTGTCGCAAAAGGACAGGGACGATTCCGAAACCGCGCTGGCGTTCGCCTATTTCATCGATCGTCAGGACGAAAAGGCATGGGAAACGATACAATCCCCCCTGAAGCGCAGTCAAACGCGGAATCCGCTTGCCCCGTGGGTGGCGGGACTGACGGCTTTCCGCATGAAAAACTGGCAGGCGGCGGAAGAAAACTTCAAAGCCGCCGCCGCGCATCCGAAAGCGATTCCGACGCAAAAATCCGCCGCAGCGTTTTGGGCGACGCGCGCAATGATGAAACTGGAAAAATACACGGAAATTTCCGCTTATCTGAAGCAAGCCGCGTTTGCGTCCCCGCGATCGTTTTACGGCATTCTGGCGCAAAGGGCGTTGGGCTGGGAAATCGGACATTCATGGAAATCGCCCGCCGTCGCCGAACCCGATATGGACGCGATTTTAAAGGAAAAAGCCGGTCGCCGCGCGGTGGCTTTGATTGAAATCGGACAGGACGAATGGGCGGAAAAGGAACTGGTCAGACTGTTCGCCGCCAAAAAGAATTTGCGCGACAATCTGCTGGCGTACGTCGATACTTTGCCCGAATACCCCGACTTGAAGGAACGGCTGGCGGGATTGAACGGCAAAATCGAAACGCCCGACGGTGACAACGCGCTTTATCCCGTGCCGAACTGGACGCCCGTCAACGGCTGGCAGCTGGACAAAGCGCTGGTTTACGCTTTTGTGCGTCAGGAATCCTGCTTTAAAAACAAAGCGTTCAGCAAAGCGGGCGCGCGCGGCGTTATGCAGCTGATGCCGGGGACGGCGCGGCTGATGGCGCGCAAGCTGGGCGTGAAATATCAGCTCAGCCGTTTGCATAAAATTCCCTACAGTCTGATGATGGGGCAGGAGCTGATAAAAACGCTGCTGAACTATCCCAGTATCGACGGCAATCTGCTGATGGCGATAGCGTCCTACAACTGCGGGCCGCGCAATACGAAAAAATGGCAAAAGCGTGAAGATTTCAAAAACGATCCGCTGATGTTCGTCGAAGCGATACCGTCGCGCGAAACCCGCGGCTTTGTCAAAAAAGTGGCATCGAATTACTGGATTTACCGCAGTCTGCTGGGTGAAGATTTATCGTCGATTGACGATGTTTTGGCGGGACGCTATCCCGTTTACAAACCCGAATAAGCCGCGTCGTCGTCGATATCAAACGAAATTTCCCGCACGACTTTGCCCCATATTTCCGCGGGCAGTCCGCCGCCCGTTACTTTGTCCATCGGTGTTTCGTCGTCGTTGCCGACCCAAATTCCCGCCGCAAAGTCGCGGGTGTAGCCGACAAACCACGCGTCGCGGTAGTTTTGCGTCGTTCCCGTTTTGCCTTTGGCGAGGATTCCTGGATTGGCTTTTTTACCCGTTCCTTTTAAAATCACGTCGATTAAAACGGTGTCCAAATCGACAATATAGCGCGGATTGACCAGCCGTCCGCGTCCGTCCGAATCGCGCTGATACAAAATCTCGCCGTTTGCGCCCAAAATTTCCGATATGCCGTAAGGCATAACGCCGATTCCGCCGTTTGACAGCGCGGCGTATCCCGCCGTCAAGTCAATCAGCCGCGTTTGGCACACGCCCAAAGCAATCGCGGCTTCGGCTTTGCAGTCCGTTCCGACGACGCCGAATTTGCGCGCGGTTTTCAATACGTTGCGCACGCCCGCTTTCAACGCCGTCGCCACCGCCACCGTGTTGACCGAGCGAACCAAAGCGTCATGCAAAGAGATTTTTCCGTAATACCGTCCCGAAGCGTTTTTGGGGCTCCAGCCGTTCAGATAAATCGGCTTGTCTTCCACAATGTCGGAAGGGGCTGCGCCTTGCTCGAAAGCGGTCAGGTACACGAACGGCTTGACGGTCGAACCGATTTGACGGCGGGCTTCGGCGGCGCGGTTGAATTGGCTTTTCGTGTAGTCTTTGCCGCCAACCATTGCCAGCACCGCCCCGTCGGGAGCCATAATGACGCCCGCGGCTTGGGAAACGTGTTTTGCGCGCGCTTCCTCGCCGTTCAAAGCGGCGGTGAGTTCGTTTGTTAAAACGGTTTGCATTTCGGGCTGAAGCGTCGTGCGGATGGCAATATCCTGCGATATGCTGCCTAAGTAAGCGTTCGTTTCGTCGGCTATCCAGTCGGTAAAGTAAAAGGCGGATTTGTTCTTTCCGTCACCCGTTTTTGCCCCCGTTTCGGCGGCGTCCAAGCCCTCTGTCGCGGAAATGTAGCCCGCTTTCGCCATATTCGCCAGCACGATGCGGGCGCGCTTGTTTGCCGCTTCGGGGTGTGTCAAAGGATTGTACGTTGTCGGCGCTTTCAAAAGCCCCGCCAGAACGGCGGCTTGGTACAAAGACAGACGGCGGGCTTTGACGCCGTAGTATTTCTGCGCGGCGGCTTCCAATCCGTACGTTCCCGCGCCGAAGTAAACGCGGTTCAGATAAATCGTTAAAATCCGGTCTTTGCTCAGGTTGTGTTCCAGCCACAGGGACAGCATGACTTCCTGCACTTTGCGGCGGAACGTTTTTTGCGACGACAAAAACAGGTTTTTGGCGACTTGCTGTGTAATCGTGCTTGCGCCCTGCGCTTTGCGCCCTTTAATCAAATTCGTAACGGCGGCGCGGACAATCGAACGGATATCCAGTCCGAAGTGCGAATAAAAACGCACGTCTTCGGTGGCGACGACGGCTTGCGGCACATAATGCGGCAAAGTGTTCAAATCAACGGGGTTTCCGTATTTCGCCCCGTACGACGCCAATTCCGTTCCGTCGGCGGCAAGGACGACCAGTTTCGGCGGTCGGGAGGCTTTGACGGCTTTGGAGATGTCAGGCAAAGTCGCCCAGCAGTAAACCAGATACACGGCGACCGCCGCCGCGCCGATCCAAACGAATCGGAGCGGGTGTTTAAAATGCCCGACCGCTTTTTTCCAATCGAATCCGATTCGCTTGCCCGTCCGTTTTTTGGGGACAGCCGTTTTTTTGGGCTTCGATTTGGCGGATTTCGGTGAATTTGCTGTCTTTTTCGCCATGGGGACGTAAAAGTTACCTTTTGTTAATGATTCCGTGCACAGAATCGAACTATAGCTTTAAGAGCTTAAAGGCAGGTTAAGGAGGCGGCTTATGACATCAATCGCGGAACATCAGA
>SAMEA104315424__coassemble_508_pt1 | contig 30057 bp, 24 predicted proteins | sample SAMEA104315424__metabat2_low_PE_038 | metagenome-assembled genome bin SAMEA104315424 (sample SAMEA104315424) | gut metagenome | biome: Monkey gut; feature: monkey-associated habitat; material: faeces | place: China | collected 2013 | reverse complement strand
CGACTTCGTCCATGCCCAAGCTCCATAAAAATCAAAAATATGCTTTCAAACGAAAACAATCCGTTTGAATCATCTTAACGGCTTCTTTTTAAAAAGAAAAGCGGAAAAAGCGGTCAGATTAAATAACGCACTTTCAGCGTGCCGTTGATCTGTTCCAGTTTATTGCGGATTTCCAAAGCGTTCGCCAGCCGCCCGTCAACATCGACCACGACATAAGCATATTCGCCGTCCGTGCGCAAATACTGCCCGCTGACGTTCAGCCCCGCATCCGAAAACACATGGTTGATTGCGCTCAGCACGCCCGGAACGTTGCGGTGAATGTGCATGAAGCGCGTCACTTTCCCCGGTTCCTGAACGGGCAAGGACACTTCGACGCAGTTGACCGCCCCCAAAGTCGAACCGTTGTCCGAATATTTGACCAGACGTTCGGCGACTTCCAGTCCGATGTTGGCTTGGGCTTCCAGCGTCGAACCGCCGATGTGCGGGGTCAGAATGACGTTCGGCATCCCGCGCAAAGGCGACACGAATTCTTCGTCCTTGGTCGCGGGTTCCTTGGGAAACACGTCGATTGCCGCGCCCGCGATTTGCCCTTCGTCCAACGCTTCTTTCAGCGCATCGATGTCAACGACGCTGCCGCGCGCCGCATTGATGAAGAACGCGCCTTTTTTCATCGCGAAAAATTCGGCGTGCGAAATCATATTGTTCGTCTGCGACGTCTGCGGAACATGCAGGCTCACCACGTCGGACACGCTCAACAGTTCGGACAGCGAAGAACACGCTTCGGCGTTGCCCATGGCAAGCTTGTCAACAATGTCGAAATAGCGGACTTTCATCCCCATCGCTTCCGCCATCACGGAAACCTGCGTCCCGATGTGACCGTAGCCGACAATGCCCAGCACTTTGCCGCGCAGTTCCATCGACCCTTTGGCGTTTTTCAGCCATTGCCCCGCATGGGCGGCGGTGTTTCGCTGCGGAATGCCGCGCATCAGCATCACGATTTCGCCGATGACCAGCTCCGCCACCGAACGCGTGTTTGAATACGGCGCGTTGAAAACGGGAATGCCCAAGCGTTTCGCCGCGTTCAGATCGACTTGGCGGCTTCTAAATCGACCTGATTCGTGCCGATGCAAAAACATCCCGCGGCGATCAGCTTTTCGGCGGCGGCGAAAACATTAGCCGTCAGTTTGGTGCGCGAACGGATGCCGATGATGTGGACGTCTTTGATCTTTTCGATCAGTTCCTGTTCGCCCAACGCGCCTTTCAAGCTTTCGATATTGTTGTAGCCGTGCTTTCTGAAGTAGTTTTCGGCGTTGGGATGCAAGTCTTCCAACAGCAGAATTTTGATTTTGTCTTTGGCAAGCGAGGTCGTCAACATCATACTTTCCCTTGAAAAATTGAAAAACTGCCTTTTCTATACACCAACTCGGCGCAAGAAGAAAGGATTGTTTTTGTGTTTGCACCGCGCAAAAAAATCGGCTAGAAAGTAAATAAAGTGTTTATATGCGGATGCAGGATTATGGCAAAGGGCTTTTTATTCGTTTTTGTGTTGTTTTCGATGCTGAGCGGCAGCATACCGCCCGCGGCGGCGCAGGAAAACTCGCTGAACGCCGATTTGAACAAAATTCTGGCGTCGTTCGATACGAAACAGGGCTTTGATCCGCATAACGCGGGCGGTTTGGACAAAGTTATCAGCGCGCGCGGCACGCTGGTGTTTTTCGACAACTCGCATTCAACGGGACAGACGCCCGATCTGAGCGGCGTTTTCGGAAAAAAGAAACCCAATATCGTCCGCCGCACGCTTGAAAAGGCGAAAGCGCGCCTGTTCGGTTCTTCGGCGGAGCAACCCCGGCCGACGCAAGCGGACGCCCCGTCGCCTTTGCAGCAGCAGGAAATTTACGCATCGCAGCCGACGGGACCGAAGCTGATGACTTTGGATTATACGGGGGCGAAGACCATTGCCGCGATTCCGCCGGACATCTATGTCGAAGTGCCTTTCGTGCGCCATATTCCGTATTATTTCAGCCGCATAGAAGTGTTGGCGAACGATACGATTTCGGTTTCCGAAACCATCCAGCGCGTCGTTGATCCGTCCGAAGAGGATTTCACGGGAATCGACCGCCTGTTTCCCAAATACCACGCCGACCGTTCGGGCAAAAAGCACCGCACGGATCTGACGGTTTTGAGCGCGGAAATTGACGGGAAGCCGGTCGATGCCGCTTTGAAACCCGACAAATTCGGCGTTCGGATAGCGATGCACGGGGACAAACCGCTTGCCCCCGGTGTTCACGTTTTCACGCTGACCTATCTGTTTGCCGACAAAATCGCCGAATTTGACAATACGGCGGGCGATTCCCGCAGTTTCAAAGAATTGATCTGGAATGTTACGGGACAGCATTGGGACATCCCTGTGACACGCGCGGGGGCGATCGTCATTTATCCGCGCGGCGCAAAGATTTTTTCCCGTTCCGCTTTGACGGGCGACATGCGCCAGCCGCAGCACGACGTCCGCATCAAACGCGACAGCGAAAACGACACGGCTTTTACGCTGACCTATCCGCTTGCCCCGTTCGAAGGACTGATTTTGATAACCAACTGGGCGGAAAGCGATGCCGCTCCCGTTTACAACGCCGCGCTTGACCGCTTTTTGCGCGAACACGGCACGGCGCTGACGGCGTTTTTGGCGTTCCTGTTCGTCTGTTCTTATTATCTGGCGACATGGATAAGCTTGAAAAAGAATCAAGTCCCCGCCTCCACGCAAGCTTTGTCGGTCAAAAAAGACGATTTGAATCCCGCCGTCGTTTATTACGCCCGCTGTCGGCAAACCGTTCCGAAAACGCTGTTCGTCCTGCTGCTGGACATGGCGGGCAAAGGCTTCCTGTCGTTTGAGCAAAACAGCCAAAAACAGCTGACTTTAATCAAACAGACCGACAGCACGAAATCCCTGTCCGCCTTGGAAAAAACGGTTGCGAAAAAACTGTTCCCCAAGGAAGAAACCGCGTTCAAAATGACGGCGGCAAACGCGTTGCGCCTGACGCGCCTGCTGCAGACCCTTGACGGCAAAATGAAGCGTGAATACAAATCGAAATTCGTCACATTCCAGCAAACTTATTTCTGGTTCGGCATTTTAATGGCGGCGATTTCGGTCGTAACCGTGGCATCCCTGTCCCCGTTCGCGCTGACGACGGGAATAACGGCGTTTATTGCCGTCGCCTGCTTTGTTCCGCTGTATTTTTCGGGCGAAAAACTGTTTTCCCTGTTGAAACGGGGGGCTTTTTCGAACAACCGCCGCGCCTTGACCGTCCCGACGCTGACCGCTTTGGCGTTTTTGGCGGGATTGTCGCAAGCATTGCATTGGTACGCCGTCGAAACGACTTGGGTAACGGCTGTCTGGTTCGCGGCGGCGCTGATCTGCATTGCCGTGTTTTACTCTTTGCTGCAATCGCCGTCCCTGCTGGGCAAAACGCTGGCTGAAAATCTGGAAGGCTACAAAATTTATCTGTCGTCGCAGGATGACACGCTGCTGGCGACCATGCGCAACGCCGACCGCAAAATCAAAACGCTTTACAACAAACACCTGCCCTTTGCGGTCGCTTTGGACGTTGACCGCCTGTGGACAAAGCGTTTCAGCGCGTTTGCGAACGGCAATGCGAAGCTCGCCCCCGATTGGTACGCGGGGAATCTGCCTTTCGACGAAAACTTTACGGACGCGCTGTTCACCGCTTTTTCAACGGTGTTTCCCGCCCCCGCCCGCAAAAAGAAAAATTCATAACTCTGACTGAAGTGAAGCATAATGGCTGAAGATCTGTTTAACGAACAAACGCTTTCGACAACATCCGACTATTCGGCGAAAGACATCGAAATTCTGGAAGGGCTGGAACCCGTCCGCCGCCGTCCCGGCATGTACATCGGCGGCACGGACGAAACGTCCTACCACCATTTGGCGGCGGAAATTCTGGACAACGCGATGGACGAAGCCGTCGCGGGTTACGCCTCCGTCATTGAAATGGAGCTGTATGCCGACGGTTCCGTGCGCGTCAAGGACAACGGTCGCGGCATTCCCGTCGACCCGCATCCGAAATATCCCGACAAATCGGCTTTGGAAGTCATCATGACTTCGCTGCATTCGGGCGGCAAGTTCGGCGGCAAAGCGTACGCGGTTTCGGGCGGCTTGCACGGCGTCGGCGCGGCGGTCGTCAACGCGCTTTCGTCCGAAATGACCATTGAGGTCGCGCGCGACAAAACCCTGTGGGTGCAAAAGTATTCGCGCGGCGTTCCCGTCACGCCCTTGCAGAACATGGGTCCCGTGTCGAACAGACGCGGCACGACGGTCATCTTCAAGCCCGACACGGAAATTTTCGGCGAACGCCAAACGTTCAAACCGGGAATCCTGTTCCGCATGGCGCGTTCCAAAGCATTTTTGTTCAAGGGCGTCGAAGTCCGCTGGAAATGCGATCCGTCCCTGCTGACGGGCGACGACAAAACGCCCGCCGAGGAAACGCTGAAATTCCCCAACGGGCTGGAAGACTTTTTGAAATACCAGCTGCGCGACGAACCCGTTGTTACGCCGAAACCGTTTGCGGGACGTTCCGAACTGCCCGACGGCAAAGGCTTCGTCGAATGGGCGATGACGTGGCTGGAGGACGGGGAAGCGGGCTTTATCAGTTCGTTCTGCAACACGATTCGCACGCCGCAGGGCGGCACGCACGAAGCGGGCTTGCGCTCGGCTTTGACCCGCAGTCTGCGCGGTTATGCGGAAATGCTGGGGAACAAGAAAACCGCCGACATCACGACCGAAGACGTCATCGGTTCGGCGGGCATCGTCCTGTCCCTGTTTATGAAAGACCCGCAATTCCAAGGACAAACCAAGGAAAAGCTCGGTTCGCCCGAAGCGACGCGTTTGGTTGACACGGCAATCAAAGACCAGTTTGATCATTGGCTGTCGGGCGACACCAAAACGGCAACGGCTCTGCTGACCCACGTTTTGGAACGTTCCGCCGAACGCCAGCGCAAGAAAAAGCAAAACGAAACCGCGCGCGCGTCGGCGACGAAACGCCTGCGCCTGCCGGGCAAACTGTCCGACTGCTCGCGGTCGTCCGCCATCGGCACGGAAATCTTCATCGTCGAAGGCGATTCGGCGGGCGGTTCGGCGAAACAGGCGCGCAACCGCGAAATCCAAGCTATTCTGCCCCTGCGCGGCAAAATTCTGAACGTTGCCAGCGCGTCAAACGACAAAATCCATGCGAACGAAGAAATCAACAACATCACCGAAGCTTTGGGCTGCGGACGGCGCGAACACTACGACGAATCGGCGCTGAGATACGAAAAAATCATCATCATGACCGATGCGGACGTTGACGGCGCGCACATTGCGTCCCTGCTGATGACGTTTTTCTATCGCGAAATGCCGAAACTGATACAGAAAGGACACCTTTATCTGGCGGTCCCGCCGCTGTACCGCTTGGCGTATGCAAACAAAGTGTTTTACGCCGTGGACGACGCGGACAAAGACCGCATCATCAAAAAAGAGCTGAAGAACGCCAAAAAAGTGGAAATCAGCCGCTTTAAAGGGTTGGGCGAAATGCCCCCCGCGCAGCTGAAGGAAACAACCATGGCTCCCGACAAACGCCTGCTGATTCGCGTTTGCGTCCCCGACCCCAGAAAAGAAGAGGATTCGCACGAAGTCGCGGCGACAAACGACCTTGTCGAACAGCTGATGGGCACGCATCCCGAACTGAGATTCCAATATATTCAAGAACATGCAAAATTTGTTGAGGATTTGGATATTTAATTGTTGACATCCCCGTAAAAGGGTGTATATTCGCTTTTGTTTTGAGAGCCCCTGTGGCGGAACTGGTAGACGCGGCAGACTCAAAATCTGTTGATCTTACGATCGTGCTGGTTCGATTCCGGCCAGGGGCACCATAAAATTTAAAACGCCGAGCAATCGGCGTTTTTTTTTGCTTTTCCGAAAAGAAAACTCAGGCATTTCCTTTGGCGCGGTTATGTGTTTTACACAGCATTTCGCAGTTTTCGATACTTGTCGCGCCGTCCTTGCTCCATGCCTTGACATGATCGGCATCCATTTCGGACAACTTCCAAATTTTCGTTTTGTTCACATTGTCGCCGGCGGCGCAAAGGGGACAGTTTGAAACGCTTTCTTGCTTGGCTTTTTCCGTTTGGCGGGCATAAACGGTTCTTTTGGTCGATTCGTCGAAAACACGAATATGCAAAAGCTTTGTATCCGTTTCCCTACCCAATATATATTCAAACACTCCTCTTTTATTTGTCACGAACGGATCGGAAAACAAAGCGTTTACCCGTTCGGAAACCTTTTGCGGACTGTAGGGCGTTGCGTGATGCCGTTCGTACAGCCGTCCCCATTCCAAACCGCGCATTTCGTTTTCAACATCAATAAAAACAGCGGACACCCAATCTATGACGCTGTTGAAATACGTCTTCAGTTCCGCAATATCCAAATCTTGCCGATGCGCCGACATATAGCTTGAAATATTGCCGCGGCTGACCCAATCCAACGCGCGTTCCAGATAATCCTGTCTGTTGACGGCTCCGTTGATGTATGCGCTCCACTTTTGAACATTGGAATTTTGGGAATTGCTAAACTCCTGTTTCGCCAATGTAACAAACGGTCCCGAATAGACGGCGTTCAGCAGCTCTTGATTATTCAGCGGAACACCCGCGATATTGATTGTTTTAAACCATTCTTTGATTTCCGTTTCAGTCCCCGAACACACATACACCAACAACGCCGTATCCAAAATTCTCTTTTGCGTTTCAGCGTTCAGGCCGTCAAAGTATTGCTCCATACCGTTACGGTCTTTGACGGCGAAGCGGTTTGTCAAAAAACGTCCGATGCTTGTAATTCTCTGCTGTCCGTCAAGGACTTCATAAGTATCGTCCCCCGTCTTGTTGAAATAAATCAGCCCCAAAGGATAGCCTTTCATCATTGAATCAATCACAGCGACATCTTTTTTACCGTCGGCGTAAATGTAATTGCGCTGATATTCGGACTGAATCGTCAACCGCCCGTCCAAACCGAACAATCCCTTGCCCTCCAATTCGTTATAGACAAAGCCCTTACATAAATCGGACACGGCTATTTGTTTCAGAGTCGTTTTCATTTCACCCTCTTTTTCTGATAAAAATTCTTTTGTATTTTTTAACGCCGTTCACCAAAGGCTGCGCGACACGGCTTTCAGCTTTCCACAATCCGTTTGAAAAGCCGACGCCCTCGCTTTCGGTCGCGCCGATGATTTCAAACTGTTCGGGATTGTATTTGTCCAAAAAACTGATCGGGACGCCCATCGCGCCATTATAATCGGACGGAACGGAATCGGTGAACGGCACTTCGATCGCGTCGTAGTTGTCATATTTTTGATAACCCGTTTCCCGAATTTCCTTGTGTTTGCTGTATTTCAGGTTATCCGCCGTTGTCATTAAAGTCAGCGGCTGATGCCGCCTGCCATGCTCAAGGGATGTAAACCAACGCACTCCCATGACTTTTTGAAAATAAACAGATTTTCCTTTTTCATCTTTTCGAACAACTCCTGTAAAACGGGAAAAGTCAACAATTTCTTCAGGAATTATGAATTCTCTGTCTCCGCTTGAAATACTTGCTCCAAGCCAAATTTTATTAGCCTTAATCAAAGGAAAAACTTCTCTGTATGTTAGTGCATTAATATTTCCAATAATGGAAAAATTTTTAGGGACTTCCATAATCCATTCCAAAAAACGCCGAAACAAAGAAAACGGCGGATTGGTAATGATAACATCCGCTTCATCGCGCAGTTTCGTCACTTCCGTACTGCGAAAATCGCCGTCACCGTCCAAATATCGCCATTTCAAAGCGTTAATGTCCGCTTTCGCGTTTTCACCGCGCGTCAAAGTAAAAATTTTTCCCTTAATTCCGGTTTTATCCGCATCAAAAGCGGGATTTTGACGTTCAAACAAGGTCGGCTGCCAATCGGTTTTGTACGATTTACTTTCGGCGGCGAAGCTTGTGCTGATCAGCTTTTTTAATCCGAACGCCTCGAAATTTTGGGCAAAAAACTTTGTAAAATTGCTCCATTCGGGATCGTCGCAGGGCAACAGAACCGTTTTGTCGCGAAAAACATTCTGATTAAAATCCACATAAGCGTTCATTTCCCGCTGAATATCGGCATATTGCGTATAAAATTCATCGTTTTTAGCGGCTTTGGCGTGATGAAGCTTTTCGTTTGCCATAAAAAAATCCCCGTGAACCGCCTGTCAAGCGGCTCGGGGAGTTGAGAAATCATACATCAGAATGACTGTTTGACCTTTAAAGCCGACCGATTTAAATCGGGGCTTCTGAACATACGTCAAAACCTCCCCGATCCGTAGAGGAAATCGGGGATATAATTCCGTTTCGCATCATACGAAACGAATTGTCGGCGTTTATATCAAACGCCGCTGATGTAAAAAGCTTCTCACAGCTCCGCGCCTCTTTTTCAGGCACTAAACGCAGGAAACCCTACGTCTCCCGCACCTAAATGAAAGAATAACCTTGAAAATTGATTTTTGCAAGGCGTTTAGTTTTTTAAGAATATAACCTTTTGTTGCTTGTTTTCACGATTTGTTTTACACCAAGGATAAACCCTTCGTTTCTAAATCAATTAAAAAGGAGTTCAAAATGAATAACAAATCTTCCGAAAAATCTCTCATAGATTACTTTGATACTGTTGTTAAACCAACTGTCGAAGAATTCTTAAAGCAACAAAATGATTTACGGCGGGCAAGATTGGCTTGCATAGTTCTCTATCACACTTTGGATTATATAAAATATGTTCCAAAAATAGATATAAGATACATAACAAACGATACAGACTTTATCTATGTTCGGGATGTTTGCAATGCAACAAAGCATTTCAAATTAAAGCGCAACAAGGTTTCAAGAAAAATAAATTCTACCGAACAGATAAAATATCATCCTCACACGGGGGGAAGGGTTGTTTACTGCCCCGTTTGGTGGAGCAACATTTGACAATTCCGGAATTTATGTTGAAACAAATGATCATAAGGATGTCTGTATAATGTATTCTGTTAGTAATATTATGAAAATCCTAGAAAAAGAAATCTCGACATTCAGAGAAGCAAATAATTTCTTGAATAAATAATATCAATCCCACTATGAACAAAAGAGAAACTCACCTCTGCATTTTATAGTTGTATTTCAAGTAATACATCACCACAAACAAAGACACAACCCTTTCGAGTTACAGTCTGATAGATCCTATAGCAACCTACACTTCCGTTTTCTGACGTCAATAGAAGTAACATAAAAAGCGGCTTTCGATTGAAAGCCGCTTTCCGGTTTTTGTGAATTATTCACCGTAAACGATGGTTGTCTGTTTCGTGTACAGGAACAAAACCGTCGTCGTTTTGTAATCGACATGGTGAATTTTGGTGATTTTGCCGTTTTTCATAGCGGCTTCGATGGATGCATCACCCGTCGAGAACAGCACGATACCCGTCTGGGTCGCTTCACCGCGTTTCAAAGGACGGACTTCGTTGTTGACGAACGCCTGATTCGGCGAAACGGCATCAATCGCGACCGGGGAAAAGATCGACATATTCGACGGAATAACCGCGCAAGCGGACATCATCATCGAACCGAGCAACACCGTCAATAAAGCAAGTTTCTTCATAAAACCCTCATCAAATATGAAATTAAACCTTAGGGGGAATCCCTTCGGACTTGCCGAGTATAACCGTTTTGGCGTATAAAACCAATAAAAAATATTATCGAAGGGATGCCCCAATGATCGTGTTGCCCTCGCCCAACTTTACGGAACGCAGACTGCCCGTCAGCCTGCTGATTTTGCATTACACGGGCATGCGGACGGCGCAAGCCGCCCTTGACCGTCTGCGCGATCCCGCGGCGCAAGTCAGCGCGCATTACGTCATCGACACCAACGGCGACACTTATGCTTTAGTCGACGAAGCCAAGCGCGCGCATCACGCGGGGGTGTCGTATTGGCAGGGCATGACGGACATCAACAGCGCGTCCATCGGTATCGAGCTGGTCAACAAAGGACACGAATTCGGATACACGCCGTTTTCCGACGCCCAAATCGACGCTTTAACCGCTTTATGCAAAGATATTCTGTCCCGCCGCCGCATTTTGGCGGTTTTGGGACATTCCGACGTCGCCCCGACGCGCAAGCAAGACCCCGGCGAGCTGTTCCCGTGGGCAAAGCTGTCTGAAAACGGCATAGGCTTTTGGACGGACGACTTTTGTCCGCCTGTCGATTCGGCTGAAAACATGCTAAAGTCAATCGGCTACGACACGACGGATTTGAACGCCGCTGTGACGGCTTTTCAGAGGCATTTTTACCCCGCAGCCCTCTTGTCGGGCGGCACGCGGACTTTGGAACGGATAAGCGCGGTTTTGAAAGGAGTTTCCCATGACTTATAAAATGGTATTCAGCGACATTGACGGCACTTTGGTCAATTCACAACACCGTTTGACCCCCGCGACAATCAAAGCGGCGCAGTTTGTCGTTTCAAAAGGGATTCCTTTCATACTGGGATCGGGACGCCAGCCGTCTTCGGTGCGCGAAATCAATCAAGAGCTGGGAATCAAAATGCCCGTCGTCGGCTTCAGCGGCGCGCTGATTTGGGACGAAAACGACAACAAAGTCTGGGAAAGCGGATTGACCAAGGATTTGGCGATAGAGGTCAAGCACCAAATCAAAGCCGAATTTCCCGATTTGTGCTGTTCGACATACAGCGACCGGCTTTGGATAGTCGATGACGCGAATCTGCCTTCGCTTCGTTTTGAACAAAGCGTCACCCACGCCCCGATGACCGAGGGCAACCCTGCCGAACTGCTGGCGGACAACGCCGTCGTTCACAAAGTCCTGTGTACGGGCGACGCGGCGGTCTTGGACGCGGTGCAGGCGCGGTTCGCCCCCTTGTACCCGATGTGCCGCATTTACAAATCCCAGCCGACATATTTGGAAGTCATGAACATCGGCGCGTCGAAATCCGCGGCGGCGGCGGTATTGTGCGAACGCTTCGGCATTACGGCGCGGGATGTCATCGCGTTCGGCGACAACTACAACGACGTAGACATGCTGAAATTCGCGGGCATGGGCGTCGCCATGGGAAACGCCCCCGCCGATGTCAAGCAAATCGCGGACAAAATCGCCGATACAAACGACAATGACGGGCTTGCCGCCGTTTTAATGCAAGAATTCGGTTGACGCAAAGCCTTAAACCCCGTACTGTACGCCCCGTGTCAGACGATCGGACGATTGCTGCTTGTCCATGTTGAGGAAAGTCCGGGCTTCACAGAAACACGATACCGGATAACGTCCGGCTGGGGCAACCCAAGGGAAAGCGCAACAGAAAAAATTCCGCCGACGCTTTTAAAGCAGGCAAGGTTGAAATGGTGCGGTAAGAGCGCACCGCTTTTCCGGCAACGGAAAAGGCACGGCAAGCCCTATCGGAAGCAAGACCAAATGAGGCTATTTTTAAAGGGGGCGTTTCTGACCCCGCCAAAGGTAGGTCGCTACAGACAATCGGCAACGATTGCCGCAGAAGAATAATCGTCGATTACAGAACCCGGCTTACAGATTGTCTGACACGCTTTTCTTTCCGATTCGAATCGATTCTTTTTTACAGCCCGAGAACATCACGGGAACAAATGCGATTCCCGATTTTCGCCCGAAAAATTTTTGATTTTTTTTGTCCGTTTTTTGCGTCCATGGCAAACGGCTGAATCCCTTGTCATTTTTAAAAACTCCTCTGCCCGTTTTGCCGCCTTATCCCGTTTTAAACCATTTTCACCCATTGACGTGCCATAAAATCCCATGCTATCCCATAAGAGTCCACGGGGCAAAATTTGCCTACCGAACCAGAAGTTCGGAAAACGGACGGAAACGAAAGGGTTTTGACACATGCCGAAGACTGACAGAAAATACAGTCTGTTTCTCGACACCACTTTGAACAAAGTGGATGCCAAGGGGCGCGTGTCCATCCCCGCGGATTTTCGGGCTTTATTGGAACAAAAGGAAACGCAGTTGACGGCGTTCCGTTCGTTCAGCCAGCCGTGCATTGAATGCCGCACGTCCGAAATGATGGAAAAAATGGCAAACGACATCGAAAGCTCTTTCGACGCTTTTTCCGACGAACAGGATGACTTGACCGATTTGATTTTTGCGGACGCCAAGGAATTCCCGTTCGATTCGACGGGGCGCATCGTTTTGACCGACAAGCTTTTAAAGCATGCGGGCATTACCGACAAAGCCCTGTTCGTCGGCAAAGGCAAAACATTTCAGATTTGGAACCCCGAAACTTACGAAGCTTTGGCGCTCAAACGCCGCGAACAGGCGCTTGCCAAGCACTTCAAGCTGAAAAACGGGGGCGACAATGACTGAAAAAACGCCGCACATTCCCGTTTTGTTAAACGAAGTCGTCGAAAGCATCGCGCCCAAGGACGGCGGAGTCTATGTTGACGGCACGTTCGGCGCGGGCGGCTATACCCGCGCGGTTCTGGATGCCGCCGACTGCACCGTTTACGCCATCGACCGCGACCCCGACGCAATTCGCGAAGGGCAAAAACTGGTTGACGCTTACAAAGGACGCCTGCACTTATTGCACGGCACGTTCGGCGAAATGGCTGAACTGGTGCGCGGCGAAGGCGTCGATTTTGTTGACGGCGTTATGCTGGACATCGGCGTATCTTCAATGCAAATCGACCGCGCCGAACGCGGATTTTCGTTCCAAAAGGACGGCGCGCTGGATATGCGGATGAGCCAAAACGGGCTGTCTGCCGCCGATGTTTTAAACACGTTCGGCGAACGCGAAATCGCGGACATCATCTACAAATACGGCGAAGAACGCTTTTCCCGCCGCATTGCCGCCGCCGTGGTCGAACAGCGCAAAGCCGCGCCGTTCAAAACGACTTTGGAATTCGCCGATTTAATTCGCCGCACCGTTCCGCACAAACGCGAAGACATCGACCCCGCGACCCGCAGCTTTCAAGCTTTGCGCATTTACGTCAACGACGAATTGGGACAGCTGGAAAGCGGTTTGTCCGCCGCGCACGATCTTTTGAAAGCGGGCGGCAGAATGGCGGTTGTGTCCTTTCATTCGCTGGAAGACCGCATCGTCAAAACGTTCATGCAGGAAAAAAGCGGCAAAACCGCCAATCCGTCGCGCTATATGCCTGTTGTCGAAAAACAGGCGGCAACTTTGAAAACAATCACCAAAAAGCCGGTTTTGCCGACCGAAGCCGAAACGCTTCGCAACCCCCGTGCGCGTTCCGCCCGTTTGCGTGTTGCCGAAAAAGCGGAGGGCTGATTCATGGCGCGTTTTGTTCTGATTATGATGTTTGCGGCAATGGCGACGGGAATGTTCGTCATCAAAAACCGCGTTATCGGCTTGGAAAAGGAATTGGCGGCGGTCAACGCTCAAATCGAATCCGACCAAAAAGCCATTCATGTTTTAAAAGCGGAATGGACCTATTTGAACGACCCGCAAAGGATTCGGAATTTAAGCGAACGGCATGCGAAAATGAAGCCGATTACGGGGGAACAGATTATTTCTTTCGCCGCAATTCCATTTAAAAACAAACAACCGGAAACAGGGCTGATCCGCGTTTCGCTCGCTTCGGTGCGGGAGTAACCGCCCATGTTCGGACGCCGCCGCAAAAAAAACGATATCGCGTACAAACTGGGCTGCGAGCTTCCCCTGCCCGAACGATTCCGTTTTGCGGACAAACAGGCGGGAAAAACATTGGAAGCGGGCAAAGGGCGGCTGCTGGTCACCATGTTGGGCTTTTGCGTCGCGTTCGCAATCGTCGGCGGTCAGCTGTGCCGCATTTCCCTGCGCGGCGCCGCCCCCGCACTCCGCAGAGAGGAAAAACCGCAAACCCGCGCCGTTGACATCAAAATGAACCGCGCGGACATCACCGACCGCAACGGCGTTGTTTTGGCAACCAGTCTGCCGTCCGCGGATTTGTACGTTGACACGGAAAATTTGAAAAACCCCGAAACTCTCGCCGCCGCTTTGGCGGAAACCCTGCCCGACGTCAAATACAAATCTTTGCTGAAAAAACTGAAAAGCGGCAAAAAATTCGTGTACGTCAAGCGCAACCTGATTCCCCGCGAACTTTACGAAGCCAACCGGCTGGGCTTTCCGCAGCTGAACTTTGAAATCAAAGAAATGCGCATTTACCCGCAAGGATCGCTGTTCGCCCACGTTTTGGGATCAACGGACATTGACAACAAAGGCATTTCCGGCGCGGAAAAAGCGTTCAACAAAAAACTGTCGGAAAGCAAAGAAAACGTCCGCCTGTCGCTGGATGTCGGCATTCAGTCGTCGGTGCGCGCGGTGCTGAGCGAAAATATCGGAAAATACTCCGCCGAGGGGGGCGCCGCCGTTTTGATGAACGCGAAAACGGGTGAAATCGTGTCCATGGTTTCCCTGCCCGACTTCGATCCGAACAACCTGCAGAACGCCGCCAAAAGCAACCTGTTCAATGCGGCGACTTTGGGGGTTTACGAAGTCGGTTCGGTGATGAAAATGTTTAACACCGCCATCGGGCTGGAAACAAAGAAAATCAAAGTAACCGACACCGTTGACGCGTCCCATCCCGTCGTTTTGGCAAACTATACCATTCAAGACGTGCCGAAACTGCGCCGCGAACTCAGCGTCCCCGAAATCATGATTCATTCGTCGAACATCGGATCGGCGAAAATCGCTTTGGCGGTCGGGGCTGAAAAACAGCGCGAATATCTGCAGAAATTCGGATTTTTCAATGCGCCCCAAATCGAACTGCCCGAAAAGGGACGCCCGCTTTACCCCGAAAAATGGCGCGATGTCAGCACGGCGACCATCGGTTACGGCTACGGGCTGTCCGTATCGCCCCTGCATGTCGTCGCGGCGGCAGCGGCGGTTGTAAACGGCGGCGTTTATCACACGCCGACATTGCTGTCCCGCCGTTCCGGCAAAGAAATTGTCGGTCACAGAGTCATTTCTGACAAGACATCCAAAACAATGCGCGCTATTATGCGCGAAGTCGTCATCAAAGGTTCGGGTCGGCGCGCGAACGTCGCGGGATTTGAAGTCGGCGGCAAAACGGGATCGGCGCGAAAGCTGGTCAACGGCAAATATGTCGAAGGATCTTTGCGCACGTCGTTTTTGTCGGCTTTTCCGATGGACGATCCGCAGTATGTTTTGATGGTCATGCTTGATTCGCCCAAGAAGATCAAAGAAACCTACTACCTGAACACCGCGGCGTGGAACGCCGTGCCGACGGCTGAACAGATTATTACGACGGTTGCGCCGCAGCTGGGAATCATGCCCCGTCCGTTCGATCCCAAACGCGAAGCGCCGTACGTCAAATCAGCTTTAGAAACGCAGGAGTGAACCGCTCCTGCGCACGAAGGAGAAACAAAACGTGCGACTGACAGACCTTTTAAACAAAGCAAACATTCCTTACACGGGCGCGGATTGCGACATTGACGGCTTGACGGCGGATTCCAGAAAAGTCGGCAAAAACTTTCTGTTCGCCGCTCTGCCCGGCGTCAAAGCCGACGGCACGGCTTTTCTGGCGGACGCAAAGGAAGCGGGCGCGGTTGCGGCTTTGGTTCCCGAAACGGCTGAAAATCTGCCCGACAACGGCTTGATTTACATCAAAGCCGACGACGCGCGCCAAGCTTTGGCTTTAATCGCCGCCGCGTTTTACGGCAAACAGCCCGAAACGGCGGTGTGCGTCACAGGCACGAACGGCAAAACCTCCACGGCGAATTTCTGCCGCCAAATTTGGGATTGTTTGGGCAAAAAAGGCGCGAGCGTCGGCACGCTGGGCGTTTTGACATCCGAATTTGCGACGTACGGTTCTTTGACGACGCCCGATTCGGTTACGCTGCATTCCGAACTGAAAGATTTGGCGGACAAAGGCTACAATCATCTGGCGTTCGAAGCGTCTTCGCACGGCATCGAACAGCACCGCATCGACGGCGTCGCCATTGCCGCGGCGGGCTTTACGAACATCACGCGCGACCATTTGGACTATCACAAAACAATGGAAAACTATCTGGCGGCGAAGCTGGGCTTGTTCGACCGCCCGCTGTCAACGAAAACCGTTGTTTTGAACGCTGACATTCCCGAATACGACCATATCGCCGACTATTGCCGGCAGCGCGGATTGAAAATCCTTGACTACGGCAAAAAAGCCAAAGCTTTGCGGCTGATTTCCGCCCGCCACGAAACCAACGGGCAACACTTGGAACTGGAAATTCTGGGCAAACCGTATTCGATTCACCTGCCTTTGGCGGGAACGTTCCAAGCCATGAACGCTTTGTGCGCCTTGGGATTGGTTCTGGCGACGGGCGAAGACGCCAATTCCTGCGTCAAAGCGCTGGAAACGCTGAAAGGCGCGCCGGGACGGCTGGAACACGTTGCCGACCGCAAAAACGGCGCGGCGGTGTATGTCGATTACGCGCACACGCCCGATGCTTTGGAAACCGTTTTGAACGCTTTGCGTCCGCACACAAAGAACCGCCTGTGCGTCGTATTCGGCTGCGGCGGCGACCGCGACCCCGGAAAGCGTCCTCAAATGGGTGCGGTTTGCAACGCTTTGGCGGACGTGGTTTACGTCACGGACGACAACCCCCGTTCCGAAGAACCGGCGATTATCCGCGCCGCGATTTTGCCCGCCTGCCCCAAAGGCATCAACGTCGGCAGCCGCGCTTTGGCAATCGAGGAAGCCGTCGAACAGCTGGAAGCGGGCGACATTCTGGTCGTCGCGGGCAAAGGACACGAAACGGGACAGCTGATAAAGGGCGTCATGCATCCCTTTGACGACCGCGAGGAAGTCCGCAAAGCCGTCGCTTTGGCGGATACGCCGCTATGGACGGCGGAAGCCGTGGCGCACGCGACAAACGGGCGCGCGGGCAGCGACTTTGCGATAACGGGCGTTTCGATTGATTCGCGCACCGTCAAGTCGGGCGATTTGTACATCGCTTTAATCGGCGAACGGCTGGACGGACACGCTTTCGCGGCGCAAGCTTTGGAAAAAGGCGCGGCGGGCGTTCTGGTGTCGAAACTGCCCGAAAACATTCCTTTGGAACAAGTGATTCTGGTGTCCGACACAACCAAAGCGTTAAACGATTTGGCTGTCGCCGCGCGCTCCAGAACATCGGCGAAAATCATCGGCGTTACAGGCAGTTCCGGCAAAACAAGCACCAAGGAAATGCTGAAAATCGCGTTGTCTTCGGTCGGACGGACTCACACGACCACGGGCAATCTGAACAACACCGTCGGCTTGCCTTTGACGTTGGCGCGCATGCCCGAAAAAACGGATTTTGCCGTGATTGAAATGGGTATCAATCACGCGGGTGAAATGGCGGAACTGACGGCACTGACCCGCCCCGACATCGCCGTCATCACCATGATCGGCACGGCGCACCACGAATTTTTCAAAACCCCCGACGACACCGCCCTTGCCAAAGCCGAAATTTTCGAAGGCATGACCGACAAAGGCATCGTATTTTTGAACGCCGACAATCCGCAATTCGAACTGTTGGCAAAAGAAGCCAAAAAAGCGGGACTGACGGACATCCGCACGTTCGGCACGCGCGCCGAAAACAACGTCGGGCTGATTTACTGCGCCGAAACGGCTGACGAAACGCTTGTCACCGCCCGCGTTGAACCCGCGCGCTATTCCTACACCCTGCACATGCCGGGAAAACATCAAGTCATGAACAGCCTTGCGGTCGTGGGTGTTTTGGACGCTTTGAACGTCGACATGGCTTCGGCTTTGCAAAGTTTGGGGCGGCTGTACCCGACGGCGGGACGCGGCAAGCGTTACGTCCTGCCCTGCGCGGGCGGCGAATTCACGCTGATAGACGACGCGTACAACGCCAACCCCGAATCCATGGCGGCGGGACTGGAAGTCCTCGGCACGCTCGCCCCCGAAAAGGACGGTCGCCGCATTGCCGTTTTGGGCAATATGCTGGAACTGGGCGACGAATCCGAAAGCCTGCATCTGGGATTGAAAAAAAGCATTGAAGACAATCACATCGACCTTGTGTTCGCGGCGGGCATCGAAACGGGCAAGCTGTTTGACAATCTGCCCCCCGAAAATCAAGGCGCAAAAGCCTTGACTTCCGCGGAATTGGCGGATACCGTCGCCCAAGCCGTCCGCCCCGGCGACGTCGTTTTCGTCAAAGGATCGTTCGGCAGCAAAATGACGCTGATTGTCGAAAAATTGAAAAACTTGAACAACGGATAATTCGTTATGCTTTACAACCTGCTTTATCCCCTGTCGTCGCAGTATTCGTTTCTGAACATCTTTAAATACCTGACGTTCAGAACGGGCGGCGCGATTTTCACGGCTTTGATTGTGTGCTTCATCATCGGTCCGACGCTGATTCATTGGCTGAAAGACAAACAGCATTGCTGTCAGCCGATTCGCTCTGACGGTCCCGAAACCCACTTGAAAAAGCAGGGAACGCCGACCATGGGCGGGCTGATGATTCTGGCGTCGCTGACCGTTTCGACCGTGTTGTGGGCGGATTGGAAAAGCGCGTATGTCTGGCTGGCTTTGGGATTGACGCTGTGTTTCGGCGTCATCGGTTTCGCGGACGATTATCTGAAAGTGTCGCGTAAAAGCTCGGGCGGCATGCGCGGCAAGTTAAAGCTGGTCTGCGAATTCGCGGTTGCGGGCTTTGTCGCATGGTACATCACGAAAATCACGGTCGCACCGACGGCGACGACTTTGACGTTTCCGTTCTTTAAAAACTGGGCTGTCAACCTGTGCTGGGCATATTTGCCGTTTGCGATGTTCGTCATCGTGGGATCCGCCAACGCCGTCAATCTGACCGACGGACTGGACGGATTGGCGACCGTGCCCGTGATGATTGTTTCCGCCGTGTTCATGATTATCAGCTATGTTGCGGGACATGCGGCTTTTGCGGCGTATCTGCAGCTGCCTTATATCGCGGGATCGGGCGAATTGTCCGTCTTTTGCGGCGCGCTTATCGGCGCGGGCATGGGATTTTTGTGGTTTAACGCGCCCCCTGCCAAAATCTTTATGGGCGACACGGGATCGCTGGCGCTGGGCGGCGCATTGGGCGCGCTGAGCGTCGCCACGAAGCACGAAATCGTTTTGGCGATTGCGGGCGGACTGTTCGTCGCCGAAACCCTGTCCGTCATCATCCAAGTTCTGGCGTACAAGACGACTCATCACCGCGTTTTCAAAATGGCGCCGCTGCATCATCATTTCGAAAAGCTGGGCTGGTCGGAATTGACGGTCGTTGTCCGCTTTTGGATCGTCGCCATGATTTTGGGACTGATCGCGCTTTCCACGCTGAAGATTCGGTGACCCATGAAAACGGCAATCGCCAGAACGGACAACAGCATACTGGGGCGATGGTGGTGGACGGTCGACCACCCGCTGCTGGGGGCTTTGTTCGTTTTGTTCATTGTCGGAACGGTTTTGAACTTTTCCGCAACCCCCGCGATTGCCGCGCACTTGAAGCGCGACACTTATTTTTTGATCAGGCATCAGGTCGTTTTTATGGCTTTGGCGGCGATGGTGATGATCGCCGTATCGCTGCAATCCCCGAAAACGATTCGGCTGATCAGTCTGGCTATGACGGCGGCAATGCTGGTTTGTCTGGTGCTGGTTTTGATTCACGGCACGCAAATCAAAGGCGCATCGCGCTGGATACGCGTTTTCGGCATTTCCCTGCAGCCGTCCGAATTTGCCAAGCCCGCCTTTGCCGTTGTCGCGGCGTGGCTGATTTCTCTGGGAAAATCGAATCCGCATGTCAAAGGGACGCTTTGGACGGCGGGGCTTTATCTGGTTTTGGTCGGACTGCTGATTAAACAGCCCGATTTCGGCATGGTGCTGACGGTCAGCGTGATTTTCGGCATCGAATTGTTTTTAAGCGGACTGCCGATGTCGTGGATTTCCGCGCTGATTCTGGCGGGCGGCATCGGGGCGACGTCGGCGTATTTTCTGCTGCCCCACGTCCAAGCGCGCATTGACCGTTTCATCAACCCCGAAGCGGGCGACACGTTCCAAGTCCGCACCGCGTTCGAAGCCATCCGAAACGGCGGCTTGTTCGGCATGGGTCCGGGGGAAGGAACGGTCAAAAACATCCTGCCCGACGCGCATACGGACTTTGTGCTGGCGGTCGCGGCGGAAGAATTCGGATTGTTTGTAACGCTGCTGATTGTTCTGCTGTTCGCCTTTATCGTTTACCGCGGCTTTCTGTTGATTTTGACAAAAGACAAAAATCTGTTCACTTTGCTGGCGGTGTCGGGATTGCTCGCGCAGTTCGGCATGCAGGCACTGGTCAACATGGCGTCGACGCTGAGCTTGATTCCCACCAAAGGCATGACTTTGCCGTTTGTTTCGTATGGCGGGTCGTCTTTGCTGTCGCTGGGGTTTGCGATGGGCATGGTTTTGGGGCTGACGCGCAGCACGAATACGGGAAAGGATACTCAATGACGGATACTTATGTTTTGACGGCGGGCGGCACGGGCGGACACGTTTTCCCCGCGCAAGCTCTGGCGGCGGAGCTGACCAAACGCGGCAACGCCGTTTGCTTTATCACGGACAGACGCGGCAATTCGTTTTCGGGACAGTTTCCGCAAAGCAAAGAATACCGCGTGTTTGCGGGGGCTTATGCGAATCTGGGCAAAGTCCGCAAAATCAAAGCGCTGATATTGATGGCGTTCGGAATTTTGCAATGTCTGTTCATCTTGCGCAAAATCAAGCCCAAAGCCGTCGTCGGATTCGGCGGATACGCGTCGTTTCCCGCCGCTTTTGCCGCGGGGATTTTGGGCATTCCCCTTGTCCTGCACGAACAAAACAGCGTTTTGGGCGGTGCGAACCGCGTCCTTGCCAAACGGGCGAGCCTGATTGCGACTACGTTTCCGAACGTTGCCAAAATCCCCCCGAAAATCAAGACCGCTTACACGGGCGTTCCCGTCCGTCCCGCGATTCTGGCGTTAAGCGGCGTGCCGTATCAAGCCCCCGCCGACACGTTCGATTTGCTGATTTTCGGCGGATCACAGGGCGCGCACATCTTGAGCGAAGTCATCCCCGAAGCTTTGAAAGCCCTGCCCGTTTCCGTCAAATACCGGTTGACCGCCGCACAGCAGGCGCGGGCGGCTGACTTGCCCGCTTTGGAACGGGCGTACGCCGACAGCGGATTGAAAATCGAACTTGCGCCGTTTTTTTCGGACATGGACAAACGGCTGGCGAAAGCAAGCCTTGTCATTTGCCGCGCGGGCGCGTCCACCATCGCCGAACTGACCGCCGCGGGGCGTCCCGCCGTCATCGTGCCGATTTTGCGTTCCCCCGACGCGCACCAGCTGCATAACGCCGAGTTTATGAGCCAAAACAACGCCGCTTTTTTAATCGAAGAACCCGATTTCACCCCCGAAAAGCTGACGGCGTTAATTACGGAATTGTTTAACGACGCAAAAAAGCTTATAACTGTAGCCGACAATGCAAAACTTTTGGCTAAGCCCGACGCGGCAACGCTGCTGGCAGACGCCGTTATCGAAACAGGAAACGCTGAACAATGACAAACCTGCCTTTTTCATTCGGAACGCTTCATTTTGTAGGCATCGGCGGCAGCGGGATGAGCTGCATCGCCGAACTGATGCACAACCTCGGTTACGCCGTGCAGGGGTCGGACATCGCCGAATCCGCCAACGTCAAACGGCTGCGTGAAATGGGCATCGAGATTTTCATCGGACACAAACCCGAAAACGTCCAAAACGCGGGCGTCGTTGTCGTGTCGTCCGCCATTCACGGGGACAATCCCGAAATCACCGAAGCGCGCAAGCACCGCATCCCCGTCGTGCGCCGCGCGGAAATGCTGGCGGAGCTGATGCGCCTGAAGTGGTCGGTCGCGGTCGGCGGAACGCACGGCAAAACGACAACGACATCGATGATTGGCGCGGTTTTGCAGGCGGCGGGGCTTGACCCCACGGTTGCGAACGGCGGCATTATCAATTCCTACGGCACGAACGCGCATTTGGGCGACGGGAAATGGCTGGTCGCCGAAGCCGACGAATCGGACGGCAGCTTTATCAAACTGCCCGCCACCGCCGTCGTGGTTACGAATATGGACCCCGAACATCTGAACTATTACGGCACTTACGATAAAATGAAAGACGCGTATCTGAGCTTTGTTCAAAACATTCCGTTTTACGGATTCGCGTGCCTGTGCGCCGATCACCCCGAAGTCCAAAAGCTTATCGGACATGTGTCCGACCGCCATATCATCACTTACGGCTTGACCCCGCAGGCGGAAGTCAGCGGTCAAATCCAAAACGCCGAACCGGGGATGATTACGTTTGACGCGGTCATCGCTCCCGAAGTGTCGCCGACGGGACAGGAATGGCGAATCGAAGGATTGCAGCTGCCCGTTTACGGTCGCCACAACGTCCAAAACGCTTTGGCGGCGATTGCGGTCGGGCTTCAGCTGGGCGTGAAAGAAGACGCGATTCGCACCGCTTTGGCAAATTTCAAGGGCGTGCAAAGACGCTTTACCAAACGCGGCGAAGTCAACGGCATTACGATTATCGACGATTACGGTCATCATCCGATTGAAATCGCATCGACTTTGAAAGCCGCGCGCGACGTTGCGAAAAAGAAAGTCATCGCCGTCTGGCAGCCGCACCGCTATACGCGCGTCGCCGATTTGTTTGAACAGTTCTGCACCGCGTTCAACGATGCTGACTGCGTAATCGTCGCCGACATTTACGCGGCGGGCGAAGACGAAATTCCGTCCGCGAACAAACAGGCTTTGGTCGACGGACTGCGCGCGCACGGTCACCGCAACGTCATCGAGCTGGACAAGCACGAAGACTTGGCGGGCATCATCGCCGAACAGGCAAGCAAGGACGACATCGTGATTTGCTTGGGTGCGGGCAGCATTTCCTCGTGGGCAAAGGCTCTGCCCGCCGAATTGGAAGCTTTGTTTGCGGCGAAAGGATAAGCTATGTTTTCGTGGTTTCGACATCTGTTTTCAAAATCCCCGTCGTTAAAGGACTTGATGCCTCCCGTCCGCGGACGCGTTACGGAAAACGCGCCGTTGGCTCAGCTGACATGGCTGGGGGTCGGCGGTCCAGCGGAAGTGCTGTTTGAGCCGGCGGACAAAGACGACTTGGCGTTCTTTTTAAAAGCCAAAGTCAACACGCCCGTCACGGTCATCGGCGGCGGCTCCAATCTGCTGATTCGCGACGGCGGAATCCCCGGCGTCGTCATCCGTCTGACGTCGGGATTTAAAAAGATTCGCGTCGACGGCGACAAAATCATCTGCGACGCGGCGGTCAAAAACACGGAAATCGCCCAAGCCGCTTTGGAAGCGGGCTTGTCGGGCTTTGAGTTTATGGTCGGCATCCCCGGCACCATCGGCGGCGCGGTTCGCATGAACGCGGGCGCGCACGGCGGGTGCATTGCGGACAGGCTGGTCGAACTGAACGGATTGGAACAGTCGGGCGCGGAAATCCGGTTGACGCGCGACGAAATTCCGTTCGATTACCGCGAAAACGCTTTGCCGTCGGGCTGGATTTTCACGGACGTTGTTTTAAAAGGCGTCCCCGACACCAAGGAATCCATTTCCGCGCGCATGACCGAATTTAAAAAACTGCGCAAACAAAACCAGCCGACGGGCGTCCGCACGGCGGGGTCGATGTTCAAAAACCCCGTCGGATTGAAAGCGTGGCAGCTGATTGAAAAAGCGGGATGCCGCGGATTGCGCGTCGGCGACGCAATCGTGTCGGAAAAGCACGCGAATTTCTTTGTCAATCTGGGCAAAGCGACGGCGCGCGACTTTGAAACGCTGGCGGAAACGGTGCAAAAACGCGTTTGGGAAACCAGCGAAATCAATTTGGAATGGGAAGTCCGCCGCGTCGGCGTGAAACCCAAAGCTTTCAGTACGTTCGGAGGAAAATAATGGCTAAAAAAGTCGGTGTATTGATGGGCGGCATGTCGTCGGAACGCGAAGTTTCGCTGAACAGCGGCGCGAATGTCGCCGAAGCTTTGAAACAGGCGGGCTACGACGTTTTCACGATTGATTTGACGGCGGACATTCCCGCTTTCATCAAAACAATCGAACGCGAAAAACCCGATGTCCTGTTCAACGCTTTGCACGGCAAATACGGCGAAGACGGCTGTATCCAAGGATTGCTGGATTTGATGCAAATCCCCTACACCCATTCGGGACGGCTGGCGTCGGCTTTGGCAATGAACAAAGCGGCGGCGCGTGGTGTCTATCAACAGGCGGGCATTCCCGTCGCCAAAGGGCGCGTCGTCAAAAAAGCCGACATTCTGGCGGGCGACGTTCTGCCCCGCCCGTATGTGTTAAAGCCCGTCAGCGACGGTTCTTCGGTCGGCGTTTACATCTTTGACGCCGACACGCCGAGCTTCACCGCCGAAACGTACCCCTACCCCGACGACGCCGACATTTTGGCGGAGGAATACATTGCGGGGCGCGAAATGACCGTCGCCGTTTTGGACGGCAAGCCTTTGGGCGTTTTGGAAATCGTTCCGAACGACGACTTTTACGACTATCACGCCAAATACACAAACGGCGGAGCTTCGCATATCGTCCCCGCCCCCATGCCCGCCGCCGATTACGAAACGATGATGGCTCTGGCGGCGAAAGCACACGACGCTTTGGGGTGCCGCGGGGTGTCGCGATCGGATTTCCGCTATGACGACACGGACAAAACAAAGCCCGCAAGAATTGTCATTTTGGAAACGAACACCCAGCCGGGGATGACCAGCCTGTCGCTTGTCCCCGACATTGCGCGCTATGCGGGCTATACCTATCCCGAACTGGTTTCCCTGTTGGCGGAGGCTGCCCGATGCGGGGATTAAGCTTCCATTTTCCCGCGAAAATCCGCCCGTTTTTGGCGGCGTTCGTTCTGCTTGTTGCGGCAAGCGGCATCGTCGCCTTTACTTATTCGGCGTATTATGCGGAAAAAAAGGAAATGCTGTCCTATCTGGTGCAGCAGGCGGCGATGACCGCGGATTTGCGTCTGAACGAAATTTTCGTGCGCGGACGCGACCGCACGCCGCAAAAAGCATTGCTGGATATTTTGAAAGCCGAGCGCGGCATGCCGCTGACCGCCGTCGATATCGTCAAAGCGCGCGAGGAAATGCAGCGTCTGCCGTGGGTGAAAACAGTCGAAATCGAACGCAGACTGCCCCACTTTTTGCTGGTCAACCTGACCGAACGCAAACCGATTGCCGTCTGGCAAAACCAAGGCATTTACAAACCGATTGATTCGGACGGTCAAATCATTGAAACCACCGTCAGAAAGCTGAACGGCCTGCCTTTGATTTTGGGCATGGAAGCCCCCGAAAAAACGCCGGAGCTGCTGAGCTTTCTGGCTCAAGAACCCGAATTGATGCGCCGCGTCAAGGCGGGCATCCGAATCGGAAAACGCCGCTGGAACGTGATCTTGGACGATTTGGACAACGGCATCACCGTCCGTCTGCCCGAAAGCGATCCCGCCGCCGAATGGGGACGCTTGGCGCGGCTGAACAAAACGCAGCAATTGCTGGACAGGGAAATTTCTATGGTTGATCTGCGTCAGCCCGACAAGCTCATCGTTCATTTGAAAGAACAGAAAAAAAGCAAAAAGAAATCCGCTCCGAAGCCCGATTTGGCTTTGGAAGAATCGCTGTAAAGGAGAAGCTCTTGCCCCGCGTTTTGAACAAAAACGGACTGATAGCGGTTTTGGATGTCGGCACGTCCAAAACGTGCTGTCTGCTTGCCCGTCCGCTGGAAGACGAAAAAGTCGACCTCGTAAGCATCGGCTTTCATCAAAGCCGCGGCATCGACAAGGGGGAAATTGCGGATTTGCGCGCCGCCGTTCAATCCGTCATGCATGCGGTCGCCGAAGCCGAAAAGCAAACGGGCGAACGCATCGAAACCGTCGTCGCGGCGGCAAGCGCAAAACAGCTGAACTCCGCGCTTATCGGAGAATCGCTGTCTTTGGACGGCAAAGAGGTGTCGCAGAACGACTTGCACCGTTTAATTGTCAAAGCGCAAAACAAAATTCCCGACAAAAACACGGAAGTCCTGCATTGCTTTCCGGTTGATTACGCTTTGGACGACCGCCATGCTTTAAACGACCCGCGCGGTTTGACGGGGGACAGTCTTTCGTTGCTTCTGCATGCGGTAACGACGCCGCTCTATCCCATGCGCGACATGGATTCATTGTTTGCGCAAAGCCACCTGACCTGTGTCAAAAAAGTCGCGCCCCCCTATGCCGCGGGCTTGGCTTGCCTGACCGCCGAGGAAGCCGAACAGGGATCCGTCGTCATCGATTTGGGCGCGGGATCGACGGGCATCGGCTATTTTTACGGCAAACAATTCATGTTCTGCGACCGCCTGCCCGTCGGCGCAAACGCAATCACCAAAGATTTGACCCAAGCGTTCAAAATCGCGTGGGACGACGCGGAACGCCTGAAAACGCTGAACGGTTCGACTTTGCCGTCCTCGTCCTACGACGGGGTGGAAATCGCCCTGCCTTTGATCGGGGAAAAGGACAAAACCAACAACATCCGCATATCTAAATCCGCCGCCGTCGCCGTCATCGAACCCCGTATTGACGAGATTTTCGGAAGCATCCGCTCCAAACTGGCGGAGCGCGGCTTTTACGATTACTGCCTGAACGCCGTACTGGTCGGCGGAGGGGCGCAGCTGCACGGCATTTGCGAAAAAGCGCGCGCCGTTTTGGGGTTGAACGCCCGATTGGGCAAGCCGCTGCACATTCCTTTGCGCCAGACCGCCGTTCCCGAACACATGTTTCCGACGGCGATGGGCTGCTTCGGTTTGCTGCGCTATACGACGCGCTATTTGCTGAACGCGTCGTTCGCCCAAGACGACGTCGGCAAACCGAAAAACAAATTCGTGCGACTTTTTCATTGGTTTTTAGATAATTGTTAAAGACTTTTCGGATACAATCGCTATCGAATTGTATCGACATCCGCCCTTGAAAGCGCAAAAAATCCGCCGATTCGGGGGCTACATCTTTTAACGGAGAAGTCCATGAGCTTAGACATCAGCGTCCCTGAACAGCAACCCGTCGTTCTTTTAACGCCGAAAATCACCGTCGTCGGAGTCGGCGGCGCGGGCGGAAACGCGATCAACAATATGATCCAATCCAATTTGGAAGGTGTCGACTTTGTTGTCGCAAACACGGACGCGCAAGCGTTGAAAGCTTCCCTGGCATCCGCAAAAATCCAGCTGGGCATCCAAACCACCAAAGGGCAAGGCGCGGGCGCGCGTCCCGAAGTCGGCAAAGAATCCGCCGAAGAAGCCGCCGCGGAAATCGCGGACGTGCTGGAAGGCGCAAATATGGTCTTTATCACCGCTGGCATGGGCGGCGGAACAGGAACGGGCGCGGCGCCCGTCATCGCCAAAATGGCGCGCGAACGCGACATTCTGACTGTCGGCGTTGTCACGAAACCCTTTACGTTCGAAGGTCGCCACCGCATGACCATCGCCGAACGCGGAATCGAGGAAATGGCGCAATATGTCGATACGTTGATCGTCATTCCCAATCAAAATCTGTTTTTGGTCGCAGACGAAAAAATGACGTTCGCCGAAGCGTTCAAACGCGCCGACCAAGTGCTGCAGGGCGGCGTCCGCAGCATCACCGACCTGATTATCACGCCGGGAATCATCAATCTGGACTTTTCTGACGTGCGCACGGTCATGGCGGAAATGGGACGCGCCATGATGGGCATGGGAACGGCTTCGGGCGAAGGCAGGGCTTTGGCGGCGGCGGAAGAAGCCATTGCCAACCCGCTGTTGGACGACGCGTCGATGACGGGGGCGAAAGGCATCCTGATCAACATCGCGGGCGGCAACGATTTGACGCTGTACGAAGTCGACGAAGCCGCTCAGCGCATCCGCCGCGAGGTCGATCCCGACGCCAACATCATTTTCGGCGCGTCGTATGATGAAACGCTGGAAGGTTCGATTCGCGTTTCCGTCGTTGCGACGGGCATCACCCGTTCGCAGGAAAACGCCAATCCGTTCCAGCCCAATTCGGCTCTGTTCGGGAAAACCGAACAAAAGCCCGCGCCGTCGTTCCCGGCATTTTCCAAACCCGAACCCGCGGCAGCCCAGCCGCCCGTCGAACAACAGCCCGACGAAGCCGACGACATTGAAAGCGAAGACGACATTCCGTCCCTGCCCGTACAGGAACATTCCGTTTCCGCTTTGAAAGAAGCTCCGTCTTTCGTGCCGAAGTCAAGCAGTTCCATCCTGCCCGCCATGCCTGCGCCCAGCGAATTGTTCGGAACAAGCGCGGAACCCCGCCATACGGCGGCATTCGAACCGTTCACGCCGAAAACAGCGGGAACGCCGAACCGCTTTCCGTCCTTTATGACCGAACAGCCCGCCCCCGCTCCCCGTCCGCAGGAAGATCTGTTCACCCCGCCGGCGCCGATCGTTCCCGAACCCGTCAAACCCGTCGAAAAGGAAAAGCCGCGTCCCTCTTTGTTCCAGTTTGTTACGAAACGCAAACAGGCGGATCCCGCCGATCAGCCCGCAATCGAGGAAGAAAGCGACCTGCCCGCCTTTTTGCGGCATTGACAGCAAACTTTCCGCGACAGCCGCCGGTTTTAAAACCGACGGCTGTTTTTTTGTGCGAAACCCGTTGAAAAACTTAATAAAAAGTAAATGTAACAAACTGTAACAAAGCTTGATTTGAAATCCGATCCGTTCGTTGCTAAACCTTATGATAGCAGTTTAACCCGCAAGAAGGGGGGCAAGAATCATGAATATGGAAAAATACCAACAAAAAACAATCAAGCACGAAATTTCCTGCGTCGGCGTAGGTCTGCACACGGGCAACAAAATTTCGATGGTCTTGAAACCCGCCGAAATCAATACGGGCATCGTTTTCCACCGCACCGACGTTGCCGGTTTGAACGCGTACATTCCCGCGCGCCACGAAAACGTCGTCGATACCAGAATGTGTACCTGCATCGGCAACAAAGACGGCGTGAAGATTGCGACGATTGAACATTTGATGGCGGCGATTCACGCCTTGGGCATCACGAATTTGGAAATCGACATCAACGGACCCGAAACGCCCGTTATGGACGGCAGCGCCGCCCCGTTCGTGTTCCTGATCGAATGCGCGGGCGTCAAAGTGCAGAAAGCCGCTTTGAAAGCCGTCAAAGTTCTGAAACCCGTTTCTTACAAAGACGGCGACAAAGAAGTTACCCTGTCCCCTGCGGACGAAGGGCTGTCCATGCACTTTGCCATTGATTTCCCCGCCGCGATTATCGGACATCAGGAAACGGATTTGAACCTGTCCGCCGCGAACTTTAAAAATATGTTCTGCCGCGCCCGCACGTTCGGCTTTTTGAAAGACATCGAAATGCTGCGTTCCATCGGTCTGGCGCGCGGCGGTTCGCTGGACAACGCCATTCTGGTCAACGACAACACGATTATGAACAAAGAAGGATTGCGTTACAAAGACGAATTCGTCCGTCACAAAATGCTGGACGCCGTCGGCGATCTGTATATGACGGGCATGCCGCTGATTGCGCGCTTTACGGGCAACCGTTCGGGGCATACGGATACGAACGCTTTGCTGACCGCTCTGCTGGCAGACGAAAGCAACTATGAAATCGTTGATTTGCCGTCTTATATGGCGGAATTGGAAGAAAAGCAAGCCGCCGCTTCAACAGACGACGATGCCGCGTTTATGTGCGCCTGATTTCATTGCATACACCAAGCCCCGCAGTTTTTTGCGGGGCTTTTTTTTGTGTTCGGCTTTTACCTTTCGGTCACAAACGCCACGACGCCATTTTGTTTAAAATGCGTTTGACGTTCAGCGGCTTGACTTCCTGTTTGCTGTAATCCGATTCGGATGCTTTGACGCCCTGTTGAATGGACACGGGAACGGGTTTGGAACGCAGCGACTGCAGCAGCTTGGATTGAGGCACTTTTTGTTTGCCGAACAGCATATTGATCGTGTTTTTGGCTTTGAATTTTGCCACTT
>SAMEA104315424__coassemble_500_pt1 | contig 30533 bp, 22 predicted proteins | sample SAMEA104315424__metabat2_low_PE_038 | metagenome-assembled genome bin SAMEA104315424 (sample SAMEA104315424) | gut metagenome | biome: Monkey gut; feature: monkey-associated habitat; material: faeces | place: China | collected 2013 | reverse complement strand
TCTTTTGCCTGACCTTGATATGCTCCTGTTCCAAAAAGGAAAACGGGATTGCAAATTCCGTCGCAACCCCGTTTCCGATGTAAATGGCCTTGTTCGTTTGACTGCTTACCGTCATTTTTTATCCTTTCAATAAAAAACGAGAGGAATAACCTCTCGCTTTGACGTCAGCATCCTACTTTTGCAATAATATAACTGATTGTGATTATTTTTGCAGACGTGTCAAGTTTTTTCATTTTCTCTTTTTCAGCCCGCTTTTATCAAACGGTTGCGGGCAAGAGCGGAATCTAGCGGGAGCGAACGGGTTTGACCGTTCCGAAAAACGCGTATTTCACACAGCGGCAATTTGCCGTCAAAGCGGCGGGCGGGCAAGGACGGCGGAGCAAATCGGCGGCGGCGGTGCATGATGCTTCCCCCGAAAGGGTATAAGATTCGATCGATTTATTCGGACGGATTTTTCCGTTGTCGAAATATGACGCGGGCAAAAAGGGCTTTAATTCTTTGTCCGCCACTGCGAAAGTCGTTCGGACGATTCCTTGCCGCGACAGCTCCGCCGTTTTAAGCGGTGCGGAAAAATTCAAGTAATCTTTCAGGGCTTGTTCGATACGCCTTGTTTGATTTTCGACGGCGGCATCCTCCATCCGCTTTTGCTGCCGCGCCGCCTGCCGCATGGCAATTGGAACGGTCAAAGAAATGATTCCAACAACCGCCAACGCTTCAAATATCAAAGCCCCGCGTTCGCTCATTTGCGCCGCCTCAACGCTTTGATTTGCGCGATTGTCACGCCTTTTGTCGCCAGCACCAGAGCGGCGAACAACACGCCGCCGATGCCGATTAAAGCCCCCAGCAGTCCGAAGCGCAAGACTTGCCCGCCGTGCAGCCAGTCGGGGAACAGGCGCAGACTGGCGGCAAAGCACGCGCGGGTCGCTATGCCCATAATCACGGACGACAGGACAATCGACAGGGCGCGGCGGACAAACGGCGCGTCCAAAGTGTGAAGCCGCTGTTTTTTAATGCGCCAGGCATACTGGGCAACGTTCAGCCACGCGACGATGCCGCTTGCCAAAGCGATGCCCAGATAGCCGATGACGGGCAGGAACGCGGCGCACAAAATCACATACATCAGCAACGCCCAGCACGCGATTCGGACGGGAGTCGCCGTATCGCCGCGCGCGTAAAACACGGGGGCGAGGGCTTTTGTCAGAATGTACGCGGGCAGTCCGACGGCATACGCGGACAAAGCCAAAGCGGTTTTGACCGAGGCGGTGTTGGTAAACTCGCCGCGTTCAAACAGCACGGAAATAATCGGATAGTCCAAAGCGATTAAGCCCGCCGCCGACGGCACGGACAGCGCCAAAGCGATAATCAGCGCTTGGTTCAGAGTGTTGTGGGCTTGCGCTGTATTGCCCGACTTTAAATCCCGCGTCAGAATCGGCAGCAAAGCCGTGCCGATAGCCGCGCCGATAATGCCGACGGGCAGCTGATACAGGCGGTTGGCGTAATACAGCCACGACACCGCGCCCGTGGTCAAAAACGATAAAAACAGCGTGTCCAAAAACAGGTTGATTTGGTAAATGCCCGACCCGAACACGCCGGGGATAATGCGCTTCAGCAGCAGCGACAGTTCCGCCGTTTTGCGCTTGACAACCGTCCACGGGGCAAGGATGCCGAGCGGCATGCCCGCGCGGCGCGTGTGCCAAATCAGCCAGACCAGCTGCAGAACGCCCGCGATTGTAACGCCCGTTGCCAAAGCGTAGCCGTAATTGCCGCCGAACAGCGGCGTCAAAGCGAACAGCGCGGCGATCATGGTCACATTCAGCAAAACGGGGGTCAGCGCCGCCGCCGCGAAATAGCCGAGCGAGTTCAAAACCCCGCTTTGCAGGGAATTCAGCGACACCAGCAGCAAATACGGGAACGTAATGCGCGACATAACGACGGCGGCGTTGAATTTGGCGGCGTCCTCGACGAAGCCGGGGGCTTGGACAAGGATAATCAGCGGCATAGCGATTTCCGCGATTGCCGTAAACAGCAAAACGACGTAAAACAGCGCGGACATCGCTTCGACGGCGAATCTTTGCGCTTTTTCGCGTCCGTGCAATTCAAGCTGTTCGGAAAACAAGGGGACGAACGCGACATTGAACGCGCCTTCGGCAAACAGACTGCGGAACAGGTTCGGCAGTTTGAACGCGACGAAAAACGCGTCGGCAATCATGCCCGCGCCCAAAAAGTTCGCTATCAGCACGTCGCGCACGAATCCCAGAACGCGGCTGATCATCGTCCAGCCGCCGATTGTCGCGATTGATTTAAGCACCGATGTCCGCATTGCTGACCACTTTCGCCAAAGTTGATTTAATGTTGTCCAAAACCGCGGAATCGACAATTTTATTGCCGTGTTCGTCCGTGATGTAAAACACGTCGACCACGCGCGATCCGTAAGTGTAAATATGCGCCGAAACGATTCGCAAATGCAAGCGCGTCATCGCATACGTCGCCAAATGCAAAAATCCGACCGCGTCCGTGCCGTTCAGCTCTATCAGCGTGCATTTGTCCGACGCTTTGTTGTCGATGAACACGCGCAAAGGCACGGTCAGTTCCGTTTTCGGCGCGGCTTTGCGCTTTTCCGCCAGCATCGGTTCAAAATCCGTTTGCGCCGCCTGTTCGATTTTTTGTTTGAGCTTGGCGATTTTCTTTTCCGATTCGACGGGACGGCGAAGCGAGTCTTGAATCAAAAACGTATCCAGCGCCATTTTGTTGTCCAAAGTGGTGATTTGCGCTTCGACCACGGAAACGTCGCACAAAGCCATCGCCCCCGTGATTTCCGCAAACAGCCCGTCATGATCGGGGGCAAGCACGATAAATTCCGTAACGCCGCGTTCCGCGTCCGTCGACACGGAAAACGAATAGCTTTGCGACGGCGGCAGCTCCGCCAGCTTCCGCTGATTGTCGGTCAAGACGCGTTCATGCGCGCCGCCGCCCTGCATCCGCGCCAAAGCAAACGACAGCAAATCCGTCAGCAGCTTTTCCTTGAACGAGTTCCACACGGCGGGACCGACCGCTTTGATATCCGCGACGGTCAGGGCGAACAGCCGCCGCAGACGTTCGGGCGACTGCACCGTTTGCACGAAATCGTCAATGGTTTTCGGGTCGAAAATATCGCGGCGAAAGGCGACTTGGCTCATCAGCAAATGATTGCGCACCAGCCAGACGACGTCCTGCGCCTCCGCATCGTCCAATCCCAAATCCGCCGTGACTTTTTGCGCCAGAACGGCGCCGATTTCCTCGTGTTTTCCGCCGCGCCCCTTGCCGATGTCGTGCAGCAAAGCCGCCAAAGCAAGCGTTCTTTGCGCCTGTTCGGAGCTTTGCCGTTCCAAAAAGCCAAGCGTTTTCAGCGTGTGTTCGTCGGTCGTGTAAACGTGGTACAAATCGAACTGCACTTGCGCGATTAAAGGCTGAAAGTCGGGCATAAAGTATCCCAAAACGCCCGTTTCCAGCATTTGACGCAGGGTTGTTTCCGCGCTATCACCCGCCAGAATGTCCAAAAACAGGGCGTTGGCTTGCGGATTTCGGCGCAGTTTGCGGGCAAGCTTGGCGTTGTCCGTGATTTTGCCCAAAGTGCGCGGGTCGACGGGTTTGTTCAGCAAATGCTTCAAATAAAACGCCCGCATAATCAGCATCGGATTTTGGTCAAGCGACACCGTGTCTTTGAACGAAACGCGGTCGTTAATCAAAACGAAATCGGCGTCAATATCCGAAAAAGCAACGCCGTCGTTCAGCGTGTCGCCGATAATCACGGTCATCAGCCACGACAGTTCGCCCACGCTTTTGCAAATCAGATAATAATGCTTCATGAAGCGTTCGACGGCGGATTGTCCGTTGCGGTTGTCGTATCCCATTTTCAGCGCGATTTGCTTTTGCGCTTCGAACGTCAGGACGTCGCCCGCGCGCCCGTTCAACAGGTGCAGATGACAGCGCACGGTCGTCAAAAAGCGGTGCGCTTTCAAAAACGCGGCGCAGGCTTGGCGGCTGAGGATGTTGCTTGACACCAAATCGGGCATGTTCGTAATGCCGAACAAATACTTTATCAGCCAGAACATCAGGTGCAAATCGCGCAAGCCGCCGCGCCCCTCTTTGACATTGGGTTCCAGCATGTATTTCGACTGTCCCATGCGCTGATAACGCAAGCGGCGTTCCTCGACTTTCGCCATAACAAAGTCGCGTCCGTCCGTTTCGCGGCACAAAGCGGTAAACCGCGCGTTGAAATCGTCGAACAAGCCGCGGTCGCCGTCGACAAAGCGCGCTTCGAGCAAATTGGTGCGGATGGTCATTTCCGTTCGGGCTTGGTTGATGCAGTCGTCAACCGTGCGGACGGCTTGTCCGACTTTCAGCCCCATGTCCCACAGAATTTGCACCATAAAGGCAATGCGTTCCTGCGCCGTCGCGTCATCGGCGTTTTCCAACAAAAACAACAAATCGATGTCGGAATAAGGCGCCAGCTCTTTGCGCCCGAATCCGCCGACGGCGACAATGGTCGGCGGGGGAGAGCTTTCGGACGGAACAACGGTTTGCGCCGTCAAAGCGTTCAAGTCGCGCAGGATGTCGTCGAACGCGTCGGCGTAAGCGTACATCGCTTCCAATCCGTCCGTGAAATTCAGCCGCTTGGCGAACGTTTGAAGCAGGCAGGCGCGCCGTTCTTTCAGCTGCGCGATGACGACGGCGCGTCCCTCGGATTTCCAAGCGTCGGTCAAAGTCATGGCATCATCTGCTTTAACGCGTAAAGCGCGTCCAACGCTTCGCGCGGAGTCATCGAATCGGGGTCGAGAGCCGACAGCCGTTCAAAGACTTGCGCAAATTCGGGCGGGACGGTTTCCTCGGGTTCGGGGGCGGGCGCGTCGGCTTTTTTCTTGACCATCGCGAACAGGGGCAGGTCGTTCATAAAGTTGATTTCGTACGACCCCTGCTTTTCCATTTGCTCCAGCACTTGTTTGGCGCGCGCGATGACGGCGGGCGGCAGTCCCGCCAGCCTGCCGACGTGAATGCCGTAAGACCTGTCCGCCATGCCTTTGACGACTTCGTGCAAAAATACGACGTTGCCTTTCCATTCTTTGATTTTCATTGTGTAAAGCGACAGATTGCCGAGCATTTCCGCCAAAGCCGTCAATTCGTGGTAATGCGTCGCGAACAAAGCGCGCGATTTGTTGACGTCGTGCAGGTGTTCCGCGACCGCCCACGCAATCGACAGCCCGTCGAACGTCGCCGTGCCGCGCCCGATTTCGTCAAGGATGACAAGGGATTTTTCCGTTGCTTGGTTTAAAATCGCGGCGGTTTCCACCATTTCGACCATGAACGTCGACCGTCCGCGCGCCAAATCGTCCGCCGCGCCGACACGGGAAAACACTTTGTCCACAATGCCGATTTTCGCCGATTCCGCGGGAACGAAGCAGCCCGCCTGCGCCAGAATGGCAATCAAAGCGTTTTGGCGCAGAAACGTGCTTTTGCCCGCCATGTTGGGACCCGTAATCAGCCACAGCCGCCCGTCGTGCGTGTCCGAATTGCCCAATCGGCAGTCGTTTGCGACGAAATCGGCGTGTTCCTCCGCCATGGTTTGTTCGACGACGGGATGACGCCCTTTCACAATGTCGAACGCCAAACTGTTTTCCAAAACGGGGCGGACGTAGTTCTGCTCCGCCGCGATGTGCGCCAATGCGCTCGACACGTCCAACATTGCCAAAGCGTGCGCCGCCGCCGCGATTTCCGACCCGTGCGCCAGCACCGCTTCGACCAAATCGGAAAACAGTTCCAGTTCAAGGGTGAGCGCCTTTTCCGCAACGCCTTTCAGATTGTTTTCCAGTTCGGACAGTTCGACGGTCGTAAAGCGTATTGCGTTCGACATGGTTTGACGGTGCAGGAAAATCGACTGCCCGCTGCGCGCGTCGTCCAGCATTTTTTGCGCGTTTTTGGCGGATACTTCGATATAAAAGCCCAAAATGTTGTTGTGCGCGATTTTCAAGCTCGGGGTTCCCGCGATTTCCGCGTATTTCGACTGCAAGCCCGCAATCATCTGGCGGCTGTCGTCGCGCAAGTGCTTCAAATCGTCCAGTTCTTTGGAATAAAGGGGCGCGATGAATCCTCCGTCGCGCGCTAGCAGCGGCAAATCGTTCGCCAGCGCTTTTTGCAGCGTGTCGGTCAAAGCGTCGTGATTGCCCAGTCCTTTCAGACAGTCGGTAATCGCGACGGGTTCGCCCATTTCGGTCGCCATGGACAGCTTCAAATCGGGAATTTGCTTCAGCGTGTCGCGGATGACCGCCAAATCGCGCGGTCCCCCGCGTCCCAGGGACAGGCGGGACAAAGCGCGCTCCATATCGGGGCATTCCGCCAAACGGTCGCGCACGGTCGCCCGCACCAGCGGGTTTTTCACAAAAAATTCGATGCGGTCAAGGCGTTTTTCAATCGCCGCGACATCGGTCAGCGGGGCGGACAGGTATTGACACAAAAGCCTTGCCCCCGCGCCAGTTTTGGTGCGGTCGATTGCGGAAAACAGCGACCCTTTGCGTTCGCCCGACAGGCTGGAAAACAGCTCCAGATTTCTGCGCGTCGCCGTGTCGATTTCCATCAGCATGCCCGCCGACCAGCGGCGCAGGGCGTTCAGGCGGGGCATTTGCCCTTTTTGCGTCAAATCGATGTAATCCAGCAGCGCGCCCGCCGCGCCCGTTTCGCTTTTGTTGAACGCGCCGAACGCGTCCAAAGTCTGCACGTTGAAGAACGCTTCTAGCCGTTTTTTGCCGTTGTCGGGGGAAAAGCGAACGGCGGGCAGGGGCGTCAAAAGCCGCTTGACGTCGTTGAACGTTTCAAAGTATTCGGGCGTTTGCAAAATTTTTTCGGAAACGATGATTTCCTTGGGTTCCAAGCGCGACAAAGCTGCCGACAGCGTGTTGGCGCGGCGGTTCGGCAGCGTCTGCACCGCGAAATCGCCCGTCGACATATCCACCCACGCCAGCCCGATGCCGTCCGCCGTGTCGGTCAGCGCCGCCAGCCAGTTGCAGGAACGCGCCTCCAAAATATTGTCTTCGGTCAGCGTGCCCGGGGTGATAAGGCGGGTCACCGCGCGGTTGACCAAAGCGGTCGATCCGCGTTTGCGCGCTTCGGCGGGATCTTCGGTCTGTTCGCAAATCGCGACTTTGAAGCCCTTGCGAATCAATCGCGACAGATACATTTCGTGCGAATGGACGGGAACGCCGCACATGGGAATGTCCTCGCCCTTTTCACGCCCGCGCTTGGTCAAAGCGATGTCCAAAGCGGCGGACGCCTTTATCGCATCGTCGAAAAACATTTCGTAAAAATCGCCCAATCGGTAAAACAACAAGTAATCGGGATGTTGTTCTTTGACGGCGAAATACTGCGCCATCATCGGCGTATGTTTGTCGGAGGGGGTTTTTTGTGTCATAGCGTTTCACTTTTTTGTTAAAGTATGGTACTTTTAACACACTTAACCTCTTTGACCAACAAAAGAATTGATAAAAAATGACCGAAAACAAACAAACACTTGCAGAACAATCGTTGGCTTTGCACGCGAAAGGGCGCGCGGGCAAAATTTCCCTGACGGCGACAAAGCCGCTGAACACGCGCGCGGATCTGGCGCTGCTCTATTCCCCCGGCGTCGCCGCGCCGTGTCTGGAAATCGAAAAGACGCCCGCCGACGCGTACCGCTACACGACCAAAGGCAACTTGGTTGCCGTCGTGTCGAACGGAACGGCGGTTTTGGGGCTGGGCGACATCGGCGCGCTGGCGTCCAAGCCCGTTATGGAGGGCAAAGCCGTTTTGTTCAAACGCTTTGGCGATGTGGACGCAATCGACATCGAAATCGATTCGCACGATCCCGACAAAGTGGTCGAAGCGGCGGCTTTGACGGCGACTGGTTTCGGCGGCATCAATTTGGAAGACATCAAAGCCCCCGAATGTTTTTACATCGAAACGGAACTGAAAAAGCGGCTGAACATTCCCGTCTTCCATGACGATCAGCACGGAACGGCGGTTGTTGTTGCGGCGGGCTTGGTCAACGGGCTGAAGCTGACGGGCAAAAAAATCGAAGACGTCAAACTGGTCGTGAACGGCGCGGGGGCGGCGGCGATTGCGTGCGCGTCCCTGTTGCGTTCGATGGGCGTCAAAGACATTACGATGTGCGATTCCAAAGGCGTGATTTACAAAGGACGCGCGGCGGGCATGAATCCGTACAAGGAAAGCTTTGCCGCCGAAACGGCTGCCCGCACTTTGGCGGAAGCGGTCAACGGCGCCGACGTGTTCCTGGGGCTGTCGGTTGCGGAGGCTTTGACGGGCGATATGGTGAAAACAATGGCGGATAAGCCGATTATTTTCGCTTTGGCGAATCCGAATCCCGAAATCACGCCCGCCGACGCCAAAGCCGCCAATCCCGCCGCGATTGTGGCAACGGGGCGGTCGGACTATCCGAATCAGGTCAACAACGTGCTTGGTTTCCCCTATATTTTCCGCGGGGCGCTGGACGTGCGCGCGCGTGAGATCAACGAAGCAATGAAAGAAGCCGCGGCGCACGCTTTGGCGGAATTGGCGGCTGCGGACGGATTGAATGCGGAAAACATCATTCCCGATCCGTTTGACGCGCGTTTGTTGGAAAATGTTTCAACCGCCGTTGCCAAAGCGGCATGCGATTCGGGCGTCGCCATGGCTCCCGTTTCCGACTGGGACGCGTACAAGCGGGGATTGAAAGCGCGCAAAGGATAAAAAATGTTCGACTGGCGCAAAAAATACCTGCAAATCGTGATGCGGCGCAACGAAGATTTCGAAACGCCGTACCACTTTGTCGAACGTGTTTTGACGGTTTCTTTGCCGACGGCGATAATGCTGATCATTCTGGTCATGATGGGCGAAGTCAGCCCCGTGTCGGCGGTAGCGGGGTTTGCGGGTGTTGTTGCGCTGACGGTTCTGCTTTCTTTGCCGTTTTTCGTGACGTTGCAGTCGGTGACGCGCTATGTCCGTGAAATGGCGGAAGAAAAGGATTTTTCGGAACTGCCCCATTTGACCGGAACTGACGACGAATCCGCGCTGATTATTGCGGCAATCAACCGTATGCGCACGATTTGGCTGAACAAAACCGAACGGCTGGAGGCGCAAACCCTGTCCGACGCGGCGGTGCTGGACAGCCTGCCCGATCCGCTTTTGATGCTGGACGAGGACGGGGAAGTCATGGGCGCGAATCAGGCTGCGCGTGAAATTTTGGGGATTTCCGTGCGCGGAAAAAGACTGGCTGACGTTATTGGCGACAGCGCGCTGGAACAGGCGGCGGAATACGTCGTTTCGGCGGAAGAATCGAAAAAAAGCCTTGAAATCACGCTGAACGGGCGCACTTACAATGCCAAAATCGAACGTTTGCCCGCCGAAGCGAAAGCGGGCGCGGTCGCCGTTTTGACTTTGTACGATATGACGGCGCAAAAGCAGTTCGAACAAATGCAGGCTGACTTTGTTGCGAACGCCAGCCATGAATTGCGCACGCCTTTGTCGATTTTGTCGGGCTTTGTCGAAACGCTGCAAAGCACGGCGCGCGACGACGCGGAATCGCGGGACAAATTTCTGGGCATTATGCAAACGCAAGCCGTGCGCATGTCCGCTTTGATCGAAAGTCTGCTGTCCCTGTCCCGATTGCAGATGAACGCGAACAACAAACCGTCGGACGCGGTTGACGTTCCCGATATTTTGAAAAACGTCAAACAAATGCTGGATGCCAAAGCCGAAAAGAAAAACGCCGTTATCGCGCTGAAGCTTTGCACGCAGCCGTATCGGATATTGGGCGATGCGGGTGAACTGACGCAAGTGTTTCAAAATCTGACGGACAACGCTTTGAAATACGGGCAGGACGGCGGAACGGTTACCCTGTCCTGCAAAGTCGACGGCAACAACTATCTGGTAGCCGTACACAATACGGGCGATACGATCAAACCCGAAGCTTTGCCTCATGTGTTCGAGCGTTTCTACCGTGTCGCCGAAACGAAAAACAAAGCGCGCGGAACGGGATTGGGATTGGCGATTGTCGCGCAAATCGTCAAGCATCACGACGGAAAGATAACGGTGGAAAGCTCTGCCGAACTGGGAACGACGTTTACGGTGTCGCTTCCGTTTTCGCCGGAAGTCGGCGATTCAGAAGATACAAAATCGCAAGCCCCGGCAGACACAGAAAAGCCGTAAACACGAAAAACGGCGCCCAGCCCATTTTGACGACTAGCCAGCCGCTTGTCGCCGACAGCAGATCGCGCGGCAATGCCATTAAGGAACTGAGCAGCGCGTACTGTGTCGCGGTGTAGGATTTGTTGCACAGCGAAGACATATACGCGACAAAAGCCGTTGTCGCCATGCCCGCCGCCATATTGTCGGACACAATCGCCGAAATCAGCCAGACGAACGATTTGCCTTGAAGCGCCAATCCCGCGAACGGCAGATTGGAAAGCCCCTGCAAAACTCCGCAAATCAGCAGACTTTTGAACAATCCGAATTTAGCGACCAGAACCCCGCCCAAAAATCCGCCGAAAATCGTTGCGGCAACGCCCCATACTTTGACAATGGCGGCGATTTCCGTGTTGGTAAATCCCGCTTCCTTGTACAATTTCGGCGTGACCGTGCCGATGGTCGTTTCGCACATTTTGTACGTCAGCAGAAACAACACAATCAACAGCCAATCGGGCTTTTTCACAAAGTCGGCAATCGGCGCGACGACGGCGTCTTTAAAGAAATTTTTTTGCTTGGGCTGAACGGACGTTTCGGGTTCTTTGGCGCACAAAATCGCCGCCATGCCGATGATGCCCGACAAAGCCAGAACTTCGTAAACGCGCGTCCAGCCGATGATGTCGGACAAAAACAGCGCGCCCGCGCCCGCAATCAGCATGCCGATGCGATAACCGAAAACAAACGTCGCCGCCGCCGCGCCTTGTTCGGAATCTTTCAAATACTCGATACGGAACGCGTCAAAAACGATGTCCTGCGATGCTGAAAAAAACGCGACCGCGACCGCGCACGCCGCCGTTGCCAAAGGGGCTTGAGTAGGGTTTGTATGCACCAGAGCAATCAAGCTTGCCATCAGGCACAGCTGGAAAAAAATCGCCCACGACCGCCTTTGCCCCAACCGCTTGGTCAGAAAAGGCAAAGGCATGCGGTCGATGTAGGGCGACCACAGGAATTTAAAGCTGTACGGCAGACGCACAAGAGAAAACGCGGCAATCGCCTTGACATTCACGCCGCAGTCGGACAGCCAGAACGACAGCGTCGAAAACACCAAAACCAAAGGCAGACCGCTGAACAGCCCCAAAACCAGCATTGCAATCATTTTCGGGTTTTTATACACCGAAAACGCGGTTTTCCAAGCAGTCATCGCCTTTTATCCGTTTTCTTTTTCCAGCTGGGCGCGTTTGTTCGCGTCGCGCTTGCGCAGGTTCGTGTCCAGAATCGCTTTGCGCAGACGGAACGTTTTGGGCGTGACTTCCAGCAGTTCGTCGTCTTGGATGTAGGCAAGCGCTTCTTCCAAGCTCATTTTAATGGGCGGAATCAGCTGGATGTTTTCATCTTTCGCGGCGGCGCGGATGTTCGTCAAGTGCTTGGTTTTAATCGGGTTGACTTCGATATCGTTCGACTTGGTGTGTTCGCCGACAATCATGCCTTCGTACACATCTGCGCCCGGATCGATGAACATGGGACCCCGGTCTTCCAGTTTCCACAGCGCGTAAGCGACGGCGACGCCGTTGTCCGTTGAAACCAGAACGCCCGTGCGGCGGCCGGGAATCGACCCCTTGTACGGTTCGTAGCTGTGGAACATTTTGTTCATCACGCCCGTGCCGCAGGTGTCCGTCAAAAACTGCGAATGATAGCCGATAAGCGCGCGCGACGGGGCAAGGAACGTCAAGCGGGTTTTGTTGCCGCCCGACGGACGCATATCCGTCATTTCCGCGCGGCGTTCGCCCAAAGTCTGGCAAACCGTGCCGACGTACTGTTCATCGACGTCGATGACGACTTCCTCGATAGGTTCAAGGGTTTTCCCCGAAACGGGGTCTTTTTGCATTAAAACGTGCGGACGGCTGATGGACAGCTCGAATCCTTCGCGGCGCATTTGTTCAATCAAAATGCCCAGCTGCAGTTCGCCGCGTCCCGCGACTTCAAACGCATCGGTCGATCCCGTGCGCGAAATGCGCAGAGCGACGTTGCCTTCGGCTTCTTTTTGCAAACGGTCCCAGATGACGCGGGACGTTACTTTGTCGCCCTCTTTGCCCGCCAAAGGCGACGTGTTGATTGAAAACGTCATCGCCAGCGTCGGCGGGTCGATGGGCTGAGCGGGAATCGGCGTCGTGACCGACTGGTCGCACAAGGTATCCGCCACGGTCGCTTTGGTAAAGCCCGCAATGGAAACGATGTCGCCGGCTTCGGCTTCGTCCAGTCCCGTGCGCTTTAATCCGCGGAAAGCCAAGATTTTGCTGACGCGCGCGGTTTCGATGACTTTGCCCGAACGGTCAAGGGCTTTGATGCAGGAATTGACCTTGACGGAACCCGAATGGATTTTGCCCGTCAGAATACGCCCGACGAACGGGTCGTTTTCAATCGTCGTCGCCAGCAAAGTAAACGGCGCGTACGGGTCGCATTTGGGGGGCGGCACGAATTTCATAATCGCGTCAAACAGCGGTTCGATGGACGTGCGGGGGTCTTTGTCCAAATCGTAAACAGCCCAGCCTTCGCGTCCCGAAGCGTACAAGACGGGAAAGTCCAGCTGTTCGTCCGTCGCGTCCAAAGAAGCAAACAGGTCGAACACTTCTTCGTACACTTCCTGCGGGCGGGCGTCGGGACGGTCGACTTTGTTGATTAAAACAATCGGCTTCAGTCCCAGCTTCAGCGCTTTGCTGACGACGAATTTCGTCTGCGGCAAAGGACCTTCGGCGGCATCGACCAGCACAATCGCCGAATCCACCATGTCCAAAATGCGTTCGACTTCGCCGCCGAAATCCGCGTGCCCCGGCGTGTCAACGATGTTGATACGCGCGCCTTTCCATTCGATGGACGTGCATTTCGCCAAAATCGTAATGCCGCGTTCGCGTTCCAAATCGTTGGAATCCATGGCGCGTTCGGCAACGACCTGATTGTCGCGGAACGTGCCGCTTTGACGCAGCATGGTATCGACCAGAGTTGTTTTGCCGTGGTCGACGTGGGCAATGATAGCAATATTACGCATGGGTGTTTACTTCTTCGTTGAATTCAAACTAAGCGTTTTTCTATGCAGTTTTGCTTGATTTGTCAACAAATTTCACGGTATTCTGAATAAAAAGCGGAGGAAGACGATATGAAAAAAGGCTTTGTTTTTTTGGCGGGATTTTTAATGGCGGGATCGGCGGCGAACGCGCAGATTTCCGATGCGTCGGAAATGATGAGCGATGCGTTTGATTTGCTGGACGTCAACAGCGACGGCGTTATTTCGTCGAACGAATACAAAGCCTTTGTCGGGGGCATTGATGCGGATGTTTTGCTGGACGATGCGCAAAAACGGAACAAGAAGTCCAGACTGAACGCCGCGTTTAAAACCTTTGACAAAAACGGGGACGGCAATCTGGAAAAGGACGAGTTTTTACTTTTGATGCAAACGGAAGCGATGCTGTCTGCCAGCGAACGGCAAAACAAAGTCATGGAGTTCGCGAACAATCCCGACAAGGCGGAGGCCGCGTTGCAGGATTCTTTGAAAAAATTGAACGAAGCGGCCAAAAAGTTGGAAAATATGTCTCCCGACGAAATGGCAAACAATTTCCTCAAAGGCATATCGTCCAATATTGCCGACGAAAACTATTTTCAAATGGATAAAAACAAAGACGGTTGCGTTACCGAAAGCGAATACGCGGCTTATATGGTTGAAGACAGCCGCAGAATGGCAAGCGATCCCTTGCACGCGCTGAACGAAGACGATGCCCGCGCTTTGTATCGGGACGAAAAGAAAGCCAAACCGAACTGTCTGACAAAGGACGAATATCTGCGCAACTATGACGAAATGCTGTCCTCAGCCATGAGCGGCGACGCAGGCTAATACCGTCCCGCCATGGCTTTGAAGAGCAGGTTTTCGTATTTAATCAGCTGATATTTTTGCGCCAGCAGATTCTTTCGCGCCGCGTTTTCGTCGGCGACGGCTTGCAGAACATCTTTGAAACTTGCCTTGCCCGCCTGATGCCGCGCGCGGTAATATGCGGTGATTTGACGGTTGTTTTCGACCGTTTTTTCGACGTTGGCGTAAATGTGTTCCGTTTTGCCGTAAGCAAACGAATAATAAGCGACTTCGTTTAATGCCTGCGCCAAAGCGTCCTTGAAGTCAATCAAGGCGATATCGTAATCGGCTTTGGCGATTTTGACGTTGTTTTTCACGCTGTTCCAATCCAAAAACGGCAGATTGACCGACACGCCGCCCAACAGATACGGAAAATCGAACGTCGATTTCGCGCGGTCGGACGACGATCCGATTGCGCCGTTCAGGGAAATCGTCGGATACCAGCCTTTTTCCGAAACTTTCACGGTTTTAAACGCTTTTTTCAAGCGGTACTGCGCGGCGGTCAAATCGGGACGGTTCGCCAGAACGGATACGGGGACGGACAAATGCGGCGTCAAAAGCGGTTGCTTTAAAATCGAAGCTTTGCCTAAAACAAAGCCGTCCGACGGTTTCAGATTCAACACGTTGCGCAGGCTTTGCTCCATTTCCTTGTATTGCGTTTGCGCGTTCAGCAGCGCCGTTTGTTCGGCAATCAGGCTTTGCCGCGCCTGCGTGATTTCCAGCTTGTCGGCTTTGCCCGTGTTGAACCGCGCGCTCGCAATGTCAAGCAGACTGCGGTAAGTGTCGATGTTTTTTTGCGTCAGCTCAATCGTGTCGCGCAAATAAAGCAGGTTGAAATACAAATCGACAACGCTGTTGACGACGCTCAGCCGCGCGCTTTCGGCATCGGCGACGGTGGCGTTCAGCTCGAATTCCTGCGCGTCGCGGGCGTCGGCGATTTTGCCGTACAAGTCGATTTCATAATTCAAAGCAAGCTCGCCCGAAAACGTTTGCGTCGATTTTTTGCCGTCGTTCAGCTTTTTTTTCGACGACGCGCCCAGACTGCCCGTCAACGTCGGGAACAAATCGGATTCCGACAGGTTCAAATTCGCCAGCTGTTTTTGAATCTTGACCGCCGCTTTCAGCATATCGGGATTGTTTTTCAAGGCAAAGCTTGTCAAGTAGTTCAGCTCGTCATTGTTGTACGCTTTCCACCAGTCGAGGTCGGCTTGGAATTTTTCGCGGACTTCTTGCGTATAGTTCAGCTCGGCTTCCAAAGACGGAACGGATTTTGTTGTCGCGGCGCACCCCGACAAAACGGTTGTTGCCAATAAAAAGGATAAGAAGGTGTTTCGTTTCATCATGTCATTCACTCGCCAAAGCATCAATGGGGTTTAAGTTGGACGCGTTTTTCGCGGGCATATAGCCGAAGATAATTCCGATGGACGACGAACAGACCAAAGCCAGCACAATCGACGCGGTTGAAAACAGCATGCCGAAGTTCGTCGCAAACGTGTTGACCAGCCAGCCGAGCGTCAGGGAAAACGCGACGCCCAGTCCGCCGCCCAGCACGCAAATCAGCACGGATTCAATCAGGAACTGCAGTAAAATGTCGTATTGCTTTGCGCCGATTGCCATGCGGATTCCGATTTCGCGCGTACGTTCCGTGACCGATACCAGCATGATGTTCATCACGCCGATGCCGCCGACAATCAGCGAAATGACCGCGATGCAGGCAATCAGCAGCTTCATTGTTCCCGTCGTGCTTTCAATCGTTTGCTTGATGCTGTCCGTGTTAATCATAAAGAAGTCTTTTTTACCGTGCCGCGCGGTCAAAATCGCTTCGATGCTGTCTTCGGCGACTTGGGATTTAACCGAATCGCTGACGCGCACGGTAATCGAATTGATGTCTTTGCCGCCCGTGATTTTGTACATTGCGGTCGTGTAAGGCACCCACAGATTCATGCTTTCCGACATCGGACCGGGGGAGTTGTCTTTTTCCGTCATGCCGATGATTTTCAAGGGCTTTTTGTTGAAAATCAAAATCTCGCCCACGGGATTGGGGTTGTCCGCGAACAGTTCTTTGCGCGTGTTGTCGTCGATGACGACGACGGAATCGGCTTGGGAAACTTCTTCGGGGCTGAAAATGCGCCCGACGGTCAGATTTTTGCCTTTGACCGAGAAATAAGCGCGGTCAACCCCGCGCAAACTGGCGGTGACAGAGTTGTTTTTGTAAACCAAAGTCCCGCTGGTCGACACGTTCGGGCTGGCGTTGTCGATGAACGCCTGACGCGCCAAAAACTCGGAATCGCTGATTTTCAACGTTTTGATTTTTCCCGAATGACGGTCGCCGAAGCCTTTGCCGGGCAAAATGTCAATCGTGTTCGTTCCCATGGAGCTGATTTGCTTCATGATTTTGGCTTGGGACGCGTTGCCCAAAGCGACGACCGACACGACCGAAGCGATGCCGATGATAATGCCCAGCATGGTCAGCAAAGACCGCATTTTGTTCGCCAAAATCGAATGAACGGACATCGAAAACGATTCCGAAAAGCTGTAGCGCAATTCCGCCAGACGGGAACGCTTGACGTTTTTGACGGGATTTTGCAGGGGGAAAAATTCATTGGCTTTGCGCGTGTCGGAAATGATGCGTCCGTCCTTGATTTCGATGATGCGGTCGGCTTGGGCGGCGATGTGCGCGTCGTGCGTGACCATGACAATCGTGTGTCCCTGACGGTGCAGGGATTTGATGATTTCCATGACGGTTTCGCCGCTTTTGGAATCCAGCGCGCCCGTCGGTTCGTCGGCAAGGATAATCTCGCCCCCGTTCATCAAAGCGCGCGCGATGCTGACGCGCTGCTGCTGCCCGCCGGAAAGCTGGCTCGGCTTGTTTTTCAGCCGTTCGCTCAGGTCAAGCTCTTTCAGCAAAGATTCGGCGCGCGCGGTGCGGTCGGCTTTGCCGATGCCCGAATAGACGGCGGGCAGAGCCGCGTTTTCAACCGCGTTCAAATTCGACAGCAGGTTGTAACGCTGAAAGATGAAGCCGAACGTCTTGCACCGCAAAGCCGCCTGTTCGTCTTTGGTCATTTTGGCAACCTCGACACCGTTGATTTTATACGATCCCGCCGTCGGCACGTCCAGACAGCCGATGATGTTCATCAGCGTCGATTTGCCCGATCCCGATTGTCCGATAATCGCGACGAAATCGCCCTTTTCAATGGTGAAATCAACGTCTTTCAAAACGTGGGTTCTGTTGTCGCCCGCGCCGAAAAACTTGTTGATTTTCGACAGTTCGATGATGTTCATCAGAAGCCTCCCGGACGTTTGAATTTGTCTTTCTTTTTGGTGACTTCGGATTCGGACATTTGCGCGATGACCACGGTGTCATGATCGGATACGCCCGATTTGATTTCGATGTCCACGCCGTCCGACAATCCCGTTATAACCGCGTGCCGTTGAATGCCCGTCGGAGTCAAGACGTTGACATAACTTTGCGCACCGTCCTTTTTGACCGCCAGAACGGGAGCCGTCAAAACATTGTCGGCTTGCGCAACGTAAATCACGTTTTGGGTTGTCATGCCGATTCTTAAAGCGCCGTCGGGATTGTCGACGACCAGCCGTCCGTAGTAGTAAATCGCTTCGTCGGAACCGACGACTTCGGTGTATTCGCCGTTGGTCAGTAAAGTCAGCCCCGGATCAATGGATTTCAAAGTCGTTTCGTAAACGGTTTCGGGCGCGCTTAAAACGGTGTAAGTGACTTTCGCCCCCGTTTGAACTTTGCCGATGTCGCCTTCGGAGATTTCAATCAGAATTTCCATTTGCGACAGATCCGCGATTTGAACGATGGTCGGCGTGTTCATTGCGGCGTTGACGGTTTGCCCCGTTTTGACGGGAACGGAAACGACGACGCCGTCCAAAGGCGCGGTGATTTTCGTGTATCCCAAGTTCGTTTCTGCCGTGTTCAAAGCCAGCGCGGTTTCGGCAATCGACGCTTTCAGTTCGGTGACTTTGGCTTTGGCGGCTTCAAAAGCGTCCTTGGCGTTTTCAAAGTCTTCCTGCGACGCGGCGTTCTTTTTCAGCAAACGTTGTTCGCGGATGAATTGCTTTTCGGCGATTTTGGCGGAAATTTCGGCGGCGTTCAGCTGCGCTTTCAAACTGGTCAGCTTGGCTTTGGTGCTGTTGACGTCGTTTTCCTGCGTTGTCGAATCGATTTGGGCGATAAGGTCGCCTTTTTGAATCCGTTGCCCGACTTTGACGGGCAGGTATTCGATTTTCCCCGACGTTTGCGCGCCGACGGTGACCAGCTCGATGGCTTTGACTTCGCCCGTGGCGTTGACCGTTTTTTCGATGTTTTTGCGGATAACGGGTTCCGTGATGTAGGAAACGGGTTCATCTTTGAACCAAGCCTTGCACCCGAACAGGGCGGCAAGAGCGACCAAAGCGAACAAAAAGACGTTTTTTTTCGATAAATGCAACATGTTTCGTACTCGACCAAAATCGTTAAAACCAAATGTTTAACGATTCAACGGTTCGAATACTTACGTTTTGCCGAAAAATTTTTTACGGCTTGATTTTTTCCGCGATTAAATCACACAAAGGCGTTTCGGGACGCGCGCCGTAATGGGAAATGATTTCCGCGGCGGCAAGCGCCCCCATTTGCAGACATTCGGAAATCGGACGATCGGCGGCGTAACCCGTCAAAAATCCGGCGGCGAACAAATCGCCCGCACCCGTCGTGTCAACCACGCGGTTAATCGGTTCGGCGGGGATTTCGTAGCGTTCGTTGCCTTTAATCGCGACCGCGCCCTTTGCGCCGCGCGTTACAACGACGATTTCACACAAAGTCCGGCATTTTTCAAACGCTTCTTCGGGATCGTGCGTATCGAACAGGGATTGAATTTCGTCTTCGTTGCAAAAAACAATGTCCACGCCGCTTTTAATCAGTTCCAAAAAGCTGTCGCGGTGGCGGTTGACGCAGTACGGATCGGACAAGGACAAAGAAACTTTGCGGTTGTGCTTGCGCGCCAATTCGACGGCGAACGAAAGCGCGTCTTTGGCTTCGTCGCGATCCCACAGATAGCCTTCCATATAAACGATTTTGGTTTGACGGATAAGCTCTTCGTCAATGTCTTTGCGGGACAGCTTTGCGCACGCGCCCAGATAAGTATTCATCGTTCTTTGGGCGTCGGGGCTGACAATCACCATGCACCGCGCGGTCGGTTTTTCGTTTTTCAGACACGGAGTCGTAAAGTGAACGCCTGATTCGGTAATGTCTTTGCGGAACACGTCGCCCAGTTTGTCGGCGGCGACTTTGCCGATAAAAGCGGGCTTGCCCCCCATGGCGGCGATTCCGACGGCGGTGTTTGCCGCCGATCCGCCAGAACATTCGACGCTGGTGTCGGGTAAATGACCGTAGAGCTGCTCGGCTTTCTGCGCGTCGATTAAAGTCATCACCCCTTTGGGCATATTGTGCTTTTTCAAAAAATCGTCGTCCATGTTGGCAAGGACGTCGACGATTGCGTTTCCGATTGCGACGACATCGAAACGTGACAAAGCGTTCATAATAAAACAAAACCTCCGTTGGGATTGATTACCCGTGCAGTATAAAGGAACTTTGTTTTCAAGCAAGACTCTGTTATAAAAAAATAAAACTTTTTTCCAAGGGGGACGAAAATGATTCACAGTTTTTTAGCCGCGTTCAGCGATGTTTTTTCCAATAAAATCAGAAGCTTGCTGGTTTTGTCGCTGATTTCCGCAACGATTTTGTTGTTGGGATTGTTTTTCGGACTGACGGCGGTTTTTACGCATTTTGTTTCGTTCGACAGCGTTTGGCTGACAAAAACGGTCAATGTTTTGGGGGGAATCGGATTTTTTATTTTGGCGTTGATGTTTTTTCCCGCGGCGGCGACTTTTGCGGCGGGCTTTTTCATCGATTGGGGCGTTGACAAGCTGTCTCAAGGGCGCAAATTACGCGATGTCAAGCTGGCGGACAGCGTCAAAATGTCGTCGATTGTCGCTTTGCAAGGCGCGGGGGCGACGGCGTTGATTACGCCGATAAGCGTGTTGCTGGGCTGGATTCCGCTGTTGAATCTGCTGCCCGTTGCTTTGTATTACTGGGTGAACGGGCGGATTTTGGCGCGCGAGTATTTCTTTTCGGTCGCTTTGCGGACGAATGATTACGCGTCGGCGGAAAAACTGTTTGAACAAAAGTTGCCTTACTGGCGCAAAGCGGGTATACTTATCGCCGTTTTGATGACGATTCCCGTCGTCAATATGATTAGCCCTTTGGTGGCGGTCGCTTTTATGCGGCGATTGGTCGCGAAACAAGAGGATACTCAATGAAACGGCTTGTTTTCTTATCGTTTTTGGTGCTGTGCGGATGCCAATCCACATCGACGGAATTGCCCGTTGTCGAAAAAACTCCCGTTGCGGAGGCGGAAAGCGGTACGCCGCTCAAGGTTGCCGAGTCGCACCGCGAAAACCCGATATTAAAAGCGGACTATGTCGAATCCGTTTTGGGCGCGCCGACGGTCAAGCGGATGGAATCGCCTTCGCAAGTCTGGGTGTACGCGCAAAACAGCTGTGTATTGTTCGTGTATATGAATCAGGATAACGAAGTCAAGCATATGGAAATCGGCACGCCGAACTACGGAAGCACCGAAAAATCGTCGATGGATTGCTTGCAAACGGCGGCGAAGCTCAGATGATAACGACGGTTGATTTTCAAATTACGGATTGGGTGCAAACCGTTTTCAGGAACTCTGTTACGGACGCCGTCATGCCCGTGATTACGGTGCTGGGCGATAACGGCTACGTCTGGCTGGGGCTGAGCTTTGTGCTGATGGCGTTCAAACAAACGCGCAAGACGGGATTTTTGATTTTCGGCGCGATTTTCATCGGCGCGATTATCTGCAATTTGACATTGAAGCCGTTTGTCGAACGCTTGCGTCCGTGCGCCGTCCGTCCCGATTTGGCGATTCTGGCGGCGTGCGAAACGGGATTTTCGTTCCCGTCGGGACATACGACCGCTTCCTTTGCCGCGGCGGGCGTGCTGATGCTGACGCATACGCGGTTTGCGTGGGCGGGCGTGATTTTGGCGTGCCTTATCGCTTTTTCACGGATTTATATGGGCTTTCATTTCTTTACCGACATCATGGGCGGCATGGTCGCCGGCACCCTCGCGGCATTCATCGCGGTCGAAGCCGCAAAGAGAATAAAGCGGGTATAATTTTTTTCAAATTAGAAAAAAAACTCTATATTTTATTGTTATTTTTCTTAGCACTTCCGTGCCCAATGTGTTTTGATAGTTTTTCTTGGCAATGATGAATTTCATTGCCGTTTTCATCTGCGACATGCTCGTAATAATTATTGTTAATTTTATCTATTATTCGGATCTTGTGCACAAAACCACTTTCAGTACAATGAGAATGCTCACTACCAGAAATTATTTCAATTTGTAGTTTCTGGATCTTCTTTAATTGAGTATCTTTTGCTTTTAAGTGTAATCGGGTGCGAAATTTAATGGTCTCATGTATAGAAGAGGATATGTTAATATTTTCTGAGCCACAAAATGGGCAATATCGTATATTTGGCGTGTAGGGAATATCTGACATACAATCGGCACATTTACATCTGATTTCAAAATTTTCAGCCATAGAAGTATCCTTTACCAATATAAATCATATTATCACTAAGTGTGCGTTTATTCAAGGCAACATTTTAAATTGCGAGATATTTTTTTATTAAAAGCTTGGTTGTTTTTGCAATAACATTGTTTTTAATACCCTATTGTAAGAAATATAGATTGAAACAAAGAGAAGTAACGTTTAGAGGAAGAACGTATCTGGAAGAATTTTGATGACGATACATTTTTTGACATTCAAAGTACATTTCGATATAGATAGAAATGGAAATAGTGTTTTATAACAAACAAGCTAATAGTTGTTGTTTTTTTTGCAAAATTTAATAGCTTATCGCAACATCATAATATCCTTGCGCTTGTAAATTGCTTTTGATAGAATAGCTCCGCGTTTGCAAAAAAAAGCAAGCGCAGGGCGTCAGAAACCCTTACCGACATAGTCGCCGCGAGTATGGCGACTGATAAATCATACGTCAAATCTGCCTAAAGGGCGGATTTTGGCGAATAAGGCTGTGCGCTGAATAAGCCAAGCCGTCTTTATGTTGGTACGGTTTCTGAAAATCCGCCCACCTGCAAAGGTGGGTATTTTCATGTAAAAAAAGGGAGTTTCAGGAATGAAAAAAACATTAGCAAGCTTTGTCGTTTTGTTTTTAGTGACAGGATGTCAAACTGTGGATGAGGGATATTCAAAACAATATGTTAGCTGGACGCAAAAGAAAAACGATTGCGTTTATGAGGAAAAAACTACACGTTTGGAAACGATACATTACCTTACGCGCGATGAAACGAAGGAGTATGTGAAAAACGTAAACACGATAACGTATGATGACACGATGTGTTCAAAGATAATAGAAGCAGAACTTAAAAATAAAACGAATAAAAGTGCTTTGCACAATAATTTTAATCAAATTAACAGTGTAAGCAACACAAGCATTTCGTATACTATGCACTAAAATTAGAAAAAGCCCTCTTTCGAGGGCTTTTTTGTGTTCGGAACTGTTTTCCTTACGCCATTTGGCTGTTGACCCATTCGGCAAGCTTGGATTTCGTCATGGCGCCGGAATGGGTGGCGACGGCTTGACCGTCTTTGAACATAATCAGGGTCGGGATGCCGCGCACGCCGAAATTCGTCGGCGTTTCGGGCGAATCGTCAATGTTCATTTTGACGACTTTCAGTTTGTCGCCCAATTCTTTGGAAACTTCTTCCAAAACGGGGCTGAGCTGGCGGCACGGCGAACACCATTCCGCGTAAAAGTCCACCAATACGGGAACGGCGGAGTTCTTGATTTCCGTTTCAAATTCGTTGTCATTGATGATTTTCATCGTTTTTGCCCTTTCTGTTTTTTTGATGCGTTATTTATAAGTGCCTTTTTTCCGCGGGTCAATAGTCCGATGCGTCATTCAACCAACGATGTGATGTCCGCAACTTTCGGCGCTTCCGTCCACAGCAGAAAACAGCGGATTTTCTTTGTCGGATAAATCTGCGCCAAAACCGATTTGTACGCCCGCATTTGTTCGACATACGGCGCAGGCGTTTTTTCAAGGCTGTCGGGAATCGCGCGGTTGCTTTTGTAATCGACAATCAAGACTTCCGTTTCCGACACCGCCAAGCGGTCGATTTGCCCGCTGACGACGCGATCGCCGACAACGCCCGAAACGGGGACTTCCGCCAAGGCGTTCGGCGTGAACAGCGGGAAAAATTCGGGATTTTCCAACACGCTTAAAACTTTTTCGACGGCGGTTTCCCCGTCTTCCATCGGGTTGAGGGACAGGAACTTTTCCGCCGCCGTTTTGCGTTTTTCGGGCGGATAGGACGGCAGGATTTCCAGCAGTTTATGAATGAAAGTCCCGCGTTTGCGCGCTTGCAGTCTGTTTTCGGACAGCGGCGAAGCAAAGACCGTTTCATCGCCTTCGGGCTTCGAGGGGACAAGCGGCTTCGGCGGCGTCGGTTCGGCGGGCGGCGTGGTTTTGTATGCCCAGCTTGGCAAAGCGCAAAGCGGTTCCTGTTTTTCCGTTTGTTCGATTTCGGGCTTGGCTTCAGGCTGAACGAACAGCGTTTTTGAAGGCAGGGAGTCGGTAATCAAAGTATACCAGTCGCTTTTGGGCGCTTGAGATGTTTTGGCGTTTTTTTTGGATTTCGCATTGTCCCAGCCCGTGACGTACAGCCTGTCCGCCGCGCGGGTCAAAGCGACGTACAACAAGCGGCGGTATTCGCGTTCGTCGGCGGCTTTCAGCTTTTCGATTTCGGCGACGGCTTCGGCGTTGCGCAGTTCGGCTTTGGGAATCCAGACGGGCGCGCCGTTTCCCAGCCACACCGTTTTCGGGGCAAAGAATTTCTTTTGCCGCGTGTCGGGCAGGAAAACAATCGGGGCTTCCAAGCCTTTGGACGCGTGAACGGTCATAATCCGCACGGCGTCCAAGGTTTGTTCGGGGTCGCGCTTGATTTCAACGTCGTTCGCGCGCAAATCCCGCAAAAACAGCTGCAGGGACGGCGTGTTCGCGCGGTCGTAATCCAGCGCCAGATTCATAAACTCCTCCAACGCGTCAAGGGCTTGCACGCCCAAGCGGCGGACAAAAGCCTTTTGCCTGCCCTGCCGTCCCAAAACATAGGCGTAAAGCTCGAACGGGCGCATGGTGTCCACGCGGTTCAACAGGTCGGACAGAAACGCGTACGCTTTGCCAAGCGGCGTTTCGGGCTTGTCCGCATAAGCTTTCAACCGGTCGAACAGGGATTGTCTGCCGCGCCCGTACGCCAAAGCGAACAAGTCGTTTTCCGACACGCCGTTCAAGTCGGGCAAAGCTCTGTCCGCTTCGGGCAAATCGTCGGGGGATATGCCGCACAAAGGCGACCTTAAAATCGTCGCCAGAGCCAAATCGTCCTGCGGCATCAGCAAAAAATCGCCCAAGACCATCAAGTCTTTGACCGCGATGTGAGACGTGATTTTCAGTCTGTCGGCGCCCGAAACGGGAACGTTGCGGGACTTCAGTTCGCGCGTCAGACAGTCGATAAAGTTGTTTCTGCGCCGCACCAGAACCAGAATGTCGCCCGCCGTTATCGGCTTGCCCGACGGCAGGCGTTCCTTGTTTTGAATCATGTCGGCGATTTTGGCGGCGATTTTTGCCGCCGCGCGCGCCATGGGGGACGATTCCGTTTTGCGGGTTTCGACGGGTTTGGTGTAAACGGCTTGCGCGTCGCCCTGTTCGGACTGTTCGACATCCCAGATTTCGACCAGACCGCCCGCTTTTTTACGCCAAGCGATATGCGTCGCGTCGTCGGTTGCGGCGACTACGCCATCGGCGGCGGCCGGATTTTTCAAAACATCGTTGACGGCTTCGATAACGGCGGGCGACGAACGGAAAGAAATCGTCATCGGCACGTCGTTCCAACGCTGTTCGGCGTTCAGCACTTTATCCTTGAAAAAACGGTGCATTTTCTCGAATTCTTCGGGAGCGGCGCCTTGAAAGCTGAAAATCGACGGTTTTTGATCGCCCACGGCAAACAAAGTGCGGCGTGTTTTGTGCGCCGTTTCGCCCGCGAAAAACTCGTCCGCCAAAGCTTTGACAATCCGCCATTGAAGCGGGCTGGTGTCCTGCGCTTCGTCAATCAAGATGTGGTCGATGCCGCCGTCCAGCTTGAACAGAACCCACGCCGCCGCGCCCGATTTTTCCAGCAAATCAAGCGCGGTCGCAATCAAATCGTCATAGTCCAAAACGGCGCGCGCGGCTTTTAAATCGGCGTATTTTTGCGTGATTGCCGCGCCGATTTTCAACAAAGCCAAAGAAATCCGCATAGAGGCGAGGGACTGCAGCCGCCTTTTCAGTTTTTCCGCCCGCAAAGCTTCGGTCTGCATTATCGGGTCGGCTGCCGCCGTGTCTTTGTGCGCCAAATCTTCACGCACTTTGCCTGTTTTGGTCAAAAACACGAGCAGATAAGTGTTCAAATCCGCGCGTCCGACAACGAAATCGGCGATGATTCGCGCGTTTTTGATGTCGGTCGACCCCTTGCCGTGTCCCAGAATCAAAGCGGCTTGGCGCAATTCGGCTTCGCGTGTTTCGCTTAAAGTGCAAAAATCGGCGATAAGGCTGTCTTCGGTCGCGTTTTCGGGCAAATCGAACGCCTGTTCATAGGCAATACGCGCGGATTCCGACGTCGGGTGCGCTTGCGTAAACGCGCGCAGACGCGGCAGACGGACGGCAAGCTCTTTCATCGTATCCAGAAATCCCGTTTCGTTCGTCGTCAGCGCAACGGTTTGCAAAACGTCGGTAAAATCGGGGTTGCTCAACACGCTTTCCTGCGCGTCGGAAATCAGCTTTGCGGCGTTGGATTCGTCCAAAACGTCGAATTGCGGGGAAACGCCCGCCTCCAGCGGAAAGCGTTTCAGCAGGGATTGACAGAACGAGTGAAGCGTCAAAATCTTCAATCCCCCCGCCGTGTCCAGCAATTCCGCGAACAATCGGCGCGCGGTTTCTTTTTTGGCGGTGCCGGCGCCCAAGTCGGTCAGTTCCTTGTCCAAAGCGGCGTCGCTTGCCGTCGCCCAGTTCGCCAGACGCGCGGCAATGCGGTTGTACATTTCCGCCGCCGCCGTGCGCGTAAAGGTCAGACACAAAATCCGTTCGGGCTTCGCACCCGTCAGCAGCAAGTTCAGCACGCGGTCGGACAGCACTTTCGTTTTGCCCGATCCCGCCGAAGCCGCCACCCACGCCGATGCGGTCGGATCGGATGCTTTGCGTTGGATTTCGTTCGGGTCAATCGTTGCCGTCATCGCCGTCCTCCGTTTCTTCGCGGGTCGCCCATTCGTCAAACCGCGCCAAGTGGTCGTAATCGTTGTATTTTTGGGAAACGCTGGTGTCGGGAGTCGGCAAATAGGGCGTTTCGGGATTGTCGAACGCTTCTATCGCCGCAATCAGCCGTTCCAAAGCCGCGGCGGTCAGTTCGTCCGTGTCGGCGGAGATTTTGCAGATTCGTCCGCCGTCGCTTGCCCCGCGCAAACGCCAGTATTCCAACGTTTTGACTTCGCCCTGCGGCAGATTTTCAAAGCCGCGGCGGCGGATGATTTCGGCTTCCAAAGGCAGTTGGGGCGAATACCCCGCCAGAACGGTTTTTTCCGTCGGCAACACCCCCGTTTTATAGTCGATAATCGAAATCGAGCCGTCTTTCATCACGTCGATTCTGTCCGCGCGCCCCTTCAGAGTAAAATCCCCGCCTTTCATCGGCAGGACGGCTTGTCCCGTTTGTTCGGGGTAAATGCGGCGGATGGAATCAATCCGTTCGCGCTGTCGGGCAAGAAACCACTTCAACGCTTCGAACACGCGCGGCTTCCAAAACGCGGCGGCGGTGATTGAAAAGTTCAATTCGGCAATCGCTTTTTCGCCGATGGCAAACAATTCGGCTTCGGCGTTCGGCGGAATTGAATCGGGATGTTCGGAGCAGAACAGTTCAACCGCTTTGTGCAGAGCCGACCCGAAATCCGCGACGTTCAGCTGTAAATCGATGTCGTCCAGCGGCTTCAGCCCCAAGATATGGCGCGCGTAAATCGAATACGGGTCGCGGAACAGCGTTTCCACCTGCGTGACCGACAAAGAACGCGGGCGCGCCGCGACGGGCGGGCAGGGGCGCGGCGGCTGAAAAGCGACGGTTTCGTTCGGCGCGTCTAGCTGTTTGCTCCACGCTTGTTTCGTTCCCGCTTCCCACTTTAAGCCCGACGCGTTCAAAACGGCGTCCAGCCTCATCAGCCAGCGCGACAGCACGGTCGGCGTTCCCCCGCTTTTCAGCGAACGCGTCAAAAGGACGTTCGGCGCGCAAAACGCTTGGCAAAAGTCGTGCGCGGACAGCGCGATTTTGCGTTCGGGCATGGGCATCGCGCATTCGGCGCGCATGGGGCGGCTGAGCCACGGATCGGCTTCAATCGTTTTCGGCCAAGAGCCTTCGTTCAGCCCGCCCAAAATCAGCAAATCGGGGCGAATCAAGCGCGCTTCCATCGTTCCCAGAATGTCCAGCCGCGGGTGCATGCCGAATTTCGGACGCACCAAAGCTCCGCTTGCCAGCATGGCAAACATTGCCGGATAATCCGCCGGCATCATATCGTCGACCAAATCGGCGTTTTCCTGCGCATCGGCAATCAGATTCAGCGCGGCTTCGCCCGCGTCGCCGACCCAAAGCCTGTCCGCGCCGCAACGGTCGTCTGACTGCGCCAAAGCTTCGGCGGCTGTCAAATGCGCGGTCAGATATTGCGAGAACGGGTGCGGTTCTTTGCTTTGCATCAGCGCCGTAAAGTTGCCCAAGCAATCGGCAATCGTTTGCACGAAAGCTTTGTCCGCCGCCGCTTTCAGCAATCCGTCGAAACCGTCGCCGGGGCGTTTTCCGCGCAAAGCGGTCAGTTCCAGCGCGCGCACCTGCGGACGGAAACTGCCGTATTTCATACCGCCCGCCGCCAAAGGATGCTTCAAGCACGCCAGCAAATCGAACGGCGCGGCGTTGCTTAACCCGACTTGACCGACCAGATTCAGAAAAATCCCCAATGGCGTCAAAGACAGCGGAACGCCCGCCGAATCGTCCATCACCACGCCCCAGCGGTTCATTTCGGCGACAACTCTGCGCGCCAAAGAACGGTCGGGCGTAATCAGAGCCGCCGTTTTTTCGGGCGTTTCCAGCGTTTCGCGCAATGCCAAAGCGATGACCAGCGCTTCTTCCTGCAAAGTGGCGCAGTCGACGCGCTCGATTCCCCGCAAAGCATCCGCCGCAAACGGTTTCGCGCTTTGCCATTTGTCGGTCGTCGCGGCGGGGCGCATGGCTTCGCATATCAGGCGCAGACGTTCCGAATCGGCGGCTTTTTGTCCGAATTCCCCAACCTCTTCGCGCGCGATTCCCATGCGCTCCAACAGTCGTTTCAAGTGGTATTGCGGGTGCGACGGCTCGATGGCGGCAAACGTTTCATCGTCCGAAACCAGATCCAGCCCCGGCAGAATCACCATGCCGTTCGGCAGGGAGGCTATCGCGTCCAGCAGCCCCGCCGTCGCGGGCTGAGATCCCGTCGAACCCGCCGCGATAATCGGGTGAGGCGGCGGATTTTCGCGCCAGTAATCGGCTTGCGCTTTGAACAGGCGGACTTGGCGGTCGGCGGCGTCGATAACGCCTTCTTCCTTTAAAATGGCGGGCCACATCGTCGTGATGATTTCCAGAAACTTCAACGTTTCCTGCCAATGCGCGGCGAACGTGTCGGGGACAAGGTTTTTCAACAGCGACAAATCCGTTTGCTCAATCGTGCTTTCATCCAGAAAAGCCGCCAGAGCGTCTGCCAGCTGCAGCGCTTTTTCAGCCGAAAGCCCGTCGGGCTGTTTTTGCCTGACCAGCTTTGCCAGCAATAAACGGCGGCGCAGCGGAGAAATCGCGGGGGGAATGTCCTCCGCGCCCGCGACGCTCAAAGATGTCAAGGTGTCGTCGTTGTCCAGCGATCCGAACGGAATCATTTTCGGCAGCAGCATGGGCGTTCCCGCGCTTTGCCGCAAAAAAGCGTCGCGCATCGTTTTGCACGCGCGGCGGGTGGGCAGAAACAGCGTGATTTGCGCCAGTTCTTCGGGGCTGTTCGTTTTCATCAGTTCGGCGGCGAGCGTGTCCGAAAAACAAAGCGTCGGGGAAATGGTGAAAACGTTTTTGGTCATTTCAGGTTTTGCTCCGCGATTGTCAGCGCTTCGGGCGTGCCGACGTGATACCAGTCGCCGTCCAAAACGACGGCGGAAAGTCTGCCCGCTTTTTCGGCTTTGTCATACAAAACGTTCAGTGAAAACTTGCCGTCGGGAGAATCGTCGAACAGGCTTTTTTTCAAAATCTGCGCGCCTGCGAAAACGTACGGCGCGGTTGTACCCGCGGCTTTGCGGTGCGGCTTACCCTGTTCGTCCAGCAAATAATCGCCCGTGCCGTCATGTCCGAACACGCGCGTCATCGGCACCAATAACAGCAAAGCGTCCGTCAAATCGGGATTCCACGCCTGTTCCATTTTTTGCAAAGCGGGCGTGCCGCGCTCCGTCCACGCGGGATCGGCGTTTAAAACGAAAAACGCGGAATCGTTCAGCAAAGGCAGGGCTTTTTTGACGCCGCCGCCCGTTTCAAGGGCGGTTTCCTCGTCCGAATAGATGAAATTCAAATCCGACCGTTTGGCAAAGTTCGCTTTGATTTTGTCGCCCAAATAGCACACGTTGACGACACAGTCCCGAATGCCTTGCGCGGCGATTTTGTCAGCGATGCGGTCAATCAGCGTCCTGCCGTTGACGGCAATCAGCGGCTTGGGCAAAGCGTCGGTCAGTTCGCGCATGCGCGTGCCGCGTCCCGCCGCCAAAATCATGGCTTTGTTTATTTTTGCAGGCATGGGGGGATTCCTCGGAATTCGGCGGGAACGTTCTTGTCGAACCACAGGCGCAGTTTCGCCAAGGCGGGATGTTCCAAAGCGCGCTCCAACAATCGCCACAGACGCGGCAAGTGCCGTAAATAAACGGGCTTGCCGTCGCGCACGCACAGACGCACGAAAATGCCCAGCACTTTGGCGTGTCTTTGCGCCGCCAAAACCGCCCAAGAGGTCAAAAACGCCTCTGTGTCGGGCAGCTTGTCCGCCATGGCGGAAATGTAGCGGTTTTGCATTTCCGTGAACAATTCGGGGCGGATGTCGCGGCGCGCGTCTTCCAGCAAGGACATAATGTCATAGGTGACCGCCCCTGCCAGAGCGTCTTGGAAATCCAGCAGACCGCAGGCTTTCAAGCCCGTTTTGCCGTCCAAAATCATCAGATTGTCAACGTGATAATCGCGCAAGACGATGGTTTTCGGCATTTTTTGAACCAAGG
>SAMEA104315424__coassemble_494_pt1 | contig 30863 bp, 30 predicted proteins | sample SAMEA104315424__metabat2_low_PE_038 | metagenome-assembled genome bin SAMEA104315424 (sample SAMEA104315424) | gut metagenome | biome: Monkey gut; feature: monkey-associated habitat; material: faeces | place: China | collected 2013 | reverse complement strand
ACGACGCCAGCAAATCCAGTCTTTGCGTCAATTTTATCAGTTTGCCCAGCCACAGCTTGTGAACGTCCAGCGACGCGTTCGGCGCGCTTTTTTTCAGCAGAGTCTTCAAAATCTCCAAATCGACTTCGGTATCGGGAAGCAGCTGCACGTCAATCAAAGCGGGCAAGGGCAGATCGTCCAGCAGCACGCTGTCGCCCAGCCACGGCTTCAGCAGATCTTTCATTTGTCTGTCCGTCAGCAGGTTGGCGGAAGACACGCCAGCCGTTTTGCGCAGAACGGATAAAGCTTCGTCGATTTCCAATTGCGTTTTTTTGCGGTTTATTTTGCCGTTTTCCTCTATCGGCAGGACTTGAACGGTCAAAGATCCCGAAATCGAACGGCTCCACCGCGCCAGCATGGCATTCAGCGACAATGTGCCCGCCGTTGTCAAAGTGGCGAAAAACACCATCAGCATGACCATCCACGGCAGAAACCAACTCAAGCCGTCTTTGGAAAAAGGTAAATCGCTGGGGCGTCTAAACATGGGCATCGTCTCCGAATTGCATTCCCGCGGGATAGATCGCCAGCCGTCCGCCGCTTAAGTGCATGCGCGGAAAGGGAAAAGCGCGGATAAGGCTTTCGTTGTGCGTTGCGATGACAACCGTTGTTCCGCGGCGGTTCAGCTCGACGAACAGCCGCAGCAGACGCGCCGCCGATCTGTCGTCCATGTTGCCCGTCGGTTCGTCCGCGACCAGCAGCTGCGGGCGGTTGATGACGGCGCGCGCGATGGCGACGCTTTGTTTTTGCCCGCCCGACAAAGTGGGCGGTTTGGCGTTCAGATGGCTGCCCAGTCCGACCCAAATCAGCAGTTCGGTGACGCGCTTTTTGATCTCGTCTTCCGGAAAGCCGGCGATTCGCAGGGGCAGAGCCACGTTGTCGATTGCGGACAAATGGTCCAGCAGGCGGAAGTCCTGAAACACAACGCCGATTTTGCGGCGGATTTCGGGCAGTTCGTCACGCGGCGTCGTCAAGGTCGGTCTGCCGAACAGTTTGATGTGTCCGCGGGTTTGCGCCCGCGCAAGATACAGCAGACTCAGCAGCGATGTTTTTCCCGCGCCGCTTTCCCCCGTCAAAAAATGGAACGACCCCGCGGGCAAAGCAAACGTTACGTCGCGCAAGACTTCCGTTCCCTGCCCGTAACGCAGTCCGACGGTGTCGAATTCAACGATATTCTGCGGTGTCAAGCCTGTATCCTTTGTTGTAATCCGTTTGTTTTCGGGTATACTATAACACATTCTTTCAAAATGCCACAGGGAAGACCGATGTTTTTTACTTGTCCGAAATGCAACACCGTTTATGACGTCCCCGCCGAACAGGTTGACAGCGCGCGGAAATTGCGCTGCGCCATGTGCGGACATTTGTGGGAACCCGAGGTCGAAACCGAAGATGCCGAGGAAGAAAAACACGAGGAAGACCGCCCTTTCCCCGAGGATGACGATATCCCCGACGATTTACCCGTTTTTCCCGACGCCGAACCCGATCCGTTTGCGAACGAACCCGATTTGACGGCGTTCAAGCCGATTTTTCAAACGCCCGAAGAACCGCCTGCCGAAAAACGCTGGATTCGCCCGCTGTATTTTTTAAGCATGGTGTTTTTGGCGGTCGGAATCTATGCGTTTTTCTTTCATGCACCCGTTCGGATTCCATTGGTGTTTCAGTCGCTCAGCCCCGAATACGTCGAAAAAGATTATCAAACCGTTCTGGTTTTAAACGCGGTCGTTCAAAACAGCTCCGCCGAGGATGTCGCGGCGCAGGGATACACCGTTTTTTATTACGACAAAAACGGAAACGAAGTAACGCAAGCCGATTTTCCCGCGCAGCAAACATTCAAAGCCAACGCCGCCACTCCCGTCAAGCTGGAGGTCGGACGCCCGCCCGCGCAGGCGGACAGCGCCACGCTGCAAATCAAAGCCGTCCAGCCTTAAACCCACGGGGCGGGCTGGCACAAGCCCATCATTTCCGCAACGGTCTGGCGGCGGCGGATGACGGCGTAGCGGTTGCCGTCAAGCAGCACTTCGGCGGCAAGAGGACGCCCGTTGTAGTTGGACGCCATTGCTGCGCCGTATGCCCCCGCCGTTTCGATTGCGACCAGATCGCCCTCGTCCAATTCGGGCAGAACGCGGTCTTTGCCGAAGATGTCCGCGCTTTCGCAAATCGGTCCAACAACGTCGTATGTTCTGGACGCTTTACCGTCTTTAAGGGCGGAGATGGTGTGGTAAGCGTCGTACATTGCGGGGCGAACAAGGTCGTTCATGCCCGCGTCCAGAACGGCAAACGACTTTTCACCCGTTTGCTTGACGCGCACGACGGACGCAATCAGCGCGCCCGCGTCGCCCGAAAGGCACCGCCCCGGTTCAAACACGAATTCGCCGTCGAAATCGCCAAAAACGTCTTGCAAAACAGCAATGTAATCGGCGGGCGAGGGGGCGGATTCGTCCGCTTTGTACGCTACGCCCAATCCGCCGCCGACATCGACGGTTTGAAGTAAAACGCCTTTGTCTTTCAGAGCGGTCAGCATTTTTTTCGTTTTGACAAATGCTTCGCGGAACGGTTCAAGGTCTAAAATCTGCGACCCGACATGCACTTCGATTCCGTGCAGGGAAACGCCTTTGAATTGTTCGGCGGACAGGAAAAGCCGGTACGCGTCGTTCCAATCGATGCCGAATTTGTTTTCCTTTTTGCCTGTGGTGATTTTTTCGTGCGTGCGCGCGTCTACGTCGGGATTGACGCGAATGCCGACGGCGGCGGTTTTTCCCAATTCAAGAGCGATATCGTTAATCAGACGGATTTCGGATTCCGATTCGGCGTTGATTTGTTTGATGCCCGCTTGAATCGCGGCGGTCAGTTCGGTGCGCGTTTTGCCGACGCCCGAAAACACGATTTTGTTTGCGGAAACGCCCGCTTGCAAAGCCAATTCCAGCTCCGCGCCCGACACGATGTCCGCGCCCGCGCCCATGCCCGCCAGAATCTTTAAAATCGTCGGGTTGAAGTTGCTTTTGACCGCAAAGCAGACGGTTGCTTTGTTCAAGGTTTTGACCGCATCGGCGAACGCTTGAAAATTTTGGCGCAGTCTTTGTTCGGAATACAGATAAAACGGTGTGCCGACTTCGGCGGCTATTTTCGAAATCAACGCGGTGTTCATTCGGCTTGCTCCGCAAGGGTTTTGTTCAAATCCAGAATCGACGACGGGGCTTGCGGCTCCTGTTTAGGCGCGCTTTGTTTGGCGGCGGCGGGATTTCTGGGGGCGGGATATTGCCGCGGATAAGCGGCGTTCGGCGGAACGTCCAACCGCCCGCGTTTGCCGCAGCCCGCGGCGGACAAAACGATGCACAGCACGATAAACAGTTTTTTCATGGCGAAACCTCTTTTTTTGCAAACTCTAGCAGAGTTTAAAAACTTTTTCATTCTTTTTAAGGATACTTTTTTCCATGAAAAGCGTGATTTTTATCTTGGTGCTGTTGTTTTCCCCGTTCGCGCAGGCGCAAATAACGCTGAAAAGCGCGCGCGCCCCCGATTTGTTCACGCTCGCCTATCCGAAAAGCACGCCGACCGCGACGTTTTACAATGAATATGAGCAAAGTGTCGGCATATCCAATTTCAGGGGAAAAATCGTCCTGCTCAACATCTGGTCGACGGGATGCCCGCAATGCGTTATCGAATTGCCGATGCTGGACAGGCTGCAAAAAGAAATGGGCGGGATGAAATTTCAGGTTGTCGCTTTGTCGTCGGGGCTGGAAAACATTCCGACTTTGCGGCGTTTTTTCGTATCCAAAGGGTTGCGCAATCTGCGCGTTTATTCCGATCCTCAGGCGAAGTATTCGCAGGCGGCGGGCGTTTTGGGGCTGCCGACAACCTTTTTGATTAACGAAGACGGCATGGAAATCGGGCGCGTGCGCGGCATTGTCGATTGGACGAATCCAAAGCTGAAAGCGCAAATCCGCGGACTTATCGCCCAAAGCAAAGCCAAACGGGAACAGGAAAAAGCCGACTCCGAAAAAGCGAAAGAACCGCCCGCGCCAACACCCGAACCGAAACCCGACTTTCAGGGATGGTTCAAAAAGTAAAGAATCCCTGCTTTTTTTCGAAAAAGCTTGATTCCTGCGCAAATTGCTTTAAAAGGAAGTCTTCCATTTTAAAAACAAGGGGGCGACATGGCCAAACAACGTTATTTGATTATCTCTTGGGAACAGTTTCACGCCGACGCGCGCGCTTTGGCGGCAAAGCTGGTCAACCGCACGGACTTGAAAAAAATCGTTTGCGTGACGCGCGGCGGGTTGTTCCCCGCGGCGGTTCTGGCGCGCGAACTGGAAATCCGCTGGATTGACACCGTTTGCGTTGCGGGCTATGACGAAGAGGAACGCGGAACCGAAGCGTCCCTGCTGAAAATCCCCGAAGGCGACGGCGAAGGCATGCTGGTTGTCGACGATTTGGTCGATTCGGGCAGAACGGGCAAAATCATCCGTCAGCTGCTGCCGAAAGCCTACTTCGTTACAATGTACGCCAAACCGCAGGGCGCCGATGTCGTTGACGATTATGTCGTCGGCGTCGATCAGGACGTTTGGATTTTGTTCCCGTGGGAAGCCGAACTTTCCCCCGCGTCCCCGCTGGTTCGCCGCAAAGACGACTGATTTTTTTCAAAGCTCCGCTTTTAAAAACGGAGCTTTTCTTTTAAAGGACTGATTTCAATGACCAAAACAACTTGGAAAGCGGGAACGATGATTTATCCGTTGCCCGCCGTGATGGTAACGTCGGGAACAATGGAAAAGCCCAATGTGTTCACCGCCGCGTGGACGGGCGTTATCAATTCCGAACCCGCAATGACGTACGTTTCGATTCGCCCGTCGCGCTATTCCCACGAATTGATTGAACAAAACGGGGAATTTGTCATCAACCTGACGACGCAGGATTTGCTGCACGCCGCCGATTTCTGCGGTGTCAAATCGGGACGCGACACGGACAAATTCGCCGAAACGGGAATGACGCCGATGCCCTGCAAGTTTGTCAAAGCGCCCCAAATCGCGCAAAGTCCCGTCAGCGTCGAATGCAAAGTGACCGAAATCAAAAAACTGGGGTCGCACGATATGTTCATGGCTGAAATTCTGGCGGTCAACGTTGACGATTCCCTGCTGGACGAAGCGGGCAAACTGGCGTTGGAAAAATGCGGGCTGGTCGCGTTCTGCCACGGCGGCTATTACGGATTGAGCGGTCAAATCGGCACGTTCGGTTTTTCGGTCGCCAAAAAGAAAAGCCGCAAACAGAAAATCCATGAAATCAAAGCCAAACGCCGCCTTGAAAAAGCCGCGCATGCCGCCGAAGAATCCGAAGAGGAAGAAGAGGTCAAGCCGTTCAAAAAGCGCAAACCCGCCTTTGAACATCGCGAAGACCGCGGCTTTGAAGAACGCAAACCGCGCAAATTCAATCACGCAGACCGCCGCCGCGAAGACAGACGTTTTGACGACGACGAAAAACCGTTCAAGAAACCGTTTGCGAAAAAGACGTTCGGCGACGGGAAAAAGGACTTCGGCGACCGCAAGCCGTTTCGCAAAACATTTGACGGCAAAAAGCCGTTTGCGGACAAAAAGCCCGCGCACAAGCCGTTCAAACCCAAAGCTTAGTGCGCTTCCGCCCAATTAAGACCGATGCCGACATCGGCAATCAGCGGCACGGACAGCGATACGATGTTTTCCATGACATCTTTGACTGTCTGTGCCGTTTTTTGCGCTTGGTCTTCGGGGACTTCAAACACCAGTTCGTCATGCACCTGCAACAGCATTTTGGCGGACAAGCCCGCCGATTTTAACGCGTCGGGCATGCGAATCATCGCTTTTTTCAAAATATCCGCCGCTCCGCCCTGAATCGGGGCGTTAATCGCCGACCGTTCCGCGAATTGGCGCGTGTGCGGGTTTTTGTCGTTAATCGCGCCGACAAAGCATTTGCGCCCGAACGGCGTCAGCACATAGCCGTTCGCTTTGGCAAAAGCGATTGTTTTTTCCATATATTCTTTGATTTCCGAATACTTTTCAAAGTAGGCGTCGATGTATCTTTGCGCTTCCGACCGTTCAATGCCCAGCTGACGCGCCAGTCCGAACGCCGACATGCCGTAAATGATGCCGAAATTGATTGCTTTCGCGCTGCGGCGCACCATCGGATCCATACCCTCTATCGGAATGTTGAAGATATGCGATGCCGTGGAGGCGTGAATGTCGACGCCTTGGATAATCGCGTCCTTCAATCGCGCAACGTCGGCGACGTGAGCCATAACGCGCAATTCCACCTGTGAATAATCGGCGGACAGCAGAACGTTGCCTTTTTCGGCAATGAACGCGTGGCGGATTTCGCGCCCCTCCTGCGTGCGGATGGGAATGTTTTGCAGGTTCGGATCGTTTGACGACAAGCGTCCCGTCAGCGTGCCGGTCTGCATAAAGGTCGTATGAATCCGTCCCGTTTGCGGGTTTGTTTGCGCCTGCAAAGCGTCCGTGTAAGTGCTTTTCAGTTTGGAATATTGACGGAATTCCAAAATATCCGCCGCGATTTGATAGCCTTGCTCCGCTAAATCGTCCAGAATGGCGGCTTCGGTAATCCAAGCGCCCGTTTTCGATTTTTTGCCGTTCGGAAACTTGAGTTTTTCAAACAAAACCGTTCCCATTTGCGCGGGCGAATTCAAGTTGAACTCTTCGCCCGCTTCGGTGTAGATGCGTTTTTCCATGGCGGCGATGCGTTTGCCGAACGTCGCGCTTAACGCGTGCAGTTCCGCGCCGTTGATTTTGATGCCCGCGCGTTCCATTTGATACAGAACGGGGACGGCGGCGCGATCCAGTTGTTCATAAATCGCAACGCGGTGTTCGGCGACCATGCGTTTGTGCAAATAGCCGTAAAGCCTGTAAATCATATCGGCTTTTTCCGCGACCAAACGGTAGCCGTCCTTGATAGCGACGAAATCGAACGTAACTTTGACGCGTCCCTGACGGCAGGTTTCGTTGTAGGAAATCATCTTGTGATCCAAAAACAGCTCGGTCAGTTCGTACAGTTCAAGGTAATGCGACGTGCCGTCCAAATCATAGCACATGATTTTTGTGTCCGCGAACGGGGACAAATCGAAATCTCGCCCCGCTTCCTTGGCAAACAGATGCCAATCGGATTTAATGTCGTATCCGACCTTTAAAACGCCTTTGTTTTCCAACAGGGGCAGCAAGATTTCAATCGCCTGTTTCGGCGGAATTTGACGGGATTCGGGATCAATGGCTTCGAAAAACGACGTTTGCGCCGCGCCCGTATTGTGGCGCAGGGGGATGTAATAGGACACGCCGTCCTTGAACGACAGGGCAAATCCGATAAGCTTTGCCGACAGCGGCGGCAGCAAATCCGTTTGCGTCGCCAAAGCGACAACACCCGCCTCCATCGCTTCGGCAACGACGGCGCGCAAAGCTTCGGGCGTTTGAATCAGACGGTAATCCGTTTTGACTTCGGCGGCGGCAAGCATGGCTTTTTGTTCGTCGGAAACCCAATGCGGGACTTTGGCAACCAGACTTTTAAAGCCCATATCCGTTAAAAAAGCCGACAGCTCGACGGGGTTTGCGGGCTTTGCGGCAAACGTTTCCAATCCCGCCTGTACGGGGGCGTTGGCGTCCAGTTTGACCAGTTTTTGCGAAATCAGAGCCAAATCTTTATGCTCAATCAGCAAATCGCGCTTGCGGCTCGGCTTGGCGTTTTCGATGTTGGCAAACAGGTTTTCCAGCGTGCCGTATTCCGTTATCAGCTGCGCCGCCGTTTTTGGACCGATTCCCGGAACCCCCGGCACGTTATCCGACGAATCACCCATCAGCGCCTGCACATCAACGACCTGTTCGGGATCGACGCCGAATTTTTCCAGCACGCGTTCGCGGTCGACGACCCGCTGCTTCATCGGATCGAAAACGACAATCCGCCCGCCGACCAGCTGCATCAAATCCTTGTCCGCCGAAACGACGGTGACATCCGCGCCCGCTTCGTTTGCCAAACGGCTGTAAGTCGCCAGCAAATCGTCGGCTTCGTAGCCCTCCATTTCCGTTTGCGCCAGATTGAACGCGGCGACGGCTTGGCGCAGCAGGGGAAATTGCGGTATCAGTTCGGGCGGGGTTTCGCGGCGGGTGGCTTTGTAGTCGGGATAGATGTCTTGACGAAACGTTTTGCGCGCGGCGTCGAACACAACCGCGATATAGTCGGCGGGCATGTCTTTCAGCAGCTTCATCATCATCGAACAAAAGCCGTAGACCGCGTTGACGGGCGTGTTGTCCGACGGACGCGTCATCGGGGGCAGAGCGTAAAAAGCCCTGAAAATATAGCCCGAGCCGTCGATTAAAACCACTTTTTTGCCGTGCAGATCCATCAGAAACGCTCCCTTGAAGTTTTTTCCTACTTTATCGGGTTTCGCGGCAAAAAAAAAGGCTTGATTGTTCATCAAGCCTTTTTGATTAAGCTTCAGCCTGTTCCGTCTGTTCGGGGGTTTCCGTTTTCGCTTTCAAGCGCAGGAAAACATACGAACACAGCGGCACGCTGATTAAATATCCCAAAAACGTCAGGCTCAGCACCAGCCACGGCTTGTAGAACAGCGCGCCCGTGTAAAAGCCCGCGAAAGCCATGACAACCGCCGTCAGACGAACGGGCAGGCGAATGTGCTTCAGCGAAATCGTCGGCAGGCGCGACGCCATCAGCATGGCGCTGGCGAACAAAAACAGTTCGACGAACCAGCCGCTTTTGAAAAAGTCGCAGCCGAATTCAAAGTACAGCATGGCGGGCGTCAAAGCGATGAACGCTCCGCCCGGCGCGGGCAGTCCCACAAAGAAATGGTGCCAGTACGACGGCAGCGGTTCTTCGTCCAGCATGACGTTGAAGCGCGCCAGACGCAGCGCGCAGCACACGGGCATCAGCAAAGCGAACGGCCAGCCCGCGGAATCCGCGGCAGTCAGCGCCCACATGTACATCAAAACGCCGGGGGCGACGCCGAAGCACACGACATCGGACAGGGAATCCAATTCCGCGCCGAAATCCGATGCCCCGCGCAGGAAACGCGCGACGCGTCCGTCCAAAGCGTCAAACACCGCCGCCATCAAAACAAAAAACACGGCAAGCTGAAAGCGTCCCTCGGTCGCATAGCGGATAGAGGTTACTCCGGAACACAGCGCCATCATGGTAACCATGTTCGGCGCGATTTTATTCAACGGCAGGTCTTTGATCCGTTTTCCCGTTTTCTTTAACATCAAAAGATTTCTCCCTGTGCGCTGTCACCCGTAACATTGATGTCCGCCAAAACGGTTTCGCCCGCGACGGCGGTTTGCCCTTCGGTTACGCGGATTGCCGTGCCTTTGGGCAGATAGACGTCCAAACGGCTGCCGAAACGAATCAGACCGAAACGTTCGCCCGCTTTGACCGAATCGCCCTCTTTGACGAAAGTCAGAATACGGCGCGCAACCAATCCCGCGATTTGAACGAAAATGATTTTTTTGCCGTCGTTGGTTTCCAAAGCCAATTCCTGCCGTTCGTTGTTTTCGCTTTCTTTGTCCAAAGACACGTCGACAAACGCTCCGGGGCGGTAGTGCATTTTAACGATTTTGCCCGCCATCGGCGCACGGTTGACGTGAACGCTGAACACACTCATAAAGATGCTGACGCGCGTCATCGGTTCGTCGCCCATTTCCATTTCCTTGGGCGGAACGACGTCGGCGATTTTGCTGACAATGCCGTCCGCGGGGCTTAAAACCAGCGAATCCCCCGCGGGAACGGCGCGCTGCGGGTCGCGGAAAAAGAAATAGCACCAAACCGTCAAAACCAGACAGATAACGCCCAGCGGTTTAAACAAAACCCACATCAACAGCGTCATTGCGGCGAAAACAGCGACGAAACGCCAGCCTTCGGGATGAATCGGCGGCATAATGAAACGGCGCCAGGACAAATCGACTCGGGACATAAGCAACAGCTCCTATATTGGTTATCCTTTGACTTTACTTGTAAGCCATAAAGCGTCGGGATAAAAGCGTTTTTTTCAAATTATCACTTTTCCGCCTTGGCGGGGACGACAAAAACCTGATTCGGATAGATCAGATTCGGGTCTTTGATTTGGTTTTTGTTGGCGCGGTAGATCGCGACATAAGCGTTTCCGCGTCCGTAAACGTATTTTGCAATGCTCCACAGGCAATCGCCTTTGGCGACGCGGACGCGGCGGATATTGTCGGCGTCCATGCCCGCTTCGACTTCGAACGGGACTTCGATGCGTCCCGCGACCTGTCCGTTTTCATCCGTTTTGTCGGCGCGGATGGTGTATTTTCTGCCGATCTGCATTTTTTGGGGAACTTTCATCGACCATTTGCCGGCTTCGTCAGCCCAGACGCTGCCCGCAAAAGCGTTGTTGACATACAGAATGATTTTTCCCGCTTCGCGCACGTTGCCCGACACTTTGAATGTTTCACCCGCATAGTTGACGGATTGAATGTCAATCAACGCTTCGACGGGTTCGGGAGCCTGCAAAACGGTAACTTCTTCGGCATCCGAAGACATCAAAACCGCCAATGCTTCCGCGCTGCCCGCCCGTTCGGGGACGGTTACGACGACGACTTCGGATTCGTCGCGGGAATTGCCTGACGAATCGCGCAGCCACAATTCGTGGACGCCTGCGGGCAAAGGCGATTCGGGAATGTAGATCCACTCGCCGTCTTCGTTGACTGTAACGGAAACAAGCTTCGAATCGCCGTCCATCAAGGAAATTTCTTCATTTTGCGCTCCCTTTCCCGCGGCGACCATGGAGCCGTCCTCTTCCACGCGCACGATGTCGAAAGTCGTTTTGGCGACGGCGGGAACGTTGTTTTCGACAGCGGGGACAGCGTCGGCATCGGGAATCTCAACGGCGGGGGATACAGGTTCGAAATCGGCGGATTCCTTTGGTTTTCCGAACAGCAAGACGGCGGCAGCGATCAAAACGACGATCGATACAATCAAAAAAACAACATTTTTTTTCATGGCGTAATTCCAAAAAGTTAAAAAAGACTCTTGCACAGGCGCGAATATAGTGCTATAGGCTTTTACACATCATTTCGGAGTGTAGCTCAGCTTGGTAGAGCACTACGTTCGGGACGTAGGGGTCGTAGGTTCAAATCCTATCACTCCGACCAAATAAAGAAAAGCCCCTTTTTCAGGGGCTTTTCTTTATTTGGATTGGGGTGTCGATTTGAACCGGAGAAGTAGGTTCGACCGAAGCGTCAGCGAAGGTAGCGCCGGAACGGCGACCCGCAGGGCGAGCGAAGCGAGTAAATCCTATCACTCCGACCTTTTTCAGGGGCTTTTCTTTATTTGGATTGAGCGTTTATCCGTTCTTCAATCAATTTTGCCGCTGTTTCGATGCATTTCGCGCACGGATAGACAGGCAAGCCCGTCTGCCCTTTCAATTCACGGCAAAGGGTTGCGCCCGCTTCGGCTTGGAACGCGGCGGACAGATCGCGGATTTCCTTGTACAACGCGGCGCGCGCGGCTTTGTCGCCGACGGGGCTGCCGTTTTTCAGCCCCAGCAGCATAAACGCCCCCGTCAAAGCGCCGCATGTTTCCCCCATGCCGCCCATGCCCGTGCCGAAACCTTCGGCGATTCGATATGCCGCGGCTTCGTCCAGTCCGAAAATGTCCGCATAAGCGCATAAAATCGCCTGTGCGCAGTTGTATCCGTGCTTTTCACGCAAATCGACGGCGGTTTGGACGCGGCTGTTCATAAGGCACTCCTTTGAATCAACGCGTATACATAAAACGCTTGATGTGGGCGTTGATGAAATTTTCCAGCCATTTCAAGTCGTCCTTTGGCAACCCGCGTCCGATGTGCGTGGTTTGTCCGTCCGCGCCGATAACCAGCGAATACTTGAAATCGTAACTGTTGTGAACAACGTGCAGGGATTCCAGCTTGTCCGTCGGAATCAAAAAGCCGAATGACGGTATCCCCAGCCATTTCGATTTGATTCGAATGCCGTTTTTGGTGATGACGATTCGCTTTTTGCGGAAAAACAAAGCGACGGGAACCAGCCCGAACAAAACAATCGCCGCCGTCAGCAAAGAAACGTACGGCAGCGGCGTGTGATGCCCGATGGAGCTGACAAAGCCGAAAAAGGCAAGGGCGAAAAACGTGCATAAACACAGCAAAGCGGACGTTTTCGAAAAAGCGCTGTCGCGAATCAAAGGATCGATCTGGCAGGAATCGGCGTCTTCGACGATGTTGAAAGAATGGGGGACTTTGTAAAGGTCTTTTTCGTTGACTTTGATTTTGCCCTCTTTAATCAGGCGGGGCAAAGGCTTTTGGATGTCTTCGGGGGCGATTTCGATAATGCCGTCCGCCGTGTTGAAAATGGCGGGCATTTGCATTTGGCGCGTCAATTCTTCCCATTTTTTGGAAACGCCGTTGCCGTTGTTGGTGATGTAAAGCGGAATGGTTTTGGTTTCGTTGGGATGCTGCAGATCGATGATGTGCTGTGTGAACGATGTCAGCCCCAAAACGTTGACAATGCGCGAACGGTAGCGCACACCGATGTAACCGTCCAGAGAATCGGCTTGTCTTTGTCCCGTTTCAAAAGGCTTTTGAATTACGACGGCGGCGAATTTGTGTCCGATAAAGAAATCGCGTCCGTAAAACATCAGCAAAGCGCGGGTAACAATGATAAACAACCCCAATCCGACGAACAGCCATGACGCCGAAAAAGCCGTTTTCAGGGAAATCGGCGCCGAAGCGTCGGGAAAATCCAAAAACGACTGGGCGGAATTGACGTTGACCAGCAACCCCAGTCCGATAATCAGCAGTCCGACGGCAAAACCGAGGTAGACCCGTTTTTTGGAAATCCTGTCCCGCGCCTGTGTCGGTCGGTGCGACAAATCGAATTCCAAAAAGGACGTCAAAGGACGCAAACGGCGTTTTTCGACTTTTTCGTCGCTCAGCGACAGACCTTCGATTTCGTTCAAATCATTGATGGGAGAGTTGTCTTCCTGAATCATTGCACCCTCGAAAAAGAATGTTTTTTTACATTTATGACAAATTCGGCTTTGCTCCGCAAGAGCATTATACTATAAATAGATAGGAAAAGGATATTTTTTACGAACCGAAAAGGAAAAATATGCAGGCGACCACAGGCTTAATCCCGATGCTGTTTGCTTTGGCGGGCGTTTTGGTAACACTGCGCTATTTGAAAGGCGTGTCCGATCTGACCGCCGCGGTTCGGTATGTGTTTTTGGGATTCGGCTGCGTATTCCTGTCCAAACTGCTAGTGTTTGGCGCGAAAACGCTGGGGGATACCTATTATTATTTCGGCAATCTGTCCTGCCGTTTGCTGGCGGCGGTGTTTTTTATCGCGGCGGCGTGCGGCATCAAAGGCATCAAATCCGTTACGGTGACGGTCGTTTTGGCGTCCGCGCTGCTTGCCGTCGGGTGGAGCTGGTACGTCGTTTTGCTGACAGGCGACGGCGGCATGATGACGCTTTCTTTGGCTTTGTCGTCTTTGGGCTACGCGGGCTTGGCGGCGGCTTTGTGGCGGCGCAAAGGATTGCGGAACGCGCTGGGCTTTGTCGTTACGGGATGGATTTTCATCTTTTTGGCGGTGTACGGCGTTATCGGATTGATGACGTGGGGGCAAAGCCTGCTGTCGCCGATCTTTGAAACGTTCCTGTACATTGCCGTGATGTGCGGCTTGCTGCTGATTTCCAACAATATGATGGCGCACCAGTTCGACGGGCTGATGCGCGAAATCAAGGACAACAAGGAACGTCTGCGCCTGATGGTGCAGCTGTCGCCGTTCCCGATCATTCTGTCGCGGCTGAAAGGCGATCAGCTGATTTTGATGAACGAAAGCGCCGCAAAGCTGTTCCGTGTGGATAAAAAACACATGGCGGGCTTTAAAATGGTGGACTATTTCGCCGATCCGAAAAAACGAACGGAACTGCTGACGAAACTTGAAAAGCATCCCGTCGTCGACGATTTCGAATTTATGGTCAAGCCGCGGCAGGGCGAACCGTTCTGGCTGCTGCTGTCCGCCCGCGTTTTCGATTACGATTACGATGTCGCGCTGTATATGGCTTTCCAAGACATCACCGATCGTAAAAAGAAAGAAATCCTGCTGTTCAACCAAGCTACCCGCGACCCGCTGACAAACTGCTACAACAGACGGCAGTTCGAAGAACTGGCAAAAAACGAAGTCCAGCGTTCCCGCCGCTACAATCACCCGTTCTGTTTGTTTATGATTGACGCCGACCATTTTAAAAACGTCAACGACACGCACGGACACGCGGTCGGGGATTTGGTTCTGCAGGCGTTGGCGGATTGCTGCCGCCGCACTTTGCGCGAATCCGACATCGTTGCCCGTTTCGGCGGCGAGGAGTTTGTCATCCTGCTGCCCGAAGCGTCGCTGGAAAACGGACACATGGTTGCCGAACGCCTGCGCATCAAGATTTCCAAGCTTGTCGTGAAAAACGAACAAAACGAAGACGTCCGCTTTACGGTCAGTATCGGGCTTGTCCCCTCGACGGTGACGGACAATATCGCCGAAATGTTGAAAATGTCGGACGAGGCTTTGTACGAAGCCAAGGAAAACGGGCGCAACCAAGTTGTGGTTTACAACGAAAACGGACCCGACCGCTCCGTCCCCGTTCCCGACGGCGAAGATATCGAAAAAGCCAAAAACGAGCCGCTGTATTACTTTACCCCCGCGACCGCTCCCGTTGTGCGCAATCAGGCGGACGAACCGCAGGAAACGGGTGTTGTCGGGCTTGACGGCACGGCTGTTTCGCAAAAATACGAAGAATTGGATCACGACGAAGACGAGGCGGAACAGCAGGGCGTAACGCTCCACTCGCTTTATGCGGATGACGAGGAAGCGGAGAACGCCGTTCCCGAACCGCCGCAGGATGAACCCGAAATTCCCGCCGTTGAAGAAGCCGTTTTTGACGATTCGGACGATATTCCGCCGCCCGATGCCGGGGACGGTTTGGAGCTTTCGGAACCGCCGCTTGATGAAACGGAAAGCTTTGCCGAAACGGATGAAGCCGTCGTTCCCGAAACCGATGACGATTTTCCCGCTCCGCCGCCTGCGGACGCTGACGATGCCGCCGAACCGCCGCTTGAGGAAGAGGAGACGCTGCCTGATTTGCCGTCGCCGGAATTGCCGCCCGAAGAAGATGACGAAGCCCCGATGAGCGACGATGATATTGACGCTTTGCTGCAAGACGTACTGACCGACAACGAGCCGCCTTTGCCGCCCGAACCGTCTTTTGGCGGAGAGGGGCAGTTTGTTCCTCCGCCTCCCGAGCCTGTCGGTGCGGCGGACGACATTATGCCTCCGCCGCCTGCGGTCGAGCCTGCCGCAAGCTTTGAACCGCCGCCTGCCGCGCCCGTTCACAAAACGGTGATAATGAAAAAGATTCCCATAAAAATTCCGGCGGGATCCGTCAAAGTTCCCAAAATGCCGGGGGTTGTGCGCGTGAAAATTCCCAAAGCGCTGCACCAAACACCGCTTCCGCCGAAACCGCAAGAATAGCAAACAGCCCGATTAAGCGGTTTTTTGCAAAAAAAACGCTGTGCCGTTCGTTATTGAAAAAGTTGAAAAAATAAAAATCTTCGGCTAAAATGGAATTGTATTCCGGATTAGCCGAAAGATTGTTTGATGATAGAACGCACTTTACAAAAACATCTCAGCCGCATTGCCGCCCATTTTCCCGTTGTTTTGGTGACAGGTCCCAGACAGGTCGGAAAGTCGACTTTGTTGGAAAACTTTAATCCTGAAAAATACGAAGAAGTCAGCTTGGACGATTTGAACGAACGGGAACAGGCGATAAACGATCCTGCGCTGTTTTTACAAAACCATCAGCCGCCCGTTTTGATTGACGAAGTACAGTACGCGCCCCAGCTGTTCGGTTACATCAAGCTTTATGTGGATAAACACAAAGGCGAAAACGGTTTGTTTTTGTTGACGGGTTCTCAAAAATTCAGTTTGATGCAGGGAATTCGGGAATCTTTGGCGGGACGCGTCGCCGTGCTGGATTTATTGGGCTTTTCCGAAAACGAGATTCAAGGTTTCCCGGACAAACCGCCTTTTTTGCCCGATGAATGCTGGCTTTTGACCGCCAAACGTCAAAAAACACCCGCGAAAACAGTGCAAGATATTTTTACGGACATTTGGAACGGCTCTTTTCCGCGAGTTATCAACAACAAAGGGCAGGACAGGGACATTTTTTACAGTTCGTATCTTCAAACATACATAGAACGGGATGTCAAAACCGCTTACAACGTTTCCGATATATTGACCTTTAAAAATTTTGTCCGTGCAGCCGCCGCCCGTACGGGGCAGCTGCTGAATATGTCGGATATGGCAAAAGATGTCGGTATTGATGCCAAAACCGCCAAAACATGGCTAGGTGTTTTGGAAATGTCGGGACTGGTGTATTTGCTGCAGCCTTATTCAAACAATATTACAAACCGCATTGTCAAAACACCCAAAATTTACTTTTTGGATACGGGTTTGTGCGCGTATCTGACAGGGTGGGACGGGGTAAAATCCATGGAAGCGGGAGCAATGAACGGGGCATTGCTGGAAACTTATGTGTTTGCCGAAATATTGAAATCCTACTGGCACAATGCCAAGCAGCCGCAAATTTACTTTTATCGGGATAAAGATCGGCGGGAAATCGATTTTGTCATCGAATCCGACAACACGCTTTACCCGATTGAAGTGAAAAAATCCGTTCTGCCCGACAAGAGGGCAGGTAAAAACTTCGACGTGCTGAAAACGTTTCAAAAAAACGTTGCCGCCGGGGTGATTCTAAGCCTGAAATCCGAAGTGTTTTATTTGACGGAAAACCTTGTATCCGTTCCTGTTTGGGCAATATAAATTCGGCTGAAACGGAATCACATTCCGGATTAGCCGAATCATTTTCCGACAAGGTGACGGCGGTTTTGGGCTAAAACCGCTTTCAATCGTGAAGATATATATTTTGCGGCGGACGGCGTTTCGGTGCCGTATTGTTCCAAAACGGCGGAAATCAAGTTTGGATCGTAAGAGGTGAACCGTTTTACAAAATCCAATCCGACCATGGGAATGACCGACGACATCATGCAAAACGCATTCTTTTTTAAAAACGGAAATCCCAAAAAAGGCAAGAACAAAGCTTCGTTGTCATACAAACGGATTTTGTCGGTGCGTGTCCGCATGAGCAGCCGCATTTTCAGCGGGATGATTTGCCTCAGCGCGGCTTTGATTTCCGATTTATGCAGGCTGTAAAGGTTTTTCAGTTCTGTTTTATCCAGCAAAGCGGCGGCGGGATGGGCGGACAGGATGCCGCTTAACCGTTTTTCGCACTGCACGAAATAATTTTTATCCTGCGACGGCTGAAGCTCTTTGAAAAAAGAACGAAAAGCGTTGTCCGAAAAAACGTTTTTTCCAATGCACAGGAAAAAGCTCATCAGAAACTTGTTTTTCGCCAATCCCCAGACATCGCAGTTTTGCGCTTCCATGGTGTCGAAAATCGGCTGTAAAGGAAACAGCGGTCCGAAACAGGAATCGTTCGTCAAAATCATTTCATCGTAAGAGGCGATAAAGTTCCATCCCAGCGCGTCAATGATTTTTCCCCAAGACCCGAAATCGTACTTTGAATGCTTGCCCGTAAAAACGCCCTTGACCAACCCGCTGATTTTTGCGATTTCGGTTTCGGGCAAATCGTTGTCGGCGCAATAGTAAACATCGGCAATGCCGCTTAAGGCATTCAGGTAAAAAACGACATAATCTTCGATTTTTTGTTTCGGACTGAAGCCCGCAAACAGGCAAATTCTTTTCATTGAAAACCCTTTCAAATTCAACGGTCGTCAAATTTGAAAGGGAATTGTTCTTAATAACACACGCGATTTTGCGGGAAAAATACCGAAAAACAAACGACCGCTTTTTGTGAATCCGTTTGTCGGCGGGTCGGGGTTATCCCAGATATTTTTCCGCCGCCAAAGCCGCGCGGCATCCGCCCGCCGCCGCCGTTATCGCTTGGCGGCATGTAATTTCCTGCACGTCGCCCGCGACAAATACGCCGTCAACGTTTGTCAGAGCCGTCCCCGCGCGCGCAGGAACGATAAAGCCCGCATCGTCCAGATCCAGCTGCCCTTTGAAAATCGAGGTGTTCGGAATATGTCCGATGGCGACGAACAGTCCGTCGATTTCCAGCGTCGAACGGTCGCCCGTTTTGGTGTTTTCCAAAATGACGCCTTTCAATCCGCCTTCTGCCTGCGAACCGATATAGCTAGTCGGAACGCTGTTCCACAAAATTTTGATTTTCGGATTTTCAAACAGCCGTTTTTGCAAAGTCTGTTCCGCCCGCAAAGCGTCGCGGCGATGAATCAGATAGACTTCGGACGCCAGATTTGCCAGATACAGTGCTTCTTCTGCCGCTGTGCTGCCGCCGCCGACAACGGCGACTTTTTTCTTGCGGTAGAAAAAGCCGTCGCATGTCGCGCAGGCGGACACGCCGAAGCCGCGCAGTTCTTCTTCATTCGGCAGATTCAGCCACCGCGCCGTTGCGCCAGTTGCCACAATCAAAGCGTCGTATGTATAAACATCGCCCGAATCCAGCGTGATTTCTTTTTTTGCCAAATCAGCGGAAACGGCTGTGTCTTCAACGATTTTCGCCCCCATGTTTTCAGCCTGTTCGCGCATGCGGTCCATCAGCTCCGCCCCGCCGATTTTTTCGGGAAATCCGGGGAAGTTTTCAATGTCCGACGTTTGCGTCAGCTGTCCGCCCGATTGGGGGCCCGCGATGATGAGGGGATTTTTTGACGCCCGCGCGGCGTAAATCGCAGCGGTGTATCCCGCAGGTCCGGAACCCAAAATCAAAACGCAAGCATGCTGAACGGTCATGGCAAATCCTTTCGAAAAACAAGTTTTCATTATTTGTAACCTGTTTTTCGGCTTCGGACAATAGGGAAAAGGGCGCGCGTTATGTTTCCTGTTCGAAAAATACGGACGGAAAGGTGACAAAAGTGTCGAAGCTCGCGCCTTTGCCCGTCAAATCGAAAGCCATAAAGCATTCGGGCGGGATTTCGGGGGCGCAAGTCAAACCGAATATACTTGCGGGACGATAGCCGAAACGGGGGTAGTACATCGGATGCCCAACCAGTACAATCAGCGAATAGCCCGCTTGTTCGGCGGCTGAGTGCACCGCTCGAATCAATGCGCCGCCGATTCCCGTCCTTTGACGATCAGGCGCGACCGCCAAAGGGGCGAGTATCAGTTGTTCCGCGTTTCCGATGCGGATCTTCGTCAGCATGATATGCCCGACGATTCTGCCGTCTTGTTCGGCGACAAATTCCAGTTCGGGAACGTATCCCGCGGATTGCCGAAGCCGTCCGACAAGGTTTTGTTCGTCGCCGCTGGCTTGCGGCATAGAGGCGAACGCCTCTTTGACCAGCGTGTAAATTTCATGGTCGTCTGTTGTTTTTCTGTTTCGAATAAGCATTGTAAATTCCTTTCATCTGTTGTCGGGCTGCGGGCGCACGGCGCGCAAGCCTTTCAGCGTGATGCGGTACGGCAGTCCGTCTTTTGACGCGATCAGCCGTTTCGATTTCAGTTTGATAAAAACGTCCCTTGTGCAATCGCTTAAAACGAATCCGTCGCGGTTGTAGCACAAAATTTCGGTGATTTTGCCGCGAATGTCGCGGGTATGGACGATTTTGCCCCCTTGGGCAAGGACGTGCAGCGTCCTTTGTTCCTGTTTGGATAAATTCATGGTGAACCTGTTGCGGTAAAAAAACAAAACACCCCCGAACAACGCTTTCAAGCGCTCGGGAACTCAAAACAGGTAATCGAAGCTTTAACGCTTTGGATTACCGATTTACCGCAATTTCCAACATCCACCCTCTAAGTGTGATTGATTCAACAAAGAAATTATACAAAAAACGGCAGGCAAATACAAGGATAAACAAAAGCTTTTGATTTATCCTCTTGTTTTCGGGGCGGCTTTTTGTTAGCATAATCCTGCGTTTTGTAAAAAAGACGGACGCAGGGCGTCAGAAACCCTTTTAAACCTAGTCGTACTGCATATCGCGACTTTAAATATTTATGCCGATTTCTGCCTTAGGGCGGATGTCGGCTGAATACGGCTATCTGCCTAATAGGTCGAGCCGTGTTAGGTTTATACGGTTTCTGAACATCCGCCCGCTTTAACAGCGGGTTTTGTTTTTTTATCAGGGGAAACCGACAATGAAGATATTTTTGCTGGTTATCGGGCTGCTGTGTCCGTTCCAAGCGACGGCGGAAAGCTTGTATCTGGCTTCGAACGTGGCGGCGGATGTTTACGTCAACGGGGAAAAGGCGAGCAAAACGCCGATGCGGCTGGAATACGGCGGCGAAGAAATCGCTTTGAAAAAGGACGGATACAACACCGCTGTTTTGACAAAGGCGCATTTGATGAAAGGACGCAGCGGCGGGGAATACGACTGTCCCGGTTGTTGGATTCTTTTTTCGGGAACGACCGCGGTAGAAGCGACCGGGATAGCGGCAACGGGCGCCATCGCCATTGCCATCGGCGGGGTTGCGGGATTGGCTGTTTTCCCTGCGATGTGGGCTGTGGGTAAAGCTTTCGCTTCCAATCATCATTTTATCACGCTGTTTCCCGAAAACGCGACAAGGCAGGAAACGTTGTACGCGTTAAAACAAATGGAAGTGCGGCATTTTGTTTTGACCGGCTTTGATCAGCAGTTTCAGCCCGAATTTGTCAATGCTTTAAGCATTCAAGCACAATTGTCCGAAAACACCGTCAAACGGCTGCTGCGCGAAAATCCGACCCCTGACGGAGCGGCAAACGCCGTTGCCGCCGCTATGGCGGAAGAACTCAATCTTTGATGTGTTCGCCGAATTTGCGATGAATGCACTTGATAATCGTTTTGTGAATGCCGTTCGTGATTTCGTAAAACACGAACCGTCCCTCTTTGCGGGCTTTGACAAAGCTTTCGTCGCGCAGACGCTTTAAGTATTGCGACACTTTCATTTGTTCGATGCCCGTACCGTTCACGATGTCGGACACGCAGCTTTCCCCGAACAGCGTCAGATATTCCAAAATGCGGATTTTGTCGATGTGGGCGAACAGCTTGATATGATTGGCGGTCATCGTCAGAAAATCGACGGGCAGGGGGGCTTTGCACCCGTCCGCCAAGTAGGCGAAGTTGTCCGTCATGTAGCCGAACAGCTTTCGCAGGCAAACAAAGACGCTGGCGGGATATTCGCCGCTTAACCCATAGTAAATAAAGATTCCTTTGCGCAGGGTTTTGACCAAATCGGCGTCGCGCATTTTTTTCAGGTTTTGGGAAACCGTGATTTGGTCTTCGCCCAATCCTTTGGTAATCGCGGATACCGACGACCAGCCGTTGATGTCCAGATATTCAAGGATTCGCAGGCGCAAAGGATGCCCGATATACCCGATTCCCTTTGCCGCCGCCTGCATGGTTTCTAAATCCAGCTGTTGTTCCATCGCTTTTCGCCTCCCCTCAACACATTGTTTTTTCAATATATATGAAAAAATCTATCTTTGCACGGATTTTTCAGTTGACAGGTTTGATATATATTGAATAGCATATATATCATAAACAATACATATAAAAAGAGGCAACTATGAAAAAACTGCTGTTTATCGGTTTAACGCTGTTTCCGTTAAAAGCGTTTGCAAATCCCGCCTGCGCCGTATGTACGGTCGCTATCGGGGCGTCGCTGGAAATCGCACGCAAGCTAGGCGTGCCCGATTCTGTCGTCGGACTGTGGGCGGGGGCGCTGCTGGCTTTGCTGGGTTATTGGACAATTTTGTTTTTCGACAAGAAAAACTGGCATTTCAAAGGGCGCGATTTTCTGTTGATTTCGCTGTCCGTCGCGACAATCGGCTTTATTTACGCGGGGCAAACGCCCTATCTGCCGAAAGCCATCGGATACGTTTTTTACACGGATGCGATTTTGTTTTCTGCGGTTGTCGGCGCATTGACGTATGTACTGTCGCAGAAATTGTATCAAGTTCTGAAGGAACGCAACGGCGGACACGCGCATTTTCCGTTTGAAAAAGTCGTTCTGCCGCTGGCGATGCTGTTTGCGGGCAGTGTTTACTACTCTTATTTTCCCCTGTAACATGAAAGGATTAAAACCATGAAAAAAGCTGAAAACGTCAAAGAATTCGTCGAACGCATCGACGCGACCAAAAAAATCAATCCCAAAGATTTGTCGTCCGATCAAGACTTGACAATTGCGATTATGAACTTGATTTCAATCGAGGAACATTTGGTCTTTTCGGGGGCGAAGACGGGCAAAAACTCGTTTTTCGACTTGATTGAACAAGTCCGCGAAATGCGCAAAAATTTGATGCAGAAAATCATTCCGTCCTACGAGGGCGAAGTCTGGTGCATTTCAAAGCATTTGCTGGCGTCCGCCATGCGCTTGATGGAGGTCGGCACGAAACAGCAGAGCTTGAAACATCCCGAAGAGGCGTACAAGCTCTTCAATCAAGCCTATGACTTGTACTGCCTGTTTTGGGGGTTGAACATGAATATGATTGACGTGTCCGACGTCAAGTGGATAGAGGACAAATCGGCGGATGTCAACGCCGTTTGTGAACATTTGGAACAGACCGGAACGCAGCCCGCCGAATCCGAACCGCAAACGGGGGCTTTCGGAAAAATGAAATCCTTTGTGCGCAAAGCCGTTGATTGCTGTATCGAGTAAATGTAAAATAACAAAAACATTTCGGAAAGGACGGACGAATGAAAAAGCATTGGGAAATATACCTTATCGTTTTAATCGCTTTAGCGGGGTTGTTTGCGCCGACGGTGGCGGGATTGTTCACGCCCAAAGCCGACATTGTGGTTTACACGCAAAAAACATGCGGCTGGTGCAAAAGGGCAATGGCGTACATTGACGAAAACGTCCGCCCGTCCGAACCGAACATCAAAATCGTCGAAATCGATATCGGCGCGCAGGCGAACTTTAAAAAGATGACTGCCGACGCTCGCAGATTCAAAGTCGACCGCGAAGTCGGCACGCCCTTTATCGTATCGACGGACGATTACATCATCGGCTGGACGGACGACGCGCCCGCGAAGCTGCACCGCATTATCACGAAAATCAAAGTGCAAAAAGCGAAAAAGTAAAACAAAAGCCCTCGAAAGAGGGCTTTTTCCTTAACCGATGCGGTAGACTTTCCCGTACAGCGCGGCTTTTATTTTTTCAGGCAATCTGCCAGCAATTTAAAGCCGAAACGGGCGTAATTTTTCAAAACACGCGGATGAAAAGCCGCCTGCGCCAGTTTTTTCAGAATGTAAGACGGACGCAAGTGATATTTTAACAGCGTTTTTTTGCGAAAATCCTGCAATTCCCGAATAGACAGGAAATTCGTGCCGACGGTCGGCGCGCCGAAGTAATCCTTGCCCAGCACGGTTTCGTCAATCAGCCCGTCGCGCTTTGCCAAATCGTACAGTTCCGTTCCGTAAAACGGCGCGGCAAGGTGCAGTTCCACAAAATCGGCGTTGATTTGGTTCATCAGCTTCGCCGTTTGGCGCAAGTGTTCCTTTGTTTCCCACGGAAAACCGACAAGGTAAAACCCGTAAATCTTCAGTCCCGCTTTTTTTGCTATTTTCGCGGCGGCAAGGTTTTGTTCGACGGTTGTGCCTTTGCGCGCTTTTTGCAGCGTGTCGGGGCTGCCCGATTCAAAGCCGAACGCGACCAGCCAGCAACCCGCCTGTTTCATTTTTTGCAGGGTTTCAAGGTCTATCGGATTTACGCGGGAATTGGCGACCCAAGCGATTTTACCCTTTAAATCCGATTGCAGAATCAAATCGCACAGCTTGATTGTCCACGCCTTGTCATAAGTGAACGTGTCCGATTTGAAAAAGAAGTTGCGGATTTTGTATTTGTCGAAACATTCTTTCATTTCCGCATAAATGCTTTCGGGCGAACGCAGGCGCAGTTTGCGTCCCGAAATATGCGGCGTCAGGCAGAACAGGCATTTTGACGGACACCCGCGCGACGTCGCGATGGTCGCTTGCGGTTCCTGCGTGTCGGGGCGAATGTAAAGCGCGTTGTTCATCAAATCGCGCGCGGGAAACGGCAAAGCGTCCAAGTCCTCATGCCATTTTGAAAAATCGGTTTTCAGCCATTTGCCGCCTTTTTTATACAAAATGCCGTCGGGATACGCGCCGCCGTGATAATGCGCCGTCACCAGCGCGCCGATGATGAAATCCGATTCCCCGCCGATAAGGTAATCGACACCCGTCAAGTCCAGCCGAGCGATAAGGTCGTCGTCGGGGTCGAAAAAAATCGCGCCTTTTAAAATGACAAGCAATTCGGGGAAATTTTCCTTGACCGCGCGGACGATTTTCAAATCGTCAAAGATTGTCGCGTTTGTCGTGCTGATGAATAATGCGTCGATGCCGTTCAAATCGTTCAGCAAATCGGCGGTTGTCAAGCCTTCGGTCTGATAATCTTTCAGCGAAACGGCATATTCCAGATTCCGCAGGACAGCCGCGCCCGCCCCCAAATCGTTGCACGCGCGCACCGTCGTCGCGGTCGAAGCGGAAATATTGGACTGGCAACGGTCCTCGCCCCGTTGGAATAAAGGCGACGGCGGATAAACGAAGTGTACGGACGGCATAAAGTTCCTTAAACAAAACGCCCCGCAAAGGGGGCGAAGTTTGGTGCGGCCAAGAAGACTTGAACTTCCACTGCGGTTAAGCAACAAGCACCTCAAGCTTGCGTGTCTACCAATTCCACCATGACCGCGTTATTCCCTTATCTAACAAATTTAGCGGACATTGACAACAACGATTTTCGGTTTACCCGAAAAAACCGTATTCGCCGAAGCTCTTGACCCCGTGGTGAAAGCGCAGTTTTTTCAAATACTCGGTCGGGTCTTTGGGCGTTACAAGCGCGGTCGGGTCGCGATTCAGCCAATCGTACGTCCGCGTCAGCAAAAAACGCAAAGCGCTGCCCCGCGCCAACAGCGGCAAAGCGTGCTTTTCATCGTCGGACAGCGGGCGGATTTGGTTGTATCCCGCAATCAAACAAGCGGACTTTGTCGCGTTCAGTTCCCAGCCCCGCGGCTCGAAACACCACGCGTTCAGGCAAATTGCCAGTTCGTAGGCGTACATGTCCGTGCAGGCAAAGTAAAAATCGATAATGCCCGACAGCCGTGAATCCGTGAAAAACACGTTGTCGGGAAACAAATCCGCGTGAATCACGCCCGTCGGCAAATCCGTTTTCCACTTGGAAGCGATGTCTTCAAATTCGTAGCAAAGCTCGTCATACAAGCCGTCCGCGATTTCGTTCGCGCGCCCGCCGATTTTGGCAATCAGCTTTTCCCAGCCCGAAACGGACAAATCGTTCGCGCGCTTCATCGGAAAATCCGCGCCCGCCGCATGCATTTTCGCCATCGCCCGCCCCAAGGCAAGACAATGTTCGGGCTTGATTTTCTTAACCGACTGTCCCGACAAAAACGTCGTGACGCACGCTTTTTTGCCCGCCAAGTCCTGCAAGGCATTGCCGTCTTTGGCGCAAACGGGCAACGGGCAAGTCAAGCCGTTTTTTTTCAGGTGAGTCATTAAATCCAAAAAGAACGGCAGTTCGGCGGGATTGACGCGCTTTTCGTAAATCGTCAGCAAATACAAATCGCGGTCCGTGCGTAAAAAGTAGTTCGTGTTTTCAATGCCGCCCGCAATTCCCGTCAGCGACACCGCGCGTCCGATATCGTATCGGGCGACAAAGTCGTCAAGCTGTTCGGGGGATACGCGCGTGTAAACCGCCATTTCAATCGTCCGTCAAACTGTGCGGCAGGGGAAAGCGGACTTTTTCCTCGGTTTCGACGTGTTCGGACAACGTGATGTCAAAATGTTCCGACACGGCGGAAATGACTTCGGTCACCAGTTCTTCGGGCGCGGAAGCCCCCGCGGTCAACCCCAGCACTTTGACGCCGCTCAAAGCGTTCCAATCGATTTCCGCCGCTCTTTGCACCAAAATCGAACGGGAACAGCCCGCTTCTTTCGCGACTTCGACCAATCGTTTTGAATTTGACGAATTCGGCGATCCGATGACCATCAGCAAATCGCACTTTGCGGCAATCGCTTTGACCGCGCGCTGGCGGTTCGTCGTCGCATAGCAAATATCGTTGTCGTGCGGTTTGACCAAATCGGGAAACGTCTTGCGCAGGGTTTCCAGCATTTGCGCCGTTTCGTCAAGCGACAGCGTCGTTTGCGTCACATAGCCCAGCTTGTCCGCCCAATCGGCGGGAATCGTCCTGATTTCGTCGGCGTCGGAAATCAGCTTGATTTCCGTTTCGGGAATTTGCCCCATCGTACCGATGACTTCGGGATGCCCCTTGTGCCCGATAAGCAGGGTCTTGCGCCCTTCCCGATAGTTTTTCAGCGCTTCCTTGTGAACTTTTTCGACCAAAGGACACGTCGCGTCAAGCGTTGTCAGACCGCGGCGTTTGGCTTCCTCGACCACGGAGAGCGGAACGCCGTGCGCGGAAAAAATGACGACCGCGCCGTCGGGGACTTCGTCCAATTCGTTGACGAACACCGCGCCTTGGCTTGCCAATTTTTCGACGACGTATTTGTTATGCACGATTTCGTGGCGCACATAAACGGGCGTGCCGAATTTTTGCAAAGCCAGCGACACAATTCGCACCGCGCGCGTCACCCCCGCGCAAAATCCGCGCGGCGAAGCAAGCAATACCGTCAAAGGCGTCTTTTCAGTCATCGTCAGTTCCATTCATCAACGCGAGCAACATCCAGCTGTCCGTGTTTGCACTTCGGACAGACAATCGCTTTGGTCAAATCCAACTTGACCAGAGTCCGCCCGCAGTCCAAGCAGGTGAAGTCGGGCTTGAAATCGCCGCCCTTGTATAAAAAGTGGTAGGTGAAGCGATTGTAAAGTCTGAAGCAATGCGGGCAGACATAGGGCTGATGTTCCCACGTTTTCAAAATGACGGGGCGGTGTTTGCGGATGAATTCGCGGATGAAGCCGACTTCGTGCGGATTGTCCACAATGTATTGGGAAAAATTGACGCCGACTTCGCGTTCTTCCTCGGATGCGAAATTTTGCGTTCCCAGCGCCAAGTCGGTTTTGCCGATTCCGAATTTTCCCGTAAACGCGAAATCGCACTCATTACACGCGAATTGAACCAGTTTGCCCATGAAAAGCCCCCTTGTTGTCCAAAGATACGGCACTTTGGCACATTTTTTTCAAACTCTCAACCTTTTATATTTTTTGTTTCGGACAAGTTGTGCTATAACAGAAAAAATTTCGTTTTCACACTCTCATTTTTTAAGGAGAAATCATGGTTGCACATAAAGATTTAGCGAATGCCGTCCGTTTTCTGGCTGCCGAAGGCGTCCAGAAAGCCAATTCGGGTCACCCCGGCATGCCGATGGGCATGGCGGACGTCGCTACCGTTTTGTTCACGAAATTCCTGAAATTCGACGCGAAAGCCCCTCATTGGGCGGATCGCGACCGCTTCGTCCTGTCCGCGGGACACGGTTCGATGCTGTTGTACAGCCTGCTGTATCTGACGGGCTATGAACAGGCGACGCTGGATCAGCTGAAAAGCTTCCGCCAGCTGGGTTCGCGCTGTGCGGGTCACCCCGAATACGGTCATTTGGAAGGAATCGAAACCACGACGGGACCTTTGGGTCAGGGCATTTCCACCGCCGTCGGCATGGCAATTGCGGAAAAACTGCTTGCCGCCCGCTTCGGTAAAGAAGTCGTCGACCACTATACTTACGTCATCTGCGGCGACGGCTGCCTGATGGAAGGCATCTCCGAAGAAGCGATTTCTTTGGCGGGACATCTGCGCTTGAACAAAATGATCGTTCTGTGGGACGACAACAAAATCACGATTGACGGCGCGACATCGGTCGCGACTTCGACCGACCAGCGCAAACGCTTTGAAGCGAACGGCTGGAACACGGACGAATGCGACGCGTACAACCCCGACGAAATCGAAGCCGCCATCGCGCGCGCCAAAAAATCCGACAAGCCGACCTTAATCGCTTGCCATTCCATCATCGGCTACGGCGCGGCGAAAGAAGGCACCAGCAAAGTCCACGGTTCGCCCATCGGCACGGAAGACCTGCTTGCCGCCCGCAAACGCTTGGGCTTCGAGTATGCTCCGTTTGAAGTCCCCGAAGCCATTTTGAACGAATGGCGCGCCGCGGGCGTTCGCGGAAAAGCCGACCGCGAAGCGTGGGAAGCCCGCTTTGCCGCCATGGACGAAGCCAAAAAAGCCGAATTCGACCGCACCGTCCTGCACCACATTCTGCCCAAAGACTGGAAGGAAAAAATGCAGGCGTACAAGGAACAGCTGCTGGCCGACAAACCCAAAGTCGCCACCCGCAAAGCGTCGCAGATGGCTTTGGACGTTCTGGTTCCCGCCATTCCCGAACTGCTGGGCGGTTCCGCGGACTTGACCGCGTCCAACCTGACGAACGCCAAAGCGTCCGTGTCCGTCACCCCCGACGATTTTTCGGGCAACTACATGCACTACGGCATTCGCGAACACGGCATGGCGGCGGCGATGAACGGCATTGCCCTGCACGGCGGATTCATTCCGTATTCGGGCGCGTTCCTTGTCTTTATGGATTACCTGAAGCCGTCTTTGCGTTTGGCGGCGTTGATGGGCATTCGCACGATTTACGTTCTGACGCACGATTCCATCGGCGTCGGCGAAGACGGTCCCACGCACCAGCCGATTGAACATCTGGCGAGCATGCGCGCGATTCCGAACGTCAACGTTTTCCGTCCCTGCGACGTGATTGAAACGGCTGAATGTTGGGAACTGGCAATCGAATCCGAACACGCTCCGTCCGTTTTGGCGTTGTCGCGCCAGAACTTGCCGACGCTGCGCGAATCCGTTGCCGAAAACCTGTCCGCCAAAGGCGCTTACATCATCCGCGATTGCGAAGGCGCGCGCGACGTGACCTTGATTGCGACGGGTTCCGAAGTCGAAATCGCCGTCAAAGCCAAAGACTTGTTGGCGGAAAAGGGTGTCAAAGCCGTCGTCGTTTCGATGCCGTCTTGGGAAATGTTTGAAAAACAGGACGCCGCTTACAAAAAAGCCGTCTTGGGCGATTGCCCGCGCGTCGCGGTCGAATCGCAGGGCGCTTTCGGCTGGGAAAGATACACGGGATTGGACGGCGCGATTGTCGCGATGCGTTCGTTCGGCGCGTCCGCCCCTGCGGAACAGCTGTACGAACACTTCGGCATTACGCCGAACGCCGTGGCTTCCGCTGCGATGGGCTGCTTGAAAAAGTAATTTTTTAACAAAGGAGAACGACTGAAATGTCAATGATAAGCTTACGCCAGCTGTTGGACCATGCCGCGGAATACGGCTATGGGATGCCGGCTTTCAACATCAACAACATGGAACAGATTTTGGCGGTTATGGCGGCGGCGAAGAAGACCGATTCGCCCGTCATTCTGCAGACGTCCAAAGGCGCGCGTTCCTATGCGGGCGATCCGATGATTCGCCGCATGGTCGAAGCCGCCGCGGAAATGTACCCCGAAATCCCCGTGTGTCTGCACCAAGACCACGGTTCGTCCGTTGAAACCTGCGTTACCGCTTTGGCGAACAGCTACACGTCCGTCATGATGGACGGTTCGTTGAAAGACGGACAGCCCGCCGACCACGCTTACAATGCGGAAGTGTCTGGCACGGTCGCCAAATTCGCGCACATGATCGGCGCGTCCGTTGAAGCCGAACTGGGCTGCATCGGTTCGCTGGAAACGGGCAAAGGCGAAAAGGAAGACGGTCACGGATTCGACGGCGCAATCGACAAGAAAAAACTCTTGACCGATCCCGACGAAGCTTACGATTTCGTCAAAGCGACGAACATCGACGCTTTGGCGGTCGCCATCGGCACGTCGCACGGCGCGTACAAATTCACGCGCAAACCCGACGGCGCGATTCTGTCGATTGACACAATCAAGAAAATCCACGCCAAAATCCCGACGGTTCATTTGGTCATGCACGGTTCGTCGTCCGTCCCGCAGGAATTGCAGGATATGATTAACGAATTCGGCGGTCAGATTCCGCAGACCTACGGCGTGCCCGTCGAAGAAATTCAGGAAGGCATCAAGTACGGCGTGCGCAAAGTCAACGTCGACACCGATTGCCGTATGGCGATGACGGCGGCGATTCGCAAAATCTTTGCGACGAAGCCCGCCGAATTCGACGTCCGCAAGTACATGGGTCCCGCGATGGAAGAAATGCAGAAAGTCTGCGAAGCCCGTTACGAACAGTTCGGCGCGGCGGGACACGCTTCCAAAATCAAACCTATTTCGCTGGCGGATATGGCGAAACGCTACAAATCGGGCGAATTGGACCACAAGCTGGCTTAATCTGCCGAAAAACCTTAAAAGCCCCGCCGTTTCGACGGGGCTTTTTCTTTATTTTTTTCAATACAATATAAAAAAATACTCGAATTTGCGAGCCAGCGACAGCCGGCGCGGCAAGTACTGCCCGTACGGGGAAATAACTGACTCGAACTTGCGAGCCCCGACAGGGGCGTGGCAATCCCCGCCTTGGTCGGTACAGATGCCGATACTTGCACGAGACCGCCACGGGTCAAAGCTCTCGCTGTTTCGGATAATATATTGATATTAAATATAAAAACGGATATGGCGAAACGCTTTATTTTTTGCTTTTTCGAAACTTTGTTTGTTAGACCCGTTCCAAAAATGCCACAATTGCCATAATTGAGCCATAATCGCCATAATTGAGTCATAATTGCCACAAAGACATCCTTAATTTGCCACAATTGAGGAGTAAGATAGAAA
>SAMEA104315424__coassemble_472_pt1 | contig 33202 bp, 42 predicted proteins | sample SAMEA104315424__metabat2_low_PE_038 | metagenome-assembled genome bin SAMEA104315424 (sample SAMEA104315424) | gut metagenome | biome: Monkey gut; feature: monkey-associated habitat; material: faeces | place: China | collected 2013 | reverse complement strand
ATGAAAGAATCCATTTCCGCCGCGCGGTCGTATGTGCGTTCTCATGCGGTTCAATTCGGCATCCGTCCCGACTTGTTCGACAAACGCGACATCCATATTCACGTTCCCGAAGGCGCGACACCCAAAGACGGGCCGTCCGCGGGGATTGCGATGTGCACGTCGCTGGTGTCGGCTATGACGGGCATCCCCGTGTCCAAAGACATCGCCATGACGGGTGAAATCACTTTGCTGGGGCGCGTTCTGCCGATTGGCGGGCTGAAAGAAAAACTGCTGGCGGCGTTGCGCGCGGGAATCAAGACCGTTTTGATACCTTTCGACAATCAAAAGGATTTGGAGGAAATTCCAGACAACGTGAAACGCGGATTGAACCTGATTCCCGTTTCAACGGCGGAGGAAGTGCTGAAACACGCCTTGACCCAGCCTTTGGTGCCGATTGAATGGAACGAAGACGAGGAAACGCGCTCCGTTTTGTCCGACGAGGACAAAGAACCCGAAGAAACGGTTTCCTGTCATTAACGAAAAGAAAAAAAAGCGGTGTTGAAAAACACCGCTTTTTGATTAAAGAACTCCTTTGATACAACAGCGGCAGGTCTGGTGAACCGACGTTGTTGATGTCAAAGGAGTAACTTGAAATGCTGTCCAAAACGGAGCAGCAAGCATTTATGCATCGCCGCGCGGGCGGGGTTTGTTGCTGTGCGTGTGTTTTTCAACGCGGTATCCTGTCAGCGCGCCGACCTGATCCTGCAAAATTTTGCCGCGAATTTCTTCAACCGCGCCGACCGCCAGACTGCCCAGTTGGAACGGTCCGTATGCCGTGCGGATTAAGCGGGTGACTTGCAAGCCGAACGATTCCATCAGACGGCGGATTTCGCGGTTTTTGCCTTCTTTCAATGCTACGGTCAGCCACATGTTCGATCCTTGCTGCTTGTCGACGGCGACTTCGACGGGGGCGTATTTAACGCCTTCGACAACAACGCCTTTTGCCAACTTTTCGATGATGTCGGGCGTTATTTCCCCGTGAATGCGCACGCGGTAGCGGCGAAGCCAGCCCGTTGAGGGCAATTCCAAAGCGCGGGCAAACGCGCCGTCGTTCGTCAGCAATCCTTCGGAATTCAAGTCCAAACGCCCTACGGAAACCACGCGCGGCATATCGTCGGGCAAGCTGTCGAAAACGGTTTGACGCCCTTTTTCGTCGCGATAGGTCGTAACCAGTCCGACGGGTTTGTGGTACCGCCAAACGCGCGTTTTTTCCGGAGCGGGCAAAGCTTTTCCGTCCACGGTGATTTTGTCCGCCACGCCGACCGTTACGGCGGGCGAGGTCAGCACTTTGCCGTTGACGGCGATGCGTCCCTGTTCGATGTAGCGTTCGGCTTCGCGGCGGGAACACACGCCCGCGCGGGCGACAACCTTTGCAATTCTTTCGTTTTTTTCATCACTCATCGGTTATTCCTTTTGTTGAGAGCAGCGCCGTCGCCAATACGGGCAAAGGCGCGGAAACGGGATAATCGTCCGTTTCGAACCATGTTGCCGCCAAAGCGTCGTAAACGGGACGTTTCGCCGCCGTTCCGTCCGTTTCCAATGCCGTCATTCCCGCCACGTCATAGCTTGCCCGTTTGGTCGGCACAAAGTCGGCGGAAACGGAATCGTCCTTGCCCGACTGCGCCGCCAAAGACAGGATTTTCAGCCGCATTTCGTTCAGCGCGCCGTCGTCGTCCAGATTGACTCCTTCCCCCGGCAGAATGTTCGCCAAGCGGCGGCTGTCAATGATTTTCGGCATCGGCGCATTGGATTCGATTGCGGCTTCCATACGCAGAATCGGCGCATCGACAACGACGGCAGGCTTTCTGTTTGTGCGTTCCTTGGGCAAATCGTCCAGCCATGTTTTCAGCGATTTGGGCAAAACGGCAAAACGGTCGATCTTGTCTTGAAAAATATCGGCAATGCGGCGGCGAACCTGACGCACGGTCAGCATCCGTCCCTTTTCGTTGTAAAAAATCGGCGGGTTGGCAAGGGCGGCTTCGGGAAACAGATCCGCAGCGAATTTGTGCGGCGTGAATTTGTCCGCGCGCAGCAGCATGACCGCGCCGCTGGGTCCCATAAAGTGCGCCAGATACAAGTCGGCGGAGGTTACTTTCGCGCCGATTTGATCCTCTAGAATCTTTTTGTTGCTTTTGGCAAATTCGGCGGCAAGCAGGGCGGATATGCGCGGACTGCGGCGCAGAGCCAGAATTTCGTCCCTGTCGGCGGCGTTTTTGACGCGGTAGCGTCCCCGTCCGTCGCGGTAGATCTTGGCGGAAAGCTTTGCATAGCCGTACTTTGCGCCGTGCAGCTTCATTTGCTGCAGCCATGTGTCCGTGGTGAATTGAAACAGCCCCTCCGCGCTGGAACGCGAGGCGGCGGCGTTGGTTTCAAAGCGGCTTTCATGTCCCGCTTTGGCAAGCAGATAGTCAAAGCTGACGCCGCTGGAATCGCTGGCTTCGCGGATATAGCGCACAATTTCCCGATCGACTTTGAAGCCGCCGAGTTTGTAAACCGTATCGCTGTCCATCATATCCATTGCCATAATGCGGGCAGTATAACAGTTTGTCCGTGATGCGTGAAGAGTTTTTCTTGACTTCCGTTCGGGCAAAGGTCACTTTAAGACTATGGAAAATTTTTTTGCGCATATTGTCGAAACGGCTTTGAAAAAAGCGAAAAAAGCGGGTGAAGCGGGGGAAATCCCCGTGTGCGCCGTCGTGTTCGATTCCCGAACAAAGGAAATCGTTTCGGTTGCCGTCAACCGCACGGAAAGGGACGGCGATCCGACCGCGCACGCCGAAATTCTGGCTTTGCGCGAAGCCTGCCGCGTCAAAGGCGAACCGCGCTTGCCCGATTTGGACATTTATGTTACATTGGAGCCTTGCCCGATGTGCGCGGCGGCGCTCTCCTTTGCCCGAATCGGACGGCTTTATTTCGGCGCGTACGACGTCAAAGGCGGTGGCGTCGAACATGGATGCCGTTTGTACTCTCAGCCGACATGCACGCACAAACCCGAAGTGTACGGCGGCTTCGGCGAACGGGAATCCGCCGCGATGCTGAAAGAATTTTTTGCGGGGCTTCGAAACAAATGACCAACCAGCCGCTGTTTGCCGATATGCTTGAAGTAACGGAACGTCCAAGCGTTCCGAAACCGCAAACGCCCGAACCGCTCAGCGTTTCCGCCGTGTCCCAAGCGTTGAAAGGACTGGTCGAAACGAATTTTTCCTTTGTCAGGGTCAAAGGCGAAATTTCAGGATTGAAAAAAGCGTCGTCGGGGCATTTGTACTTTTCGCTGAAAGACGACGAAGCCGTTTTGAACGGAATTTGCTGGCGCGGCGGGACGACCAAGCTGTCCGTTGCGCCGCAGGACGGACTGGAAGTCGTTTGCACGGGCAAGATTACGACTTATCCCGGGCGGTCGAATTATCAGATGATCGTTGACGGCATGGAGGCGGCGGGCGAGGGGGCTTTGCTGAAGCTGTTGGAAGAACGGCGCAAAAAACTGCTTGCCGAAGGGCTGTTCGCCCCCGAACGCAAAAAGAAAATTCCCTTTCTGCCCGAAGTCATCGGCGTTGTCACATCGCCGTCGGGCGCGGTGATTCGCGACATTATGCACCGTTTGAACGACCGCTTTCCGCGCAGGGTGCTGCTGTGGGCTGCTTTGATGCAGGGCGAAGGCGCGGCGGAACAGGTCGCGGCGGGGATTCGCGGTTTTAACGCAATCCCCAAGCAGGGCTTGGACACGCCGAGCGGTCACATTCCCCGACCCGACGTGCTGATCGTTGCGCGCGGCGGCGGGTCTTTGGAAGATTTATGGGCTTTCAACGAAGAAATCGTTGTCCGCGCGGCGGCTGAATCCGACATTCCGCTGATTTCCGCCGTAGGGCATGAAACGGATACGACATTGATCGACTATGCGGCGGATCTGCGCGCTCCGACCCCGACGGGCGCGGCGGAAAAAGCCGTTCCCGTGCGTTCGGAACTGCAAACGCTTTTAACGGAATACGACGCCCGCCTGATGAAAGCGGCAAACCGTTTGCTGGACGAGCGGCGGACCGTTTTGACGGGATTGAGCCGAGGGCTGCCGTCACCGCATCAAGCAATCGCCGAATATGCCCAGCGCTTGGACGACAAAACGGAACGTTTGAACAATGCTTTGACCGTTTTGGCGGACAGGAAAAAAGCCGATCTGGACCGATTACGTTTGACCGCGCCCGATTTGATGCTTTCCAATGCCGAAAAAGCGCTGCTTCAAACCGCTTATCCGCTGGAAAATCTGGTTAAGACCGTGTTGAACGACGGTGAAACGCGCTTGACGACGAACGGTCGGCTGTTGGAGAGCTGTTCCTACGAACGCGTGCTTGACAGAGGTTTTGCTTTGGTGTTGGATACGTCGGACAAACCCGTTGTTTGCGCCGCGGACGCCCGCCAGAAATCGGAAATGACGCTGAAATTCGCGGACGGAACGCTTGCCGTCATCCCCCGCAAAACCAAAAAGAAAAAAGAGGATTCACCCCAACAGGGAACGCTATTGCTATGATTCGCTTGATTTTCGCCCTTTGTTTGATGACTTTTTCCGCCCATGCGGAAGACCCGATTTTGTACCTGCACGGTCAGCCGCGGCAGGGGGAACTGCTGTTCGCTTTCGCCACGCCCAAAGCCGATGTTTTTCTGAACGGTGCGGAAATCAAGCCGCGCAAGGACGGCTGGTTTGTTGTCGGCATCGGACGCAATGACACGGGCGATTTGACTTTTACGGTAAAACGGCATGGGAAAAAGCTGGAAAAAACGTTCAAGATTCAGCCCCGCGAATGGAAGATTCAGCGCATAGACGGACTGCCCGAAAACAAAGTCAGTCCGTCGCCCGAAGAATCGGCGCGCATCGAAAAGGAATTTGCCGCGACCGCTGACGCCCGCGACAAAAAAGTCAAAATGCCGCTGTCCCTGTGCTTTCAGATGCCTGCCGAAGGGCGGATTTCAAGCGTTTACGGTTCTCAGCGTATTTTGAACGGTGAAGAAAAAACGCCCCACAACGCTTTGGACATTGCCGCCGCGACGGGAACGCCCGTTTTCGCCCCCGCAGACGCAAAGGTAACCTTGGCTTACGACGAGATGTTTTTGACGGGCAAAACCGTTTTGCTGGCGCACGGGCAGGATTTGACCAGCAGCTACAGTCACTTGAGCAAGCTTGACGTCAAAACGGGCGACAAAGTGAAAAAAGGGCAAAAAATCGGCGAAGTCGGAATGACGGGACGCGCGACGGGACCCCATTTGCATTGGGTCGTGATGTGGCGGGACAAACGCGTCGACCCTGCCGTTTTTATCGAAAATTCAAAAGCTTTCTGCGAATAAGGAGCATCCGAAATGAAAAAAATTCTGTTGTTGATTCTGTTTTCGGCGGCTTTTCCCGCCCAAGCGCAGCTGTTTTACGATGTCGGCGGATCGGGATTCGATTCCGCCGAACCCGAAACGCTCGAAGCTGCGGAATTCAAGATTCCCGAAGCGGAAAAACCTCAAAAAACGGAACCCGAAATGCCGTTTGAAAAAATCGTCGCCAAGGAAATTCAGGAACGCATCCGTCCCGACGCGTCGTATATCGTCGGCGAACCCGACGAAGTGCTGTGCTTCGGCGTTGCCCGCAAAAGCCCCAAAAAACGCAGCGCGACCATCAACGGCTATGCGCATTTGGGCAACTGCGGATCTTTGAACGACACGGGGCTGAAAGAGGTTCAAAAACAGCTGTTGAGCGCGGAAAGCTATCAATTGAATGTAACCAAAATCTCGTCCTGCATCATTACGCCGCGTTTGGCTTTGCGGTTCAGAAAAGGGTATGACTTTGTGGATTTGATTTTGTCGGGCGGCGGCTGTCCGGGGGTGGTCTTTATGTACGGCGGCGATTCGCGCGAGTTTTACGCCAAACCGATTCAAGACTGGCTGAACAACTTTATTTCCGCCGTGTCGAACGACCTTGAACCGTTGGACAAGGATAAATCCAAAGAACAGGAATCCCTGTTCAAAGCCCGTACCGTCGTTGAAGAACCCGCTCCGGAACCCCAAAAGCCCGCCGCGCCCAAAGTGTGGGGACGCCGCTTCGCCCCCAAACAGGAAGCCCCCGCCGAGCCGAACGCTCCGATAACGGATGCGGATGTGCCGCCCCCGCCTCAATGACGGGCGGCGCGTCGAAAATCCGCATAACTTGACACCGGAGCGAAAGAAAAATAACATAAGTCTTGTTTTTCAAAGGAGGGTGCCGTGAAAATAGAAAAAAAAAGTGGAAAACGATGTTACGGTGTTGAAAATAGAGGGGCAAATCATTTCATCGACATCGCAAATGCTGGAAGACGAAATAAACGCCGTATTGCAGACGGAAGACAAGCTGATGCTGGATTTCGAACGCGTTGAGTTTATGGCTTCCTCGGGCATCCGTGTTTTGCTGGCGGCTTCCGCCAAATTAAAGGAAAAAGACGGTTTGCTGATACTGACGAATGTAAATTCTTCCATTCGGCGCGTTTTGGATATGACGGGGCTGTTGGATTTTTTGGACATTCGACAGTAAAATATGCGTAAAACATTTCAAAAATGGCTGTTTGTTTGTGCGGCGGCGGCTTTTATCGTAACGTTTGCACAGTTTTACGCATTGCTTTCCCATTATACTTTTCAAAACTCGGAAAAATTTGTTTTTTCGCGCTTGGAAAACGCAAAACGTCAAATCGAACTGGCTCAGCAAGCTTTGACCCGAATGAAGCAGGTCAAGGAAAGCGAATTTGAAAAAGAACTGCGGGAGTTTTCTTTCGCGGTGTCGCTGAAGCCCGCGCCGTTCCTTTCGGACAAACAATTTTTGCGCCAATGGGCGTCCCGATTGGATTTCGTTGTTTTGGACATTTTTGATAAAAACAACAACAAAACCGCATCAATTGAAAATGAAGCGGGATTTTTCGATGAAAAACCTTCGTTTGATTTTCTGTCCGGCAAAGCGGATGCTTTTTACCTTGAAGCGCCGCGTAAAATTTCGGGAAAAGACGAACATCGGCAAATTCAATTCGCGGGCGTTGCTTGTCCGAACCGTTCGGGATACATTCGCGCCGCGCGGTATTTGGATAACGGCATCATTTCCGGAACGGACGAGTTTTGGGAAAAAAGTTTTCAAAATATCGATACCGGGCGTTCGGGGATGTTTTTTTTGGTTTCGCCGGACGGGAAAATTTCGGGGCGAAACCAAGCGGCGACGGGTATTGTTTTTCCGCCTTACGAAACATTTGCAAAAGCAAAAAGCGGCGAAATATATTCCCCGAAAGGAAAACTGTTTTACACTTCGATTCCGTTGACGGAAGGCAAAATACTTGTCGGCGTTTATACGATCAAGGAAATGTACACGCAGCGGCACACGTTCTTTTTGGGAAGCCTTTTTGCCTTTGTCGTTTTGTACTTTGTCATGATTGCCGTCGTATCGTTTTTACTGGACAGGATAATTGTTTCGGGCGTGAATCGTATCAACGGGGGGCTGCTGAAAATTACGGCGGGGGATCTGGATGAAAAAATCAAAGTGCATACAAATCCGGAGTTTCGTTCTTTGTCCGACGGCATCAACACGATGGTTTCGTCGTTGAAAAGAATGCTTGCCGAACGTGCGGTACAGGTTGAAAAAGAATTGCTGCTGGCGTCCCGCATTCAGCAAAACGCGCTGCCGTCGGTTGCTGCCGCTTTTCCCGACAGGACGGATTTCGAAATCTATGCGGCGATGACGCCGGCAAAGGAAGTCGGCGGCGATTTTTATGATTTTTTTCTGATCGGTTCGGATGAAAACCGGCTGGGAATCGTTATCGCGGACGTTTCGGACAAAGGCGTGCCTGCGGCTTTGTTTATGATGTCCGCCAAAACATTGCTGAGAAACTTGGCTGAAAACGGGTGCGAACCTGCCGAGATATTTACAAAAGCGAATAAACAGCTGTGGCAAAACAACAATACATTTATGTTCGTTACCGTGTTTATGGGGATTCTGAATCTGGAAACGGGACGGTTTGTTTATGCTTCGGCTGGGCATAACCCGCCGCTGGTCAAGCGCGGAAGCGGGGCTTATGAATACTTGACGGATGTTTCGGGACGTATATTGGGCGGGACGGAAGACGCCGCTTATTCCCAAAAAGAATTGTTTTTAAAAAACGGCGACAGTCTTTTCCTGTACACGGACGGCGTTACGGAAGCGCAAAACGGGGAGGGATTGCTTTACGGCGAAGAACGGCTGCGTTCCGTTTTGAATGAAAATGCAAAAGAACATCCGGAAAATTTAATCCGGCGCGTTGAAGCGAACGTGCAGGAGTACGCAAAAGGGCGAGAGCAGTCGGACGATATCACCATGCTGGCTTTGCGGTACAATGCCTGCTCGTTTGTTGTTTCCGCCGATTCGAAAGGGCAGGAGGTCATTGCGTCCGAAGTTTCGGAACGGCTGAAAAAGAACGCTTGCCCGCAAGACGACTTTGCGGATATTTTGATTGCAATCGATGAGATAACGGCAAACATAATAAAATACGCGTATTCCGGCGATAAAAACGCAAAAATCGAATTCGCTTTTTCGGCGGGAGGCTCTTCCGGCGGGCTGACGATGACATTTAAAGACAGCGGCGAAAAATTCAATCCGCTGGACGTGGAGGATCCCGATATTTCATTGCCGCCGGAAAAACGCGCGATCGGCAAAATGGGAATCTTTATGGTCAAACAAATGATGACGCGCGTACACTATTGCCGCAAAGACGGAAAAAACGTTCTGACGCTGTACAAGAAATTCAATGCAAAAACGGAATCATAATTCCGCAGACGCGGCTGTTTGTTTCTTTTTTCGAAAGTGCTGTCCGGTTTTAAACAGATAAACGGCGGCGGCGGAGCCGGTAATGTCGCACAGCATGTCTTTTTGGGCATCCCAATAATCCCCCTGCATTCCCAAAAGGGCATCCCCCGATTTCCCGTTTTCTATATCGGCATAGAACAATTCGAAAAAACGCCAAGTGTTCGACAAGACCAAAACAGCAAAAAAAGCGGAAACGCAGGCAAGGTTGAACGATGAGGCGATTTTCCGCTTCAACAAAAATTCGATGACGACAAAAGCGTTCAAGCCAAACACAAAATGACCGAATCTGTCAAAATTGTTGCGCCCCGCGGCATTGAAAAAAAACGGCACGCGTTCGAACGTATAGTGCGCGCCGACGGTTTGAACCAACAGAAAGCAAAAGATGATAAAATACGATGTTTTTGAAAATTGAAGTTTCCGGTATGTCGCCGACAAAAGAACGACAATCGTAAAAACCATCAGCATTTCCGTCGCCCAAACTTTGTAATCGTACGGATCGACGATCGAAGCGACAGCGGCGCAAAACCATAAAATCAACAGTCCAAAAGCGAAACGCCCCGTCATTTCTGTTCTCTCCTTTTTCCAAAGCTTGATAAGCAAGTATAAAATAACCGAAAAAGAAAGAAAACTTTTTTAAGCCGAGTTTTTTTAAGAAAACAGCGTGTTGAATTGCAAAACGTGTTGACTTTCGGTGCTTTAAAGGGTATAAGAACCGTAATCATACAAGGTTTTTACGCCTTATGCCTCCAAGGAGGTTCGTCTGCCGGTGAAGATACGCTCACAGACGCCCTTTTTGTTTGTATAAGGGAAAGAGGAAAAATGTTCGATACTTTGGCTGAAAAATTAAGCGGCGTGTTTGACCGCTTGGCGCGGCGGGGGGCTTTGACCGAGTCCGACGTCGACACCGCCATGCGCGAAATCCGCATCGCTTTGCTGGAAGCCGACGTCGCCCTGCCCGTGGTCAAGGACTTTGTGGCAAAAGTGCGCGAACAGGCGGTCGGACAGGCGGTTGTCAAGTCCGTCACTCCCTCTCAAATGGTTGTCAAAATCGTCAACGACGCGCTGGTGGAAACTCTGGGCGGGGAAAACGCCGCGCTGGATTTGAACGCGCCCGCGCCCGTCCCCGTTTTGATGGTCGGTCTGCAGGGGTCGGGTAAAACGACGACCTCCGCCAAGCTGGCTCTGCGCTTGAAAAAAGACAAAAAGCGCGTTTTGCTGGCGTCCTTGGACGTTTACCGCCCCGCGGCTCAGGAACAGCTAGCGCAATTAGGCAAACAAATCGACGTCGCGGTTCTGCCCGTGATTGTCGGCGAAAAACCCAAAGCCATTGCCGCCCGCGCCATGGCGGAAGCCAAAAAAGGCTACGACGTCGTCATCTTGGATACGGCGGGACGCCTGCATATCGATTTGGACATGATGGCTGAAGTGGCGGAAGTCCGCGCTTTGGTCAATCCGCACGAAACGCTTTTGGTGGTTGACGCTCTGGCGGGACAGGACGCGGCGAACATCGCGCGCGAATTCAACGAAAAAATCGGAATCACGGGCATTGTGCTGACGCGAATCGACGGCGATTCGCGCGGCGGCGCGGCGCTGTCCATGCGCGCCGTGACGGGACGCCCGATTAAATTTTTGGGCGCGGGCGAAAAGGTTGAAGCCCTCGAACCGTTCCATCCCGACCGCTTGGCGGGCAGGATTTTGGGCATGGGCGACGTTGTTTCCTTGGTGGAAACGGCGGCGGAAAAAATGGATAAAGACGAAGCGGAACGCGTCGCGAAACGCATGATGGACGGACGCTTCGATTTGAACGATTTGTTGTCGCAGCTGCGGCAGATGCAAAAGATGGGCGATTTGAAAGGCTTGCTGGGCTTAATCCCCGGCATGGGCAAATTCAAAGCGCAAATCGATGCCGCCAAAATCGACGACAAAGTTTTTAAACGGCAAGAGGCGATTATTCTTTCCATGACGCCTCGCGAACGCCGTAATCCCGACATCATCAAGGCTTCGCGCAAAAAGCGCATTGCCGACGGCTGCGGCTTGACCGTACAGGAAGTCAACAAGCTTCTGAAACAGTACGACCAAATGGCGGACATGATGAAAAAGGTGAAAAAAATGGGAAAGCGAGGCTTGTTCGGCGGTCTGCCCGGCGGCTTCGGCGGCGGTTTCGGCGGAACGGGGGGCTTTCCTCCGTTCGGCGGATTTCCGTCTTGAACGGCAGACTTTGTGAATTTTAAAAGTGAGGTAAATTAAATGTCAGTTCGTATCAGACTTGCTCGCGGTGGTTCGAAAGGCGCGCCCTTTCACAAAATCGTTGTAGCAGATCAGCGTTGCCCGCGCGACGGTCGTTTCATCGAACGCGTCGGTTCTTACAACCCGCTGTTGCCGGCGGATCACGCCGAACGCGTCGTCGTCAAAGCCGACCGCGTGAAATTCTGGCTGGGCGCCGGTGCGCAGCCGACCGAACGCGTTGCGAAATTGTTGTCGAAACTGGGCTTGTGCGAAGCTCCCGTCATCAACGAACGCCCGCAGAAGTCCGCTCCGAAAGCCAAGGCTCAGGAACGCGCCAAAGCCAAAGCGGAAGCCGCTGCTGCCGCCGCCGAAGCGACCGCGGAAGCTTAATTTTTCCGTAAAGGAGTCTTGCGACAATGACAAAAACCGCTGAAAACGGCAAAGTGTGCGTGGCGATGATTACCACGGCGCACGGCGTTCGCGGTTTGGTCAAAGTCAAAAGCTACACAAAACAGGCGCGGGATTTTGCGTCGTACGGCGCGTTGTCCGACGAATCGGACAAGCGAAGCTTCAAGGCTGAAATCGTCGGTCAAACGGGGGACGTTTTCCTTGTCCGTTTGGACGGCATTTCGGACAGGACGGCGGCGGAAGCCCTGCGGGGCGTCAAGCTGTTCGTCGACCGCAAAGCTTTGCCCGAAACATCAGACAACGAGTTCTATTATGCCGACCTTATCGGCATGACCGCCAAAACGGCGGACGGCAAAATCCTCGGCAAAGTCAAAGGCGTGTACAACTTCGGCGCGGGCGATATGCTGGAAATCGGAAACTTGGCGGATTTTCTGCCGTTTACCGATTCGGTTGTTCCCGAAGTCGATGTCGAACACAACACTTTGACGGTTGTCCTGCCTGAATTTGTGGAAGTCAAACCCGAAAAACAGGACGCGGAAGACAATGGCTGATCCTTTGTTTACCGCCGATGTTTTGACCGTGTTTCCCGAAATGTTCCCCGGTTATCTGGGACATTCTTTGGCGGGAAAAGCGCTGGACGAAGGGTTGTGGAAGCTGAATGTGACGAACATTCGCGACTTCGCATCCGATCGTCATCGGACGGTGGATGACACTCCGTTCGGGGGCGGCGCGGGCATGGTCATGCGTCCCGACGTATTGGGACGCGCCGTGGAAGCGGTTCACAAAGCGGGTACGCGGCTGATTTACTTTTCCCCGCGCGGACGGCAAGTCACGCAGGGATTGGTGGAGCAAATCGCGGCAGAGGGACGCGCGACGTTCCTGTGCGGACGCTTTGAAGGGATTGACGAACGCGTGCTGGAAGCCTATCCGTTCGAGGAAGTCAGCTTGGGCGACTTCGTTCTTTCGGGGGGCGAACCCGCGGCGCTGGCGGTATTGGACGCGGTTGTGCGTTTATTGCCGGGCGTGATGGGATCGCAGGATTCTTTGACCGAGGAAAGCTTCAGCCAAGGATTGTTGGAGTATCCGCAATACACGCGTCCCGTTGAATGGAACGGACGCACCGTGCCCGAAGTGTTATGCTCGGGTCATCACGGAAAAATCGCCCTCTGGCGCAAAGCCATGGCGGAACAGTTAACAAAACAGCGGCGCCCCGATTTGTGGAAAGCTTATCTGGAAACCGCAAAAAAGCGAGAGGATTAAACCTATGAATTTGATTAAAACGCTCGAAAAAGAGCAAGCCGAAAAACTGGCGAAAGCCGATTTTCCCGAATTTAAAGCCGGCGACACCCTGCGCGTTCACGCCAAAGTCGTCGAAGGCGACCGCGAACGTATTCAGGTTTACGAAGGCGTTTGCATCGCCCGTAAAAACGACGGTTTGAACTCGACGTTCACCGTTCGTAAAATTTCGTTCGGCGAAGGCGTGGAACGCGTTTTCCCCGTCTATTCCCCGAATGTGGCGAAAGTCGAAGTTACCCGTCGCGGTAAAGTCGCCCGTTCCAAGTTGTATTACCTCCGCAACTTGCGCGGTAAAGCGGCTCGTATTTCCGAAATCAACGACGCGAAATAAGAACGCTGCACCCTCTTGCTCCGAAGGGGAGGTTCGCCTCCCTTTCGGAAAAGCGGAGCTGTGGATTTTTACCCCGTAGGACTTCTGCCGAATCGGGGTTTTTGTGTTTTCCTGTTTTAGGAGTTTAAAAGATATGGTAAAAGTCGCGGTCGTCGGCGCAACCGGCAATGTCGGGCGTGAAATGCTGCAAACCTTGGCGGAACGGAATTTCCCCGTTGACGAAGTGTATGCTCTGGCTTCGTCAAAATCCGTCGGAAAAGAAGTTTCTTTCGGCGAAGAAAAAGTTTTAAAAGTGCAAAATCTGGCGGACTTCGACTTTCACGGGGTCGACATCGCTTTGATGTCCGCGGGCGGCGGCGTGTCCGAAAAATTCGCTCCGAAAATCGCCGAAGCGGGCTGCGTCGTCATCGACAATTCGTCGCAATGGCGCATGGATCCCGACGTTCCTCTGGTCGTTCCCGAAGTCAATCCCGAAGCGATTGCGGGATACAAAAAGAAAAACATCATCGCGAACCCGAACTGTTCGACGATTCAAATGGTTGTGCCTTTGGCGGCTTTGCACAAAGCGTTTCACATCGAACGCGTGGTCGTTTCGACGTACCAATCCGTTTCGGGCGCGGGCAAAGAAGCCATGGACGAACTGTTCAACCAGACGCGCGGCATCTTTATGAATCAAATGCCGTCCGAAAATCAGAAAAAATTCACCAAACAGATTGCTTTCAACGTCATTCCGCACATTGACGTTTTCCTGGACGACGGTTCGACCAAGGAAGAATGGAAAATGACCGCCGAAACCAAAAAGATTTTGGATCCGAAAATCAAAGTGCACGCCAACTGCGCGCGCGTTCCCGTGTTTGTCGGTCACGCCGAATACGTCAACATCGAAACGACGGACGAAATTTCCGATACCGCGGCGACCGAGATTTTGCGTGAAACGCCGGGGGTTGTCGTGGTCGATTCCCGCGAAAACGGCGGCTATCCGACCCCTGCCGAAGTCGCGGGCGAAGGCGAAGTTTACGTTTCGCGCATCCGTTCCGACGCAACGGTCGACAACGGGCTGAGCTTTTGGTGCGTGGCGGACAACCTGCGCAAAGGCGCGGCGCTGAACGCGGTTCAAATCGCCGAAGTGCTGGTGCGCGACTATTTGAACAAATAATTTTTCAAAACATGAAAAGCTCTCCGTTTGGGGAGCTTTTTTTGTTTATGCTCCGTAAAATACAATTTTTAAGAAAACACCATGCTTTTTATTGTTCTGTTCCTTTTTGTGCGGCTGATAATGCTTATCTGCGGATGGGATATTTCCCGTCGGGTTGCTGTTCAGTTGCTGTAGAGGTATATTTTTGATTTAAACGAATCCGACAAACGGAGTTGGATTTGAAAAAGCGCGAAATCAAAGCCCGAGCGTTGGTTTTGTTGAAATCTGCCAAAATGTGAAAGCGGAAATGAATTTATTTTAAATTACGGTAAAGATTTTCATGCGTCCCCAAGGCGATTAGTGTCAGCACAATTTTGTCGTCGTCGACGGTGTATCCGATCAAAGTCAGTTGCCCGACCATTTTGAATTTGTAAACGCGCAGCCAAGCCAAATCCCCCCGCTTTTGTTCGCCGATTTCGGGATTGTCGAAAATCGCCTGCAAAGCTGCGTCCACATCTTTTTTCTGGTCTGGCTTCAGCTTTTTGTATGCTTTTTTAAAGGAAAGTTTTTGTTCAATCTGCATCGCCGTTCCCGAAATCGAACGGAACGGACGGTTCGTTTGCGCCGTCCAGAGACATTCTTTTACGAATTCGACGGGCAAATCGGTATTTTGTTCGCACGCCTTGCCCAAGCGGTACCAGTATTCGATTTGCTTCGGCAAACTGCGCAGCTGGGAAGCCGCAAAACGTTTCGCGTCGTCAACCATGTATTTTGGGAGCCGGACGGCTATCATCTGAATCTGAGAACAAAAGCAAAAAAACGTCCAATATTGGACGGATTTTTTATGTTTGACGGATTGAATATAAAAAGGGCGGAAACATTAGGTTTCCGCCCTCTTTATGGTGCCGCTGGCGTGAATCGGACACGCGACCCCTTCCTTACCAAGGAAGTGCTCTACCACTGAGCTACAGCGGCGACAGACAGAGATATATAAGAATTATTCCTTTAGTGCAAGCAAAAAATCCGCTGTCGGTGTTTTTTTTGCTTGTCAGGCGGGCGGGGTTTTGCAATCCTTGACCAAAAGGAGATTTCCCATGGTTGACAGTGAAAAACAAGACGCCAAATTCCAAAAGCAAGCCGAAATGCTGCGCCGCAACTTAATCCTGCGCAAAAAACAGGTCGAAGAACGCCAAAAACTGCTGGAACAAAAGGAACGGCAAGCCGAAAACGCAAATAAAGCTTGCGATTAAACCGCCCCTGCGATAAAAATCTTTATCGCTTTTTTAAAACTTTGGGATTGGGGTCATGGATCGAATCAGAATCGTCGGAGGCGTTCCTTTAAAGGGAAAAATCGCTATCAGCGGGGCAAAAAACGCCGCTTTGCCGTTAATGGCGGCGTCTTTGTTGACGGACGAAGTGCTGACTTTGACGAATCTGCCGCATTTGGCGGATATTATGACGATGACCGCTTTGCTGTCCCAGCACGGCGTCAAGCTGACGATGACCGACGAAGCGGGCGGGGCTTTGTGCTTTGACGGCGGGCATATTTTCAATCTGAAAGCCCCGTACGATATTGTGCGTAAAATGCGCGCGTCTGTGTTGGTCTTGGGACCTTTGACCGCGCGCTTCGGCAAGGCGAAAGTGTCGCTGCCCGGCGGATGCGCCATCGGGACGCGCCCCGTGGACATGCACTTGTCCGCTTTGGAAAAAATGGGCGCGACGATTGAAATCAAGGAAGGCTATATCATTTCCAACGCTCACGGTCGTTTGCACGGCGCGGAAATCGTGTTCCCCAAAGTGACCGTCGGTGGAACGCAGAATATCATGATGGCGGCGACTTTGGCGGACGGCGTGACCGTTCTGCGCAACGCCGCGCGCGAACCCGAAATTGCCGATTTGGCAAAGTGCCTGATTGCGATGGGCGCGAAAATCACGGGTGCGGGAACGGACACGATGACCATTGAGGGCGTCGACCGTTTGCACAAGGCGACCCACCGCATTATTTCCGACCGCATTGAAGCGGCGTCCTATGCGATTGCGGCGGCGATTACCCGCGGCAGAATCGAGCTGGTTGACGCAAGCTTGAACGACATGGCGGCGGTTGCGCGCATTTTGGTCGACTGCGGCGTCGATTTGCAGGAAACGGAAAACGGCTTTATCGCCGACGCGGAAAACGCTTACCTTATCGGAACGGACGTGATGACCGAGCCTTACCCCGGATTCCCGACCGATGTGCAGGCGCAGATGACGGCTTTGCTGGCGACGGCAAGCGGCGCGTCTTTGATTACCGAAACGATTTTTGAAAACCGCTTTATGCACGTTCCCGAACTGGCGCGCATGGGGGCAAACATCAATGTTCAAGGTCCGTCGTCCGCCATTGTGCGCGGTGTGCCAAAGCTGTCGGGCGCGGAGGTCATGGCGACCGATTTGCGCGCGTCGATGTGTTTGGTGCTGGCGGGGCTGGTCGCCGAGGGAGAAACGATTGTCAACCGCGTATACCACCTTGATCGCGGATATGAACATTTGGAAGAAAAACTGTCGGCGTGCGGCGCGATTATCGAACGTATTCCCGGAGAATGAAATGTCCAATCTGATTATGGCTTTGCCCAAAGGGCGGATTTTGGACGAGCTGATGCCTGTTTTGAAAAAAGCGGATATTTTGCCCGAAGATGCTTTTTTTGACGACAAGTCCCGATTGTTGCGCTTTAAGACCAACCGCGAAAATGTCGAACTTATCCGCGTGCGCAGTTTCGATGTGGCGACTTTCGTGGCGTTCGGCGCGGCGCAAATCGGCGTGTGCGGCAACGATGTTTTGGAGGAGTTCGATTTCTCCCAAATCTACGCGCCGCTGGATTTGGGCGTCGGCAAGTGCCGTATGGCCGCCGCCGCTCCCGTCGGATACAGGGAAAACGCTTTCGACCGCGCGGGGCATATCCGCGTGGCGACGAAATATCCGAACATTACGAAAAAATACTATCAAAGCAAGGGGATTCAAGCCGAATGCGTCAAGCTGTCGGGCGCGATGGAGCTGGCACCGACGGTGGGGCTGTGTCACCGCATTGTCGACGTGGTGTCTTCGGGCGCGACGTTGAAGGCGAACGGACTGGTCGAAATCGACCCGATTATGGATGTTTCCGCGCGTTTGATTATGAACAGAACCGCTTTCAAAACCCGTTCCGACGAAATGACGGGATGGCTGGAGGCTTTTAAGGAGGCTGTGAAATGACTTTGTTTTTATCGTCAACCGATGCGGATTTTGAACAAAAATTCAAGGCTTTTTTGGCGGTTAAGCGCGAAAACGACCCCGATGTCAATGCTGTTGTGGCGGAAATCGTCGCCGATGTGCGCAAAAAAGGCGACGAAGCATTGTGCGCTTATACGCAGAAATTCGATCGCGTGAATTTAACGCCCGCGACGATGCGAGTCAGCCAATCCGAAATCGACGAAGCCGTCGCCGCATGCGACAAGGACGTTTTGGACGCGCTTTATTTGGCAGCGGAGCGCATAGAGGCTTTTCACGAAAAGCAGTTGCCCGAAAGCCATTTCTTCAACGATGAAACGGATGCTTTGATGGGGTGGCGGTGGACGCCCGTGTTTTCCGCGGGGCTGTATGTGCCGGGCGGTACGGCGGCTTATCCGTCGTCCGTTTTGATGAACGCGATTCCTGCAAAAGTGGCGGGTGTCAAGCGGATTGTAATGGCGGTGCCGACTCCCGACGGAAAAATCAATCCGCTGGTGCTTGCCGCCGCGGACTGTGTCGGAATTGACGAGATTTACAAAATCGGCGGCGCGCAGGCGATTGCCGCTTTGGCGTACGGGACGGAAACGATTGAACCCGTCGATATGGTGGTCGGTCCGGGGAACGCTTATGTCGCGGCGGCTAAACGGCAGGTGTTCGGCAAGGTCGGAATCGATATGATTGCCGGACCGTCCGAAATCATGGTGGTCGCCGATCAATCCGCCAATCCCGAATGGATTGCCGCCGATTTGCTGAGCCAAGCCGAACACGATGTTTCCGCTCAGTCGATTTTGGTTACAAACAATGCCGACTTTGCCGAAAAAATCAAAGCGGAAGTCGAAAAACAGCTGCCGACTTTGGCACGCGAAAATATCGCCCGTCAAAGCTGGGAAAACAACGGCGCCATTATCGTGACGGATAATTTGAAAGAGCAGGCGGGGGCCTTGGTCGACCGCGTCGCGCCCGAACATTTGGAACTGTGCGTCAAAGAACCCGAAGAACTGTGCAAAACGGTGCATCACGCGGGGTCAATCTTTTTGGGGACGTACACGCCCGAAGCTGTCGGCGACTATGTCGGCGGACCGAACCATGTGTTGCCGACCGCCCGCAGTGCGCGGTTTTCGTCGGGATTGGGCGTGCATACGTTCATGAAGCGGTCGACGATTTTGGCTTGCACCGCGGAAACGCTGGACGAAATCGGTCAAGCCGCCGTTTTGCTTGCCAAAGCCGAGGGGCTGACCGCGCATGCGGCTTCCGTTGAAAAGCGGCTGAATGCTTAATTGGAAGGTTTTTCTTCTTTGATTGCGGGGGCGGAAGCGGATTCCGTCCCTGTTTTTTTCGGCGGCTGTTGTACGGACGGATATTCCCGCCCCGTCAAGAGGCTTTTGACCTGTCCCGCCGCCATGAATTGTTCGTACAATGAAACCATTGATTCCGTCCTGTTGTCGGAATCAGTATCCGCTTGTTTCGGGAAAATGTCTATAAATCTTTTTTGGACAAGGCTTGGGGCAGGGTGTCGATAGCGTGGTTTAAAAACGCTTTGCCCGCTTCGCCGCTTAATTTTTCACGCAAAATCTTTTCAGCCGTTTTCAATGACAAGGATACGGCGGAATCGCGTATTTCTTCGGATGCTTCGTCCGTTGCGCGCTTCAATCGCATTTCCGCGGCGGATTCTTTGTTTTTCAATTTGGCGTCAAAGTCTGCTTGGATGTTCTTTTTCAGATGTTCGGCGTCGGCGCGGGCGCGTTTCAACGCGGATTCGATTTCCTGTTCCGTGTTTTGGTGCTTTTCCCGATAGTCGTCGAGCATTTTTTGCGCGTCCGTCCGCAACTGTGACGCGTCGTTCAGTTTGCGCGCAATGGTGTCGGCGCGCGCCTGCAAAGCGGCGGAAATCGACTTGCCCGCCAATTTGACCAGCAAAGCAACCGTCAGGCAAAAAGCCAGACCGACCCAGAATGTCGGGTCCTGAAACAGGCTGCCGTGATGGGCGGCGGAAGCTGTTTCTGCGGCAAAAGCGGGGGAAATAATCATTTGCTGTTTTCCTTTAACACCGAATCGATGGCTTCGGTCAATTCAGCCGCCGTCGGAACGGTCGCCGTGATTTTCTGCGTGATTTCACCCGTCAAATCCGCCGCGATTTGCCGGACGCTTTTCAACGCTTCGGCTTTCGCTTCTTCCAGTTTTTGTTCGCCTTCGGCAAGGTGCGCCGCCAGACGGGAGTCGAAATCTTTTTCGGTTTGAGCCAAAGACGCGGTGATTTCCTCCTGCGCCTTTGCCAAAATGGTTTGCGATTGCTTTTTGACGTCAGCCATCGCGGTTTCATACTGTTTCAAAAGGGCTTCGGCTTGGTTCTTCAAGTCCTCCGCCGTCTTTAAATCCGTTTCCAATCGGGTTTGCCGTGCGTCGACCGTCGCGCGCATCAACGGCATGACAAAACGCCACACCACGACAAACGTCGCGCAAAACGTAATCAGCAGCCAAAAACTTTGGGACGCGTACCACGTCGGATCCAGTTGCGGCAACATCGGCAAACCTCGATTTTCAAACGATTACAGGAACAGCATAATCAGGGCGATTACCAGCGCGTACAACGCAATCGCTTCCGTCGCCGCAAAGCCGATCAGACCGAACGCGTTGACGTCGTTTTTAACGGTCGGATTGCGACCCACGGTTTCAATCATGGTAATCCAGATTTTGGACACGCCTTCCGCCGCGGTCTTCATGCTCAAAGCGCACAACGCCGCCGCAAAAAACTTCGCCGCATCGGCGATATATTGCATGTAATTGCCTTCCATTTTTTTATCTCCTTAAAAGCACGGATTACAACGTCGAATCAATGCGCGTGCAACGCATCGTTCAGATAAACACAGGTCAAAATGGTGTAAATGTAGGCTTGCAGCACGGCTATCATCATTTCAAACAATGTCAGACAGCCGATGAACGCCAACGGCAACCATCCGCCCCAAAAGCTCAAATCGTAAATAAAGCCCGCGATGACTTTCAACATAATGTGTCCGACCATCATGTTCACCGTCAGACGGACGGTCAAGCTGAACGGTTTCGAGCAAAACGATATGATTTCAATCGGTATCAAAATCGGCGCAATCGCCCACGGAGTCCCGTGCGGGAAAAAGTTCGTGAACCAATTCAATCCGCGCTTTTTCAATCCGATGACGACCGTTATCAAAATCGAAAACACCGACAGCGCCCCCACCGCCGCAAAATGGCTGGTGTAGGTAAAGCTGTACGGCAGCAACCCCAACAGGTTACCCATCACGATAAACGTGAATATCGTAAAAATGAACGGAACGTATTTGCGCCCCTCCGAACCTATCATTTCGGACACCATGCCCGTAATCAGTTCGTAGACCATTTCCGCAACGGACTGCAATTTCGACGGAATCATCTGTTTTTTATGCATCGCCCAGATGAAAAACACCGCGGAAACCGCGACGCCCAACGCCATAAACAACGATGAATTCGTAAACGACAAATCCACGCCGTCGATTTTGGGCAGGCGGATTATCGGTTTGATTTCAAATTGTTCTATCGGTCCGGACACAATTCTTATTCCTTCTGCGATGCGCGCGATTCTTTTTCCAAGCGGCGCCGTTCAAAATTTTTCAAAAAACGAACGGCGTTCAAAAGCCCCGCGGCACATCCTAAAATCAAAAACACGGCAATGAAAACGGGACGCGTCTTCAGCCAGAAATCCAAGCCGTAGCCCAAAGCCAGACCGCAAACCACGCCCGCAATCAAATCCGAAACGACGTTGAACGCTACCCACATCAACCGCCCGATTGCCGCCCCCGTCGATGAAGACGAGGCGTGTTTCGGGGCGTTTTGCGCTTTCAAAACAGTCAGCCTGTCGGCAATGTTTTGCAGTCGTTCATGTTCGTTTTCGGACATGGTTGCCTGTCGGTTAAGATACGAAGACCAAACGAAAAAGTCAAGAAAAGTTCGACTTAGTGCTTGTGTTCGGGTTTGGGCGGAACATAGTTCGGATCGGTCAGTTTTTTGACGGCTTCCGCGACATCCTGCATTCCGGGCAGACCGACCAGCATTTCCGTTTTTTTGCCAAAGCGGATAAGCAGAGTCGGCGTGGCTTGGATTTTATACTGCATGGCGTTCAAATTGCGGATTCGCATCAGCTCTTTGTTCGCTTTTTCATCCGCGATGCAGGCTTTCATCTTGGCTTCGCTCATGCCTGCCAGCTTGGCGTAAGGGGCTAACGCTTCGTTCAAATCAGGAGCGACCGCCCATTGCATTTGATGCGCGAACAGCGTGTCGATAAAGGGCAGGTATTCGTCTTTGGGCAGGCAGTGCGCGACCAAAGATCCCGCCATGGCGCGCGGTTCCAGCGGAAAGTCCATGAAAATGATTTGCGCGCGGTTGGTGTCGGCGTATTCCGCTTTCAGCATAGGCATCAGATTCAGGTGCATATTCGTGCAGTGCGGGCAGGTCAGCGATGTGAACACCAGCATTTTCAGCGGAGCGTCGGGCGCGCCGATGCTCTGTTCCGAAAAATCGAACGTCGGAGCGTTGGGGTCGACGGGCTGGCTGGCGGCTTCCGCCGATTCGGCGACGGCTTCGGTTTGAACGGGTTTTTTGGTGAAAAACGATTTGATTTTTGCGATAAAGCCCGCGTCCTGCGCGTAAGCCGGCGTTCCCGCCAGAGTCAGCAAGACGCCGATGAGAAAGGATTTGCCAAAGGTTTTCATGGGTGAGTGTCCTTTAAAAAATAAATTGTATCCCTTTTTATAACAGATTTAAGCTGCGGTAAACCGTTATTTTATGTCAGGCAGAAACGATCCGAGTTCGATAAGCGCTTGTTTCAAATCGTCATCGTCGATGTCCGCTGTCAGCGCTTCCGCCGTTTGCTGCTTTTGCGCGTCGGGTTTCGGCTGCTTCGGTTTCGGCGCGGGCGGCGGGGGTGCGCCCTGCACAATGCGCAGTTCCGCAACGGCGGGATAGCCGAAAAAAGCGTTGATGCGCGACAGAATTTCGGGGGTTTGCGCCGAAAAAGCCATGGCGAACGCGCCCGAAACCGCTTTGACGTGCAGAACGGCGTCCTGCTGTTTGCCCTTGGGGAAGCGGATGGAAAACGGAAATACGCCCTGCGCCAGAGCGGAGCCGAGAATATCCTCCCAATGGGCGAGCAAATCGGCTTGGACAAAGCCGCGGCTGCCCAAAATCGGGGCGATGATTTTGCGCGCGTCCGATCCGAACAAAGCCGGTCCGTTGCGGCGGCGCTGTTCGGTTATCGGCGGTTTGGTCATGAAAAGTCGCCTTTTGCAAACTCGTCCAGACGATCTTCGCGAATCGCTTGGCGGATGCCTTGCATCAGGTCCTGATAATATGTCAGGTTGTGCCATGTCAAAAGCATGGCGCCCAAAATTTCATGCGCGCGGAACAAGTGGTGAATGTACGCGCGGCTGTAGTTGCGGCACGCGGGACAGCGGCACAGCGGGTCAATCGGGCGGTCGTCGTCGATATGGCATGCGTTGCGCATATTCAAAACGCCGCTGCGGGTGAACGCTTGCGCCGTTCTGCCCGAACGGCTGGGCATCACGCAGTCGAACATATCGACGCCGCGCAAAACCGCGCCGACGATGTCGGACGGGCGACCGACGCCCATCAGGTAGCGCGGCTTGTCGTCGGGCAGGTGCGGCGTGGTGAACGAAATCGTGTCGAACATCAATTCCTGTCCTTCGCCGACCGCCAATCCGCCCAAAGCGTAGCCGTCAAAGCCGATGTTTGTCAGCGATTCGCACGATTCGATTCGCAAATCCTCGTGAACGCCGCCCTGAACAATGCCGAAAATGCCGTATCCGTCGCGGTCGACGAACGCGTCGCGCGACCGCTTCGCCCAGCGCATCGAACGGCGGGTCGAATCGGCGACGTACTTTTTATCCGCGGGATAGGGCGGGCATTCGTCGAAGCACATCGTAATGTTGCTGTCCAGCTTGTATTGGATGCCGATGGAAATTTCGGGCGAAAGGCGGTGCAGGCTGCCGTCCAGATGAGAACGGAAATCAACGCCGTCTTCGGTGATTTTGCGCAGTTTGGACAGCGACATGACTTGAAAACCGCCCGAATCGGTCAGAATCGGCTTGTTCCAATTCATAAATTTATGCAAGCCGCCCAGCCGCTGAACCCTGTCCGCGCCGGGGCGCAACATCAGGTGATAAGTGTTGCCCAGCAAAATCTGCGCACCCGTTTCGGCAACCGATTCGGGCATCATCGCTTTGACCGTGCCGACCGTGCCGACGGGCATGAAAGCGGGCGTTTCGACAACGCCGTGCGCCGTGTAAAGTTTTCCCAGACGCGACCGTCCGACGGTTTTTTCAACCTCAAATTTCAGCATGAACAGCTCCTTTTTTCGTCAAGTAAGGCGATTAAAGCGTTTGTCGGAAAAAAGTCAAGGATTTTAAGATTATTTTGCTGGACATCGTTTTTGTGAAAATGTACAATCGTTGTCAGAAATAAACAAAATTTTCGACAAAAGGGCAGAAAAATGGAATATCCTATTATCAAAGCCGAAAACGAAGAAGAAGCATCCCGCATCAAAGCCGTTATGGACGAACTGGCGAAAAGCAAAATCGGCAAACAGCTGATTGAGGACGCCGTTGAACACAAAACGACGGTCGCTTTCGACGGGGCGATGCGCGCTTACGGTTCGTATGACGAGGTGAAAAACCATCTGCGTTTGAATCCGACCAGCTCGCACGACCGCTTGATCGGAACGGCGGCGCACGAATTGCGCCATGCCCAGCAGTTCCAAAAAGGCATTTTGCTGGACGCTTTGTTGGATACGCCGAAAACTTATATCCAGAACCAAGCCGCCATTGAAGCCGACGCGTCGGCGACGTCGTGCGCCGCTTGCTACGAACTGGCTTTGCAGGGCAACGACAAACCGTTGGAAAGTCTGCGCGAAAAGGATCCGCACTTTGTCAATCCGTTCCAAAACGCAGCCGTTCAGGGCGGTTTGGAAAACGGCGAAGCGTACAAAGCCGCTTTCAAAGGCTGGTTTACCGATTACTGCACGCGCGACAGCTATGATTGCCTGTATATCAAAATGGTGCGCCAGCGCAAAAGCAACTGCACGCGCGAAGAGGAAAATCAGGCTTTCATGCGCGAAGTTCCCGTAAACGACGTGGTGCAGAAAGTTTGCACCTGCAACGGCAAGCCGTATTTGTCCGAAAAGGAAACGCAGGAATTTTTCAGCACGGACGATTCCAAAACGGTTTCGTTCGAACGGTTCAACAACATCTACGCCAACTGCTATCGTCCTTACAAGCTGGACTTTTCCAAACCTCAGGAAGAACAAATGAAAGAAAAGCTGGATTTGGTGATGCGTCCGCACTTTAATTATATGCCGAAGCGCGTCGTTCCCGAACCGCTGCCGTTGCCGACGGTTGAAAACCGTCAGGCTGCCGCTGCCGAAAAAATCGCGGAAAAGAAAGAAAACCGCGACAAGAAAACCGTTATCAATCCTGCGGTTTTGAAAGCCAAAGCGGAGATGAGCAAATAAACTATAACAAAATGTATTGACAATCTGAAAAAGTTATGACATATTGTTAATACAATGCGTTAAATCCGTATGAAGACGTCTGTTTTTACAGGCGTCTTTTTTTTATTCAAGGAGGAAAAAATGAAACTGAAAAAAATTGTCAAAAAAATCGCAAGCAATGCGATCAATCCCGCAGCGGTTTTGGGAATGAATTTCCAAATGGCGGAATCGGCGCGCAGAACGCTGAACGACATAAAAGAAGAGCGGCAAACCGAACAGCAGGAAAAGCGCGCGGCGGCGGAACAAGCTGTTGAAGCGGAAAAAAACGACTTTTTGAATCAATTGGACGAAAAGCGTCGGCGGGGCAAAAAGTCAAACGTGATTTTTGCGGGACTGCTGGGCGGCAGCGGCGCGGTCGGTTTGGGCGGGCGCAAAAGTTTGCTGGGGTTGTGAGATGGAACGGATCGTTTCTTTGGCAAGGCAGATAATCGATAAGGTTGCCGCCTTGAAAAGCAATCGAATGAACTTTGAAAAATCGTGGCAGGAAATATCGGAATTGGTCTTGCCGCGAAAAGCCGACTTTACGGTTATGCAAACGGCGGGAAGTCCCAAAACGCGCAAACTGTTTGAAACAACGGCGGTCAATGCGGCGGAACTGCTGGCGGCGGGACTGCACGGGCTGATGACCAATCCCGCGGGCAAATGGTTTGCTTTGCAAACGCCGAAAGCGTCGGAAAGCAAAGCCGTTCGTCAATGGCTGGAACAGGCGGAACGGGTTATTGCCGATGAAATCGCGCGCCCCGCGGCGGCTTTTGCAACCAATATCCACGAAGTCTATTTGGATTTGGCGGTATTGGGAACGGCGGGGCTGTATGTCGGCTGGAACGAGGACAAAGACTGTCTGCTGTTTCAATCCCGCTTTTTGGGCGAGCTGTTCATTGCCGAAAACGCGGCGGGGCAGGTGGACGAGGTTTACCGCGTGTTCCGTTTGTCCGTGTCGAAAATCGTCAAAACGTGGGGCGAAAACGTATTGCCCGAACGGCTGAAATTTTTATACAAACAGGGCAAAGACGAAGAATGCGAAATCATCCATGCCGTTTTGCCCAATCCTTTGTATGAGAAAGATGCCGTTTTTCAAAAACCGATTTTGTCGGCGTATGTGCTGAAAGACGGGCAAACGGTGCTGTTTTCGGGCGGGTTCGAGGAAATGCCGCTGCCGGTTGTGCGGTGGAGCAAAGCCAGCGGAGAGGTCTATGGGCGGTCGCCCGCTTTTTCGGCGTTGCCCGATATCAAAATGCTGCAGGAAATGATGCGCGAAACGCTGATTGCGGCGCAACTGGCGAACCGTCCGCCTGTGCTGGTGCGCGATGACGACCAGTTTTCGCCGCTGGCGACCGTGCCGGGCGGAGTCATCCGCTATAACGGGGAACCGCCGAAGCCGTTTTCTTCGGGGGCTAATTCGGGCATCGGGCTGGATATGATGAACGAAATCCGCGCCCGACTGCGCACCGCTTTTTACAACGACGTTCTGATGACGACGAAAGACGCGCAAATGACTGCGACCGAAGTCCTGCACAGAACGGAAGAAAAAATGCGGCTGCTGGGTCCCGTGTTCGGGCGGATTCAAACAGAGCTGCTGAATCCAATGATGGAACGTGTGTTCGGTTTGCTGATACGGCATGGAAAGTTGCCGCCTTTGCCCGATGTGCTGCGTGGAAAAACGCCCGCCGTATCGTACTTGTCGCCGTTGTCTTTGGCACAGCGGCAGGTCGAAGCGCAGAGAAGGTAGTATCCTGTATGACACCGGAAGCGCAGGCGATGGTGCAGACTTTGGAACTGGCGGAGGGCTTTTTGAAACTGCAGCCTGATGCGGCGGCGGTGTTCGATGTTCCGAAAACGGTGCGTAAAATCGCTGAAATGTACGGCATTTCGGACGATTTGCTGCATGCGGAGCAAAGGGAAAACGACGATGTTTGACAGACGGGACAAAGCCAAAAAAGCCTTGGAGCTGATGCAAGCTTACAAGGCTGTTTTTTTATCCGAAAACGGACAGGCGGTTTTGGAGGATTTGGCAATCAAATGCCACATGCTGACCCCCGTAACCGACGTGTCGGGTGCGGCGACCAGCGCGTTCTATGACGGAAAGCGCGCCGCGTTTTTGGATATTTTGAAGATGACCGCTTGCGATGAAAAGCGGTTGGTTACTTTATTGCAACAAGCTGAAAGGAAAAACAATGAATAACGCAAACGACTTTATTGATGACGAAGACAAAGCCGAATTTCACGATTTGGCTGAAAGTCTGGGCTTGGACGAACGGCAGGAGGCGGGCGTTTGGGGCTGGATTGAAAACGGCGTGCGTGAATTTGCCGAAGAACTGGACAGTGCGTCCGAAACGTACGCGGACGAAGCGGAAGCCGATTTGCGCCGTCAATTCGGACGCGATTTCGACCGCCGCCGTCAGGGCGCGGCGGAGCTGGTGCGCAAATACGGCGGAGACGGCTTTGTCGAATTTTTGAACGAAACGGGCTTGAGCAACTGCCGCGAAATCGTCGCGTTTTTGATGCGGCTTGCCGATGCGGCGGGGGAAGACCGAGGGCTGGTCGGTGAAAAATCCGCCGCCGTGCCGTCCGCCGACAGGCTGAAAGCCGAAATCGCGGGTTTGACCGCCAATCCCGCCTATATGCAGGCGCAGCATCCCGATCACGCCAAAACCGTGCAGGCTGTTTACGCTTTGCGCAAGCGTTTGTTCAACGAAGATTGATTCCGAATAAACGCTTTTTTGAAAGGCTCCGCTTGAAACGGAGCTTTTTTTTGTTGATTGAAAACTGAAAGGAAAATTTAAATGAGCACACAGATTACCACTTCTTTTGTTGACCAGTACAGCGCGAATATTCAGGCTTTGGTGCAGCAGAAAGGGTCGAAATTAAGAAACCTTGTCGGCTTTGAAAGCGTGCGCGGCAAGGCGGCTTTCATTGACCAAATCGGGCAGGTCGCCGCGGTCAAAAAGACGACGCGCCACGCCGCGACGCCGCAGTCGGATACGCCGCACAAACGCCGCCGCTTGAGCCTGGACACTTACCATTGGGCGGATCTAATCGACAACGACGACAAAGTGCGCATGCTGATCGACCCGACGAACGATTACGCGAACGCCGCCGCTTGGGCGATGGGGCGCGCGATGGACGAAGCGATTGTCGAAGCCGCTTTGGGAACGGCGTACACGGGCGAAACGGGCGCGACCGAAGTTGTTTTGCCGGCTTCGCAGATTGTCGATGCGGCGTGCGCGTCGAAGTTTACTTTCGACAAACTGCGCGAAGTCAAACGCTTGTTCGATAAAAACGACGCGCCGTCCGAAGGGCGTTATATCGTTCTGTCCGCCCAGCAGCTGGACGATTTGCTGAGCGAAACGAAAGTGACTTCCGCCGATTATGCCGCCGCGAAAGCTCTTGTCCGCGGGGAAATCGAAGAATTTATGGGCTTTAAGTTCGTTCAGCTGAATGCGAAAAAAGCCGACGGTTCGCTGATTTTGCCGACGGGCGACAGTCCCGCCGCCGTCGGGCGTTCGTGCTTGGCGTTCCAGAGCGAGGGCGTCAAACTGGGCATCGGCGAAGACATCGTTGGCAAAATCACGGAACGCGACGACAAATGCTTTGCAACGCAGGTGTATTACGAAATGGCTATCGGCGCGACCCGCATGCAGGAAGAGCTGGTCGTCAAAATCAACTGCAAAGAATGACTTTCATCAAGCGGCGGGGAGAAATCTCCGCCGCCGTTTTTTTATTACAGGAAAGGAAAAAAAGATGACTTCGATCGTTGCTTTGTGCAATCGCGCTTTGTCGAAGATCGGCGATGAACCGGTGCTGTCGTCGCTGAATGACGATACGAAAGCCGCCCGATACTGCAAAGCGTTGTATGCCGATACGCGCGACTTTGTGCTGCGGTCGTATCCGTGGCGGTTCGCGCTGAAGCGTTACGCGTTGGCTCCGCTGAAAGACAAGCCGCTGTACGGTTACGAATACAGGTTCGGGTTGCCCGCCGACTGTTTGCGCGTTTGGCGGACGGAAGACGAAGAACCTTATCAAGTCGAGGGGCAAAACGTTTTATATAACGCGCCGATACTGCGCTTTGTCGGTATTGCGCGCGTTGAAGACACAGCGTTTTTCGACCCGATGTTTGTCGAGGCTCTGGCTTTGAAGCTGGCGGCGGAGCTTGCCGTTCCGCTGACGGCATCGGTTGCTTTGAAGGAAACGCTGAACAAGGAATATCAGGCTTTTGTGCAGCAGGCGAAAACGGCGTCCGCCATGGAAGGCGCGCAGGACGGCTATACTCAGCGCGGCTGGCTGGAAGCGAGGATATGATGTCGGATACTTTGGGATTTGTCCGTTTCAATACGGGCGAAATTTCCGCTTTGATGAGCGGGCGCATCGATACCGAAGAATACGGAGGCGCGTGCCGAATCTTGCAGAATTTTATTCCGTCGGTGCAGGGACCCGTTTCCAGACGCGGAGGGACGCGCTTTGTTTCCGCCGTCAAAAACAGCAACAAAAAAGCACGTCTGTACGCTTTTCAGTTTTCTGTGACACAGGCGTATTTGCTGGAGTTCGGGGACAAGTCCGTTCGTTTTTTCAATCACGGGCGGGCGGTGGCAAAAAACGGCGTTCCGTATGAAATTGAAACACCGTACGCGGAATCCGATTTGGACGGATTGTACTTTTCCCAGTCGGGCGATGTTGTCTTTATCGCGCATAAAAATTTTCCGCTGAAAACGTTGACCCGCTATTCGGAAACCGATTGGCGGCTGGCGGATTTTACAATGATTGACGGTCCGTATTTGCCCGTCAACGCAGGCAATATTTCGATTACGCCGTCGGCGGTGTCGGGATCAATGACTTTGACGGCTTCGGCGGCGCTGTTCAAAGCGACCGATGTCGGACGTCAAGTGCGTTTGATGCATGCGAACAAACCCGATGTGCAATGGGGCTGTGCGACAATTGCGGAATATGTCAGCCCAACCGTTGTCAAAGCGGTCGGGACGGACGGTTATCCTTTTTTGGCGGCGTCGGCGACAAAGTTTTGGCGGTTGGGCGTGTTTTCACAAACGACAGGGTACGCAAACGCGGTGACGTTTTTTGAACAAAGGCTTGTTTTGGGAAAGGGAAACGGCGTTTACGGGTCGAAAGTCGGACAATACGAGGTCTTTTCCCCGACCGCCGTCGATGCGAGCGTAACGGCGGAATACGGTTACGGATGCGAATTGTCGTCCGATCAGATCAACGATATTTGCTGGTTGTCGTCGGGGCGGGCTTTGGCTATTGGCACGGTCGGCGCGGATTTTACGCTGACGGCGACGGGCGGAGATTCGTCGCTTCCTTTAAACGTCAAAGTGCAGAGGCATTCGACGTTCGGCAGCGAAGCGGTTCAGCCCGTCAAGGTCAGTCATGCGACTTTGTTCGTTCAGCATTACGGCAGAAAAGTGCGCGCCTTTCAGTATGACAGCAATTCGGACGACTATGTTGCGCGGGATGTAACGACTTTGGCGGCGCACATGACGTTCGGCGGCATCAAAGAAATGACTTTGCAGCAGGAACCTGTTCCCGTGGTGTGGTGTTTGCTGAAAAACGGCAAGCTGGCGGGGCTGACTTACGAAGCCGAAGAGTCCGTTTCCGCATGGCACACGTTTCAAACGGAAAACGGAATTGTCGAAAGCATTGCGGCTTTGCCGACCGCAAACGGTGAAAAAGACGAGCTTTATCTGATCGTCCGCCGCGTCATCAACGGGCAAACCGTCCGTTATATCGAGGTTATGGAAACGGGACTGCCCGAAGACGCGCAGGATTCCAAGGAAGCTTTTTTCGTGGATTGCGGCGCGTCCTATCACGGCGACAAAGCGTCCGTCATTTCTGGGCTTGAATACTTGGAGGGGCAGACGGTCGCCGTTTTGGCGGACGGTGCAGTGCAGAACGAAAAAACGGTCAAGGACGGCAAAATTGCATTGGATACGGCGGCAAGCGTCGTCCATGTCGGGCTGCCTTTTGCGTCGGTGCTGCAAACGATGCCTTTGTCAAACGGCGTCGAGGGCGAAGCCGCCAAAAAGCGCGTCGTTGCCGTGCTGGTGCGTTTGTACAAAAGCATCGGATTTGAGATCGGTATTGAAAAAGCGGGGGAACGGCAGTCTTTTCGCCAGACGAACGATGTGATGGGAAAAGCTCCCGCGTTGTTTACGGGCGACAAAAAGGTCGCTTATTCCGGCGGGTGGGGGAACGGCGTGTCTGTCCGAATCGAACAAAAACAGCCGCTGCCTTTGACGATTCTGGGCGTGTTTCCCGCGGTGGCGGCAAGCAAAATATAGGAGGATGAAATGGATACGAAAAAAATAAAAGAAGCGGTCGGAACAACATCCAAAATTCTGACCATTCGGCAGGATTGGAAAAATGCAAAGCTTGCCTACCGCGATGCACGGGACGAAGCCCGATCCTTGCTGGAAAAAAATGCGTGGGACGAAAAGAAGTTGCGCCGCGAAAACGCCGAAGAGCGCGGCAGAAATTTGGCAAATATCGGGGCTTCGGGCGTTACGGCGGCTTCCTATGACGACGCGCTGTTGTACAACGATTTGAAAACGGAACAAGAGGCGGATTTCAACAAAAAACAAGCTGCTGACGAAGCGCGCAGAACTTTGCGCAAGGCAAGGGCGGAGAAAAAAGCGGCGCGGCTGAAGTATTCTTTGTCTTTGCTGGATGCGTTTATGTAGGGGAGGGGAAAATGCAAAATGTCAAAGAAGCAGGCGCGGTCGGCATCGGATTGACCGCGCCCGCGTGGATTGGCGTGTTTAACGAATACGTCGGTTTCCTTATCGGCATAGCGACGCTGGTTTATGCGGTCGGGCGCGTCTACTTTCTGTTTAAAAATCAAGGGGAACGCGCGTGATAAGCAAAAAAGGGCTGGCAATGCTCAAAACGTTCGAAAGCTTTGTGCCGCTGGAATATACTTGTGTCGCGGGCAGGCGCACAATCGGCTACGGTCACGTGGTCAAAGGCGGCGAAAGCTTTCCCGCGGGCGTCAGCGAAGAAAAAGCCGAGGAATTGCTGCGTCAAGATGTTGCCGAAGCCGAAAATGCGGTGGCGGAACTGGTCAAAGTGCCGCTGAAGCAATATCAAAAAGACGCGCTGATTTCGTTTGCTTTCAACATCGGGCGGCGGAATTTCGCGGGTTCGACCTTGCTGCGCGTGCTGAACGGCGGGGCTTACGACAAAGTGCCGCAAGAGCTGATGCGCTGGGTTTACGCGGGCGGCTATGTGTGGAAAGGCTTGAAACTGCGCCGAAAGCGCGAAGCCGAATTGTTTGTGACGGGGCGGGTTGATTTCCGCCCCGATTTATTGTTACACGAAAGGAAAAAACATGGAAAACTTGGGACAAATCTTTGAAACGCTGCTGTTTTGGTTCGGAACGGTTGTGGCGGCGGCGTCCGTCATCGTCAAAGCGACGCCGACGCAAAAAGACGACGCCGTATTGGCAAAAGTCGTGAAAGTGCTGGACGTGCTGTCCATCGTCAACGCCAAAATCAGCGACGGTAAGCAGACAAATGTCTGATTTGACCGTTGTTTTGACAGTTCAAGCCGTCCTGCTGATCGGCGGAATGATTTTCGCTTTTCGTGCGGGACGGCAAAAGGAAAAAAATGAAACAGCCGACAAAAAATCAAAAGCCGAGGCGATGGCGCGCAAAGCGCGTGCCGATTTGGACAATCCTGCTGCTGTCAAGCGGCTGCACGACACTTACAGGCGGCGGGTTTTGTGAGCTGTATCTGCCGATTTATGCCGATTACGACCGCGACACCGCGCAAACAATTCGGCAGATTGATGCGAACAATATCGTGTATGACCGATTGTGCGCACGGTGATCCCGTGCAAATATCGGCACCCGTGCCGACCAAGGCGGGGATTACCGCGGCGGATTGCATCCGCCTCGCAAATTCGAATATTTTTTTGAAAACAAATAGAGAATCGCAACTGCGCGCCCTGCGACAGCAGGCGCGGCAATTTTTGCCTTAGTCGGTACGGGTGCGCCCGCGTCCCGGGATCGCCACACCCGCTTGCGCGGGTTCGCGATTGCGATAATATATTGATATTAAAATAAAATCGAATTTGCGAGGCTGAGGATTAAAAACAGTCCTGAGGACTGTTTTTATACCGCAAGCGA
>SAMEA104315424__coassemble_456_pt1 | contig 35166 bp, 33 predicted proteins | sample SAMEA104315424__metabat2_low_PE_038 | metagenome-assembled genome bin SAMEA104315424 (sample SAMEA104315424) | gut metagenome | biome: Monkey gut; feature: monkey-associated habitat; material: faeces | place: China | collected 2013 | reverse complement strand
CAACGATTTGCTGGCGGGCGAAAACAAAGGGGTTTTAAAGGTTTACACGCCCGCTTTTCTGGACAAGTATATGACTGTCTGCCAAACGCTGACCATTGCTTTTTACGCGCTGTGGGCGATGTCCGTTTCCCATGCGGCGGGAATGATATGGACGGTGCCTTTGGTTATTGTCATTTGCATGAAGTACGGCTTGGACATCGAAACGCAAAAGTATGCCGATCCCGTCGATGTTTTGCTGAACGATAAAATATTGTGCGGCTTGACCGCTTTGTACGGGCTGGTTATGCTCGGATTGCTGTATTGAGGATAAAATGCTGACGGTATTGGATTACGGCGGCGGCAATTTGAAAAGCGTCGTCAATTTGTTGGAAAGCTTCGGCGTGCCGTTCGTTTTGACGGATAAAGCGGAACAAATCGAACAGGCGGAAAAACTGCTGTTCCCCGGACAGGGGCATTTCGGGCAAGTCATGGAGTCGCTGAATCAAAAAGGGCTGACTTCCGCTTTGAAAGCCGCCGTCGCAAAAGGCGTGCCGTTTTTCGGAATCTGCGTCGGGCTGCAAGTACTGTTCGATTCGTCCGAAGAAGCCCCGAACGTCGCGGGATTGGGAATATTCAAAGGAAAAGGCGTCCGCTTTCAAACGGGAAAAGTTCCCCAAATCGGCTGGAACAAAATTCAAACCACGGCGGCGAATACTTTTTTAAGCGACGATTTTTATTACTTTGTGAACTCGTATCACGTTGTCCCCGCCGATTCGTCGATTGTGTCCGCCGTTGCCGACTATCACGTTCCTTTCACCGCGGCGGTTCAGTATAAAAACATTACGGCAACGCAGTTTCACCCCGAAAAAAGCGGGCAGGTCGGGCGCGATACGCTGAAAAGGTGGGTGTTCGCATGATTACGAAACGCATTATTCCGTGCTTGGACGTCAAGGACGGGCAAACGGTCAAGGGCGTCAACTTTGAAAACCTGCGCTTTGCGGGCGATGCCGTGGATCTGGCGAAACGCTATTCCGAACAGGGCGCCGACGAACTGGTTTTGCTGGACATCACGGCGACAAACGACGGACGCAAAACGATGATTGACATCGTGGAACGCGTCGCCAAAAACGTCTTTATTCCTTTTGCCGTCGGGGGCGGAATCCGCACTTTGGACGACATCCGCAATTTGCTGCTGGCAGGCGCGGACAAAGTGTCCGTCAATTCCGCCGCGGTCGAAAACCCCGCTCTGGTCGAACAGGCGGCGGGCAAGTTCGGATCGCAGTGCATTACGGTCGCCATTGACGTTAAAAAATTCGACGGCGAATATTTTGTCGTTACCCGCGCGGGCAAGCATAAAACGAATTTAAACGCGCTGGAATGGGCGAAAACCGTCGAACGGCTGGGCGCGGGCGAAATTCTTTTGACTTCAATGGACGCGGACGGCACACAACAGGGATTCGATTTGCGGATTACCGCCGAAATTTCCAAAAACGTCCGTATCCCCGTTATCGCTTCGGGCGGCGCGGGGGCGAACCCGCAGCACTTTGTCGACGTGTTTGAACAAGGATGCGCCGATGCGGCTTTGGCGGCGTCGATTTTCCATTTCGGCACTTTGCCCGTTCCCGCTTTGAAAAAAGCTCTCGACGATGGCGGTGTCAATGTTCGATTGGTGTGAGGATTCAAAGTCCGCTTGGGCTTGGACGGCGGTTTTCACGGTGTTTTTCGCGCTGTCCGTCATCCCGCTGATTGCCGATTTTCCGACGACTTATCCGTGGCAGGATTTGATGCTGAACTGGCGGGGCGGCTTTATCCGCCGCGGACTGCTGGGTGAAATCGGTCTGCTTTGCCGCCCGTATGCCGCTGAAACGCTGTGCGGGCTGATTTGTCTGGCTTATGCCGCCGCCGCGTTCCTGTTCGTCAAAACAGTGCTGGAAATGCAAAATCCCCGCGCGCGGCTGTTGATTTTGCTGTCTTCGTCATTGTTGATGTACGGCGTTGTTTACCCGTCGGCGGGATTGCGCAAGGACGCGTTCGTCCTGCTTGCCTTTATCGCCGCCATGCGCACGCAAAAACCGCTGTTCGCCGCCGTTTTTATGACTCTGGCAACCTTTGTTCACGAAGAAACGCTGTTCTTTGCCCCGTTGGTCATGACGCGGCATAAAAAAACCGTCCCTTATTTTCTGGCGTTCGGCGCGGTTTATACGGCTTTGACCGCTTTTCCGAAAGATGTCGAACAAGCCGTCGCCGAATCATGGGGCGTGGATTTTGGTTTGGCGGTCAAATACATCTCGGGCGAAGCGAATCCGTTTGCTTTGTCGCCGCAATATTATTCGAATCTGCCTGTTTCCTATGCGGATTGGCTGCCGTTTTTCAAAACGCGGATTGTGCCGCTCAGCCTGCTTGCGATAATCCTGACCGCCGCGCCGATTATCGCGTGCCTGCCGAAAAAGCTGTTCAAACATCCCGCCGTTTACGCCCCTTTGCTGTTGTTTTCCATGCCGAACTGGGGACGGTGGGAAAGCTTGATTTTAATGGCCTGGGTCGTGTCCGCGGCGACGCTTGAAAAAGGCGAAGCGGGCAAAAATCCGCATATTGCTTTGTTTTTTCCCGCTTTTTTGGCGATTTATCCGTACACGGATTTCATTTTTGATATGAAAAGCATCGTTTTGTTTGAACCTTTGCCGATTTTTGTTTTAATAGCCCTTTGCTTGATTTATAACGCTTCCAATGTTTTTAAAGGAGCTTGGCGATGGATTACATTCAAGGCATCGGATTCATAGGCTATGTCATCGGATTGTGGGCGGGACTGCAGAAAAAAGACGACCGCCTGTTTTTGGGTTTCAGCGTCGCTTTTTTGTTCTTTACCGCGCATCATTGGCTGCTGAACAATCAAATGGCGGCGGCATCCGCTTTGTTAATCGGCATCCGCATGTACTTGAACCGCTCTTTGAGCGGGCTGATTATCGCCGTGCCGTTTTCAATCGCCGCCTGCATTCTGGCGTACTTCACTTATCAGGATTTCTACAGCCTGATGCCTTTGACCGCCGTATTGGTCGCAACCGTCGGAACGGCGTACACCAAAGGAATCAAGCTGCGCTATATCTTGATGTGCTGTTGTTTGTGCTGGCTGATTCACGATACCGCCAAAGGATCGTACGCGGGAACGGTGCAGGACTTGACCAACATTTCCGTTTACCTTTACACGATTTTCGCCATGAAAAAGGCGGCACGGAAATCCGCCCCTTTACAGCTGGATTGTGCCGCGTAAGGAAAACACCGTCGCCGTTTTCGACGACTTGTCCAACGCGGGGTTGATGTAAACCTGTATGTCGGGCGTGATTGTCAGATATTTGCCGACTCCGATGTTCCAGTAGCTTTCCACCACCGATTCGTAGTCGCGAACGGGGGTCGAGTAATACTTTCGGGAAACTTTGTTGACCGCCGCCGCCAATCCGATTTGATTGTTTTCGGCAAAGTTCACGACTCCGCCCAGCACATACGACCGCTTTAACGGCACGGAATCCCCGCTTGCGCCGTTGATTCGCATAAAAACAGCCGCTTTGTCGGTCAGGTTTTGCATCAGATTCACGGAAACACCCGTCGAATTTTGAGGCTGCGCTTTGACCGACGGCTGATTGTACACCAGCACCGAATACGCGCCCGACGCAGACGTGTACGCGATTTGTCCGAAGCTTGTAAACCGATGCTGTCCCCAGCCTTTGGTCGACAAAGCCTTTGCCCCGACGTTCGCGGCGTTCTGAGCCCCCGCGGCAATCGACCAGCGCGCCGTCGGATTGACCTGCACATACGCGCCCAAGCCCGCCGTCGGATAGGTTTCACTGCCGTTTTGCGCCAACGCGTCGTTGACAAAGTTCGTTTGCTGGTTGGAATCGTACGCCGAGCCGTCAAAATTATACAAAGGAAACTGCCCGACGGTTATCGACGCTTTGCCAAAGCTGTGGGTGAAAGTCAGCTGATCGAACGAGCTTTGCCGCGTCGAAAAATCGTTTATCGGATTTACCAGTCCCAAATCGTTTTGCACCCGCGCCGCGTTGCCGCCCCAATAGCGTACCAGATTATAGGAAAAAGACAACGTTCCGCCGTCATACGCCTGCCAGCTCACCGTCGGAGCGTAAACCGTCTGTATCGCGCTTTTGGCGTTGTTCGGCGTTCCTTTTTGCGCCAAAACGGAAACGTCCAAGCTGTAATTCAATCCGTAACCGTTCGACAAATCCTGCTTGAAATCCGCATAATCCGCCGCTTGCGCACCCGTCGCCAACAACATTGCCGCCGCTATTGTTTTGATTTGCATCACTTGCTCCCTTTTTTATTTCAGCTTAGGCAAAAAACGCGGATTCGGACAGAAAGCAATACGGTTATAAAAAACAAGTCCATCTGTTTTCGCCTTTGAAAACCCCGTACCGTTAAAGCCGTCATTCATTTTTTTTCAAGGAGGTTTAATCATGTTAGTTGGCACTCGTTATCCGACATTGGCTTTTCACACGGGCGGCGCGGGACAATCCGACGACGGCATTCCGCCCCAGCCGTTTGAAACGTTCTGTTACGATTCGGCTTTGGCACAGGCGAAAATCCAAGACTTCAACGTCATTCCGTACACGTCCGTTCTGCCCCCCGAGCTGAAAGACAACATCGTTCCCGTCGACAAAGTGTCAAAGTTCTTTAAACACGGCGCGGTGCTGGAAGTCATCATGGCGGGCAACGGCGCAAACAGCAGCGAACACCGCGCGATTGCCACGGGTGTCGGCGTTTGCTGGGGCAAAGACAAAATGGGCAAGCTTATCGGCGGCTGGGCGGCGGAATATGTCGAATACTTCCCGACTTATATCGACGACGAAATCGCCAAAGGGCATGCCGAAATGTGGCTGAACAAATCCCTGAAACACGAATTGGAAATCCGCGGCGTCGAAAAACACAGCGAATTTCAGCTGTATCACAACTATATCAATATCACGCGGCAATTCGGTTATTGCTTGACATGCTTGGGCTTTTTGAACTTTGAAACCGCCGATCCCGTCAAATTGTAAAAGGACTGTATCATGGCGCAGGAACAAAACAAAAAACTGGGGCTGGCGGCGCTGGCATGCGTCGTCGTCAGCTCGATGGTCGGGGGCGGGATTTACAGCCTGCCCCAAAACATGGCGGCGGGGGCAAGCGCGGGCGCGGTATTGCTGGCGTGGCTGGTCACGGGCGTCGGCATGTATTTTTTGGCAAATTCGTTCCGAATCCTGTCCGACGCGCGATCCGATTTGACCGCAGGGGTGTACATGTACGCCCGCGCGGGATTCGGTGCGTTCGCAGGCTTTACAATCGGGTGGGGCTATTGGCTGTGCCAGATTTTCGGAAACGTCGGCTATGCCGTGATTACCATGGACGCGCTGAATTACTTTTTCCCGCCGTACTTTGCGGGCGGCAACGGCATTTATTCCATTATCGGCGGATCTTTGCTGATTTGGGTGTTCAACTGTATCGTTTTGCGCGGCGTGAAAAGGGCAAGCGTTGTCAACATCATCGGAACGGCGTGCAATATCGTGCCTTTGCTGGTTTTCATCCTGATTATGGCTTTTGTGTTCAAAGCAAGCACCTTTGACGTTGACTTTTGGGGCAATATGGCTTCACACGGCAAAAGCTTGGGATCCGTTCCCGACCAAATCAAAAGCACCATGCTGGTAACGCTTTGGGCTTTCATCGGGATTGAAGGGGCGGTCGTTTTGTCCGATCGCGCCCGCAACAAAGCCGATGTCGGCAAAGCGACTTTTATCGGATTTTTGGGCTGTTTGGCGATTTATGTTCTGCTGTCCGTTTTGCCGTACGGCTTTATGAACCACGCAGAGCTTGCCGCCGTACCCAATCCGTCCACCGCGGGCGTACTGGAAGCCGCCGTCGGCAAATGGGGCAGCCGCTTGATGAACGGCGGGCTGCTGATTGCCGTGCTTTCCAGCTGGCTGGCGTGGACGATGATTACGGCTGAAATTCCGTTCGCCGCCGCGAAAAACGGAACGTTCCCGCGCGTCTTTGCCCGCGAAAACGTCAACGGCGCGCCCAATGTTTCCCTATGGGTCGGCAGTTCGCTGATGCAGGCGGCGATTTTCATGGTGTACTTTTCCAACGACGCGTGGAACACCATGCTGTCGATTACGGGCGTGATGGTTCTGCCCGCTTATTTGGTCAGCATGGGCTTTTTGTGGAAAATGTGCGAAGACGGAGAATATCCGCAAACCGCCGTTTCTCCGCGTTCCGAAGCGTTGCTGTCGTCAATGTTCGGGTCGCTTTACGCCGTGTGGCTGATTTACGCGGCGGGACTGCAGTATTTGCTGATGGCGGTGCTGTTCCTTGCGCTCGGCGTCCCCGTCTTTGTGTGGGCAAGACGCGAAAACGCCCCGAACGAACCCGTCTTTAACGGACGAGAGCCGTGGGCGGCAGGCGCGCTGGTTGCCGTCGCGCTGATTGCCGTGTTTTTGTTTTCGCGCGGCGTTCTGAAAATCTGAAAAATCGGAAAGCGGCGGGTCAAACCGCCGTTTTCCCGCTTGTCCCGCAAAACGTTCGGTGCTATTCTGTAAAAGTCTTTTCTTTACAGAGGATTCTATGACTCTTTTAATTATTTTGGTGGTTTTGACCGTCGGCATTTCCTTTACCTGTTCGCTGATGGAAGCGACGCTGTTGTCGGTAACCCCCAGTTATATCGCAAGCTTGGAGGAAACCAAACCCGTTCTTTACAAAAAAATATCGAATCTGAAAGCCCACATCGACCGCCCGCTGTCCGCGATTTTAATTTTAAACACCGTCGCCAACACCGCCGGCGCGGCGTGTATCGGCGCGCAGGTCGCCGCCGTGTTCGGACAGAAATGGGTCGGCTGGGCATCCGCTATTATGACCGTGCTGATTTTGTCGTGCAGCGAAATCCTGCCCAAAACCATCGGCGCGACCTATTGGCAAAAATTGCTGGGATTTTTGTGCTTTATGCAGTCCATCATGCTGTTTTGTCTGGCGCCGTTCATCAAGCTGTTTGAAATCCTGACAAACTTAATCAAGCCCAAAAACGCGCCCAAAAACAACATCCGCGAAGAAATCGGCGCGCTGACAAAAATGGGCTATACGGAAAAAATGCTGGACGAAGACGAATATCACGTCATCAGCAACACGCTGAACATGGACAATATCAAAATCAAAGACTTGCTGACCCCGCGCAACGTGTGCGCGACCGTTTTGGCGGACATCAGCATCCGCGAATTCATCGAAACGGCGACTCAACATTCGTTTTCGCGCTACCCCGTTATGAAAAACGAAGACGAGGAAGTCTTTATCGGTTACGTCCACAAATCCGATTTAATCGGCAAAGACCCGTCGCTGGGCATCAAAGATTTAATCCGCCCGATTTTGGAAATCGCTTCGTCGTCCAACGCGGATTACGTCTTTACGGAAATGCTACGTTCCCACAACCATATCGGCGTTGTGTTCGACGAACTGGGGACTTGGCTGGGCATCGTTACGCTCGAAGATATCCTGGAAACCATTTTAGGCAAGGAAATCCTTGACGAAACGGACAAAGTCCCCGATATGCGAACGTACGCCAAAATGGTTTGGACAACCAAACGGCAAAAGGACAAAACGCTGAAAGTCAACGTTATTGCGCCCGAACAGCCTACGGATAGCTGATTAAGCAATACTGCTTTTTATCGTTCAACAGCCCGCAGACGCGTTTGACGTCCGCGGGTTTTCCTTTGATATACAAGCGGATGTATTTTCCCTTTTCGGGCAGGGAAACCTGAGTTTCAACGGTTTTGAACCCCTTTAATTCGGGATAGGTCTGCCGCAGCTCTTTCCACCCCTTGTCCAGCGTTTCCTGCGTGTAATAGGACGCCAAGTGCGCGTAAAGGGGCGGTTCTTTGCGCTTGGTTTCCTTGCGCGGTTTTGCGGACTGTTTGACGGGCGACAGGATTTCTTCGTCGGCGGGGAATTCATCCAAATCGGCTTTCAAGTCCTCCAGCCGTTTTTTGGCTTTCGCATAGCCCTGATCCGCCGACCGCTCCAACCAAAGCGTGCCTTCCTCCTCGTTGCGGGGAACGCCCTCGCCGCGCAGGTACATCACGCCCAAATTGTATTGCGCGCCCGCCGATCCGTTTTTCGCCGCCGTAAAATACCAATAAGCGGCTTGGGTCAAATCCTGAGACACACCCTTTCCCCAGCGGTACAAATGACCGACATTGCGCTGAGCCGACGCGTCGCCCTGCTCCGCCGCCGCCTGCCATTCGGTAAAAGCGCGCTCGTAATCTCCCGCGGCAAACGCTTTGCGTCCCGTTTCAAAATCAGCGAAAGCGGGCGTTGAAAAAATCATTAAAAACAAAAGCAGAAAAGGCATAACGCCCTCCTATTGTTTCGGCTGTTCCACGGGAATCGAATCGATAATGTCCAGCGAAACGTCTTCGGGTTCCATCGGCTCATCGGGTTCTTCGGCAACAACGGGAGCAGGCGGCGGGACAGCCGTCTTTTTATTGTTTTTCGCCGCCGCCCGTTCTTTGGCTTTCAGCGCCGCCAATCGGGCTTTGCGCCGCGCCAAGCGTTTCTGAACGCGCGCTTTTTTCCACGCGGCAATGTTGCGCCGGTGCTGGTCGAACGTTTGAGAAAAGACATGCCCGCCCGTTCCGTCCGCGACAAAATACAGCTCGTTCGTTTTCAAAGGCTGCAAAACCGCCAAAATCGAATCGCGCCCCGGATTGCAAATCGGCGCGGGCGGCAGTCCGCGATTGACATAAGTGTTGAACGGATGCGGCGTTTTCAAATCCTTGTGCGTCAAACGGCGGTTCAGTTCCATCGATCCGTCGGTTACGGCGTAAATCACCGTCGGATCGGTTTGCAGACGCATGCCTTTGCGCAAACGGTTCACAAATACGGCGGCAATGCGCGGACGTTCGGCGGGAACAGACGTTTCTTTTTCCACAATCGACGCCATAACCAAAGCTTCCGCCTTGGTTTTATAAGGCAAATCGTCAGCGCGGTATTCCCATAAATCGTCGATTGTTTTTTGCATGGATTCGCGCATTCTGTCCGCAATGACTTTGCGCGGCACGCCATAGCCGAACACATACGTTTCGGGCAACAAAGCCCCGTTTGCGGGCGGTTCGGGCAATTCGCCGAACAATCCGGCCGTTTCCAGCAGAATATCGTAAATCTGGCGGCTGGTTTTGCCTTCGGGAATCGTGACGCGGCGCACCAAAGTCTGCCCGCCCGTCAAAACCCCCAGAATTTCTTTTGCGCTGGCATGCGCGGGAATACGGTATTCGCCCGTTTTCAGCTGAGTCGATTTACCCGACAAACGGGCGGCGACTTTGAAAACGGCAACGCTTTTCAGCAGTCCGTCTTTTTTCAAACGAAGGGCAATCCGCCCCAGATTGTCGCCTTTTTCAACCAAGACAACGGTCGGTTCGGCCGCATCGTTTTGTTCGTAAAGCAGCGAATAGTAACTGAAGACGCTTCCGCCCGTCAGCAAAATGGCGAGCAGAACCAACAATTTCAATAAAAAGCGCCCGCCCGCTTTCATGATTTAAACGGCTTTGAAAATAACGGAAGCATTCGTTCCGCCGAAGCCGAACGAGTTGGACATCACGGCTTCAAGCTTGCGTTCTTTGGCTTTCAGCGGCACCAAGTCCATATCTTCCGCGCCTTCGATGGGGTCTTCCAAGTTCAAAGTCGGCGGCAAAAGACCTTCGTTCAGCGCTTTCAGGCAGAAAATCGCTTCGACCGCGCCCGCCGCGCCCAACAAATGTCCGATGCTGGACTTTGTGGACGACATGGACACTTTGGTCGCATAGTCGCCGAAAACGGATTTGACCGCGTTGACTTCCAGAATGTCACCCGCAGGGGTCGACGTGCCGTGCGCGTTGATGTAGCCGATTTGTTCGACGTTCATCCCCGCGTTTTTCAACGCCATGCGCATCGCATGCTTCGATCCGCGGCTGTCCGCGGCGGGGGCTGTGACATGATAACCGTCGCCCGACAAACCGTAGCCCGCGACTTCGCCGTAAATTTTCGCGCCGCGCTTTTTAGCGTGTTCGTATTCTTCCAAAACGACGACGCCCGCGCCTTCGCCCATGACGAAACCGTCATGACCTTTGTCCCACGGACGGGACGCTTTTTCGGGGGTGTCGTTATAGCTTGTGGACAACGCTTTCGCCTGCGCAAAGCCCGCCATCGCCAGCGGATAAACCGCAGCTTCGGCACCGCCCGCGACCATTACGTCGGCATCGCCCCACATAATCAGACGGGCGGCGTCGCCAATGGCGTGAGTCCCCGTCGCGCACGCCGTAACGCACGCATGGTTCGGACCGTAGAAACCGTACTTAATCGACAACTGTCCCGAAATCAGGTTAATCAGGCAGGACGGAATAAAGAACGGGCTGATGCGGCGCGGACCGTGTTCTTTGAGCGTAACGGCGCTGTCGGAAATCGCGCTTAAACCGCCGATGCCCGACCCGATCATCACACCCGTGCGGAAACGGTCTTCGTCGGTTTCGGGCTCCCATCCCGAATCTTCGACGGCGTCGATACCGGCACACACGCCGTACAAGATGAACGGGTCGACGCGGCGCTGGTCTTTGGGAGCCATGACGGTATCGGGATCAAATTCGTTTTCACCCTTGCCGAAAAACACTTGTCCTGCGATTTTGGCGGTCATTTCGGACACATCGAACTTTTTGACTTTCGAGATTCCCGATTTACCGTGAATCAGTCCTTGCCATGTTTTATCCACTCCGCGTCCCATCGGGGACAGCAAACCCATACCGGTTACGACGACTCTTCTCATATTTTCACCTTGTGATGTGAGATTGGATTAAAAGAACAAATGCCGATTCCCCGCCCAAGACGGAAAACCGGCACCGTTACAGATTGTTCTTAGACGTGTTTGCTGATGTAGTCAATAGCGTCCTGAACCGTCAGGATTTTTTCCGCGGCATCGTCGGGGATTTCGACAGAGAATTCTTCTTCGAAAGCCATAACCAATTCGACGGTATCCAGGCTGTCAGCGTTCAAGTCGTCGATGAAGCTGGACGAATCCGTCACTTTGGAAGCGTCAACTCCCAAGTGTTCAACGACAATTTTCTTTACGCGTTCGGCAATATCACTCATTTTTAATTCCTCTTGTTAAACACGGTGCAGGGGATTAAAAATCCGATGCACTCACGAAAGCAACATCTTTTAGCACAGATTTTTCGATTTGACCAGAAAAAAAGGACATATCGTCAAATCATCGCCATCCCGCCGTTGACGTGAATGGTTTGTCCCGTAATATACGACGCTTCGTCGCTGGCAAGAAACACCACGGCGTTTGCGACGTCTTCGGGCAAACCCAAGCGCGCCATCGGAATGTTGCGGGTCAGTTTTTCTTTTGCTTCTTCGGGCAAAGCGTCGGTCATCGGGGTTTTGATAAATCCCGGCGCAACGCAGTTTGCCGTAATGCCGCGCGAAGCGACTTCCGCAGCCAGACATTTTGTCATCGCAATCATGCCCGCTTTGGATGCGGCGTAGTTCGCCTGTCCGGGGTTGCCGATCACGCCCACAATCGACGCCATGCTGACGATGCGGCCGTAACGGCGCTTCATCATTCCGCGAATGGCGGCGCGAGCCAGACGGAAACCTGCCGTCAAGTTCACTTTCAAAACCAAATCCCAATCTTCGTCTTTCATACGCATGAACAGATTGTCTTTGGTCAAGCCGGCGTTGTTGATTAAAATGTCAATCGCACCGGCGGCTTTTTCGGCTTTGGCGACCAAAGCGTCGATGTCCGCGCCGTCGCCCAAGTTGCACGAAAAAGCAAAAACCCTGTCTTTCAATTCGGCGGCGTAAGCGTCCAGTTTTTCCTGATTCATATCCGTCAGGATGACCGTCGCGCCGGCGTCATGCAATTTTTTCGCAATCACGCGTCCGATACCGCCCGTCGCGCCTGTTACCAGAGCGCATTTCCCTGTAAAATCCATTTCTTTTTTTCCTTTCGGTTTAAAGCGTTTTCAAAAAAGATTCGATGTCGGCGGGCGTGTTGAGCGTCACCGCTTTCAAATCGGGCGAAATGCGTTTTGCCAAACCCGACAAAACCTTGCCCGCGCCTGCTTCGACAATCGTATCGACGCCGTTTTCCATAGCGAACAGCATGCTTTCACGCCATCTGACCGCACCCGTTACCTGTGCCGTCAGCAATTTGCGGATGTCGTCGGCTTTGACCACGGGGGCAGCCGTTACGTTCGCAATGACGGGAAAGCGCAAATCTTTGATGTCCGCCGCCGCCAAAGCCTGTTCCATGACGACAGCCGCGGGCTGCATCATCGGGCTGTGGAACGGCGCGCTGACCGCCAGTTTCACGGCGCGTTTCAATCCCTTTTTCCCCGCGATTTCAACGGCGCGGTCAATCGCCGCCGTCGAACCGCTGATAACGACCTGCCCCGGGGCGTTGTCGTTCGCCGCGACGCAAACATCGCCTTGCGCGGCTTCCGCGGCGATTTCACGGGCGATTTCAACGGTCGCGCCGATTAACGCCGCCATGCCGCCTTTGCCCACGGGCACGGCTTCCTGCATCGCTTTGCCGCGCGTTCTGAGCAAACGCGCCGCCGTCGTGATATCGAAAGCCCCCGCCGCGCACAACGCCGAATATTCGCCCAAGGAATGCCCCGCGGCATACTTGAACGTTTCGGCAAGCGAGATTTTTCCTTCCTGCTGCAGGACGCGGACGACCGCCATGCTGACCGCCATCAAAGCGGGCTGGGCATTTTGAGTCAACATCAAATCCTGCGCGTCGCCGTCAAACATCAGCGCGCTTAAATTTTCGTTCAAAGCGTCGTCGACTTCCAAAAAGACTTCGCGCGCGACCGTGAACGCGTCCGCCAAATCCTTGCCCATGCCGACGAATTGCGACCCTTGACCCGGAAAAACCAAAGCTGAAGCCATCGAATTTTCTCCTTATCAGAAACAAATTGGAAAACAGAAAAGACCAACTTTGCCCCGTTTGTCAAGCATTGTTGCAAAAACGGCTGAAAATAAGGCGTTCACCCCTCTTTTTTTCGTTAATAAAAAAGTAACGCTTGCGTTTTCGCCCGAAATTCGGATAAATAGATGTCGGAAGTCGGCGCGGACGCGGCGGTCGCCAACCCGGTCAGGTTCGGAAGAAAGCAGCCGTAACGATTTTGCGGCGGGTCGCGTCCGATTTCCTTTAAAGATTTTCCCGCGGGGACTCCATGACTGATTCAGCTGACACCTACCGCGTTTTGGCGCGCAAATACCGTCCCGCCGCGTTCGCGGATTTGGTCGGACAGGAAGCTCTTGTCCGCACTTTGAAAAACGCCATCGAAACAGGGCGCGTCGCGCAAGCTTACATGCTGACGGGCATTCGCGGCGTGGGCAAAACGACGTCCGCGCGCATCATCGCCCGCGCTTTGAACTGCGTCGGTCCCGACGGCAAAGGCGGCATGACCGCCAATCCCTGCGGCGTTTGCGAACACTGCCGCGCCATCGCGGAAGACCGCCACGTCGATGTCATCGAAATGAACGCGGCAAGCAACCGCGGCATCGACAACATCCGCGAAATCATTGAAACGACGCGATACAATCCGACGTCGGCGCGCTTTAAAATCTATATCATCGACGAAGTCCACATGCTGACCAACGAAGCGTTCAACGCTTTGCTGAAAACGCTGGAAGAACCTCCCGAACGCGTCAAGTTCATTTTCGCGACGACGGAAATCCGCAAAGTGCCGACGACCGTTTTGTCGCGCTGTCAGCGTTTCGATTTGCGCCGCGTCGAACCCGAGCTTTTGACCGTCCACTTCAAAAACATCGTGCAAAAGGAAAACGTCGAAGCGGAAGACGAGGCTCTGCGCCTGATTGCCAAAGCCGCCGACGGTTCGGTGCGCGACGGGCTGTCTTTGCTGGATCAGGCGATTGCCCACGGCGGCGGCAAAGTTACGGCGGAATTCGTGCGCGCGATGATCGGACTGGCGGACAGGGCGGCAATCGTCGATTTGTTCGAAGCGTTGATGAAAGGCGACATTCACGCCGCTTTGGATTTGTTCAACCGACAATACGCGTCAGGCGCGGATCCGATGATTGTGCTGCAGGATTTGCTGGATTTGACGCATTGGATTACGCGCGTGAAAATCGCGCCCGAGCTGGCGGACGACCCGTCCATGGCGCAAACCGAGCGCGACCGCTGCGCCGCGCTTGCCAAAACGTTGCCGATGGGCGTTTTGACCCGCGACTGGCAAATGCTGTTGAAAGGCGTCGGCGAAGTTTTAACCGCGCCGTCCGCAAAGCAAGCCGCCGAAATGGTCTTAATCCGTTTGGCGTATGCCGCGGAACTGCCTCCGCCCGCCGATTTGATTAAGGACATCAAAAACACGCCCGCGCCTGCTTTTACGCCGAGTCACTCTTCCGCGCCCGCAGGCTCCGATTGGGGCGGCGTGCGCGCCGTCGCCGGCGGCGTTCCGATGACGCAGGCGGCTCCCGCGCCGCAAGGGACGGTGATGTTCGACACTTTGGCGGACGTTGTCGCCTATGCGTACAAGCAAAAGGAAATGCTGTTCGCCTACAACCTGCAGAACTGCGTCAGTCTGGTTTCGTTCGAGCAGGGCAAAATCGAATTTTACCCCATGGAGCACACGCCCGCGAACTTGGCGTCCGACATGGCTGAAAAGCTGAAAGCGTGGACGGGCAAAACATGGCTGATTTCCGTCGTCAACAAGCAAGGCGGCAAAACCCTGCTGCAGGAAGCGCAGGAAACCAAAGCGAACCTGCGTAAAACGATGTCCGCAAATCCCGTTGTTTCGGCGGTCATCATGGCTTTTCCGGGGGCGAAAATCGATTCGATTCGCGAACGCGCCGAAGAAACCGACGACACTTCAAATTCAGAGGATTACGAATGAAAAACTTTGCCGACATTATGAAAAAAGCGCAGCAAATGCAGCAGAAAATGACCGATATGCAAAAAGAGCTTGAATCCGCCGAAGTCACAGGCGCGGCGGGCGCGGGCATGGTGCAGGTCGTCATGACGGGCGACGGCAAAGCGCGCAAAGTCAGCATCGACCCGTCGGTCGCGCAAGATACCGAAGTGCTGGAGGATTTGCTGGTTGTCGCGATTAACGACGCGCGGCAAAAAGCCGACGAACTGGTCGCGCAGAAAACCGACGCGATGAAAAGCGGGCTGAATTTGCCCTTTAAACTGCCGTTCTAAAAGAAAATGTCCGAAATCGAAACGCTGATTCGTCTGTTTTCCCGATTGCCGGGGTTCGGGACGCGTTCCGCGCGCCGCACGGTTCTGTATTTGATAAAGCGGCGCGAATCGCAGTTGATTCCGTTGGAAAAAGCGATTCAAGACGTTATCGACACCGTTCAAATCTGTCCGATTTGCGGCAATCTGGATTCGCAAAGCCCGTGCGCCGTCTGCGCTGATTCGCGCCGTGACGATTCGACGATTTGCGTCGTGCAGGATGTCGCGGATTTGTGGGCAATCGACCGTTCGGGCGCGTTCAAAGGACGCTATCACGTTTTGGGCGGCTTGCTGTCCGCGATTGACGGCACGGGTCCCGAAGAACTGCGCCTGCCCGCCCTTGAACGGCGGATTCGCGAAAACAATACGGCGGAACTGATTTTGGCTTTGCCCGCCACCGTCGACGGACAAACGACCGCGCATTACATCGCCGAACGGTTCAAGGATTTGCCCTTGAAAATCTCGTCCTTGGCGCAAGGAATCCCCGTCGGCGGCGAATTGGACTATCTGGACGACGGCACAATCCAAACCGCGTTAAGGGCGCGGCGTTAAAGCGCGGCGACGCATTGGGCGAAAATATCGCCCCGTTCTTCAAAATTCTTATAGACTCCGTAGCTGGGCGCGGCGGGCGACAACAGCACCAAATCGCCCGCGTTGGCGGCTTTGGCGGCGGCTTCGACCGCGTTGGTCATATCGGTCGCTTCGACGGCAAACCCGCCCTTTTCCCGAATCATGCGCGCCAAACGTTCCCCCGTCGGCGGCAAAGTCACGACTTGGATTCCTTTACGCACCACAAAATCGGCAAGCTCGGTATAATCCTGTTTTCTGTCGTATCCGCCCGCGATTAAAACGATTTTCGTTTCGGGAAAAGACTTGAGCGCCGCCAGAGTCGATTCGGGCGTGGTCGCGATGCTGTCGTCCACAAAGCGCAATCCGTGCCGAACGGGCAATTCCTGCAAACGGTGCGGCAAAGCGTGGAACGTTTTCAGCGCGTCTTCGCACAAGAATAAATCGCCGCCCGCCAGCTTGACCGCCGTCAAAGCCGCGCACACGTTTTTCAAGTTGTGTTCGCCTTTCAAATTCACCGCAGAAATCGGAAACAGCTTTTCGATACCGTCGTAAAACATTCCGTTTTCGATGTGAATCGCATCGGGCGCGTCGAAGTAAACGGCGTTTTGCGCAGCGGGCAGATAACGGGACAGCCGCGGGTCGTTCGCGTTCAAAATCACGGGCGCGCCGTCGGGACGGACGCGCACGATGTTCAGTTTGTCCTGATAATAACGCTCATGCGTCCCGTGCCAATCAATGTGTTCGGGATACAGGTTCAAAACGGCGCTGATGTCGAATCCCTGTTCCAAATCCGCCGCCTGATAGCTGGACACTTCCAAAACAAAAACGTCGAAATCGTCAACTTTGTCGGCGTACGAAATCGACGGCACGCCGATATTGCCGCACAAAGCAACCTTTTTGCCCTGTTCGCGCAGCAAATGGGCGACAAGGGACGAGGTCGTCGATTTGCCTTTCGTCCCCGTTATGCCAATCAGCAAAGGCTTTTTCGGGCTTAACCGCGCGGCTTGGATAAACAGATTCGTCGCGGTGGTAAAGGTTGCCCCCGCCTGCTTCGCCGCCGCGATTTCGGGACGGTAACGGCTGATTCCGGGGGATTTGACAATAACGCCTTCCAGCGGTTCGGTCAGCGGATCTTCGACGATTTTGACCGTACAGCCGCGTTTTTGCAAAAATTCGGCGCAAGCATGCCCTTCGCGTCCCGCGCCCCAGACGGTAACGGGACTATTCTTCAAGCTTTCCAACAGCATTTTCATATCCTTTCGGAATCAAATGCGCGGACGAAAAGGAAAAAATCTTGGATTCAAGCTCCTTTTCCCGCGCGGCGTATTTGTCCATAACGGCGGATTTCAAAGCGGCGACAACGGCGTCCGATTCCCATTCGGGGCGGCGGCACAGCTGCAAAAACGCCCACGCGGATTCGTCGATTTCTCCGACACATTCAAACGGTTTGAACGCGCTTAATCCCAGCAAACGGCGGAAGCCTTCGGTTTGTTCGGGTTCGTTCAAGGGGTTGCGGGTGAAAACGGCGGTAATGCGTTCTTTGCCCATAAACGGCGCCAAAGCCAGAAAAACGAAGCGGCATTTGTCGCAATCCCCGCACCAGCGGTCAAGCCGTTTCGTTTCATCCAGCCGAAACGCTTTGTTGCAGCTGGTGAAAACCGCGTCATATTTTTTGATTTGGGCGAATTTGCGGGCTATCGCCAGTTCGGACAGCGGACGCAAGAACGAAAAATAGCGAAAATCGGGCAGAACATCCGCCGTCAGTTCGGCAAAGGCGCGTTCAAACTCAATCGATTTGCTCCATTGATGATTGACCATGCGCCCGTTCAGCATCGTGTTGCCGACATTCGCCGACCGTTCGTTCGACATCGCGACGTCCGAAAAATCGTAAAGCAGCGCCGCCAGCATCAGAATAAACGCGATAATGCCCGTCACGGGAACATGCCCGTTCAACGCGCCCGATTCGTTCAACGCTTTCAGATTCGGCGAGATTTTACGGACGACCTCGATGGATTCCAATCCCGAAACGGCAATCGTGTCCTTTATCGGACGCGGCAACCCCACCGAAAACAGTACGGGCGAAATCCCCGCCGATTTCAGCGTTTCAAGTGTTACAATCGAATCTTTGCCGCCGCCGACGGGCGCAATCGTCCTTTGCTTTAAACGGATTTGGCACTTTTCGGGCTTTGATTCCCCGAAAGGAAACACAATTTTCGGATCGACTTGGTTGCGATAGGAAAACTCGCCCAATCCCGATTGATAGAACAGGTTGAAAAAGTCCGCTTCCTTTTCGGAAAGAGTCGTCGATTCGACGCGGATTCGTTCGGGAATGTACGCTTTGTAATAGCTGACCCCCGCCGCCAAATGCAACAGGCGCAAGCACGCGTTCACCGCCGTCCGCCGCGCTTCGTCAAACGCGGGCGCGTTCAAAAACGACACGGTTTCGTCAAATTCAACAAAGTCGTCAAAGCCGTAAACCAAATGCGCCGTCATCGCCGTTTCGTCAAAGAAACAGCGTTTGAAACGGAAACTTTTCACCTGCGCCCTGTCGGGAAACATCCTTATCCCCTTTTGTTTTAAAGCGGGTATTATACACCGCTTGTCAAAAAAACAATGGCTTTTTTGACGAAAGGGCTTAATATGGCGCGTATGAAGAAAAGTTTGAAGATTTTTACCGTTGTTTTCACCCTGACTGCTGCTGCCGCGGGGGGATTTTTCGCTGTTTCGAACAAACATCCCGCGAATAAAACAAATCAAGGCATGCTTGCCTATCAAGCAGGGGACTATCAAGCGGCTTTTGAAATTTTTTCAGCCCAAAACGCGGTGGAAAACCCCGAAGCCCCCTTTATCGTCGGAGCGATGTACTTTGCCGGACAAGGGGTTGAACAAAACGAAGAAAAGGCGTTCTTTTACTATGAACAAGCCGCCGATTTCGGATATGTCCCCGCGCAAACGACTTTGGCAATGCTGTACGCGCACAAACACCGCTGGGACGACGCCTACGCTTTTGCCCGAAAAGCGGCGGAAAACGGCGATATTGAAGCGCAAATGCTGCTGGCGGGCTGGTATGAAAACGGGGCGGGACGCCCGTTCGATATGCAAAAAGCCGTTCATTTTTACGAATTGGCGGCAAAAAACGGCGATCTGAACGCCAAAACAGCCCTTTACCTGATTTACAAAGAGGGTAAAAAAGGCTTTCCCGCCAACGAATTTGCGGCGGGACGGTGGCTGCGCGTTCTGCAAAAGCAAAAAGCATTGATAAAGAAACTGCAATGAAGCGACTGTTCCTTTTCTGCTGTCTTTTCTGTCTGCCCGCTTATGCCGTCGAACAGCCGAAAGACACATTCGACGACGGCGCGAACGCTTTTGCCGCGGGCAACTATGACGAAGCCGAGCGCATTCTGAAACTGCACGTCAAAGAACAGCCGAGCGCGGTTTATCTGCTGCGTTTGATCAACGCCCTGAAAAAAAAGAATACGGGCGCGCCTTCTTATGCCGCCGCTTTGGAAAAACTGAACAAAGGCGATCTGTCCGCTTTTGCCGCATTGGGCATCATTCCCCGCTACCATGCGGAAATATCGGGCATTGCGGGCAGCATGTATCTGAATACGCTTGTCGGCAACGCAAAACGCGGCGACACGGACGCCCGCTACAAACTGGCTTTGCTGTATCAGGAAGGCATCGGCGTTCCGCGCAGTTTCAAAACCGCCGCTGAAAACTTCAAAGCCGCCGCCGAAAAAGGGCATCTGAATGCGCTGAACTCCATCGGACTGTACACGCGGTTCGGCATCGGCACAAAAGCCGACGAAGCAGCCGCCGAAAAATATTTCAAGCAAGCCGTCCTGCTGAACAACCCGTACGCTTTTTATAATCTGGCGCGGTATTATCTGGATAAAAAAGATTACGTTCAGGCGTTTGTTCTGGCGGACGTCGGGCGCAATCATCTGGATAAAAGCGTTGACGCGAAAACCGTCCGCCGTTTTACCGATTTGCGGAAAAAAGCCAACAAAAAACTGACGCCGCTGCAAAAAGCGTACTTGACGCGCTTTCTGCCGTTCTGGCTGTCCTCCGTTTTGACCAAAGACGATTTGAACGGCAGGATTTATCCCAAAAAACTGCCTTTGCCGCCTGCCGCCATGATTCGTGAAACAACGTTCCTGTTCCCGTTGAAGCGCGACGCTTTCGACGGCAAATACAAAACGTTTTTTCCATTCATGCCCGCTTGGGTTCCGTTCGATATCAATCAGCCGACCAACCCCGCTTTGCAGGGAAAGAACCCGACCGCGCCGTTTCCCGAAAGCGACGAGGTTATCCGCGCGTTGTATTTTCGCGCCGCCAACCCGTCAACGATTCACTTGACATTGGACAAACCCGAAAGCGCGATCCCCGTCATGACGGGCGATGTTTTCGAAATCATCGTTTATACCAAGCTGCATGAAACCGAAACAACGCTGAAAGGCGCGCACAAATATATTGAAAACACCGACTACAAAATCGTTTTGGAAAGCGCGGACGGCGCTTTAATCACCGACTACAAGCCCGTTTTGACGCCTTTGTCGATTGAAACCCGCGATTCGGAAACGTGGCTGAGCCAAGTCTTTGAAGCCAAAAAACCGGGAATCGCCCGCATCCGTTTTGTTCCGACATCGCCCGACGGGTTTGCCCATACGCTGACGGTGCAAATATCGAACGGCAAATTACCGCAATAGCGTCAAAATTTCGGACGGCGTAACGATTTGCGGCAAAATCACGGGTTTTTCGGCATAAGGCGCGTAATACACATACAGCGGTATCCCGCCGCGCCCGAAACTTTCAATCGCCGCCGTGATATTGTCGTCGCGCGTCGTCCAATCCCCCAAAAACGCCGCAACGCCTTTTTCATTGAACGCTTTGACCGTATCGGCATCGGCGAACGTCGTTTTGTCGTTGACCAGACAGGTCAGACACCACTTTGCCGAAAATTTCAAAAACACGGGGAGTCCCTGTTGGCGGAAGCTTTCAACCGTGTCCGCCCGATAATCAATCCATTCGTTTCCCGTTTCGGCGCAACGCTTGACAAAGCGCAGCCGATGCTCAGCAGCGTCAAAACAACGGCAAAGCCCGCCCACGGCTTGAATTTCGGAAAACTTTGCGCCACGCCGCACAGCCATACCGCAAAAGCGACCAGCGTCAAACAAGTCAATGCCCATGCCAGCGCCAAAGATCCCTCCTGCGCCGCCAGCACCCACAGCAGCCATGCCGCCGCGCCGAACAGCGGAAAAGCCAGAAAACGGCGGAACAGCATCAGCCACGCCCCCGGTTTGGGCAGAAACTTCGCGGTTTGCGGGAAAAATCCCAATATAAGGAACGGCATTGCCAAACCGACTCCCATCATCAGCAGAACCGCCATAGTCACGGGCGCGGGATTCATCAGCCCGTATCCCAAAGCCACCCCCATAAACGGAGCGGCGCAAGGACTGGCGACGAACACCGCCAGAACCCCCGTCCCGAAATGCCCCAAGCCGTGCTTGAAATTCATTCCGAAGCCCGCCAGTCTTTCCCCCACGGCAACCATATCGGAAAACAGCAGTCCCAAAAAGAACATAAACAGGCTTAAAAACAGCACGAACGGCGGGTATTGCAGCTGAAATCCCCACCCCAGCTCAGCCCCCGCACGGCGCAAAGCGACCAAAACCGCCCCGATAACGGCGAAAGACGCCAAAACCCCCGCCGTGTACAGCAAAGCTTCGCGTTTCATTTGCGTTTTGTCTGTTTTGGCGGACAGCAGACTGAATGCTTTCAGCGACAAAACGGGAAACACGCACGGCATCAAATTCAGCAAAAATCCGCCCAGCAAAGCGAAAAACAGCGCGCTTAAAAATTCGCGCCAGACAAAAGTTTCAAATACGGGCAAAGATTCAGCCGTGCGTTCCGCCGCCACGTCAAACGCCGCCGTTTTATCGCCAAAATTATTGTAAAAAACAACCGTTCCCGCCAGTTTTTCGGGACTTTCGAAATCTTCGGGCAGGGCTTTGGTCAGAAACAAAAACGCGCTGCCGTCTTTGATTTTCAGCGTTTGGGGCGCATTGTGCGTCAGCACTTTGCCGCCGTCGGGGAAAAAGTAAGCTTTTTCGGCTTTGGCGGGTTTGGGCAGGCGCAGCACGAATCCGCCGTCCGTTTCATAAAACACCGCATCCGCCCACGGCTGAGCCAAATCGTTCAAAACGGCTGTCAGTTCGCTGTTTTCCTCGCCTTCGATTCCCGCCGCGACAAAAGCCGTCGGTTCGGCTTGCATCGGGACGCATTCATCTTTGCACGCCAGCCATGTCGCTTTGGCTTTGATTTGCAGGATTTCGCCCGTTTTCAGGTGTTCCGGGGCTTGGATTTCGATCGGAAAGTATGCTTGCCCGTGGTAGCCGTATTCAGTCAGCGATCCGACGGAAAATTTTTCGGGAACAGTCCATACCCGTCCCGTTTCGGAAAAACCGTTGGGCAAAGTCAGTTTTATTTCGGTCGGTTCCCCCGCATCGCCCGCGTTTTTCCAATAAACATGCCACCCTTGGGGCATGGTCAGCTTCAAAGCGACAAACAGCTTTCCCGCGGGGCGGATACCCTCTTTTTGAGTAATCAGATCCGCGGAAATCGGTGCCTGCGCGGACGCCCGAAACGGGAAAAACACCGAAAATAACCAAAAAACAAATAAAAGCCGTTTCATTTTTCGCTCTTTTAGCTTAGAATTTTTTTACCGCGTCGTTTACCGCCGCTTTTGTTCATTATTTAAGGATATAGGCTCGTGTTCAAGGTATTTCTGCTTTCTTTGCCGTTTTTTGTTCAAAGCTTTCCCGCAACCGCCCAATCGGCGCGGCTTGGACAGGATTCGTCCGAGGCTTTGCTGGCGAAATACATCAACGCCGGCGCGGTGTGCGCGAAAATGACGGATCCGTCCGCTTTGTACGAACGCGCCATGCTGCTGGAGGAAGACGATTCCGACGATGCCTATCTTGCCGCTGCGGAATGTCTGACTTCCGCCGCCATGCGCAACCATACGGACGCCCAAATCGAACTGGGCAAGTTGTACGAATCGGGCAAAGGCGTTTCCGCCAGCGACGTGTTTGCCTATAAATGGTTTCAAACCGCCGTTCTGCTAGGCAACGAACGCGCAGTTCCTTTGCGCAACAAAATCGAAGCGCGCATGAACTTGGATGAAATATCCTTGGCGAATCCGATGATTCAAAGCACTTTGCGTTTGATTGAGGCTTACGAAAACCACCGCCAGCAGGAAATCGCCAAGTACGAAAAGGATGTCGAGGAAGAATACCGCGCTTTCGGCGTCGATCTGACCCAGTTCAACGACATTGAACCGCAAGCGCATGAACGTTCGTCCGAAAACCCGCTGATTGAAGCGTTGATTCGCGATCAGCAGGAACGCGAAGCCGCCGCCAAGAAAGCCGCCGAAGAAAAAGAAAAGGCGAAAGCCAAAGAAGCCGCCACCGAACCGCAAACCTCCCCGTTCGGACAGATTTAATCGTCGTACGCGCCGCGGCGTCCGATCTGAACGTCGCGGTTGACGTTGACGCATTCAATCAGCCCGAATGAAAACATCAGCGTCAGCATCACTGTTCCGCCGTATGAAATCATCGGCAAAGGCACGCCCACAACGGGCAGCAGCCCCATCACCATCGCGATATTGATGAAAACGTACAAAAACAGATTCGCCGACAATCCCAGCGCCAGCAGCCGCCCGAAAAAGCTAGTGGAACGGAACGCGATCAGACAGCCGTAAAAAATCAAAACCAGATACAGCATCAACAGCGAAACGGAACCGATCAAACCGAACTCTTCCGCCAAAACGGTAAAGATGAAGTCCGTCTGTTTTTCGGGTAAAAAGTTAAGCCTGCTTTGCGTTCCCTGTAAAAAGCCTTTGCCGAAAATACCGCCCGATCCCAGCGTGATCTTGGATTGCAGGATGTGATACCCCTTGCCCAGCGGGTCGCGTTCTGGATCCAAAAACGTATAGACGCGTTCTTTTTGATAATCATGCAGAAAACGCCAGCCGATTGGCAGGGAAATCAATCCCAAGCAAGCCATCACGCCGAATTTCCACATCTGAATGCCGACCAGAAAGAACAAAACGACAGCCCCCGACGCCATCAAAACAGCCGTTCCCAAATCGGGCTGTTTCAGCACCAGTCCGACGGGCAGCAGCACCATCAAAGACGGCGTGACGATGTACGACATGCTTTGCGCGTCCTGCAAAGAACCGCCGTGGAAATACCGCGACAGCGCCAAAATCAGCGCGATTTTCATCAATTCGGACGGCTGGACTTTGATAAAGCCCAAATTCAGCCACCGCTGCGCGCCCATGGCGTCATGTCCGAAAAATTCGACGATAAACAGCATAATCACGGCAACGGTGTAGAAAGCGTAAGCGTATTTCAGCCAAAAGCGCAAATTCGTCATTCCGACGACGATCATCACCCCGAATCCCAGACAAAACCTGACGAATTGTTTTGACGCCCACGGATTCCAATTGCCGTTCGCGGCGGAATACAAAACGACCAGTCCCGATGCCGCCACCATGCAAACCAAAAAAACATAAAACCAGCTGAGCCGCATAAAGCGGTCTTTCAGCGTCATTTCCGCATTGTGACTGAAAGAAGACAAACGGCTCATTTGATACCTTTCGAAGAAATAATCGTTTTATGTGGCTTGACGGGCTGTTTTGCCGCAGGGTCAAGCTTCAGCGCCGCCCGCATGATATCGCGCGCGATCGGCGCCGCCGTCGTCGCCCCGCCGCCGCCGTGTTCAATCACAACAGCCAGAGCGTACCGCGGACTGTCCGTCGGTCCGAATGTCACGAACAACGCATGGTTTCTGTCTTCCCACGGTAAATCTTCCTGCCGCTTCAATCCCTGTTCGCGTTCTTTCATCGAAATGCGTTTGACCTGCGTGGTTCCCGTTTTGCCCGCAATCAGCTTGCCGTCAACGTCGATATGCGCCCATTTTGCCGTTCCTTTGGAATTGTTGACGACTTCGAACATTCCTTCGCGCATCAATTGCAGGTAATTTTTCGGAATGTTCAGATATTCGCCCTGCGTCGCGTTCGGATTCCGATTTTCGGGAACGATCAGCGTCGGTTTGACTTTGATGCCGTCGTTCGCCAAAGCCGCCGTCATAACCGCCAGCTGAAGCGGAGTCGCCAAAATCGCCCCCTGTCCGATGCCGACGTTGTATGTATCGCCCTGCAGCCATTGCTCGCCCAGCACCATTTCTTTCCAATGGCGGGTCGGCATCAATCCCGCCTTTTCCCCCGGCAGGTTGATGCCCGTCAAAGAACCGAAACCGAATTTCTTTGCCATCGCCGATATCTTGTCGATACCCGTGCGCCGCGCAATTTCGTAGAAATAAATGTCGCAGGAATGCATCAGCGCTTCTTTTAAATTCAATTCGCCGTGTCCCGCGCCTTTCCAACAATGGAATCGGTGATTGCCCATCATCGTGTAGCCGCGGCAGTCGATTTTGGTTTCGGGACGAATGACGCCCGCTTCCAACGCCGCCAGAGCCACCACCATTTTAAACGTCGAACCGGGAGAATACAGCCCGCCCAGCGCTTTGTTCAACAGCGGCTTTCTGTCGTTGTTCGACAAAGCTTTCCATTCTTCGGATGTCAGCCCGCGGTTAAACGCGTTCGGATCAAAAGCGGGCGTTGACACCATCATCAGCACTTCGCCCGTGTAAATATCCAGCAAAACCGCGCTGCCGCTTTGATTCTTCATCCGTTTGTAAGCGATTTTCTGCAGCCGTTCGTCTATCGTCAAAGGCAGCGATTTTCCCGCCACGCCTTCATCACGTTCAATTTCGCGGATGACGCGCCCGACGGCGTTGACTTCAACCCTTTGCGCCCCTTCTTTGCCGCACAGTTCGGCATTGTACTGCAATTCGATGCCCGCTTTGCCGATGCGAAAGCCCGGCAGTTTCCACAACGGACTGCCCGCAGTCGCGATTTCCTGTTCGGATACAACGCCGACATACCCCAAAACATGCGCGCTTTCTTCCCGACCGGGGTAATAGCGGCTCAGCCCTTCGTCAATGATAATCCCCGGCAAATCGGGAGCGTTCAGCTGAATCGCCGCCATTTCCTGCCACGACAGGTTTTCGCGAATGGTTACGGGCGTAAAATCGCGGGAACGGCGGACTTCGCGGCGGATGCGCTGGATTTCGGCATCGGTCAGCGGCAGAATTTTATTTAAAGCTTCCAGCGTCGCGTTCAAGTTGCCTTCCGTTTGTTCGGAAATTACCAAAGCGCGGAAGTTTTGATTGTTATCCGCCAATACCGTGCCGAAGCGGTCGTAAATCAACCCGCGCGGCGGAGCAATCAAACGCGTGCTGATGCGGTTTTCTTCCGCCAGCGTTTTGTAGCGATCCGATTCCAAAACTTGCAGCCAATACATGCGCCCCAGTAAAACCGAAGACAAAAACAGCTGTCCGCCCGCAACCATCGCGGCGCGGCGCGTCAGCATTTTCCCTTTGTCCCCGTCACGCGTTATCATCTTCTTTGTCCAACAGATACAAGTGCAGTTTGGCACACGGAAAGACCAGCAAAGGATAAGCGGCTAACAATAAAAGCCAACTGAGCAGCGCAATGCCCGCAGGCGTGAAACGCGCGTAGTTGATGGAAACAAACAGCCATTTCAAAAAATAAGCGCCCAGCGACAAAACAACAAACCCGAACCAAACAAAACCGAACGGCTTGCCGTTCAAAAACCGTCTTTGCGAATCCGCCAACAGGTAAAACACCGTGAAAACAAACGTGTTGATTCCCAAAGGCGTCCCATCCAGCAAATCCAAAGCCACTCCGAACAAAAACGCGCTGATGACCGAAAAACGGTCAGGGTTGTAAATCGCCCAATAAAAAATCGGCACCAAAGTCAGCGACGGACGAACCGCCGAATACCCCGGCAAATAAGTCGGCGCAACGGAAAACAGCAAAATCAACGCGGTCAAAAGCTTCGGCGACCAAATCCGCAGCCGCACGGCAATCATTTTCCAAACAGTCGGTTTTACGGCAAAACTGTTTCGCATTTCGGATCCGCAATCAGTCCCGACAGACCATAATCGACGATACGCACCACTTCCAAGTGGTTCCTGTTCACAAAAGGACGCACTTTGACCACGCCGTCGTTGACGGAAATCACCGTTCCGACAGGCAATCCCGCAGGATACACGCCCGCCAGCCCCGATGTCGTTATCCTGTCGCCGACGGATACGCGAACATTGTTCGGAAAAGAAATCAACTGCGGATATTCGGTGTTGTCCCCCGTCAAAATCGCCGGCACATCAATCGGTTCGATTTTGACCGGCACGCGCGAGTTGATATCCGTAATCAGCAAAATCCGCGCCGCATTCACGCCGACAGACGCAATACGTCCGACCAATCCGTCGCCCGTCAAAACAACGTCGCCTTTTTTGATATTTTGTTTCGTGCCGATAAAAGCAATCAAAGACTGGGCAAACGAATTCCCCGTATCGGCAATCACGCGCGCGGAAACGGAAACGGCTTCGGGCGGCGGAACGTAATTCAGCAGCGCGCTTAAATACGCGGATTCTTTTCTCAGCCGTTCCGTTTCCAGTTTCACCATGTTCAGCCGTCGGTTTTCTTCGCGCAAACGGTTGTTTTCCTGACGAATGGAAACCAATTCGTGAATATTTCCGATAAAGCCCGACATCGTTTCCGCGGGTTTTGACAGCAACGCCAGAACGGGCGTCGCAATGTCGTTAAACAAAATCCGCCCTTTTTCAACCAGAATCGTGTCGGCTTTGCCCAACAGCATCAACCCGAATGCCGCCATAACCAAAGCTAACAGCCCGAAACGCTGCAGTTTCGTTCTGATTTGGTACAACGACGACGGGTTGCTCTGTTTTGCCATGACTTAATCCTTGAAGCGGATTAGTACATGGTGGACAGGATGTTGTGCAGCTTTTTGATTTCTTCCAAAGCGCGGCCCGTACCCATGGCAACGCAAGTCAGCGGGTCTTCCGCAACCGAAACGGGCAAGCCCGTCGATTTGCGCAAAACGCGGTCAAGGTTCGCCAACAACGCGCCGCCGCCCGTCAGCACAATGCCTTTGTCCACGATATCCGCCGCCAGTTCCGGCGCGGTGTGTTCCAAAGCCACTTTGACGGCTTCGACGATTTGGCTGATGGGTTCGGCCAGACTTTCCGCGATTTGACGTTCGGAAATCGTCAATTCTTTCGGCACGCCGTTCATTAAATCGCGCCCTTTGATTTCCATGGTGCGGCCTTCGCCCTGTTCCGGCGGACAGGCGGAACCGATGGCTTTTTTGATGCGTTCGGCGGAACCTTCGCCGACCAGCAGGTTGTGGTTGCGGCGGATGTAGGAAATAATGGCTTCGTCCATTTTGTCGCCGCCGACGCGCACGGAACGCGCAAACACGATGTCGCCCAAAGCCAGAACCGCGACTTCGGTCGTGCCGCCGCCGATATCGACCACCATCGACCCCGTCGGTTCGGTTACGGGCAGTCCCGCGCCGATAGCCGCCGCCATCGGTTCCTGAATCAGGTAAACCTTGCGCGCGCCCGCCGCTTCCGCGGATTCCTGAATGGCGCGCTGTTCAACGGCGGTTGAACCCGACGGAACACAAATAATAATCATCGGGGAAACAAAGTTGCGGCGGTTGTGCGCTTTGTAAATGAAGTGTTTGATCATTTCCTCGGCGACTTCGAAATCCGCGATAACGCCGTCGCGCAGCGGACGGACGGCGCGGATGGAACCGGGGGTGCGTCCCAACATCTGCTTGGCTTCGTCGCCGACCGCCAAAACCTGCTTTTTCCCTTTGTTTTCGGAAATCGCGACCACGGACGGTTCGTTCAGAACGATGCCGCGTCCCTTAACATAAACCAAAGTGTTTGCGGTCCCAAGGTCAATGGCCATATCCGCGGACAGCCAGCCGGTCAGCTTTGAAAGCATTTTGCCCCCTTAAAATTCTAAAGTTTCATCCCGATTCGCACCCGTCGAAACGGCGGATGCCTTTGCGTTAATTTAGCCCAAGAAGTGTAAAACGTTGGTTAATATATCGTCCGTTTTCGGATTTATTGCAACAAAATCCTTATGAAATCTGCGGCTGAACCATGTGATTTGCCTTTTGGCGTAGTTGCGGGTCATTTGTTGCGCGTGTTCAACGGCTTTGTCTTTGGAAATTTCGCCGTTCAGCAACGCCGCGATTTCCGCGACGCCGATGGCTTTCATTATCAAGGAATCCCGCGGCGGACGCTTGGCAAGCAGCACTTCGACTTCCGAAACCGCCGCACCGTTCATCATCCGCAAAAACCGTTCGTTGCAGCGGTTGTAAAGCGCTGCGCGGTCGGGATTCAAAAAAATCGACCAAAAGCGGGCGTCGACCTGCTTTTGACACGGCTTTTTCTGCCAAACCGTAATGCTTTCGCCCGTTTGTTCCAACACTTCCGCCGCGCGGACAATTCTTTGCGGATCGGTAAAGGTGAAAGTCGGGTCTTTTTCCCGAAAGTCGGCGGCAAACGCTTCAAACCCGATTTTTTCGATTTCCCCGCGGATTTTCGCACGAATTTCCGGCGCGGTTTCGGGAACGGGCGAAATGCCGTCCGTCAGCGTTTGAAAATAAAGCCCCGTGCCGCCGACGACTATCGGCGTTTTGCCGCTTTGCCAAATCCGTTCCAGTTCGGCTTTCGCCGCATGCACCCACTTGACGGCGGAAAAAGACGCGTCGGGCGGCAAAAAACCGTACAAGCGGTGGTCGACGCCTTTCATTTCCCGCGCCGTCGGACGGGCGGTCAAAGTCGGCACGTCGGCGTACACCTGCATGCTGTCGGCGTTGACAACGACGCCGCCGATTTTTTCCGCCAACGCCAAAGCCAGCCCCGATTTTCCGGACGCCGTCGCCCCCGCGACAAGAATCGCTTTGTTTTCCGACGGATTTGCGCTACAACAAACATTATCGTTTTTACAGGAGTATGCCATGCCTTTGTTCCGTCCCTTTAAAGCCGTCCGTCCCGTTCCCGCTTTCGCGCAGGAAGTCGCCGCCCCCCCTTACGACGTTTTGAACGCCGAGGAAGCCCGCCAAAAGGCTAACGGAAAACCGTACTCTTTTCTACATATTTCTAAGGCTGAAATCGATTTGCCCGAAAACACCGACCCGTATTCGCCCGCGGTGTACGCCAAATCCGCCGAAAACTACCGCGCTTTGCTGGAAAAAGGCGTTTTGAAACAGGACGAAAAGCCCTGCTATTACGTTTACCGTGCAACTATGGGCGACCATGTTCAGACGGGATTGGCAGTCGCGGCAAGCGTTGCCGAATACGACAAAAACCGCATCCGCCGCCACGAATTCACCCGCGTTGACAAAGAAGACGACCGCGTCCGCCAAATCGACGCTTTGAACGCGCAAACGGGTCCCGCTTTGCTGGCATACAGGCAAATTCCCGAAATCGACGCGATTATTAAAAAAACCGTTAAGTCCGCCCCCGCTTACGAAATCACGGGCGACAACGCCATTCGCCACGCTTTGTGGGTGATTGACGGCGACGCGGACATTGCCGCGATTACCGCCGCTTTCGACAAGCAGAACGTCGTTTACATCGCCGACGGGCATCACCGCTCCGCCGCCGCTTCCCGCGTCGCGAAAGCCCGCGCCAAAGCCAACCCGAATCATACGGGAAACGAAGATTACAATTATTTTCTGGCGGTGGCGTTCCCGATTTCGGAAATGAAAATTCTGGATTACAACCGCGTCGTCAAAGACTTGAACGGCATGACGGCGGAAGCGTTTTTAAACGCCTTGACCGAAAATTTCACCGTCATTTCGGCAAACGAACAGGCGAAACCGTCTGAAAAAGGAATGTTCGGCATGTATCTGGCGGGACAGTGGTACGAACTGAAAACCAAGCACGCCGCGCCCGCCGATCCCGTCAAAGCGCTGGACGTCAGCATTTTGTCCGATTTGGTTTTAACGCCGCTGTTGGGAATCAAAGACCCGCGCACCGACAAACGCATCGATTTCGTCGGCGGCATGCGCGGGCTGAAAGAATTGGAAAAGCGCGTGGACAGCGGGGAAATGGCTGTCGCGTTCGCGCTTTATCCGACATCAATGACGGAACTGACCGCCGTTGCGGATTCGGGACAGGTCATGCCCCCGAAATCAACGTGGTTCGAACCGAAGCTGGTTGACGGACTGGTGTCCAATCCGCTTTAATCTTTTTTCAGCAAACCCGAATCGACGGCTTTGAGCATAACGGCGATATCGCGCCATTTTTCGACGGGATTTTTGGCGTCGTCCAAAACGTCGATTCCCTTTTCGCGGCAATAAGCGATTGTCGCGTCTTCATCGGCGTCGAAAACCTCCTGCCACAATTTTTCGTATTCGGGACGGGTGTAGTCGGGGGATGCGCCGAACAGCCGCGTTACGACGTCTTCGGCGACCACATCGGGATTTTCGGCCAAATCCGCTTTGGTCGGGACATAATCAACGGCGCGAATGACGGTTTGTGTTTGCATTTTTTTCTCCTTCAGTCATATTACATTGTATTGTAATCATTTTTAAAACTCGGTTAAAGGAAAAAACAATGATTCCCCGTTACTCGCGCCCCGAAATGGCAAAAATCTGGTCGGACGAAAACAAATTCCAAACGTGGTTTGAAATCGAAGCGTGCGCGTGCGAAGCGTTGGCAAAGCTTGGGAAAATCCCGCAATCAGCCGTCGACGACATTCGCGCCAAAGGCAAATTCGACCCCAAGCGCATCGACGAAATCGAAGCCGAAGTCAAACACGACGTCATCGCTTTTCTGACAAACGTCGGCGAAAACGTCGGCGAAAGCGCGCGTTACATGCACCAAGGCATGACGTCTTCGGACGTTTTGGACACGTCGTTCAACATGCGTCTGACTCAATCCGTCGACATTTTGCTCAAAGACATGGACAGGCTGCTGGCGGCGTTGAAAAAGCGCGCCGAAGAACACAAATTCACGCTTTGCATCGGGCGCAGTCACGGCATTCACGCCGAACCGACGACGTTCGGGCTGAAAATGCTGGGCTTTTACGCCGAATTCGAACGCAACAAACACCGCTTGGAGCTGGCGCGCAAAGAAGTTTCCACTTGCGCGATTTCGGGCGCGGTCGGCACTTTTGCGACAATTGACCCGCGTGTCGAACAGTACGTCGCGGAAAAATTGGGATTGACCCCCGAACCCGTTTCGACCCAAGTCATTCCCCGCGACCGCTACGCCGTTTTGTTCGCGACCGTCGGCGTCGTCGCGTCGTCGATTGAACGCTTGGCGATTGAAATCCGCCACTTGCAGCGCACCGAAGTCCGCGAAGCCGAAGAATACTTTTCCGCGGGACAAAAGGGATCGTCCGCCATGCCGCACAAGCGCAACCCCGTGTTGTCCGAAAATCTGACGGGATTGGCGCGGCTGTTGCGCTCTTACACCATTCCCGCGATGGAAAACGTCGCTTTGTGGCACGAACGCGACATTTCCCATTCGTCGAACGAACGCATTATCGCCCCCGACGCGATGATAGGGCTGGATTTCTGTCTGAACCGTTTGGCGGGCATTGTCGAAAAGCTGCTGGTCTATCCCGAAAATATGATGAACAACCTGAACCGTTTGAAAGGGCTGATTTTCTCTCAGCGCGTCATGCTGGCGCTGGTCGACTTGGGACTGAAACGCGAAGACGCGTACAAGCTGACGCAAAGAAACGCGATGAAAGTTTGGGCGAACGAAGGAACGTTCAAAGACTTGCTGGAATCCGACGCGGACGTGATGAACGTCATCACAAAGGAACAGCTGGAAGCTTTGTTCGATTTAAACTTTTACACCGCACAAATCGATTTCATTTTCAAAAAAGTGTTCGGATAAATTAAAAAGGCTCGATTTCCACGAGCCTTTTTATTTTTTGATTGAACAGATTACCGTTATCGGATATCCTGTTGGCTGTGTCTTAGCAGGCACGGAGGCCTAGAAAACCTCTTTAATAAGGTCGGCGCAGATATGCGTCGTTAGCTGTTTTGCCTATGGTAAAACAGGCAAAATATCCCCGATTTCTTAACAGAGGTCGGGGGGCTTTTGGCGTATGTTCAGAACACGCCCCGTCATTATCCTTGAAAGAACGGAGGTGTTTAAAGGTCAAAAGGATCATTTACCTTATTATGGTTTTTCTACTCCCCGACCGCCTGACCAAGGCGGTTTTTGTTTAACATTTTAAGGGGGTTAGGGAATGAAACAATCCAAAACAACACTGAAAGAGCTGACGCACCGCTACCGCGCGGTGTTGCTGAAATGCGCTTTGCTGAATCTGGCAGCGTTTGCTGTTGCAATGCCCGCAAAGGCGGAAGATTATCCTTTTAAAGGAGATTTGACTATTGATAGTGATACACAGCTATCCGAAGAAGCTTTATATGGAAACATTACCATAACAGGCGGTAATGTATCCATTAGTGATAACAAAGAGATTGCTGTTGTTAACACATTTTCGGCTTCCGGTGAAACAACAAAATTAACAATTTCCAAGGGGGCTGGCGTTTATTCACAAAAAAATATATCCCTTTCAGACAAAGTTAAAGTTTTTTTGGAAAGAGGTAATTCGACAGAAAACGACGGCTGGTTGGAAGCAAAAGATTCTTTTTCAGCAAACAACGCTCAAATCGACATAAACTATGGGGATTTTGGCGCAAGTCGTTCGGACGAAACGCAATCCGCACACACCACAACAACAATTATTGACAGTACTGTTAATATCCTTGGCGGTTACGGCTGGATGTACGCGGAAGATATTTCAGTTTCAGGCAATAGCACAATCAATGTTTCGGATGGTGCAGAATTGGTTGTGACAAAAGCGATAGGCACTTGTCCTGACGATAAGTGCACGGAATTAAAAGACGCGCTTTCTTACGAAAAAACAGGAACAATCGATCTGAAAGATTCCGCTGCAATTAATCTGTCTGGGACAATGACAGGCAATATTGCCGCGACAGGTGGGACTTTGGCGTTCAATTCCGCCAATGCGCGGCTGAACGGGGCGATTTACGGCGCCGTTGACATAAAGTTCAATGACGATTTTACTTTGTCGAAATCAACGGTAACAGGCGAAATCGCCGATTTGGGTGATGTAACCGTTTCTGAAGGAAAGCATTTAACTGCCCGCCTGGAAACGTTCGGCAAAAACCTGCCGGATGACGATTTGAATATGAAAAGCTTTGTCATGGGAAAAAATGCAAAGCTGACTCTGACGGGAAACGCTTCACTTGAAGCGGAAGATCTTGATATTGAAGCATCGGACAAAGTTTATCTGACAGGACAAATCAATGTGAACAACGCCGGCGTAAAACTGGGCAACATTGAGCACGCCGATGTGTCGCCGACGGGGACGTATGCGATTGAAAACGCGACCTTGTCGACAACCGGGAATCTTACTGAATTTGCTGCGCGTTCCAACGAAGACATGGTTGTGAAAAACTCGATTTTGAACTTTGGCAGTCAATATACATATTTTGGCAAGGACGGCGGAACAAGCGGCGATGTGGTTTTGGAAGCGACAAAAGTAACAACTTCCGGCGGTTTGTATCTGGACAACGAAATCGGTGGAAATATCCGCTTTACCAATGGAAGTACAATCTCCTTAAACGCCTCCGACAACCTGATTATCGGAAATGAAGAAAATCATTCCGGCAAAGGTAGCATCATTGCGGACCATTCTTCTTTGGTTTTAAACGGAACAAAAGTGTTTGTCGGACAAGAAGCCGATGATGCCTTGAAACTGCAAAACAAAGCGTCAATGACCGCCAACGGAACAGTTTCCGTTAAAACCATTGACGGAAAAACAGGATTGATAAGCGTTGCCGACAGTTCGTTGAACATTGGTGGAACGTTAGAGGGAAATGTAAGCTTTATCGGCAACGGAACGCTGAATTTATCGGGCGCGTTGAACGGTGATATGAATATTGCAAATACTGCCGAAATCTCTTCCTCCGCGGACGCTTTTTCAAAAATCCGCGGAACGATAACAAACAACGGCACTGTTTCCTTGACGGGCGGTACTTTGGGACAAACCTTGTCGGGAAAAATCAAAATCGCGGGCAACACCGCTTTCGGTGGTTCGTTTACAACAAACGACATCACAATTTCCACGGGCAAAACGCTTGACATCGGGGCGAACAATTTGACCGCTTCGACCATTGCGGGCGGGACGATTTCGGCGATTTTGACCGACGCGGCGAAGAATACGGCGATTGTCACGGCAACAGCGACCGATGTCACTTTGAAACTGGATATGAGCCAAGCTTCCCGCGACGAGGTGACGCAATATAAAATCACAAACGGCACGG
>SAMEA104315424__coassemble_448_pt1 | contig 36788 bp, 40 predicted proteins | sample SAMEA104315424__metabat2_low_PE_038 | metagenome-assembled genome bin SAMEA104315424 (sample SAMEA104315424) | gut metagenome | biome: Monkey gut; feature: monkey-associated habitat; material: faeces | place: China | collected 2013 | reverse complement strand
CGCAGTTGCCGAGCCAATAGGCGAGGCTTACGAAGCAAGTAAGCCCGAAGCAATCTCGGGACGCGGGCGCACAAGTGCCAATACCTGCAGGGGATCACCACGTCGCGGCGTCGCCGCTCCTCGTGATTTCGATTCTGTTGTTTTCCCCGTGCGGACAACACTCCCCCTGCGGGTGCAGAAACAGTTTATGTTGTGTTGTTTTTTAATCGTCGTTGGTGATGATATCCGCGTCTTTGCCAAACGAATCGTCAAAAATCACTTCATCAACATCGTCGCCGTTTTCAATGATTTCTTCGTCGGCAACCGCTGTAATTTCGTCGTTTTCCGTTTTTTTCGCACTCAATCGGGCAATCAGTTTATCCAATTCTTCCAACGTTGAATAAGTTAAAACCAATTCCCCGCCGCGGGCTTTGGGGCGGATGGACACAGTCATCCCCAGCACGCGCGACAAATCCTGCGCCAATTCGTCGCATTCGATTTGCCTGTCCGATTTTTTGGGAGCGGCTTTTTGCTTTTTGGGCGTGCCGTCCGCTTGCGCCAGTTTTTCCGTTTGCCGCACGTTCAGACCACGCGCCACAACCGTTTGCGCCAAAGCTTCGGGATCTTTTGCCGTCAGCAAAGCGCGGGCGTGACCGCTGGACAGCTTGCCCGTTTCCAGCATTGTTTTGACGGGCTGCGGCAATCCCAGCAAACGCATGGTGTTGGCGACATGACTGCGGCTTTTGCCGACGGCTTGCGCCAATTCTTCCTGCGTGTTGGAAAATTCATCCATCAAACGGCGGTATCCTTCGGCTTCCTCCAAAGCGTTCAAGTCCTGCCGCTGCAGGTTTTCAATCAAGGCGACTTCCATCGCTTCCTTGTCGGAAAAGTCTTTGACCAGTACGGGGACTTCGCGCAATCCCGCCTGCTGCGCCGCGCGCCAGCGCCGTTCGCCGCCGATGATTTCGTATTTGCCGGCGTGTTCGCGCACAATAAGCGGCTGAATCACGCCTTTTGTTTTGACGGATTCGACCAAATCGCGCAAAGCGTCCGCATCAAACGTGTGGCGCGGCTGAAAAGGACTGGGTTCCAAATCGGCAACGGCAACGGTTTTGACGCCGCTTTGAACGGCGGTTTGTTCGGTTTCGTTTTCTTCGCCCAACAGCGCGCTTAACCCGCGACCCAAATTTCTGCTCATTTTTTCACCTCTTGCTTTAACACTTCCGCCGCCAAGCCGATATACGCCTGCGCGCCTTTGCTTTTGAAATCATACAATAAAATCGGTTTGCCGTGGGACGGCGCTTCGGACACGCGGACATTGCGCGGAATGACCGATTTGTAAACTTTGCCGCCGAAATAATTGCGCACATCCGCCGCAACGACTTCCGACAAAGCCGTGCGCCCGTCGTACATGGTCAGCAAAATGCCTTGAATTTCCAAGTTTGGATTAAAGTTCTTGTGGACGCGTTCAATCGTTCGCATCAAATCCGCAACACCTTCCAAAGCCAGATATTCGCATTGAACGGGAACGATGACGCCGTTCGCCGCCACCAAAGCGTTGACCGTCAGCATGCCGACGGACGGCGGGCAGTCGATAAAGATGTAGTCGTAATTCAACAATTCGCCGTCGAACGCTTTTTTCAAATAAAATTGCGGCTTTGCCAGATGCGACAGCTCGAAATCCGCGCCTGCCAAATCTTTGGACGACGCAATGACGGACAGATTCGGAATCTTTGTCCAAATAATCGAAGCCGAGATTTTTTCATCCCCCATCAGCACTTGATAGCTGTTTTTCGGCGCGTTGTTTCTGTCAACGCCCAAACTGACGGTCGCGTTTCCCTGCGGATCAAGGTCGATGACCAGTACTTTTTTCTTTGCCGCCGCCAAAGCGGTCGCCAAATTGACCGTCGTCGTTGTTTTGCCGACGCCGCCTTTTTGGTTGGAAACGGCGATAATCCGCGGTTGTTTTGTCATAGCGTTCATTTCTTTTTAACCCCCGTCAGACATAAAATTTTACCTTCGTCGCTGGTGATGCTGGAATGTTTTTCAACGGCGAAGACGAATTTTTTGGCGCAAAGTTTCAGTTCTTCATCCGCTTTTTTGCCCTTTAAAAACAGACAGCGCGTCCGTTCGCCGATGAAAGGTTTGGCATAGCCGACCAGCTTGTCCAAAGCCGCCAGCGCCCGCGCCGTAATCACATCGGCTTTGAACACCGGCATTTTTTCAATGCGTTCGTTGTGGATGACAACCTGCAAACCGCACGCGTCCGCCACCGCTTGCAAGAAAGAGCATTTTTTGCCGTCGCTTTCGACCATGTGAACGGTTCTGGATTTGGATTCGTCCAATATCGCCAGCACCAGAGCAGGAAAACCCGCGCCGCTGCCCAAATCCAAAATCACCCTGTCCGACGGCGTTAAATACCGTTCCACTTGCGCGGAATCCAAGATGTGACGCGTCCACACAACAGGCAAAGTCGAATCGCTGACAAGGTTCATCTTCCCCTGCCATTCTTCCAACAAAGCGACGTAAGTATTCAATTTCGATTGAACCGCCTGCGACACGTTCAGTTGGTCAAAGACGGCTTGCCTGTCGGCTGTTATCACGGTAAAAGCTCCCTGTTTTGTTTCACGTGAAACAATTTATCCTTTTTGCTTGGGTTTAAAATAGACGCTTTCACCCCCGACAGACAAGCAAAAAATTTTATTTTTCGTTAAGTCGTTGTTTCACGTGAAACATTTTTCAACACTCAAAGCCGATTGTTTTGAATCCGAAACGGAATTCAGCCGTACAGCAGGATGCCCGCTGCCGCCGAAGCCAGCATCAGATAAATCGCACTGATGTTTTTGAAAAATATCAGCAGACACGAAACGGCACAGATAATCAAAGAAGAACCGTCGATAAAATTTTCACCGTTCATCAGCATAACCGACGCGCTTAAAATCAAACCGACGACAGCGATTCGCAATCCTTTGAACGCGTTTTGAACAATCGGTCGAGACCTGTATTTTTTCAAAAACAAAAACAGCAAAGTCGTTACGATGACTGACGGCAGACTGACGCCAAGAGTCGCCACAAACGATCCGAATACGGATTTCGTGCTTTCGTAGCCGATATAAGTCGCCGTGTTAATGGCAATCGGTCCCGGAGTGACTTGAGAAATCGCGATGATGTCCGTGAACTTTCCGACGGAAATCCACGCGTGTTTGTTGACGACTTCGTCTTGGATAAGGGCAAGCATAGCATACCCGCCGCCAAAGCTGAACAGCCCGATTTTAAAGAATGTATAAAACAATTCCCAAAAAATCATTTTTTCCGCCCGTATGCCAAATTGCCGACAATCATGGCGGCGACGATAAATAAAATCGGCGACACTTTGTAAAAAGCAACCGCCGCGGCTATCAGTACGGGAATTAACAGCGTTAATCCCTTAATTTGCGATTTTTTCGCCATAGACCAAGCCGGAACCAGAATCAGCGCGACAACGGCGGGTTTAACCCCTTTGAACGCCGCGATGACGTACGGGTTATGCTGAAAGTTTTGGAACAAAATCGCTATCCACAAAATCGTTATGAACGACGGCAAAGTCGCACCGAGAGTCGCCATGACCATGCCCCGAAATTTTGCGATTTTCAGCCCCAGAAAAACAGCCATATTAACGACCAAAGGTCCGGGGGACGATTGAGCGACGGCGATGGTGTCGTAAAAATCGCCTTCGTCAACCCACTTTTGTTTATCGACCAGTTCCGCTTTAATCAACGGAATCATGGCATAGCCGCCGCCGAACGTAAACGCGCCGATTTTAAAAAATCCCCAAAACAGCAGCAGTAAAGTTTTCATAAGATAAACTTTGACAAATCCGATGTTTGAGCCAGCTCTCCGACCTTGTCGCGCACGGTTTGTTTCGTTATCGTTATGATTTCTCCGTTTCGTTCCGAAGCGTCAAAGCTGATGTCTTCCAGCAATTTTTCCAAAATCGTATGCAATCGGCGCGCGCCGATGTTTTCAACGCTTTCGTTGACTTCGGCGCACAAAGCGGCGATTTCGCGCAAAGCATCGTCATCGAATTCCAGCGTTACATTTTCGGTTTTCAGCAGCTCTTTGTACTGCATGACAAGGTTGGCTTCGGGTTCGGTCAGAATTTGATAAAAGTCGTCTTTCGTCAACGCTTTTAATTCGACGCGAATCGGCAGTCTTCCTTGCAATTCGGGCAGTAAATCGGACGGTTTCGCCACATGAAAAGCCCCCGATGCGATAAACAGAATATGGTCGGTTTTGACCAATCCGTGCTTGGTCGGAACGGTTGTGCCTTCAATCAGCGGCAACAGGTCGCGCTGAACGCCTTCGCGGGAAATATCGGGATTTTTGCCTTCGCTTCTGCCGCAAATCTTGTCAAATTCGTCGATAAAGACGATTGCATTGTTTTCCACGGCTTCAATCGCCGTTTTGACGACTTTGTCATCGTCGATGAGGGCGTCGCTTTCCTCGGTGATTAAAACATCGTAAGAATCTTTGACAGTCAGCTTTTTCTTTTTGTAAGAAACGCCTTTGCCCAACAGGTCGCTGAGCGAAAACATACCCATTTGAGCGCCCGGCATACCCGGAACGTCGAATGTCGGCAAAGTGTTGTTCGGCGCTTCCTGCACTTCGATTTCAATTTCGCGGTCGTTCAAATCGCCGCTTTCCAGCATTTTTTTGAACTTTTCACGCGTTTCAGCCCCCGCGTTTGTTCCGACCAGAGCGTCCAAAACGCGTTCTTCGGCTTTGGCGCGGGCTTGAGGTTTAACAGCTTCGCGCATTGTTTTGCGCGTCATGGTCAGCGAAATTTCGATCAAATCGCGGATGATGCTTTCGACATCGCGTCCGACATAGCCGATTTCCGTAAACTTCGTCGCTTCGACCTTGATAAAGGGGGCTTGAGCCAGCTTTGCCAAGCGGCGGGCGATTTCCGTCTTGCCGACCCCCGTGGGACCAATCATCAGGATATTTTTCGGCACGACTTCCTCGCGCAAAGCGGCGGGCAGCTGGCGACGGCGCCAACGGTTGCGCAAAGCCACGGCGACGGCGCGTTTGGCGTCTTCTTGTCCGATGATGTGACGGTTCAGTTCGGCGACGATTTCGCGGGGTGAAAGTGTGCTCATAGTTTTTCCGTAATGATGTTGTGATTGGTGTAAATGCAAATGTCGGCGGCGATATTCATCGCTTTTTCAACGATTTGTTCGGCGGATTTGTCGCCGTCGACCAAAGCCAGAGCCGCCGCTTGAGCAAACGCGCCGCCCGATCCGATGCCGATAACGCCGTTTTGCGGTTCCAACACGTCGCCGTTTCCCGTCAAAACAAGGGTGATGTCTTTGTCGGCGACAATCATCATCGCTTCCAGTTTGCGCAAATACCGGTCGGTGCGCCAATCTTTGGCAAGTTCGACGCATGCGCGGGTCAACTGTCCCGAATACTTGTCGATTTTGGCTTCCAGCCGCTCGAACAGCGTGAAAGCGTCGGCGGTTGCGCCCGCAAAGCCCGCGATAATGCTTCCGTCGCCCAAACGGCGGACTTTTTTGGCATTGCTTTTCAACACGGTGTTGCCGAAAGTAACTTGTCCGTCGCCCGCAATGACCGTTTGTCCGTCCTTGCGCACGCAAAGAATCGTTGTTCCGCGCCAAGATTCCATAATTTTAAAGACTCCTTGTTAACTTTTTGACTTTAAGATGGTTTAAAACAGATTTTTGCCGAAAGAAAGGAAAAAAGCAATGCGTCAAACCGTTTTGGAACGCAACACCGCGGAAACCGAAATCAAAGTCGATATCAATTTGGACGGTACGGGAAAATATGACATCAATACAGGGTGCGCGTTTTTCGATCATATGCTGGCTCAACTGGCAAAGCACGGCTTGATTGATTTGAAAATCACGGCGCACGGCGATTTGGAAGTCGACGCGCACCACTTGGTCGAAGACGTCGGCATCGTTCTGGGGCAAGCGTTTGCGCGCGCTTTGGGCGACAAAAAAGGCATCAACCGCTACGGCGCGGCGTGTATTCCGATGGATGAAGCCTTGAGCCGCTGCGTTTTGGATTTAAGCGGGCGGGGCGTATGCGTTTGGAACGTCGCTTTTCCGACCGAAAAAGTCGGCGAAGTCGATACCGAAGTGTTCAAGGAATTCTTTGTCGCCGTTGCGGACAATTTAAGGGCGGCGGTACACGTCGAAAGCTTATATGGCGGTAATTCGCACCATATTGTAGAATCGTGTTTCAAGGCGTTTGCGCGCGCTTTGCGCCACGCGGTCGAATTTGATGAAAGGGCGAGGGATGTTCTGCCCTCGACAAAAGGGGCTTTGTAATGAAATACGTTTTATATATTTTGCTTTTGGCTGTTGTTGTCGCGGGAGCGGCGGGATTGCGGCACTTGTACCGCGTATCCGCGGCGAACAAGCGTGAAATGGCGCAATACGCGGGAAAATCCGCCGAAATCAAAAAAGATTTGGGCAGGGTTTTGGTTGTGTATTACTCGCTGACGGGACACACCAAAGAAATCGCCGATAAAATTCAAACAATGACGAACGCGGATATTTTCGGATTGGAAACAACGAAACCTTTGCCGACGGGGGCGAAACTGCATTTAATGGTCAAAGACCAGCTGAAAATGAAAAAATATCCCGCTTTGAAGCAGCTGCCCGATTTGACGGGATACGACGTCGTTTTTGTCGGCTCGCCCGTTTGGTGGTACACGGCGGCGACACCCGTTCTGTCGTTTTTGGAACAGGCGGATTTTCAAGGGGCGAAAGTCGCGTTCTTTTCCACGCAGGGAAGCAACCGCGGCACGTTTTTGCAGGATGTTGAGGCTCTGACCAAAAATGCGCAAATTCTGCCCGACGCGTCGTTTAACAATATGGGCAAAGAATACGACGCGGCGGTCAACGCCAAAATCGCCGATTGGATTAACGGATTGTAAGAATTTGAAAAGGCGGGAAAATCTCCCGCCTTTGAATTTTTAAATCAATTTTCGAATAAACGTCTCCGCATCCAATTCCAAACAGGTGGCAATGTCCAAAAATTCAATCACATCCAGCCGTCTTTCCCCGTTTTCGTACTTTGACACATACGATTGCGGTTTGTTCAGCTTTTTTGCCAATAAAACCTGTGTAATTCCTTTGTTTTTCCGTTCTTGAATCAGCAAATTCAAAAACAGTTTGTAGCGGTCTGTAAAAACGGATTTGGTCATTGTTTTATCCTTGTCTGCTTGACAAGGATAAAATCCCGTTTTAGAATATCCCAAATTAGGATATTCCAGCTATAGGGGCTTTTTAATGAAAAAACATTCCGTTGTTTTGCTGATTCTTTTTTTGGCATCGTGCCGTTCGTTAACGTTTCAAGATATGCGACTGAACGATGCCAGCTCTCAACCGTTGCCGCCGCTCGAACCGATTGTTGATGTGGCAAGTTTGGAAAATGCGTATTCGATAGGGAAAGTGACCGTTGATACTTATTATTCGCCGTACAGCCGTTACGGAACTTACGGCTCTTCGACAGGCAGAATTGTAAAAGATCCCCGTGTTCAAGATGCCGTCAATCTGTTTCAGCGCGATGTAAAAGAAAACTTAACCCGCACAGCGGGACAAACATCAGGCTTTATCAGAATGAAAATTTTGAATTCATCCGAAAGTCGCTGTTTTATGTGCATGTTCGGGTCAATGTTGACCGCATTTACCGTCAATTTGTTCAGTGTCCCGCTGGACTATCATTCCCAAACAACAGAATACGAATTTGAAATTTTCGATGTCAACAAAAATCCCGTAGTGCGCTATGTCGAATTGACCCGAAGCAAAACCCCGATAGCCTTGTGGCGCGGATATGTCCCGGCAACCGCCGAACGCCGCGATGCGCTGATGACTTTGAAACACGCTTTGTTCAATCTGCATCGCAAAGTCCAGCGCGACTTTGCGCAAATTAACAACAATTTAGCAAAAGGAAACGCCCAATGAGCAGAACAAACGAAATGAATGAAGAATTAAAAGAAATTGCAGCAGACATTTTGTTGAAAATCAAGGCAATTAAAACCTGTTTGCTTCACAATGACATCTTGTTAGACCAATATCTTGGTGAAGACGAATGCTATGCCAGAGCAACAGCTTTATACAAAAAAGAATACGGTTCGTGTCTTCCGTATTCGTTTGAGGCATTTCACGACGCCATAAAAAAAGTTTTATCCGAAACATATGATGAATGTCCGGATTGCGGAGAAGAGTAATGATGATGAAAAAAGTTTTTTTCGTTATTACATTTTTATTTACATTTATGGCTATGCCTTGTTCAGCTGAATTCATAAGAACGCCTTGTTCTATGGAAGGAATGCTGTGTCTTCTTTCCGTTCAAGAAATTGAATTCAGAGAAAAGCCGTCTTTAGATTCAAAATTTGTAGGAGAAAGTATAGTCAGTTTTGAGCCAATAAAAGTACGTCTGCTCAAACGACAAGGAACGTGGGGACGAGTTGAATATGAAGCGATGAATGTAAGAGGAGGCATAGAAAAGACTATCGGATGGATTCAGTTAAAGGATGCATATCAAGTGCAGGAAAGAGGTTCTTTCGTACATTACTCAAAATGTTTTTTAACAAGTGGTGAAAAAGTATGTATTGATTTAATTTTAAACGCTAAATATCCGTTACAAGGTATACTTAGAACAGAGCGTTTAAAAACAGGAACAAGTGAATTATACCACCTTAATGGAAAAGAGATGATCTCGGTTTAACATGTCGCCTAACGCAATCGGCGGAAACTTTCCCGCCTTTGAATTTTGATTAAAACACGACCGTCAGCATCATTTTAAAGCATTTATATATTAGCTAATAATTCATTTGTTATCCTATGAAAAAGCCCTCTTTCGAGGGCTTTTTTTAAGAATTCATCGCTTCGAAAAAGTCATGATTGTTTTTCGACTGTTTCAGCTTTTCCATTAAAAATTCCATGGCGTCCGCCGCGCCCATCGGCATCAGAATACGGCGCAAGACCCACATTTTCGACTGCGTGTTTTTATCGACCAGCAATTCTTCCTTGCGCGTGCCGGATTTGGTGATGTCAATCGCGGGGAAAATACGCTTGTCGGACACTTTGCGGTCCAAGATGATTTCCGAATTGCCCGTTCCTTTGAATTCTTCAAAGATGACTTCGTCCATGCGCGATCCCGTGTCAATCAAAGCGGTGGCGATAATGGTCAAAGAACCGCCTTCTTCGATATTGCGCGCCGCGCCGAAAAAGCGTTTGGGACGCTGCAAAGCGTTCGCGTCGACGCCGCCCGTCAAAACCTTGCCCGAACTGGGAACGACCGTGTTGTACGCGCGCGCCAAGCGGGTAATGGAATCCAGCAAAATCACGACATCGCGCTTGTGTTCGACCAAGCGTTTGGCTTTTTCGATGACCATTTCGGCGACCTGGACGTGACGGGAAGCAGGTTCGTCAAAGGTCGAGCTGATAACTTCGCCTTTAATCGAACGGCTCATTTCCGTTACTTCTTCAGGGCGTTCGTCAATCAACAGCACAATCAGATAGATTTCGGGGTTGTTCTGCGTAATCGCGTGGGCGATGTTTTGCAGCATCACCGTTTTACCCGTGCGGGGCGGAGCGACAATCATGCCGCGCTGTCCTTTGCCCTGCGGACAAATCAAGTCGATGATGCGCGACGTCATATTTTTGTTGTCCAAATCGTTTTCCATTTTAATCTTTTCCGTCGGGTGCAACGGCGTCAGATTGTCGAAATTGATACGGAAACGAACGTTTTCGGGATCGGTAAAGTTGACTTTGGAGATTTTGGCAAGCGCAAAGTACTTTTCGCCGTCCTTGGGGGCGCGGATTTCGCCTTCGACCGTATCGCCCGTGCGCAAACCGAACTTTTTGACCTGAGACGGGGAAACGTAAATATCGTCCGACCCCGCCAGATAATTCGACTGCGGCGAACGCAAAAAGCCGAATCCGTCGGGCATGACTTCGATAACGCCTTCGTCCATCAAAACTTCGTCGTTTTTGGACACTTGTTTCAAAATCGCGAACGTCAAGTCTTGCGTGCGCATGGTCGAAGCGTTTTCAACGCCCATTTCTTCAGCCAAGCTTAACAGTTCGGCGGGAGATTTCTTTTTCAAATCTTTTAAATGCATGAGTGTGTCTGTGATGTTGAGGGAGAATCAAGCGGGAATCCGCTTTGAAAAGATGACTTTATTTAGCCGCTTTCGGTTTCGCCGTCAAGGGTAAAAGCGGCGTCAGCCGCGCCTAAAATATTAAATATTAAAAAAAGTAGTAGTGGGTAGTAGAGCCTGTGGATAAGTCGGACGCAATTTTATCCACACCTTTTGCACAGAGTTGTTCACGGCAAAGTTATTCGTAACCCGGCTGTTTTCAAAGCAAAGCGACTCGTCGATTCTGTGGCGAGTCGAACAACCGTGTGGATAAAGGGGATAACTTTTGACCGCCGTTTTGCCCGTTTGCTGAAAAAAAATTACGCACAGATGCATAAAAAACAGGACAATTTTGCATAAAAGGGATAAAACTAAAGAAGGGACGATTTTGTCAGACTTATACACAGGAGTTTTGAAAAATGTTGATATTGGCCTCTCAAAGCAAAAGCAGGCAAGAATTGTTGGATGCCGCAGGGGTTGATTTTACCAGCGTTTCCGCCCAAATCGACGAAGAAGCGATTAAAAGCGAAATGCGCGCTTTAAACGCGTCCGCCAAAGAAACCAGCATGCGTTTGGCGGTTGAAAAAGCAATGGCGGTGTCCGAAAAATATCCGTCGGCGTATGTCATCGGCGCGGATCAAATTCTGGATTTGAACGGTGAATGGTTTTCCAAACCCGAAAACCTCAGCATCGCGCACAAGCATTTGAAAAAACTTCGCAATAAAAAGCATTTGCTGGTCAACGGCGCGGCGGTCGTCAAAAATCAAAAGGTGATTTGGTGTGAAAACTCTGTCGTGCAAGTCGCCATGCGCGACTTTTCCGACAATTTCCTTGACGAGTATTTGGCGGAAGCGGGCGAGGAAGTCTGCGATTCCGTCGGCGCGTATTATTTGGAAGACTTGGGCGCGCAGCTGGTTAAATCGGTCGAAGGCGACTTCTTTTCCGTACTGGGGTTGCCGTTGCTGCCGCTGTTGGAATGTCTGCGTTCTTGCGGAGAGTTGAAAAAATGACCAAAGCCGGCGTTATCGGCTTTCCGATTAACCATTCCAAATCGCCGACGATTCATAATTATTGGCTGAAAAAGTACGGCATAAACGCGTCTTATGACAAATACGAAGTTCGCGAGATTGACCGTTTTATGGAAAATGCGCGGGATTTTGCGGGATTTAACGTAACCGTGCCTCATAAAACGGCGGTTATCCCCTTTCTGGACGATTTGTCCGAACAGGCGCGCAAAGCGGGGGCGGTCAACACCGTTGTTGTGCGTTCCGACGGGACATTGTACGGACATAACACGGACGGCATCGGCTTTGTCGCCAATGTTTCGGCGCGCAATCCCGCTTTTGCTTTGAAAAACAGCGTCGTTTCCGTGTTGGGAACGGGCGGCGCGGCGCGCGGAATCTGCGCAGCAATGACCGAAGCGGCGGAAATCCGGCTGGTGTACCGCACGCTTGAAAAAGCGCAGAGCCTTAAAAAAGCTATCGGGGATAATGTCGTCCTTGTTCCGTGGGCGGACAGGCAATCGGTCTTGAAAGACACGGATTTGCTGGCAAACGCAACGACGCTGGGCATGAACGGATTTGACGAACTGGACATCGACTTGACGTCGTTGAAGCCGTCGGCAACGGTTGCGGATTTGGTCTACGCGCCGCTGAAAACAAAACTGTTGGAGCAGGCGGAACAAAAAGGATTTGTCACAGCGGACGGATTGGGCATGCTGTTGGAGCAGGCGCGTCCCGCTTTTCGCGCTTTTTTCGGCGTTCTGCCCGAAATCACGGATGAACTGCGGGCGTTGGTCGCATGATTATCGGATTGACGGGCGCGATGGGTGCGGGCAAAACAACAACGGCGGAATTGATGAAAGAGCTGGGCTGGGCGGTTTTTGACGCGGACGCGGAAGTGCACGCGCTGATGACCGATAAAGCGGTTGTTGATTTGTTTTCCGAAAAAATCCCTCAAAGCGTGGTTGACGGCGTTGTCGACCGTTCCGTTTTAAGCCGTTTGCTGGCTGAAAAACGGCTGACGACGGCGGAATTGGAAGCTTTGCTGTATCCGTTTTTGCGGCAAAAGGCGGAGATTTTCATTCAAAATCATTCCGACGGGGTCTTGGATGTGCCTTTGCTGTTTGAAGCGGGGTGGGACAAGCTGTGCGGCAAAATAATTTACGTTACCGCCGCGCCCGAAGTGTTGAAACGGCGGGTTTTCGCCCGTCCGAATATGACGGATGAGAAATATAAAGTTTTAACCGGCCGTTTTTGGTCGGAACGGGATAAAATTTCACGCGCCGACTACGTTATCCGCACCGAAGACGGAACGGAACCCGTCAAAGCGCGTTTGATGCAGATAAAGGAAGAGTTATGCGCGAAGTTGTGTTAGATACGGAAACGACGGGACTTGACCCGTACAAAGGTCACCGTCTGGTTTCAATCGGATGTGTCGAGCTGGAAAACCACATGCCGACGGGCAGCAAGTATTATCAGCTGATTAATCCCGAACGCGACGTGCCGGAGGAAGTCGTCAAAGTTCACGGCTTGACCAACGAAATTTTGGACAAGGAACCGCCGTTTCGGGATATTGTCGATGAATTTCTGGCCTTTATCGGGGATTCGCCGCTGGTCATTCACAACGCCGAATTCGATATGAAGTTCATTAACGCCGAACTTTCATGGCTGAAACGCGACCCGATTCCCATGGACAGGGCAATCGACACGCTGTTGATTGCGCGTCAAAAATTCCCCGGATCGCGCGTCAATCTGGATGAACTGTGCCGCCGTTTCGGCGTTGACAACTCCAAACGCACGACACACGGGGCTTTGCTGGACTCCGAACTGCTTGCCGATGTGTATCTGGAGCTGCTGGGCGGCAAAGAACCCGCTTTTCTGTTTGATGACAAAAAGAAAAACGCGCTGGAAATCAAAGCTGCGGAAAAGGCTGACATACAAACGAAAAAGCCTCGGATTGAACCGCGTCCTCCCGTTTTTTTGGAAGGCGAACTGGAAAATCACGAGGCTTTCGTCAAAAAACTGAAAAATCCGATTTGGCTCAGTTGAGTGTTTTGTTTTCTTCGGCTTTCTGTTTCTGCAGTTCAGCCAAACGCTGATGGTACAATCCCACAAAGTCGATCGGATTTATCATCAAAGGCGGGAATCCGCTTTCGCGCGTCAAATCGGCGATGATGTTGCGCACGAACGGGAACAGCAGACGCGGAATTTCAATCAGCAAAACCGGTTCGACGTGTTCGGCGGGAACGTTGACCGTCGCCATACAGCCGTATTCGACTTCACACAAAAAAGCTACCTTGTCTTCGACCTTGGCTTCGGCTTTAATTTTTAAAGCGACCTGAAACAAAGCGTCCTGCAGTTTGCTTGCCTGAACGTCGACGGACACCGCGATTTCGGGATTTGTTTTCAATTCGGTGAAAATTTGCGGGACATGCGGCGCTTCGAACGAAATGTCCTTGACGAATTGCGCGTTAATTGTGATGGCGGGTTGCTGTTGAGTATTGTTTTCGGTTTGATTTTCAGTCATAGTATTCTCCTGATTTGAAAATTATCCTACTGTATCCCATTCGGGACGGAATTGAAAGACGGAAGGTTAAAAATATGCAGCAGTTTCAATTTATGGACATTGTTTTTCTGGGAATCATTGTTTTGCTGTTGATAAACCGGTTGCGCAGCGTTTTGGGAACGCGACCCGAAAAGGACGAAACGCCGCAGCCTTCCAAAGTCGTGGATATTTCCGAATACAGAACGCTGGAAAACAATGTTGAAGTTCGTTTGGAACAGGACTTGAGCGCGGCGGGCGATTTTGAAAAGGATGCGGAAATTTTGCAGACTTTGAATAAAATCAAGGAAGCTCATCCGACGTTTGACTTGGCAGACTTTATGCACAAAGCCCCGCGCGCGTTCGAATATATCGCTCAAGCGTTCGCCAAAGGTAACAAAACGGACTTGTCCCCGATGTTGTCGCGCGATATTTACAAACGGTTTGAAAAAGTCATCGATGACCGCGCCGCGCGCAAGGAAACGGCGGAATTCAGCCTTATCGGTTTCAAAAGCATCAAATTGACGCAGGCGAATTTGATTGGCAATCTGGTTGAATTGACCGTCGAATTCGAAACCGAACAGACAAATATTTTGAAAAACGAACAGGGCGAAGTCGTTTTGGGCGATCCGACTTATATCGAAACGGTAACGGACGTTTGGACGTTCCGCCGCGATATGAAATCGTCCAGCCCCGTTTGGGTGCTGACGGCAACGCATCACAAAACGCCCGCAGAATGAACAGGTTTCCTTTTTACTGCTTTATCGTTTCGTTCGCGCTGGCGTGTTGGCTGTTCAAGCCGTGCAAACAGCCGCCGACCGTTCTGACGCCCGTCGGATTTGAAGTGCTGAACGGCTTTGAAAACGATGAAATGATACATGCTTTGCCCGCTTTGAAAAAATCGTGCGCCGTGTTGAAAAAACGCGCCGAATGGAAGAAGTTTTGCAAAAAATTGAATAAAAAGCGTTTTGAAAGCTCGGCGGATTTGCGCGCGTTCGTCAAATCGGAAATGCGTCCTTTTGCCGTCGGAAAAACGGGGCTTTTTACGGGATACTTCAAACCCGAAATAAGGGGAGCCGTCGAAAAAACCGATGAATTCGCCGTTCCCGTTTTGGGAGTTCCCGCCGATATGGTCAAGGTCGATTTGGGAAAGTTTTATCCCGAATTAAAAGGAAAAATGATTTTCGGACGTGTGAAAAACGGCGAAATCGCGCCTTATTTTACGCGCCGCGAAATCGAAAACGGCAAAGCGAATGCCGAAGCGGTGGCTTGGGTGGAACACAAAGCCGATTTGTTCACCGCGCAGGTGCAGGGATCAGCCGTTCTTGTCCTGCCCGACGGGCGGCGGATTTCTTTGCACTTTGCGGGGCATAACGGACATTCCTTTTACGGTATCGGCAAGGATTTGGCGAAAAAAGGCATCCATTCCATGCAAGCCATTCGCAAATGGCTGATTGAAAATCCGAAGCACGGCGAAAAGCTGATGCATAAAAACAAACGCTATATTTTCTTTAAAACGGGCAAGGATACGGACGCGGTCGGATCGATGGGCGTCGCTTTGACGCCGCGCAGAAGCCTGGCCGTCGACGCGGATTTTGTTCCTTTGGGCAGCTTTTTGTGGCTGGACACGGTTGCGCCCGACGGCACGCCTTTGCAGCGGCTGGTGACCGCGCAGGATACGGGCGCGGCAATCAAAGGCTTGGTGCGCGGCGACTTTTTTTGGGGAACGGGCGAAAAAGCTTTAAAAGAAGCTGGACGAATGAAATCAAAAGGGACATATTTCATTTTAAAGCCAAAGGACTGAAAAATGACCAAAACACCCATTCAACCGCCGACCAGACAGGATTTGCTGATATTTCAAGGACTGCAGCGCGCGATTGTCGAAAAAAAAGCGTTTATCAAAATCGATTTCAAAGCGTTGAACAAAATCGGTTCTCCGTTTTTCAATCCGTGGGAAAACGTTTTGCCTTTGCTGGTGATTTTAACGCTGTCGCTGGTGTCGATGATTGTCAACAATCTGATGACGGGAACGATTGTTTTAACGGTTTTGGTTTTGGGATACGCTTTTTTGATGCCGTTTTTTTTGGAACCGTTTATGCAAAACCGCGTGGTCAAGCGTGTCGTTCCCCGAATCGAAAAGTTTTTAATCGCATGGCGATACGGCGGATTTTCGATTTGCCTTTCCGCCGATGCGCGGGTTTCCTGCTCTGCGCCGCAAGGGGACTGGCGGACGTTTGCGGAATCTTATTTTCCCGATTTGATTCCCGCCGACAATACGGACGAATCCGATGACTGAAGACAGCGATTTGTGGCAAGCCGTCGCCGATACGGTGCGTCCTTTGGGGTCGAAACAGCCTCAGCCGAAAGCGAAAACGGTTTCCGTTTCCAAAAAATTGACGTTGAAAATCAAGCCCTTGCGCCAAGAACCGCAGGAAGACTTTACAAAATACAAAGAACTGGAAGCGGGCGACATCGAATTTCTGGACAGGAAAAACGGCTTGCGTTTCCGCAGCGGGGAAATGCCGATGCAGGCGACCCTCGATTTGCACGGTCATACGTTGGAAAGCGGTGAAAAAGCGTTTAAAGACTTTATTGTTTCGGCATCGAAACGGCACTTGCGCTGTTTGCTGATTATCACGGGACGCGGCGGATTTTTCGGACGCGGGGTTTTGCGCGCCGATTTGCCGCGGTGGATTAACTCGCCCGAAGTTCGCGGCTTGATTTTGGCTTTTGCGCCCGCGCAGCCCAAAGACGGCGGCGACGGCGCGTTTTATGTGCTGTTGAAACGCCACAGAAAGGACAGAAGATGAATTCAACCATTTTTGCGCCTGCGACCGCTCAAGGAAAAGCGGGCGTCGCCATTGTCCGAATTTCGGGACAGAATGCAAAGCTTGCTTGCGAAAAACTGTGCGGGCTGAAAAATCCGACCCCGCGCAAGGCGATTTTCACCAAAGTCCATACCGCTGACGGCACGCCGATTGACGACGCTTTGATGCTGTTTTTTCCGCATCCGCACAGCTTTACGGGCGAAGACGTGGTTGAACTGCAAACCCATGGCGGACGCGCGATTTTGGCGGCTGTTTTGAAAGAATTGGCGGCTTTGGACGATTTCAGACCGGCGGACAGGGGGGAATTCACCCGCCGCGCCGTCGAAAACGGTAAAATGGACTTGACTGCGGCGGAAGGTTTGGCGGATTTGGTCGATGCCGAAACGGAACAGCAAAGAAAGCAGGCATTGCGCCAGATGAACGGCGCGCTGGCGGGACTGTACGACGGCTGGCGCGAGGAATTGGTGCATTTGCTGGCGTGGATGGAAGCGTACATCGACTTTCCCGAAGAAGAAGTTCCGCCCGAAGTCGCCGATTCAATCCGCGCCAAAATCGTTTCCTTGCAAACCAAAATCGGCAATCATTTAAAAGACGGACGCCGCGGCGAACGATTGCGGGACGGCTTTCAAATCGCGATTATCGGCGCGCCCAATGCGGGCAAATCCAGCTTGATGAACAAACTGGCTCAGCGCGATGTGGCGATTGTGTCGTCAATGGCGGGAACAACCCGCGACATTATCGAAGTGCGCATGGATATTCGCGGCTATCCCGTTGTCATTGCGGACACGGCAGGGTTGCGAAAGACGGATGAGGAAATCGAAGCCGAGGGTGTTCGCCGCGCCAAAAAACGCGCTGAAGAAGCCGACTTGATTTTGGCGGTTTTTGATGCGTCCGAAAATCAAAACGATTCCGAAACGAAATCGTTTCAAGGTCGAAACGTTTTGACGGTGATGAATAAAAAAGATAAAGTTTCCAATATGTTATCAGATGGTATTTGGGTGTCTGCAAAAACGGGGGACGGCATTGACGCTCTGCTGGAGCGCATCGGTTCGTTTGTCGAAGACACTCTGTCCATGCGCGAAGAACCGTCCTTGACCCGCGTGCGTCACAGACAATCATTAGATGAATGTTACAATTTGTTGACTCAATCGCTGACGGCTCCCGCCATTGAATTGACGGCGGAAGATTTGCGGCTGGCAATGCGGGCGCTGGGGAAAATCACGGGACAAGTTCGCGTGGACGAGCTGTTGGATATTATTTTCAAAGACTTTTGCATAGGAAAGTAAGGCTATGTTTGATGTAATCGTTGTGGGCGGCGGACACGCCGGATGTGAAGCGGCGGCGGCGGCGGCGCGCATGGGCGCAAATACGCTTTTATCAACGCACAGAATCGAAACAATCGGCGAAATGTCCTGCAATCCCGCCATCGGCGGCTTGGGCAAAGGGCATTTGGTGCGTGAAATCGATGCGTTGGACGGCTTGATCGGGCGCGTTGCGGACAAAGCGGGGATTCAGTTCCGCATGCTCAACAGCTCGAAAGGTCCCGCGGTTCAGGGATTGCGCACGCAAGCGGACAGAAAGCTTTACCGCCAAGCCATGCAGGACGAATTGCTGCACAACACGCCGAATTTGACGGTGGAAGCGGGCGCGGTTGAACATTTGCTCTACAAAGACGAAAACGGGCGGAAAATTGTTTTCGGAATCGAAACGAACGACGGCAAACAGTATACGGCAAAAGCCGTGGTTTTAACCGCGGGAACGTTTTTGCACGGGTTGATGCATGTCGGTGACAAAAAAACGGTCGGCGGGCGTGTCGGGGATATTTCCTGCGAAAATCTGACGGATTCCTTGGTAAAATTGGGATTGCGCGTCGGTCGGCTGAAAACGGGAACGCCCGCGCGTTTGGACGGTACGACGATTGATTATTCCAAAACGCAAAAACAGCTGGGCGACGAAAACCCTGAACCGCTTTCGTTTATGGATACGGCAATCACTGTTCCGCAAATCGCTTGTTACGTTACCGCAACAAACAAGGAAACACACCAAATCATCCGTGACAATATGTATCGCGCGCCGTTGTTTTCGGGACAGATTAAAGGTATCGGTCCGCGCTATTGTCCCAGTATCGAAGACAAGCTGGTTAAATTCGCCGACAGGGATTCCCATCACGTCTTTTTGGAACCCGAAGGTTTGGACGACGATACGGTTTATCCGAACGGCATTTCAACCTCTTTGCCCGAAGACGTGCAGGACGCGATGATTCACAGCATAGCGGGGCTGGAAAACGTGCGCATTATCCGTCCGGGCTATGCGATTGAATACGATTACATCGATCCGCTGGAAATGCGCCGCACGCTGGAAACCAAGAAAGTGTCGGGCTTGTTCGTCGCGGGACAGCTGAACGGCACGACGGGATACGAGGAAGCGGCGGCTTTGGGGCTGATTGCAGGCATCAACGCCGCGCTGAAAGCGTCGGAAAGCGGCAAAGAATTCATTTTAGACAGGGCTGATGCTTATATCGGCGTGATGATTGACGATTTGACGACCAAAGGCGTTGACGAACCGTACCGCATGTTCACTTCGCGCGCGGAATACCGTTTGCTGCTGCGTTCCGACAATGCGGATTTGCGTTTGACGCAAAAAGGCATCGACATCGGCTGTGTCGGCGAAAAAAGGCGGCAAATGTTCGCCGAAAAGCTTGCCGCTTTGCAAGAAGCCCGACAAAAGCTTGAAAATATCGGCGGGACGCCGCGTGAACTGGAGCTGTTGGGCTTTGCGGTCAACAAAGACGGCGTGCACCGCAACGGCATGGATTTGCTGGCTTATGCGGAAATCGACTGGGACAAGCTTTCCGCCGTGTGGCACGAATTGCGGGATACGCGCCGCGATGTCGTCGAACAGCTGGAAATCGAAGCCAAGTATAAAGGCTATTTACAGCGGCAGGAAGCCGATATTCGCGCTTTCCGCAAAGACGAGGCTTTGAAAATTCCCGCTGATTTGGATTACAAAAAAATCGGCGGTCTGTCGAACGAAGTGATTATCAAACTGTCGAAAGTCCGTCCCGAAACAATCGGCGCGGCTTCGCGTGTGTCGGGCATCACTCCTGCGGCGATTACGGCGATTTTGGGGTATGTCAAATCGGCAAAATGACTATTTTTGCGGAATTTTGACAACGAACATTTCGTTTTCCGGAATCCCGATCGGTGCGGACAGCATATTTTCAAGCTTTTCCGCCAAACATTCTTTGTTGTCAGCGGATGTTTTCAACGCGCGGATGGTTCCCAAAGCCGACAGTTCGAAACGGACTTTTGCCGGATTTTTCAAGCCGCAGTCCGCAAACATTTCGGGGTTGGCGTCGATTTTAGCCTGCAGCCGCTGTTGATAATCGTTTTTTCTTTCCATCGGCATATAAACGCTCAAGTCCGTTTTTTCAGGGGATAAATGCAGGATAAAACGCTGATAAATTTCGGCATCCGGAATTTTTCCCGTGATTTGAAATGTGGAATCTTTTTCCATATAGCGACTGAGCAAATACAGCAAATCATATTGGGCGGATCTGAAATCTTCGGCGGGGTCTTCTTTGGAAAAAATAACTTTCCACAGTTCGCGCTTGGGATTACGGGCATCAACGGCTGTCAGACGCAAAAACTTGGAATAAAGCTTTACACGGGTGTAAATCGCCGACAGCGAGGGATTTAATTCTTCGGCTTCGGCGGGTTCGTTCATTTGTTCTTGAACGCCGAAGCGCATGTGGGCGAAATTTGTTGCCGCAACGCCGAAATAAAGCTTTAAAACAACGCTGTGAGGTTGATTTTTGTCAACGATTCGATACCCTTTTTCTTGCAAAATCGGGACAAGCTTGCGGTAAAATTGGATATATTCCAGATTATTTTCACGAATCTTTTTATTTTGCAGCTGTAAAACAGCCGTTTTATCCGACGGCACTTCATCCAAATATGCGTCCGCTTTCAGAACGGATACATCGTCCGCAACAATTTCGCAGCCTGTTAAAAACAGGATTAAAAACAGCAGTTTTTTCATTGGACGGCACGCAAATACGCGGTCGGGTGTTTATAATCGGCGGGGGACAGCTCGGTTCGGGACAATCGCCGCAATGCCGTGATGTATTCGGGCTTTTGCGCCTGCAGCTGCGGGAAGTTTTTCAAAACGAAAGCTTTGAAGCGCAAGCTTTCAAAATCGTTTCGGGCAAAGCTTTTTTTGTTTTCGGGAACCATTTCGACATAAAATTCGTTATCGCCGAATTCGAATAAAACGGGATTGGGATAAAAAGTGTCCGTTGCCGAAATTGACAATCCCAGTCCGTAAATAATGGAACCGATTGAATAAACCGCTGTTATTTGGCAAACACCCTGCGGTTTATTGTCGCCGTACGACAGCGTTTTTGTGTCGCAGTCGGATGAAAGCGTATTTGTCGAAGCGAAAACGCCGCCGCGCGAATATCCGTCTTTTACGCCGTATTCCGCTTTGATTTCGGCGGTTTTGTATCCTTGCTTGCGCAAAGTCAGGTGCATGACGTCGTTTCCCGACATTTCCCCCCAAAACGGGGTCGTTCCGATTTTGACATCACCCGTATACACGTCGGCGGAAACATTTGAATCGATGAACAGCGTATGACGTTCGGGGGCGGCGCAAGCATTCAGTAAAAGTAAGGAAAACAGAACGAAAAGCTGTTTCATCGCGCCTCTCTTTCGACGGAAAGTGTCATAGAACGAACGTTTTGAACGTTCAGAGCCGTTTTGACGACCATGGAATTGTTTTTCTGCACCAAAGTTTCAACCGCGCAGTTCGGACAAACGCCGACTTTGATTGACGGGGAAAAGGTCAGCATTTTATCCGTTCCGATTTTGCCCAAAACAATCGGGAATTTGACCGTTTTGACGGCACCGTTTGCGTAAGCGACCGTTAAAACCGCCGTGCGGGTAACGGCTCGGTATTTGACGTTCAAAGTTTTCAAATACGAGATATTGTATTTTTTCAGCTTTTTGCCGTTTGGCGCTTTGGCGACCGCTATGCCGTGATTGCAGTTGTCGGTGACGGTTTCTTTGTAAATTTTATACTTGTTCGCGTCGTATTTTCCTGTCCATTCCCGCTTGTGTTCGATTTTGCAGGCGGCGGAATCTTTGGGAATCTGCTTTAAAACGGCGTGAATTTTATCGAAAAAAGCCGCTTTGTAAGCATCCGAATCGAAAAACAAACGGATGAAAAAAGATCCGTTCGGGTTGTACGATACGCTGCCTTTTAAAAAGTTTTCCGGATAATCCCATTTTGCCAAAGCCGTCAAAATGTCTTCGCGTGTTGCCGCGCGGGGAATGACAGGCAGCGTTGCGGGCAAAGTTTCAAAGGAATAAGTGTGGTATTTATCGCGCGCGACCAAATCAACGGTTTGTTTTTGAACGGCGACGGCGGTTTTTGTTTGCTCTTTGGTTTCCAAAACAACGAAACGGGCATCCGCGTCTTTGGTCAGCCGAATATGTTTCGCCGTTGTTTTGCCGCCTGCGGCAACAATGTCGCCGGAGCTGGTCAGCCAGCCGTTTTTATAGGTTTCAAAGTGATGTGTTCCACGTGAAACATTTTGCTTTGTTATCGGCGTCCTGCCGATATTTTTGCCGTCCACAAAGATCTCTGCCCAGGCGGGGTCGGTTGTAAAAGCGACGTACGCGGGCTTTTCCGACATAACGACGTTTGTCAGATTCACGTCGTCGCCGCGGCGCATATCGGCGGCTTTCAGCGCGATGGTGTATTCCAGAAATTCGGGATGCCGCAGCGTGATAATGTTGTCTTGATTGATTTCCGCTGTAAAAGAAATGGGTGTTTTTCCCTGTTTTACATCGTTCAGCCAAACATCGGGCTGAACATCGTTCAAAACATTGACGGCGACTTTGATTTTGGACGGAATCAATTTGACGGAAACGGGCAGTTCGCTTTGCGGCGAAATTTTGATTTTCTGTTCAAACGCTTCGTAGTTCGGATGATCGACGCGCAAAGTGTGCGTCCCCGCGCTTAATGCGATTTTGATGTTCGAGTTGGCTTGCGAAAACGGCACTTCGTCGATAAAAACATTGGCGGCGTCCGTCGGAGCGGTCGTCAAATTCAAAACGCCCGTGTTGCCGCTTTGCGCGCCGATTGTTTTTTTGGCTGTTTCATCGCCGTCCTTAAACGAACGCGGCACGCTGACGGTTGTCGAGCAGTCTTTGACAACGGTATCGAAGTAACGCAGTTCGACCGTCATCGGAATGACGGCGGAGCGGGGATAGGTTTTGCGGATGAATTCTTCGTTCTTTTTCAAGGCGGCGTCGCAAACGTCTTCCCTGTCCGTGATTTTCGCGCTTTTGAAGTTGGATCGGAACAGCACTTTGTCGCCGCTGGTCATTTTCAGCGTGCTGTTTCCGCCGCGCAGGGAATTGACCCAAGACGGCGCGGTTTCCGAATAAATCGGCGCCGAACATGCCGCCAGCAGCAACAGGAACAAATACTTGAACAACGTTTACAATCCTTTGCCTGTCGACGCCAGTCCGGCGTCCCAGCGCATCAGCAGCAATTCCGTTTCCTCAGCCGACAAAGGCTGAGCGAACAGATAACCTTGAATGACATCGCATCCAAGCGATTTCAAGATCTCAAAGTGCTGGCGGGTTTCGACGCCTTCCGCCAAAACGGTCAGGTTCAGCGCATGCGCCATCGCGATGGTCGCCCGCACGATTTCCAGATTTTTCTTTTCTTTCAGATCCAAAATGAACGAACGGTCAATTTTCAGTTTTTTCAAGGGAAAACTGCGTAAAACGCTCAGCGACGAATACCCTGTGCCGAAATCGTCCAAAGCGCATCGGATGTTGTTGTCCAACAGGTTTTGAATAACGCGGCAAGCGTTTTTCGGATCGTACATCGCCGAACTTTCCGTCAGTTCAAGCTCCAACAGGTACGGCGGCAGACCGTTCTTGTCCAAAGCGTGATTGACCAGTTTCAGCAGTTGCGTTTCGTTGTGGAACTGCCGCGCGGAAATGTTGACGGCAACGGGAACGCTGCACAGCCCCATTGAATACCATTTCTGATTCCAGCTGCACGCCTGATCCAAAACCGTGTCGGTCAATGCGTCGATCAAACCGTATTCTTCGGCTTCCGCGATAAAATCCGCAGGCGGAATCAGACCGTCGGGCGTTTTCCAGCGCGCCAACGCTTCCAATCCGATGATCTGTCCCGTTTTAATGTCCACTTGCGGCTGATAGTAAGCGGTGATTTCTTTGTTTTCGATAGCCGCTTTCAAATTTCTACGCATATTGCGGTTGACCGCCGCCGCCATTGAAAAATCGCTGCTGTACAGCCGCATGGAAGCAGGCGATTCGGAACGCGCCTTGTCCAGCGCCAAATCGGCAAACTCTATCAGCTGTTCCAGTTTGTCTCCGTTTTGCGGATAGAAGCAAACACCGATGCTGACGGAAAAATCAAATTCGACGTCATCCACCAAAACAGGCTGTTTGAAAGCGTTTAAAATCGCTTCAATCTTTTTTTCGATTTCTATTGAAAATTCTACACCTGTAAGCAAAACCGTAAAGTGATGAGCATAGGTTAATGCTAATACGTCCGATTCGTTCAAACAAGCGCGTATTCTGTCTGCAACGGCGGTTGCCAGACGAGTATTGACCAAATGCGTCGAAACGGCGTTGATCTGCCCCAAACTGTCGGGTGAAATCGACAGCACGGCGACTTGCGTTTGCGTTACTTTGGCTTGATCGACGACTTTGGGGAACACTTCTTTTAAATAAGCGTAATTTTCGATTCCCGATTCCGGATCATGATAAGCCAAGTATTTCAGACGCTCCTCGCGTTTTTCAAACACGCTGATATCGCGGAACACGCAAATGAAAAATCCGTCTTTTTGCGTGATTTCGATTTCGACCGTTGCGGGCGGATAGTTCGGGATTTCAAGCCGTTCGGTAAACACGGTTTGGTCTTTCATCGTCGACAGCAGCAAATATTGCTGCAAAGTGTCGGCAACATTGTCGGACAGCATGGAAAAAACAGATTTTCCGCGTAAATCGGGTGTTTCGGAATGAATCAATGCGCAAAATTTTTCGGAAGCGTTCAAAATCAATCCGTGACGGTCGAAAATGACGACGGCTTCGGGCAAGTTGCTCAAAATTTGGACGCTTAAATGCTCTTTGGCGCGTTTGGCGGTGGCATCAACCCAAAAACCCGTCCAAACGATATCGTTGTTTCGCCTTTTTTGCGGGGTAGAAACGCCGCACAGCCACATCGTTTCGCCTGATGGCAAAACGGCGCGGAAGTCTTCGCAGCAAACGGCGGAAGTCTTTGCGGAATCGCCGACGGCTTTGGCGTAAGCGTCCCTGTCGCCCCAGTGAATAATGTCCAAACAGCCCTCGGCGTCGGCGGTTTGTTCTTCGGCAAATCCGAACAGACTGCGGGTATCGGCGTCGGGCAGGTAGTAAGTGAACTTTCCTTTCGCGCTTTTTTTGCGTACAAAAGGAATGACTTTATCCTGTTCCAAAGCTTTTTTATAAGAAAAGGCTGTTTTGGGCATACTTCCCCCTTGATAAAAGAAAACGGCGGTATTTTAGCACTTAAAAAACAATCGGTCAAACAAAGAGCAAAAGTTTTCGTTGACAAATCGGAAAAACAGGCGCAAAAAGGACAAACAAACGGAGAGGTGGCAGAGTGGTCGAATGCGGCAGACTCGAAATCTGTTGAGGGGCCTAGCTCCTCCGAGGGTTCGAATCCCTCCCTCTCCGCCATTTTACAAAAGCCAGTTGATTTGGAATGAATCTCCAGAATAAGGAGAACATTTGCGGTATGTTTGTTTCTTTTTGAGATGGTATTTATGCGGACGTTTCAGCCAACGCATAAAGTTTTTTTGGCAACATTCATATAAATGAGAGATGACGAATCTGGATATTTTTCTTGTGCTATTCGGAGGATTTTCTGCTTATCGGGATGAAATGGACGGTTGCTTTTGCTAGTATTCCGTGCGTTTCTTGTATCTTTAGCTTTTTCAATGATACATCAAGGCGCTTGACACAATTTTAAGTATTTCTTCTCTGCGTTGTTTTCCCCTTGCTTCAGGAACAGTATATCTGTTCAAAATTTAACTAGATCGTCACACTCTCGCTTTTTCCGCTTGACAAATAGGGTACTGTACAGCTTTTTATTCCAAGAAGCTTTTGCAAAAGGACTTGTTTTTTCCATTGCTACTGTCAACAAGTGGAAATCTGGAGAGACAAAGTCTACTCGTAAAACGATGAAGATGATTAACGGTTTTTGCAAGAAAAATGAACGTGATTTTGATGTTAGAAAAGAGTTGGAGGAACAATAATGAGATTTTATTATCTAAAAAAATGTGGTCATCAAGAACTTGGAAGTGTCGGTGCTAATGGCCGGCCAAATAGAGGAAGATACCTGTTAACTTCAATGAATGAGAATGTATTATCTTTTTTCCCTCCGCTATCTACAGCTCAATTGAATGATTCTGCTCTTTTGCCAATCGTTCCTTTGTACTTGGGCAAAAAGGTTTACTGTAATTTTGTCTACCATAATGATAAGTTTCATGGATCGACGGCGATTCATCCTCGTAATGAATATCGACTTTATCTTAATAAATCACTTGAAGGTAATACCTTCCGTTTTATGGAGAACGATATCGTCGTTTTTCGGAAAGAAGAAATAACTGAAGATAACATGACTCAGAATGTTTATCTTTTAGATCTTGTACATAAAGATAATTCTTCTTACTATAGAAAATTAGACAACATTATAAATGATTCCTCAATTCGAGGCGGATATGGAATATATAATGGTACGCTTCAGGATTTTGAAACCCATGCTAAGAGAATTCTGAATCAGTCGAGCACTGTAACAGTAATAGATGAGAGTGTTACTCAAAGAATTGAAAGATCATCATCGAATACTATTGCAGGTTTATTTAACACCATAACATTCAGAGATTTTGTTATGACAGGATACAACAATCTTTGTGCAATTACAGGAACTGTAATTAAATATCAGGGTTTTACAAACTTGGAAGCAGCACATATTAAACCGCGTAGTCACGGAGGCTTGTTCTTGCCCAATAATGGACTGGCATTGTGTAGAGATCTTCACTGGGCTTTTGATAAAGGATTTTTTACGCTGACAGATGATTTAAAGATTCAGGTTCATCCGCAAATTGAAAGCGATTATTTGAGATCGTTTGACAATCAGAGTATTCGAATTCCAGAAAATTCGTTTTTTGTACCAGATGTGGAAAATATTCGCTATCATCGCACATCGATTTATGGTCTATTCTTAACGACAGGTCGGCTGTAAGGAGTTGAAACAAATGAATGTAATTGATTTGTTCTGTGGCGCAGGAGGGCTTTCAAAAGGCTTTATGGATGCAGGCTTTTCAATAATTGTTGGTGTAGATAATGATCAGGATGCGCTTAATACTTTTGCTTTGAATCACAAAGGAGCAACTGTGCTGAACGAAGATCTCTCCAAGCAGGAAACCTTTGACAAGATAAAACAAATTGCAGGTGCCAGATCGATTGATGTTATTATTGCCGGTCCTCCATGTCAGGGCTTTTCTCTTACTGGACCGCGAAATTTTGATGACGATCGAAACAAGCTATATCTTGCGGTCCTTGAAATGGTTAAACAATATAAACCAAAGGGATTTATTATTGAAAATGTTCCTGGAATGGCAACTCTTTACAATGGTCAGATTAAAAACGAAATACTCAAGCGCTTTCGTGAAATGGGGTACAATATAGATTGTAACATATTGAAAGCATGTGATTATGGCGTTCCTCAAATGAGAAAGAGGCTTGTTTTCATGGGCATACGACAGGATTTGGGACAACCTCGTTTTCCAAAAACATCATTTGGTCCGGAAACGGAAAGGCCTTATATTACCTGTCGTGAAGCTATTTCTGATCTTCCCGCACGCATCAACAGTCTTGGCGTTGAGGAGGATAAATACTGCGGTCCCGCTTTGACTGACTATCAAAAGGCAATGAGGGGTAGTTGCGCTGTCCTCTACAATCATGTTGCAACCAAGCACAAAGATTTTGTCAAGGCTACAATTGCACTTGTTCCAGAAGGTGGAAATTATAAAGACTTGCCAATAGGTGTTGGTGAAAGCCGTACATTCCATATGGCGTGGACAAGATTGGATGGAAATGCTCCTGCTCGAACAGTGGATACTGGACATAGAAATCTTTTTCACTATGAGTTGAACAGAGTTCCCACGGTAAGAGAAAGTGCCCGCATTCAGTCTTTTCCTGATGATTTTGTATTTACAGGAACAAGAACAAAACAGGATAGACAGGTGGGAAATGCCGTTCCGCCTCTTCTCGGATATGCTTTGGGCAAAGAGCTGCTTGCTATAATAGGAGAAGAATAAAATGGGAATTATTAACGCCATAGACCTGTTTGCTGGATGTGGCGGTCTTTGTGAAGGATTTGAAATGTCAGGGCATTATAATACTCTGGCTTGTGTAGAATGGGAAAAAGCACCTTGTGCCAATTTGGAAAAGCACTTGAGAGAAAAGTGGAATATTCAAGATGCCAATCAGCGCGTATTGCGTTTTGATATTCGGCGTACCGATGAACTATTTCATGGTTGGGACGATGCTGAATATGGACACTCTGAAGGGTTAGATGCTCTTATAAATAAAAAACGTATAGATCTCATAATTGGCGGGCCTCCCTGTCAAGCGTATTCTGTAGCAGGCAGGATTCGGGATGAACATGGGATGAAAAATGATTATCGGAATTATCTTTTTGAAAGCTATGTGAGGGTCCTTGAACACTATCAGCCGAAAGCATTCGTTTTTGAGAATGTTCCGGGAATTTTAAGTGCGAAGCCTGCTGGAGAACCAATTATTGATGTTATCCGGAGAACGTTTGATGCGGCAGGTTATGTTGTGTTGGGCGACTTATCTCAAGCCGTAATTGATTTTGCTGAGTACGGTGTTCCCCAAAAGAGAAACCGCATTATTATCGTAGGACTAAGAAAAAAAGAATATGGGAAAAAGGCATTTCAACTGCTGAGTGAGTTTTATGTACAGATTCTTCCTTCATTTAAAATTGAGAAAAAGGTTACGGTTCGAGATGCGATAGGAGATTTGTCTGCATTATATCCTACAGAGGATTTTAAGGTTGACGGTAAACGGTATTCTCATACTTTTCCTCAAAACGGACCTTCAAACCATACGTCGAGATGGCACAGTCCAAGAGATCAGGCAATATTCCGGCTACTAGCTGACGATATTGCTTCTGGAGAGAACAAATATATTTCCACATCCGCGCTCAAGCAGTTATATACCGAAATCACAGGGCGGGAATCCAATATTCACAAATATCATGTGCTCAGATGGGATGATCAAAGCAATTTAATTCCCGCACATCTCTTTAAAGACGGCTTGCGTCATATTCATCCTGATGGAAAACAAGCCAGAAGCATCACTGTTAGAGAAGCGGCTCGCCTTCAAGGTTTTCCCGATGATTATGAGTTTATTGGCACACAAGCAGATGAATATAAAATGATAGGCAATGCTGTACCGCCACTGTTTTCAGAAAAATTAGCTAAGGCAATATACACGTTGTTGTTTGAGAAAGCATAAAAAACAAAACGGCTACGAACAAAAAGCTCCTTGGCCGCGCGAAGGTCGTTCAGGAACTGTTGGGCGTTGGCAGGGATATGCGTTCAATCACGTCGGACGACTTGCAGAACGTCGCAAACAATCTGGCTTATATCCCGTATTCTTACGGACATGACCATAACAGGAAAAGCATTTTCGAGCATATCAAAATCGGCAAAAGGAATCCCAAAAACTGCATTACGCAAAAGACGCTTGACGAGTATGTCGGGTGCATAAAGACCGTTTTTGCCGAAGCTTTGCGTAAGGGCGATATTCAAGAAAATATCGTTGGCGCAGTAGATTGGCCTATTTCACATAATCAAACTCCGACAAAGAAGTACGCACCGTTCAGCGTTGAACAGCTCAACGCGATTTTCCATGCGCCGTTATACACGGGGTGTATTGACGACGGTCGCAACTATAACAAGGTTGGCTCCAACCACCCGCGTCGGATCAGATTCTGGTTGCCGTTGATCGCGTTGTTCACAGGAGCGCGCATCAACGAGATTTGCCAACTGCATACGGACGACGTACAGGAAAAGAACGGCGTTCCGTTCATCAGTATCAATGAGGAAGACGAAAAACACGTTAAAACCAGAGCCGGAATCCGGCAAATCCCAATTCATAGTGAGTTAATAAAAATAGGTTTTTTGGATTTTGTGGCTGAGATACGGGCAAAAGGAGAAAGACTCCTGTTCCCCGAAGTGATGACGGACTTGGTTCGAGGTACAAAACGGGATCAGTTATCGCCCTCCGCTCCGTTGTCGAAATGGTTTAATCACTTTATCGAATCGGTGAATACGTGCATAGAACAGCCGGAGTTAAAATTCACATCGGAACACGTCTTTCACAGTTTCCGTCATACGGTCAGAACGGAGTTCCGCCGCAACCGCGCACCGGAAGACGAAGTCTGCCGCATTTGCGGGTGGGAAGACGGCTCAAAGGGTAAAACGTTAGCAGACCATTACGGCGAAAGCGTGCTTGAAAACCTGCAAGAAACCGTCAATTCCGGACTTATTTATAAGGGATTGGATTTAAGCCGCTTGTATGTATAGCCAGCTTTACAAGAGTAAATGTGGATTTTTCATAATCGGCAAAAAAAGCTGTTTTTGTAAATTACACATGTTTAAACGGCTTAACGTTATCGAGCGGCTACTAAGCGGCGTTAAACACGAATGAAAAACGCCTGTTGAAAAACAAATGTTTATATATTATCATATAAGTCGTTTAAAATTGTACAAGAGATAATATAATAATGTTTATTTTAAAAACGCCACATGAAATTCAGACGGAAATCGCACAAAGAATCAAGGCGTTGCGGTTGGAGCAAAACCTGTCACAGCAAGGACTTTGCGACCGCTCCGATGTTACGCTTGCGTCTTTGCGCCGGTTTGAAAGAACGGGGCTGATTGCTTTTGATTCTTTGCTGCGTTTGGCGAACGCGTTGGGACGGCTTGACGATTTTGAAAACTTGTTTGTCTCCGATCAGAAACCGGACACTCTTTTCAAGGAAGAAGTCGTTTCCAAAGTTCGCAAGAGAGGAACCCGAAAATGAAATTGCGCGTTTATCTGAATATGTATGGGAAGCGATATTTTGTCGGCTTGTTGGAAGACACAACAGAACGCCGAATCTTTTTTGAGTACGCTCCGGAATTTATCAAAACGGGGATAGAACTGTCGCCGTTTAAGCTTCCTTTGAAATCCGGCGTGTTTGAAGACGAAAAACGTACGTTTGAAGGTCTGTTTGGTTTGTTTAACGACAGCTTGCCCGACGGGTGGGGGCTCTTGCTTCTGGATAGAAAACTTCAAAAAACGGGAATGTCCGTTGAGCAAATCACGCCTTTACAGCGGTTGAGCGCCGTCGGAAAACACGGTATGGGCGCGTTGGAATACGAACCTGAAACGGAAGAGCTTTTAAACAAAGCGGATGGATTGGTTTTGGATATGCTTGCTAAGGAAGCCGAACAAATCCGTTTGGGGTATGGCAGTGCCGCTTTGGATAAGCTATTGGCGTTGAACGGTTCTTCCGGCGGGGCAAGACCGAAGATGCTGGTGCTTGTTTCCGATGATAAAAAAACGATCATTCCCGACGGGGAGGGGCGGCAAGGTTTTTCACCGTGGCTGATTAAATTTACAACGTCAACGGAAAGTTCCGATTTTGGAAAGATTGAATACGATTGTTCCGTAAAAGCGAAAAAATACGGGATTGACATGCCGGAAACGTTTTTGTTTCCGTCGGAAATCTGCGGGGGACATTTCGGGGTAAGACGGTTTGACCGATGTGCAAAAGGAAAGGTTCATACGCATACGGCGTGCGGGTTGCTTCATGCTTCGCATCGAATGAGCACGATTGATTATGACGGGCTCTTGAGGTTGACGCAGGCTCTGACCCGCGACGTTCGCGAAGTCGAAAAAATGTTCCGCTTGATGATGTTTAACGTGCGCATCGGTAACAAAGACGACCACAGCAAGAATTTTTCTTTTGTGATGAATGAAGATGGCGAATGGAAACTATCGCCCGCCTATGATTTAACGCCGTCCGAGGGGATTAACGGCGAACACACCGCATTGGTCAACGGCAAAGGTGCAAACATCACCGATGACGATTTTAAAGCCGTCGCGGAGCGGTTCGGGATTAAGGGGATATGATCCCTCAAACAGAAAGGGAGGCTCTTTTTCGGAGCCTCCTCTATGATTAGTTAAGTCCCAATCGTTCCAGAAGCTTGGTTCTTCCAAAAACGATACAACGTTTACGGAAACGGCTATTTTTCCCCGTAGCAGATAAAATTGTTTCTGCCGGCCAACCGTCCGCGCCCTTTTCATTCAAAATACAATCTTGTAATGCATTTAAAGCGGCATTCGCTTTACCTTCAGATCCGAAAATTTTTATCAATTTTTTGGAGGGAAAAAAGTATCGATCGTCATGTTTGAAAACCTTGTTTTCATTATAAGCGGTTTGAACATCTTCCAACGCCGTTTTTGACTGAATGGAAAAGACACGCCTATCGTCGGAAAGGCAATTAACTAAAGCTCGAATCCCTTGTTCAATCAGATCCTTAGGATTTGAAGCATAGTCCAACGTCCGCTGATACATCTCCGAGACAGAATCTAAAATCAGCCGCTCACTCCATGGAACAAATTTTTGTTCGGCGGCAAACTTTAAAGCTGCGTAAATCAGCCCGAACCGTCTTCCCAGTCGTTCCGCATATCCTCCCTGACCTTTTATACGCATGTCTGATAAAAAGCCGTTTGCATATGATTCCAATTTCCGTTTCAACAGATCTTCTTTCCCGTCGTTAATCTCCTGTGTCAAGAACCGCACGTATTTACGTCCCAACTGACCATGATTTGCAATAACGCTTTTTTCAAGTTCTCGCACAAGATTTGCCCCACTTTGTTGACCGTCAGGGAGCGTTCTAAAAATCCCTTTTCGTCCACCTTCCGAAGTGTCACCATAATCAACCGGAACATCAATGATACGAAGTGTTTCCCCCGCGTCTTGTTTGGTGCCGGATATTGAAGACAGCTCCCGCAAAGAATGTTCATTCGTGCATAACAACAGCGAATTCCATTGCTTCTTTTGTTGGTTCAGATCGATGTACGTCTTTGAACGCTGTTTGGAAACTCCGCTTGTCAAAGCATACGCAAGCCTTCCTATCCGTTTGGCAACCCGTTCAGGATCAGACTCACAGGTGCGTCCCTCGTCCAGCAACGTAATCAGATCGTTATTCCGCTCGGCTTCTTCTTGCAGAGCGTTATCAGTCGCAAACCACGTCGAAAGCTTCTGGCGATAACCGTAAATTGAAGCAGCCAAATACAAAAGCTTTGATTTTCCGGAACTTGACCGTCCGAAAAACAAGAGGCCGAAACTTTCTGCGTCTAACAGCTTGATTAATGGGGCTAGAAAAGCCATTCCGACCGCCATAATTGCAGGAGAACTTCCGGATAATTTTTCCAAGAGATCCTTTTGCTTCTCAGAACGTCCCTTTGCCTCTATCCAGTCGGAGTAGTCACATATTGATAATGCCGTTTGGCTGTTCGGAAATACTTTTTTACCGAGGACAAAATAGGTTTTGCCGTGTGCTGAATGAAAGCCATTGGTTTGGAACAAATCGCCCACAAACAATATTTCTTTCGACAACATTTGGATCTCTTCAATATCATCGTCTAACAACCTAAGCTGGTACCCTGTATCTGACAATAGGGCCCGTAATTTTTTTTTATCGTTAAGGAGATTCGTCGGAAATACGATTTCTTTTCGTTCATTCATTGTGGTCATAAATTCTAAGGCCAGACAGCTTTTTCCCTGTTCGTCTTTGCATAGGAAAAGGCCTGTTCCGCTTGTGGTACGTTGACACGACGAAAAAACGGTTTTCATGGGCTTTCCCTTTCGTTTTTTTGAGTGCAGTGTTGAAGTCACTTTTTTATCTTTTGACGAGTTAGAGGGATCTCTCCCCTGTTTTAATGTACTTTTCATTCAAATTCCCCATTTCTAAAAATACTTTTTGTTGATATTGAATCTGCGGTTTATCCCGTAAAAAAACAGAAGATCGTACCCGGAAACGTCGGATAATACTTCGGCAAGGTCTCTAATTTGCGAAGCATTCAACCGATATTCCGATGTCGTATAGTAGGCCTTTCTGATCTCTGTTTTGGGGTGCAGGTATCTGGTTCTTCGAGGGAAGTATGCCGGGTAGCAATAAGAGAACGCTAACTCCTCTTCCCCGTCACGAACGGGAGTTACCTTTACAGGCCTTTGTATCTCATTGGTTGCGTAAAAATATTGCGCAAAACGTTCATGTATATCCTGCCGTGTCAGTTTAGGAGCAGAAACAATCAGATGCCAATGAGGACTCCAGAAGCTTTCAAATTGTCCTGTCCCGTCCTCGTCGAAACTGATGTCGTACGCGCCGATGATTTTTACATCAACATCAGAAAAAGCTCTGTTAATGCGTTGTCTCAGCCGGTTTTTCAAAGTCTTGACATCTGTTGTTCCACAGTCGGCATTGACCGGTTCAATCAAATCGACCTTGAACAAGGTTCCTGACAGACAGGAGCCTATAAAGCCAACAAAAGCGGTTCGTATATCGCGTCGGCACCTGCTGCATAAGACATCCATACAAGGATCATATTTGTCGCAGTTTTGAATTGTTTTTGCGCGATTTTTCCATTTAGGATCATCGATTAAAGCTTTGACGATCTGTTCGTTACGTTCCGTACATTCCTTTGGCGTTTCAGGGTGCCATTTATTTTTTTGTTCCATATCAGAAACTCCTTACAAATAGTTTTGGGCATAAAAAAGCCCGCGTTCTTTTTTCAGAAGCGGGATATAAAAACACCCACTTCGTCATACGAAATGGGTTGAGGAACATAACGCCGATGGACCCTTCGGTTCCCGTTAAAGAACCTAATTGCAGCGATAAACCAAAAAAATCAAATCGGTTTATGCTTTAATGATATGCGTGTTTTTTGAAAAAGACAAGGAAAAAACGTTTTAGACTTCGATATGTTCTGCAGGGTTAAAGGCTTCCAATTCGGGTGGCGGGGTTACCCGATAGCCTTTAAAGCTTCTATGATATTCCTCGGGTTGGAACGGTAATAAATTGAAAGGGTTGAAATTGATGAATGACCGGATATCTGCTGAATCAAGGGCAAGGGGTATCCGGCGTCCATTAACTTGGTCAAAGTGGTCGCGCGAAGACTGTGGCACCGATATTGTTTATCAAGCCCCACACCGTCAAATATTTGCCGGAACGTGTATATGATTTGCTGCTTGGATAAGAAGCCGCCGCCCTTGTTCGACCGAAACAAGTAATCATCAGGAATAACCGACGGGTGCAAACTTGTCAGATGCTTTGCATATCGCTTCAGCTCTTTGCTCAACGCGTCGTTTATATAAACCTGTAACGCCTTTTTATGCCCCTTGTTTTGCTCTGGCTGAAGTAAAAAACTGTCGCGCGGTTTGAAGTCGTCGTCATAGACTTGACCGATGGTCAATTTTTGAATCGAGTGAATCCGCAGAGCTGTGTTCAACATCATTTCAAACATCGCGCGGTTGCGTTCTCCGTTCGGCATCGCATCAATATACCGCAAACAGTTTTTGATGGCGGGTTCACTTAATAACTTGGCTTTACCTCGTTTCATGGCTTTGCCTCCCTAAAATCTTCATTAAAGTAAAAAAACTTGACGTTAATGAATGTGACGATTTTTACCCCTGTTTTTGACCTTTCAAAAAACCGCAGGATTCTGCGGAAAACATCAAAAATCTGAATTAATGTGCATTTATTCAGATTTTCTGATTTGCAGACAGTAAATATTTTCAAGGTGCAGCGCATACTTTTTCTCTCCGTCGGTCGACAGCTCGTTCAAAGGCAAACTCGGCATATGGTCGCTGTCGATAAAACGCACCTTTTCCCGTTCAATGTGGCTAAAAACCGAATAGTGGTCAAACCTGTCGGAAGATATCCGCACGATAACCCCCGCATTGTTTAACCGCGCTTCGGTCATTTCCCGCAAAGCCGTCGAAAGATCCGGCCGATTGCGTTTGTAGAGGCGCGTCAGTTCAACCTGTTTACCAAACAGAGCGTTAAGCCCCTTGTTTAAGCGGCGCGCCAATTTCATCAGGTCTTTGTGTTCGGCTCCACCCAACATCAGAGCCTTCAAATCATCCGAAGACAGGTTTTCAATAATATCGTCCGCAAGGCTTTGCGCTTGCAGATGTGTAAGCTTAACCCCCATAGATTGAACCGCATTGAGCAGGGCATAAATACTGCAAAGCCGATCGAATTCTCCTTGTTTGAACGCCCTAATACTCATCAGCCCTCATCACCGTTAAAACGCGGTTGGTAACGGTTTCATCGCTTGGGTCGGGAGACAAACACTCAAAATCCATGTCATAATAGTCGATTTTCCAAAAGTAAGCCGTGCCGTTCAGTTCGATTTTCCCGAAGTCGTGTTCACCGTACGGATCGTTGTCTTCACTGAAATCGTCAAAAGTTCGGACGAGGTTCATCAGTGTTATTTGTTGCGGTAAAGGAAGCTCACTCACTCCGGAGGTCATCAAAACCTTTCCCCCACTAAACGTTCGTCGGAACCGGTCGTTTAATACCTGTATTTTTAGTGTTTTTTCGTCAAAATGACGTTCGTTTTCATCAGTCATATTTTTAACCCCCACCACTGAAAAAAACGCACAAAAGTATCCTGCCGCCGACGCGGTTGTTTCAGTTCCAAATTGTGCGTGATTGCTCCAAAAAAAATACCTACCACCGATTTTTCGATGGTAGGTATAGTATATCAAAAACAGGTCAAAAAGTCAAATTGTCGCCTGTTTTCAATAACTTATGAAACGCGCGCGAATGTGAACAGCCGATAAAGCGGAGTCCGCTTTTTAAGGCGAACGCCGTCCGGAATATAATCGGCAATGATAGCGTCCCCCAAAAGTCCTATGGTATTGACCGGCTGCTTCCACGTTATGGCTACAAATCGCCCTTCGCCTTTTTTGTTTTCAGGTGTTAAGCACGATGCGCAAATACAGCTTAAAACGCATTTTAAATCAATGGGTTGCGCGCTTTCAAATTAAACGACCGTTTTTTGTGTATATAGCAGAGATTGTTTTTGAATACAACATATTTA